>Ga0315309_1000004_pt1 | contig 345699 bp, 365 predicted proteins | sample TDP4_MG_FD_203080 | JGI IMG/M metagenome (GOLD analysis project Ga0315309, IMG submission 203080) | Freshwater sediment microbial communities from Lake Towuti, South Sulawesi, Indonesia - TDP4 | ecosystem: Environmental > Aquatic > Freshwater > Lake > Sediment | place: Indonesia: South... | reverse complement strand
GAATCTGATGCATTACCCCATATCATTACTAACAAAAGACCGCGACCGCCTTGCGTGCTGGGGCTTTCTTAAAAACCCTACATCCTTCGACTTAGAAATTTTACCAAAACAAAACGAAAAGTTATGCCAAAAAATGGCCTTGGAAAAAAACCTTGAAGAGATGACTGCAAAAAATGCGTTAAGCACATCCTTCGCTATTTTGACCTCGGATCAAAATTCTGCAAAGAAATTTCTGTCCGATCATGGACTACAGAAGCACATCATGGAAGTAAAGGATTCCATCAAACGTCTGTCCCTAAACCGTAAGGATTCAAGAATATACCTAATAAGCGAATTGCGAGAGGAATCTTCCATAAAATCACTCTTAGACCTTCTCATGTACTGCGGAGAACAGAACAGAAAAATTTAGTAATTATGAGATGCCGCCAAAATTTACATTAAGCTATTCATGTTTTAATGAAGTGTTTCTGCAACTCTATAACAGCTGTGCTGTCCTTAGCTTTTGCATAGCTTTCAAGCCTTTCTTGGTTTATTTCCAGAAAAGTGTGCCCCCACTTGAAGATGGAGAGCAGTTCAGCGGCCTCTTCTTTAAACCCGGCAATATGAAGAGCCGCAGATAAAGCCTCCACCGTTGAAAGTTCAGCTGGCTTACCGAAATTGACAGGGTTGCCAGCAATCAGAATGGGTAGGCAACGAGACGTACCTCTCACGTGTTTAAGCATGACATCTTCTGCGTGTTCCCAGCTGCAGTCTAAGGCAACCAACCCAAAATTTTGGATGCGCTTTCTGTCAGCCGGAGAAAACGCGATTTTAGAGAAGGGATTAAGGACAATAGCCCTTCTCGGCAAAAACTTTATTTTGCGCACCAGGCGAACCAATCCGTGGCGTTTGAGCTTTAAGGCTGTGCACTTCTTGGGGTCGCATTGTCCAGCATGGTAGACAACGATTTTAACCTGCGTTTGCACCTGTCTTTCGCACCTTTAAGTGGCTCATTGGGTCGTTTATGACTTGTGGAATCCAGTGGATGAGGTCTGTAGGAACGATGTGGTAGCCCTTTTCCTCGAAAACGAAGTCCCCTGCAGCGCCGTTGACAAAGGCTCCGGCAACTGCAGCTTCAAAGGTGTCTATTTTCTGAGCTAAAAAGGCTCCGACAATTCCGGAGAGCACGTCTCCAGTCCCGCCTACCGTCATGCCTGGATTGCCCGTAAAGTTGAGCTTGTAACGTTTTTCGTCTGAAATTATGTCGACATGTCCCTTCAAAAGTACTATTGCGCCTAACTCTGCGGCTGTTTTCTGGACTTCTGAAGCTCTTTCCTTCAAATCTTCTGGCAGCTTCTTACCAGTTAGTATGGCGTATTCTCCAGCGTGGGGCGTCAGCACCAATGGCACTTTTAATTTCCTTTTGAACCCTGCAAAAGCCTTTAAGCCATCCGCGTCCAAGAGCAGGGGTTTTCCAGCGCTTTCCATAGCCTCAACTACAGCTTTAACAGCCTCTCTGGTTTCAACATGCAAGCCAAGACCGGGCCCTAAAACGACGGCGTCAGCCGTTTCTATGTACGTTTTTAATGCGGGTATGTTGCTCAGATTTAGGTGTTTTCCCTCAAGTTTTATGGTAATCAAATCTGGCGACATGGATGAAATGGCGTAGGCGGTTTTCTCCGGGGCAGCAACATAAGCCAAGTCGACGCCTGTGCGTAAAGCGGCTAAGGCCACCAGGGCTGGGGCGCCTGAAAAGATTTCGCTTCCACCAATAACTAGTAAACGTCCGAAATCCCCTTTGTGGGACTCTGGTGGGCGAGGTTTTGTAGTCATCAAAACATCTCCAGGACCAGCGAATCTTTCAAAATCTTTAGGCAAACCTATGTCTTTCACAATTAATTCTCCTACGTATTTTTTTGCGTTTTCAAGTCCTTTTTTCGTCTTGTGAAATGTTATTGTTAGGTTGGCTTTTACTGCTTCACCTAAAACTTCACCGGTGTCTGCGTCGATTCCTGTTGGCACATCAACTGCAACTCGAAAAGCATCCATGGTGTTGATCTTTTTAACCAACTGCAAAATGGGCGGCCTTAGTTTTCCCTTGGTGCCTGTCCCAAGCATAGCGTCAATTACTATTTCTGCACTTATTTTCAGTATAAGAGTGTTATTATATACTTCGTGGACGGGAATAGCTTCCTTTAAAAACTGTAAGGCCTCCCAATTTTCTAAAGCCGCCTTATCTGTGATTTCTTCGGCTTTTCCGGAGAGGATGACTGTGACTCTGAAATCCATCGAAGATAGGTGTCGGGCTGCAACGAATCCGTCGCCGCCGTTTCCGCCTAAGCCGCAGAAAATTGCAACGGATTTTTCTGGTTTAAATCTTGAGGCAACTTCTAATGCTACGTTGTGTCCCGCGTTCTCCATTAACTGGAGCCTAGAAACACCGAAATATTCGGCATTCATCTCCAAAGCACGCATCTCACGGCTCGTAATTGAATCTTTCACGCCGCCTTTTTTCGGCATACTTAAACCCTAATAGCTTAATGCTTAGAAATAGAAAATAAGCATATCCATGTTTTCTGGAAAAAGCATTTGGATGAGAAGTAGGTCATGATTAATTCTGAGAGTTCAGCAAAATATTTTAATTCACAAGGGTAAACAATAAGTGAGGAGATTCAGTTGCCAACAGCGTTTGTGTTGATAAACACGGAGATAGGCTCAGAAGCGGATGTGCTAAAGGATCTGAGGAAAGTTGAGGGAGTAGACGAATCCTTCGCTGTCTACGGAGTCTACGACATAATCGCAAGGGTCAAAGCCGATACAATGGATAAGCTCAAAGAAATCGTGACCTGGCGCATCAGGAGACTCGACAAGGTTAGGTCAACGTTAACAATGATCGTTGTGGAAGAATCAAAATAACAAATATTCCCTCTTTTTTATTCGTTGGAAATAATCTTTTTACCATGCTGTTTTAATCTCTAATCCTGTAAGAATGGGCCATTATAAATGACCATGAAAACAATGCATATAGGGCTAGATGACACGGATTCGCCAAGAAAAGGATGCACCACGCATGTTGCCGCCCTTCTTGTTGAGAAACTGCAAAAACTAGGCGTCAACTTCATCGACTATCCAAACTTAATCAGGTTAAATCCTAACGTGCCGTGGAAAACTAGAGGAAACGGGGCGCTGTGCATAAGAATGCAGTATAACGAAAATGCTGAAGAAGAAATCAAAGAAACCGTCATAAGCACCGTAGAGGAACATGCAGACTTGGAATCTAGGGGCACAGACCCTGGAATAGTCTTCCTTAAAAAAGCGAAAATTCCAAAAGAAGTCAAAATTTTCGCCAAAAACACGGTAACCGGAATCGTAAGCCTAAAAGAGGCTCTAAAGCTCCTGAAAAAGTTTAAGGCTGAGGCCTTAGGTTTCAAAAAAGGCAGAGGAATCATAGGCGGTTTGGCGGCTGTTGGCGAAACCCTCCAAGGAGACCACACATATGAAATCATTGCATACCGTGTTCCAGAAAATTATGGCTTAAAACGAAATGTCGACGAAGCTTCGATCCTTGAAATGGATAAGGCAACGGCGCCATACACTTTCAACAATGTTGACACGGAAAAGGGCAGAATCATCATTACGCCGCGGGGACCAGACCCTATTCTTTTCGGCATTAGAGGCGAAACTCCAGAAATTGTAAAAAAGGCGTTCACGATGGTTAAGCCTCTTGAGACTGTGGAGAGATGGGTTGTTTTCCGCACAAATCATGGAACAGACGCTCACCTCAAACAAGTTGAGAAGCTGAGCGAAATCAAACCGTATCATCCAGTGATTGCAAGAGGAACGGTAGCTGAAAACCCGAAGATTGTTCCAAGAAGACATGTGATATTCCCGCTTAAGGACGGAAGCGCACATGTTGACTGTGCAGCTTATGAACCGACTGGAGCTCTTCGCAAAATTGCGAGGAAGCTGATTGTTGGGGATTACGTGGAAGTTTACGGTGGTGTCCGCGCGCCTTCTCAGAATCGCCCTTTAACGATAAACCTCGAAAAAATGCGGTTGCTAAGGCTTGCACCAATAATCGTCTATCATAATCCGCTTTGTCCAAAATGTGGCAAACGGTTGAAATCCATGGGAACAGGTAAGGGTTTCAGATGTGAGAAATGTGGTTCAAGATACCCGAACCTTGGAAAGGTTGAGGTTAAATTTAAACGTGAGACAAGAAAGGGGCTTTACATAACTTCAACAGGGTCTCAGAGGCACTTAACTAAGCCTTTTAGGCGTTATGGAATGGAGAAGCGCCACCCGACAGCTAAAAAGCTGATCAAAAATTGGCATTTTCCCTAGGTTTTTTCTTCGCCCACCTTGAAGACCTCGCATAACATTTGATACAGTTCGTCTCCGCCCTCCACCTTTGAGAACAGGTCTTTCTCTGCTCTGAGGAGCCGTCCCATAGTTTGATATGTCTGCCGCCACTCTAATTCTTTTCACATCATGCGATAATTCTTGAGTTCAATCCAAGCTCGGAAAATCAAAACGGCGAACATGCCTACTGTAATTGCAAGGTTAAGTATGTATATGTTCATTAGATCCGTGGTCTTTCACCTCCTTGTCCTCGTATTTTATATCTCATTTGGCAAAACACATTTAAATCAAACTCATGACAGCATATGCGGATAGAAGGGTTTAGATGAGCGAAATGATTTCGCCGCTTGTATACCAGTTGGGCATAGGCGGAATAGGTGGCTTCATAGTTGGATACGCCATTAAGAAAATAAGCAAGCTTATCGTTGTTTTGATAGGCTTGTTCGTAGTCGCCCTTCTTTATCTAGGCACCAGCGGGATGATTAGCGTAAACTATGAGGCATTATGGAATGCAATGAAAGGCTGGTTAGGTCTCGCCGGTCAAGCAGCAGAATGGCTTATTGGCTTAATATCCCTCATACCTTTCATGGGAAGCTTCATTGTCGGTTTTGCGCTTGGCTTTAAACTTGGATAGCGAAATAGTTTAAATGTTTGTAGGTCGTTTATCCTTTGAAAATTCAGGGTTATGCGTTACCGGAGTGTTTAGAAATTGAAGAGGTTTCCAGAGGAGGAGTATAGCCTTCCGTTCTTCAAAGAAACAGGCTACGTCAGGAAGCTTTGTCCTAAATGCGGAGAATACTTTTGGACACAGAATCCGGACCAAAAAACGTGTGGAGAAGCAAGACCCGAAGGCTGCGCCTTTTATGCTTTCATAAATAATCCGCCAACACGCAAAAGCTATACGCTACGTGCGATGCGTGAGGCTTTCTTGTCGTTTTTTGAAAAACGTGGGCATGCTCGCATAAAGCCCTATCCAGTCGTGGCAAGGTGGAGGGACGACGTCTACCTTACCCACGCGAGCATAATCGATTTTCAGCCATGCGTGACCGAGGGAATTGCCCCGCCACCAGCAAACCCCCTTGTGATTGTTCAGCCATGCATCCGCCTCGTGGACATAGCCAACACCGGACCAACCTTCGGAAAATATCTAACAATCTTTGAGATGGGAGGACATCACGCCTTTAACTACGCGGATAAGGAGGTTTACTGGAAAGACCAGACCGTAAGGTATCATCACGAGTTTGCGACTAAGGTTTTGGGCGTGAAATCTGAAGAGGTGACTTACAAAGAGGAGGTCTGGTCAGGTGGTGGAAATGCTGGTCCCTGTGTGGAATGTATTATTCGAGGGTTAGAGGTTGCTACGCTTGTTTTTATGCAGTACAAGGTCGTTAACGATGAGTTTGTTAAATTGCCAATTCGGACTGTTGACACTGGTTATGGCATTGACCGATATGCATGGCTGTCTCAAGGTGTGCCGAGTGGTTTTCACGCTATTTATGGCGATTTGCTTGACGAAATTTTTGAAATGGCTGGTATAAGCAAAATTGACAATGATTTACTCATGAAAGTGGCGAAGGTTTCAGGCTTAGTAAGCCTTGATAAGACGGCGAGTAGACTTGAAGCTCGAAAGAAAATAGCAGTAATGGTTGGAACGAAAACGAGTGAGCTGGACGAGTTTTTGCTCCCGATAGAAAACGTTTTCGCAGTTGCGGACCACACGAAATGCCTAAGCTTCATACTTTCCGAGGGCGTGGTTCCATCAAACATCCAAGAAGGATACTTGGCAAGGCTTCTCTTTCGTAGGATTTACCGATTGCTGAAAATGCTGGGCATTCCAGACAAACTCTACGACATCATGGACAAGCAGATTAACTTCTGGTCTAAAGATTATCCACACCTAAGGGAAATGCGAAACGAAATAATGAATGTTCTTGCGGTTGAAGAGGAAAAATTCGAGGAAACCATCAAAAGGGGCGAGGGACTGGTGAAACGAATTTCCGGTGAACTGAAAAGAAAGAATGTTCAGGAAATCCCGATAGAAACCGTTACAGAGCTGTATGATTCTCACGGGCTTTCCCCCGAAATTGTCAAAGAATTCACGGAAAAAGAAGGTTTAAAAGTGGATGTTCCAGAAAACTTCTACGCTTTAATCGCCCAGAGGCATATGCAAACATCTAAACCACTGGAAGAAGCGAAACCGGAAAAGTGGCTCGAAACAGCCGTTTCAAATCTTCCTGAAACAGATCTGCTTTACTATCAAGACCAATACATGAAAGGGTTTCAAGCAAAGGTTCTCAAGGCGTTAGATAGTGAATACGTTGTTCTTGACAAGACATTCTTCTACCCAGAAGGGGGAGGACAACCAGCAGATAATGGCTATCTTGTATTTGATGGAAACAGAGCTGAGGTTGTTGACGTTCAAAAAGTCGGCAGAGTAATAGTGCACAAAATGAAGGGCAAGGCTGTTCCAAAAGAAGGCAGCACTGTTAAGGGAGTGATTGACTGGGACAAGCGCTACAGCCTCATGAAAGCTCACACAGCAACTCATGTTGTTGCCGGTGCTGCTAGACGCGTGCTTGGACAGCATGTTTGGCAGTTTGGGACACAAAAGGGAGTTGAAAGCTCCAGACTTGATATTTCACATTACCGCAGACTAACCGCGGAAGAAATACACAAGATAGAAACGTTGGCAAACCAGGCGATTCTGCAAAACATACCGGTTGAAACTGCGTGGATGCCCAGAACCGAGGCTGAAAGTCGCTACGGTTTTAGGCTTTATCAGGGTGGAGCGGTTCCCGGCAAAGAAATTCGTGTGGTGAAAATAGGCGACTGGGATGTTGAAGCGTGTGGGGGGACCCACTTGAAGAGCACGGGCGAAATCGGGTTCATCAAAATAATTCACACTGAACGGGTTCAAGACGGGGTGGAGAGGCTTGTATACTCTGTTGGAATCCCAGCCCTCAGAGCAGTTCAAGAGAAGGAGCAATTACTCTGGAAACTTTCGGAAATTCTGAACGCCCCACTTGAGAAGTTGGATAAAACTGCGGAGAAACTGGTTAAGGAATTGAAGGAAGCAAACGTAGAAAGAAGGAAACTCATCAAGGAATTGGCGGAACGGGAAGGCGGGGGTTTAGAAACAAGAGAGGAAATAAGCGGAATAAAACTCGTGAAGCGTGATTTTCAGGAATCAATTGACGTTGACCGCATGGTTCAAACAGCGAATGAGACGATCAAAAGAGACGACGCAACAGTCACAATATTTTACGGCACAGACGGAAAAAGCGCCAGAATAATGGTCATGGCTGGAGAAGCAGCCCTAGAAAAAGGCGTAAACGCCAACGAAATAGTCAGAGAGGCCTCAGCAATCATAGGCGGCGGAGGCGGAGGAAAACCCAACTTCGCTCAAGGCGGCGGAACACGAATCAAAAAGCTAAAGGAAGCAATCGAAAAAGCTGAGGAAACGTTAAGGAAACAGCTAAAACATTAGAATTTAGAGAATCACGACGAGCAGGGATTGGTTAGACAAATTGACTAGAATACTTCAGGGCAATCATTCCCTGACTCTAATCTTTAATCCTCTTTGGAAGACACTCGCGAATTACTTAACAAAGAAATGCGAAAAATGTGGACAAGAGAGATTGCTCTCGGTTTTTGACGTTTACTCGGCGAGTCGACATTTTCTTTGTGAAGGTTGTTTGCTTATATCAAAAACTTTGACGCCTCTAATTCGCTTAATGTTCTTCCAGCTTGGAGTTAACGATGGCGTAGTGAAACGGCTACTAAAAGACTCGCTTATCCGTAAATGCATGCTAAGCGTGGTGAAGGGAATTGCCAATTTCGGAATAAGATATCCGCAACCCGCTGGTGCTCCGATAACTATTGTTTGGAACTTCACTAATAGATGTAACCTCAATTGCTTGCACTGCCATCAAGACTCTTCGCCAACATCTTCTCATTCTGAACTCACGACTTTCCAAGCCTTCAAAGTTATAGACAACATGAGCGATGCAGGAGTAGCTATACTGACCTTCTCAGGAGGCGAACCACTGCTACGCAGTGACATATACGACGCAATCAGAAGAGCCGACGATAACGGTATGTTGTGCACAATTGCATCCAACGGAACTCTCATAACTCCTAAAGTAGCGGAAAAGCTTGCCAAGGCGGGTATTAGGCGAGTGGAAATAGGGCTGGACGGCGCAAGAGCTGAAACGCACGATTTCCTAAGAAACACGCTTGGAAGTTTTAAGGCGACGATTAAAGGAATCAAAAATTGTGCTGAAATGGGCTTTGACGAATTAGCTGTCACTATGACCCTTCATTCAAAAAACATCAACGAGTTAGAAGAAACCATGAATCTAGCAGAAGACCTTGGAGCTACAAGATTTTACCTAAACCGACTTATACCTGCTGGCCGTGGAGTGGAAGCAAGTTATCTCGACGTGACGCCTAAGGAGAAAATTAAGGCTCTGGAAATGTTGTATGACAAATTCTACAAGAGCGTAATTGAGGGATGGGGAATGCAATGTTATGCTCGAGGAATGACCTATTATGCTCGTCTCGGCTACGAACGTTCAGAAGGCGAAGTTTTCACGGTAAGTGAAGCCTTGTCAGGTTACGAAAAGATGTTTCAAGAGAAGTTTGAGCTTGATGTTTCCAAAATCGTTAAAAGACTTGCAACGGGCTTCGGCGGATGCTCAGTTGGCTTAACCTACGCAGGACTCACAGCTTCTGGAGACCTACTCCCATGCGTTCCCGCCCCAATAAAGCTGGGCAACCTTCTCCAGCAAGGTCTAAAGGAAATCTGGATTCACAATGACCTACTGAATTACGTTAGAAACCGAGAAGCGCTGAGAGGCTCTTGCAAAACATGCGCATACAGTAACTTATGCGGCGGTTGCAGATACACAGCTTATGTCACTCATGGAGACTGGTTAGGACCAGATGCTTCCTGCCCTTTCGGTCCAAAAACCTAAAAACTTTTGGGAACGTCTTCTCCAGCCTATGTGAAGCTTTTAAGCGAAGGGTAAGGTTAAATTGTAGAAGTTGAGCCAAATATGCCTGTGAACCTAAAAACGGTGCTGGGCGCAATCGCAGTTGCTGTTCTTTTCTTCTTTGGTATCATATTTGCTTGGTCGACCGGAGCAAATATTTCAGCTGAGCTTAAAGCGACAAGACTAATTGTTTCTGCCATGTTGTTTGTTGTCGGCTTTGGAATCGCCTACTATATTACCAAGAAGCCAGAGACAATAATCCAAAAGCTGGAAATGTCAGGGCAAATGAAGGCGGTTGCCCTTAAGTGTCCCAGCTGTTCGGCATCAGTTGACCCTAACCAAATCAGAATCGTGTCTGGGGTGCCATACGCGACGTGTCCCTACTGCGGACAAACATTTGAAGTGACTGAGGAACCGAAATGGTGAAAAGCCAGTCGTATCTCATCGCATTATCAGTTGTACTCATTCTAATGACATTCGTAGGCACAGCTGCAGCTCAGAGAACGTATCATCTTGAACAGGAATGGGTAAAGATAAGGATAAACCAGAATGGAACAATCGACCTGTTTTACAATATCAGCATAACGCTTGTCTATGGCGAAGATATAAATTATGTAAATGTCGGTCAGCCTAACCGCGACTTTAAAATAGGTTCTGCCATGGACCAAAACGTACGCAACCTCACGGCTACCGACGTAAGTTCTGGAGACGATTACAAAGTTCGTGTCAACCTTTACCCTCCCTTGAAGGAGGGGAAAACTATCTGGTTCACGCTGACCACAAACGTTGCTCACATGATATGGGAAGACACACCCGAGAGAGTTGGTATGCGGTTCACTCCAACTTGGTGGTCGACAAGCGTGCGTAATCTTCGCGTTTTGATTGTTTTGCCGCCTAATGTCACTGTAAATGAGGTAAAGACAACAGAGGTGCTCTGGAATGGTACGCAGGATGAAGACGGTAGGTTAGCGATCTACTGGGAAAAGCAAAATCTTTCGCCAAATGAGCAATTTCCTGTTGGAGTCTCTTTTCCAAAACAGTACGTGCAGAAATACGACACGCAGCCTTCTGGTTTGGTTACCTTTTTCCAGAAGTACGGATCTACACTCTTCGCATTCGGATTCGTCGCCTTCATGATAGGCGCAGTTGTGGTTGTGGTTCGTAAGAAATCTTATCTGATGCCCAAAATCAGCATGGAAACCTTGGGAATAAGGCGCGGATTAACAGCGGTCGAATCCTCTCACTTACTCGGGATGCCGCCGACAAAAATAGTCACGGAAATCCTCTACAGCCTCCTACAGAAAAGAGCCGTATGGGTCGAAGCCACAAATCCATCGCTCAAACTGAGAATCATGCCGCAATTCGAGGACATGACCGGAACGCCTGAAACGCCCCTCCGATACTATGAAATCGACTTTCTCAAGGCAGTCAAGGAAGACGGAACCCTTGATGAAGAAAGACTGGCGGAAACAGTGATGTCCCTCCGAGACAGCGTTGAAGAAAAGATGCGTGGATACTGCAGACGCGACACAATCGACTACTACAGAAAAATTGTGGCGAAGGCTTGGGAACAAGTGGAACAGGCAGGCACGACGGAACTTGCCTCAAAAGCCTATGACGAACAACTGCTGTGGCTCCTGCTCGATCCAAACCATCAGTCACGCACAACAACGGCATTCCAAGACAGGACCTTCGAGCCGAGCCCCTTCTGGTTCTGGTACTGGTATGGCTATCAACACTACCACCCAAATCCCACGTACAAGCCAAACGTGGAAGCTCCTGCTCAATCGGCGAAGCCGCCGACAATTCCGGGCGCCGACTTCGCAAATAACGTTGCAACCGCCGTGGAAAAGACTTCAAACAACATCGTGGCAAACCTTGAGAAATTCGCCAACGCGATTCTGCCGATGCCTGCCGCGGAGGCTTCTACCGAGCCTGCCCGTCACGGGGCTAGTTGCGTCTGTGCGTGTGCTTCATGCGCTTGTGTGTGTGCTTGTGTGTCTTGTGCTTGTGCCTGTGCGAGCGGAGGAGTGGGCTGAAATCATGAGTTTCTTGCGTAGAGTCTTTCGCCCGCCCAAGATTCCTCACGGTCGCTACACCTATCGAGGAAAGGACAAGTTTGCTGGCTTAGCGCTGCAGCTTCGAGTTGAGCCAGACGGACGAGGGGTTATGGTCATCAACGCCAACACGGTTCTTTACCTCAACGAGACCGCCACAGCTTATGCTTACTTTTTCATGCAGGGAATCCCCACAGACGCTGTCTTGAAGAAGTTTCGCCGCATGTACAGGGTTAACGCAAAAGCTGCAGAGAGCGATTATGAGAAATTCATCTACACGATCAGCACACTTGCACAGACTGAGGAAGTTTGCCCCATATCATTTCTCGATGTAAAAAGCGTGGAACCCTTCACCCAACAATATACAGTGCCCCTACGAGTAGATTTGGCGCTCACCTTCAGATGTCAGAACAACTGTGTCCACTGCTATGCTGGCGGACCACATGAGACTTCTGAGCTATCCACCGAGCAATGGAAAGAAGTCATTAACCGTCTAAGTCAAATCGGCGTTTTCATCGTGACCTTCACAGGCGGCGAACCGACCCTGCGTGAGGACCTGCCAGAACTATTGTTTTATGCGGAAAACAAGGGGATGGTTGCCGGACTTATCACCAACGGGAGGAAACTGAAAGACAAGGCTTATGTTGAGGCTCTTGAGAAAACCGGATTAGACTTCGTTCAAGTGACCCTTGAATCTCACAAGCCCAAAATCCACGATTTAATGACGGCAACAAGAGGGAGCTGGAAAGAAACCGTTGCTGGAATAAAAAATGTCGTTCAGACAAAGATCTATGTAACTACAAACACCACTCTGAGCAAACACAACGCATCAGATTTCTTGGAAACCATAGACCTTCTGAAAGAACTTGGAGTTGCTGCTTTTGGATGCAACAGCCTAATCTACTCGGGTAAGGCAAACGCAATAAGCGAAGAATTTGTCCTGCCACTTGAGACGCTCAATGAATTATTACCCAAGATCCATGACAAAGCAAACCAGCTTGGACTAAAGTTTCTGTGGTACACACCAACCCAGTATTGCCGTTTGGATCCTGTTAAACTAGGCTTAGGCGTCAAATCATGCACAGCCGCCATGATAAACATGTGCATCGGTCCAAACGGCGATGCTTACCCATGCCAAAGCTACTTTGAAAGCCTTGGCAACATCCTCAGAGATGAATGGCAAAAAATCTGGAACCATCCGCTTGCGGTGCAGATAAGAAAGAGAGAATATGTGGAGCCAAAATGCAAAGACTGCCCGCAACTGCAGGTTTGCGGCGGTGGATGCCCACTAGAACTGCAAAACAAGAACTACATTTGCGCTGAAGCTCAGTGAAATAAAGTGCAGCATAGGTTTGTATCTCTGTTTAAATTTTTCGCTCTTTCGTAAAGAAGCCAGCATGGAAAACAAATTGGAGTGTGCGTTAAAGAGGGTAAAGCTTAAATGATGTTTGGGCTATTAGCTTAGTCATTTAATCTCGAATATAATTGAGGTAGTATCGTATGGTGAATCACGGAAAAGGAAACCTGTTTAGAAGGAAGGATGGCAAATACCTGATTTATCTTCCAATAGACTTGGCTGAAGACAGCATGTTCCCATTCAAAAACTTCAGCAAGACGAGACGAGGCGCCGAATCTATTCCCGTGAAAGTGAGCTTCAAATCGGGAGACAACAAACTGCTTATAGAGATATGGGAAGAACCAGAACAGCAAAGTTGAGTTTTGTGATTCTGTGTTAATTGCAAAATTAAATGCACGCTATAGTCTTGCTAATGACTTTTCGTAATCGACAACAACATATTTTTTGCCCCTTTGAACTACCATGTGTCCTTCTTTTTCTAAGAGCTTCTTTTGAGCTTCAACTCCGCCTGGATATTTCTCGTTTATCACTCCTCCAGTTTTCAGTGTACGCCAGTAAGCAGTAATTTCCTTTTCACCTTGTTGCCTCTGTTCTTCAGCCGCATTAGCCGCAATCCAAGCGAAAATGCCCGTGGTTATGGGACAACCAATGGTTGCTCCGTGCCTCTTAGCGAGAAACGCTCGAACTTCGTTGATGGTGGTAAGTTTTCCTTTCGGCACATTCTTCATGATTTCATCAACTTCCCTCGGCGCTGGAATAACCACTGTTCCAGTGCCCCATCTCTTGCTCATTTTCTCCGTGATTCTCTCTACTTTCGGCAAGCCCTTGTTGTCCTTCAGTTTTTCAGACCAACTTTTTCTTTTCGGCACAGTTTTCCCCTAAAATCAGTTTTCAATACTCTTAATAAGCCTTCGCACCTATCTTACATTATTCTTTTAAGACGCAATACACATAGTTAGCGTAGAAGAATAGGTTGAGGGCTAATCGATGAGGGAAATATTGAAGGACTGGGGCAAAGAACTCTGGATAGCCCAAGAAAAAGAGTATGGCGGAAAAATCCTGATCATAAGAGAAAACCATAACACTTCGCAACATTTCCACAAAGACAAGAAAGAAACAATCTATTGCTTTAAGGGCCAGGTCGAAATTATCTTAGACGATAGAATAGTAACATTGAGAGAAGGAGACGACATAACCCTTCTTCCCAAAACAGTTCACAGAATAATCGGCAAAAGGGATTCAATCCTCTTCGAAGTGTCCACCCCACAGCTAGGGGACGTGGTGAGAATCAACGAACGCAAACCATCACGCTGAAAAGGTGAGCCTCATCTACTAAACTGCGCTAAATCTTCATTTTTGGGCTATGAGATCAATCGTAGAAACTTCACGATTGAAGAACCAGAAATTCGACCTATATATAAGAGGGCCTAGTCACACAAAACACAAAGAAAACACGCAGAGCAGAACTTAGAAGTAGACTGTTCTCAATCTACAGTGTGGAGCGGAGTAAAGGTTTAATGCAAGTTTGCATACATTAGTCTACGGTGTAGAATGTGAGGGAGTACGTTCTCAATCCAAGAAAAGAAAACCTTTAATACCCCTCAAACCAATTCAGAAGCCCTTATGGAATTTTTAAAAAAAATTGAAGAAAAATGGCAGAAAAACTGGGAAAACGAAAGGATATTCGAGGCTGAACCAGACCCAAACAGAAAGAAGTTCTTCATAACTTTCCCATACCCCTACATGAACGGACCACTACACGTTGGCCACGCCTTCACAGCCTCACGAGTAGATGCATACGCACGATTCAAACGAATGCAATGCTACAACGTGCTGTTTCCATGGGCATGGCACTGGACCGGACAGCCACTAGCCGGCGCGAGCGAACGTGTAGCAAGAGGCGACGAAGAATTCATAAAGGCTTTAAGGGAAGTAGACGGCGTTCCAGAAGAAGATCTCAAGAAATTTGTCGACCCAATTTATATGGCAACATACTACACAAACGAGAGCCGAATCGCCGCCAAGAAAGCAGGCTTCTCGGTTGATTGGAGAAGAGAGTTCAACACCATAATGCCTACCTACCAAAAATTCATAGAATGGCAGTACGAAAGCCTAAGAGCCAAAGGCTACGTCTCCAAAGGAACCCACCCAGTTGTATGGTGCCCGAAATGCCAAAGCCCAACAGGAGACCATGACCGCCAAGTGGGAGAAGGCGTCACACCAGAAGAATACATGTTAATAAAATTCAAACTGAACGATGACACATACCTGCTAGCAGCCACACTCCGACCCGAAACAATCTTCGGCGTAACAAACATGTGGATAAACCCAGACGCTGTTTATGTGGAAGCCAAAGTTGACAATGAAAAATGGATAATTAGCGAAAATGCAGCTGAAAAACTGAAAGAACAGGGAAAAATCGTAGAAGTAAAGAGGAAAATTAAAGGCAGAGAGCTCATAGGAAAAACCTTTGAAAACCCAGTCACTAAGGACCTATTTCCAATGTTACCAGGATGGTTTGTCAACCCAGCCTATGCTACAGGTGTGGTTTATAGCGTTCCAGCCCACGCTCCTTACGATTGGTTGGCACTAAAAGACTTACGAGAAAAACCAGAAGTCCTACGTGAGTTCGGCATAGACCCGGAAACTGTGAAAAAAATAGAGCCAATTTCTATAATTAAAGTTGAGGATTTCGGAGAATATCCAGCCATTGAAATTGCAGAACAATTAGACGTTAAAAACCAGCACGACCCAAAGGCTGAAGAGGCAACAAAACTTCTTTACAAAAAAGAATTCCACAACGGAGTCCTAAAAGAAAACTGCAGGGAATACTCTGGAAAAATGGTCAGAGAAGTCAAAGAGACCCTAACAAAAGATTTTAGAAGCCGCGGAATCGCAGATTCCATGTACGACCTGCCACAACCAGTCATTTGTCGATGCCTAACACCATGCATAGTCAAGGTCTTGCACGACCAGTGGTTCTTAAATTATTCAAACCCCAAATGGAAGGAAAAAGCGAAAAAAGCATTGACCGGGATGAAGCTTTATCCGGAAACATCAACTCAATGGTTTCTAGCAGTGATTGACTGGCTGAAAGAGTGGGCATGCGCCAGAAGAACAGGACTGGGCACACCGTTACCGTGGGGTCAAGGCTGGATAATCGAAACACTGAGCGATTCTACAATTTACATGGCATTTTACACTATTAACAGGCACATAAGGCAACACGACATAAAACCAGAAGTGTTGACAAGAGAAGTGTTCGATTACATTTTCTATGGAACGGGAAACGTAAAAGAAGTAGCTTCAGAATCTGGAATAAATGCCAAAATATTGAAAGATATGCAAAAAGAATTCTTATACTGGTATCCTGTTGACCTAAGAGTTTCAGCGAAAGAGCTCGTCCCAAACCACCTAACATTCTTCATATTCCAACACGCGGCACTCTTTCCACAGGAACATTGGCCAAAAGCAATTGGAGTGAACGGCATGCTGATGATCGAAGGCAGACAAATGCACAAATCAAAAGGAAACTTCGTAACAATGAAAAATGCGATTGAGGAATACGGTGCAGATGCCATGAGATGCGCACTATTATTGGCCGCGGAAGGCATGGATGACCCTGACTGGAGAAGCGAAAACTTAAGAGATATGCAAAGGAAGCTCGAATCACTCTACAACTTTGCGAAAGACATAATCGAAAATACAAAAAGCAGTGAAAATAGGCATCTAGAAAAATGGCTAATGAGCATTCTCCAACACCGCATATTTGAAGTGACGAAAAATCTAGAAGAAATGAAAACGAGAACAGCTCTGGAAATAGCCCTGTTCGAAATTTGGAACGACTTTCGCTGGTACATTCGCAGAAAAGGAAAAGCAGAAGCCAAAATCTTGAAAGAGGCATTAAAAACATGGTTGAAGCTGCTCACTCCATTTGCACCTCATATATGCGAAGAAATGTGGAGTGAAATGAAAAAAGAAGGCTTTATCTCCCTCGCTGAATGGCCTCCAATGAACGAAAAATCCATAGATACGCTTGCAGAAGAAGAGGAAAATCTGATAAAGGACTTGATCGAAGACACGCTAAATGTCTTGAAAGCAACACAAATCACCCCAAAAAAAATATTCTACTACACAGCTTGCCCATGGAAATGGAAAGTATTCCAGAAAGTTTTAGAAAAGTCAAGACATGGCGAAATGAAGCTAAAGGAACTTATGAAAGAACTTGTTGCAGAAGAGGACATAAAGGAAGACATTAGCGAAGTTGCAAAATTTGCTTCAAAAATTGTAAAAGATGTAAACAGGATGTCGGAAAAAAGAAGAGAGAACATGTTGAAGGCCAAGGCATTTAACGAAAAAGAGGTAATTGGGGACGCAAGAGACTTTTTAAGAGAGAGATTCAAATCCCAGATCATAGTGTACAACGAAAAAGACAAAGAACGCTATGATCCCAAACAAAGAGCCTTAATATCTGTGCCTTATAGACCAGCAATCTACATTGAATAGACTGCTATTTCACAAGAATCTTGACATAGAGCTTAAAGTGTAGGGATTAACCTTAACGTGGTAGTTTCTCCTTCCACCACTAGTCGTTGTGACATAGAAATCCTTCTCTTCACGAAGTTTGCTTCCATGCAAGAGGGCGAGAATAGTCCGGCAAACATTCACCGTAGTCAATTTTTCATCTTTAATTATCCTTTCAATTTCCTCCTGCAAAACTCTAGGATTAATTGTGTAGACAGTCTCGGAACCCTGCCACCTTTGATAGTGCATTTCCATATCTTTTAAAAGAAACTGAACTATGTCATAATATGGCGATCTGCGTTTCCTAATTAGTTCTACGTAATTTACCAGAGGGATAGGAATGTCATACCTTTGAATCTCAGACATCTTCTCCCCCTCAATATTTGTAAAGCAAGCTAGTATTTAAAAAGTTTAAGGAACATTCTTTCATAACAGAGGATTTTGTTTTCTTTTTCAACAAAATTGAACTTCAATAGATAAAACTATATTCAACATTTTATATCAAATCTTAAAGGGTCCGTGGCGCAGCTTGGATAGCCTTAATCCAAAAAGCGCGTCGGCCTTCTACAGCCTAATGTTGAGGAAAGCCGGAGATCCGGGGTTCAAATCCCCGCGGACCCGCCACCCTATCTGGTTTGCAAACGGAAATTTTAAATTACTAATGCAATAATAAATGGTAAATACTCTGGTGTTTGACTACTCAGTGTATAAGGGATAGTTATGAGCACGCATGCGGAAGAACTAAAACTTCGTTTGATGACTATTGAACTTCTCAGGACAGCAAAGTATAAAAGAAATATAACATACCGTGAGCTGGCTTCTAAGACCGGGTTGCCAGTAACGGTCTTGAGTAGGTATGCGAAGGGGCATGTTTTGCCGAATACCGCGAGGGCGAAACAGCTCTGGAAGGTTTTAACGAAACTTGTTGGTTTGGAAACGGAGCTTCGGAATAGAATAAAGTTCGACGAAGATGGATACTTTGACAACACTGACATTATAGGTGATTTTAACATTCTTCAACAAGCAGCCAACCATGCGCTAGCGAATTTTGCTGGAAAACGTGTAACAAAGGTTTTGACGGCGGCTGTTGACGGAATCCCCTTGGCGACCATGGTTGCTAATGCCCTCGGAGTTAACCTAGTAATAGCAAAGAGAAGCAAGGAAGTTGGGGTTAAGGCTTTTCTGGAAGAAACCTACGTTTTAGGCAGAGATTCAGGGGTGACCATGACTCTTTACATTCCAAAGGACGTTATAAAAAAGCGGGACAGCGTCTTAATCGTAGATGACATGATCAAAACGGGAGAAACTCAAGCCGCTTTGACCAATTTAGTTCGAAAAGTGAAGGCTGAAATCTCGGGGATTTTCTCTCTTATCGCGGTTGGAGAGGAGTGGAAGAGGAAGCTGAGGCCAGCCGATTACCCAGTGGAAGTCATCACTTATGTTAAGGTGCCTCAGGGTTTAGGCACTCACTTTTAACCGGGCAAACGGCGCATTTTTCCCTTCTACAAAAATCTTTCCCCAGCCTGAGCAAGGCTGTTTCAAAATCGATGAACGATTTCCCCGCTATTTTATTTTTATACCAAAAATCCTTTAGCTGTTTAGAGGCGTTTTCAGCTGCTTCTCTTCGCATTATCCCAAGCTTCTCAGCTGCAACTATCACAAGATTTGTTGGTTTTGGATCAGCCTTTTTCCAAACATCGCGTAACTCTCTTAGAAAAATGCTTGTTGTCACGTCGCCAATTCCCTTCCCTAACGCCTTTAACCTCATTTCCAAATCCCGCACGTCAAAGGCTTCATTGTAGAGAAGGGTTAGGCTTCCACTGTATTCTTTCGTTAGGTTTTGCATAACTTCTAGGAGTTTGTCTGCAGTTTTGAAATCGTAGCGTGTGTAGTTGCCTTCATCTAAAATTCTAACCAGCCCGTCCCATCCTGTTTGGAGTATTCGTTTGGGTGTTAGGACATTGTATTTCTCGAAGCACTTATAGGTTTTAATAACTGAAGTTTCCGTTATGGGCGCGCCAAAGAGTATTGACGCCAAAAACCATTTGAAAATTTCCTCACCTTTTCCTTCTGAGAGATTTATGCCTAAAATTTCAGAGTATTTCTTTCCAAAGTCTTCAACGAGGGCTTTGAGGCTTTCCCTTTTCATATATATACATTTTCACCTTCTAACAAAATTTTAAACTATCTGCCGCAATAAACGGTTTACTGAGGTTGAAATCGTGCAAACGCGAACGATAGAGTGGCGGAATGGAACAGTTATAACAACAGACCAGACGCGGCTACCAAACGAAGAAGCAACTCTTGAGATGAGAAGCTGCCAGGAGGTGGCTGAGGCAATAAAAACAATGAAAATAAGGGGTGCACCACTTTTAGGGGCTGCTGCAGCCTTTGCTTTGGCTTTAGTGGCTTATCATTCAAAAACAAAAAACATAGAGGAACTGATTAACAAGTTGGAGAAAGCAGCGGAAGTTTTAAGAAGGACGCGACCGACGGGTGTTAATCTTTTCTGTGCGATCGATAGAATTCTGGATAAGGCAAAAGATTTTTCTGGAAAAGCTGAGGATTTAGCGGCTTTTGTTGTCGAAGAAGCGCAGAAAATAGCTGATGAGGATGCGGAAGGAAACCGTCTAATTGGAAACTTTGGCGCCACACTCATCCATGACGGAGATGTCATTTTAACCCATTGTAATGCCGGCGCTTTAGCTACTGTTGAATATGGCACTGCCTTAGGTGTGGTGAGAGCTGCCTGGAAGCAGGGGAAAAGGATTAGGGTTATTGCCACCGAGACTCGTCCCAAATTGCAGGGTGCAAGGTTGACGACTTATGAGCTTAAACAGGAGGGCATACCGGTTACTTTGATTACCGACAACATGGTTGGCTATGTTATGTATAAGCGAATGGTTAGCAAAGTTGTGGTGGGAGCTGACAGAATAGTCAAAGATGCGGTTATTAACAAGATTGGAACATTTACCATCGCAGTTTTAGCCAAAGAACATAACATACCCTTTTATGTTGCAGCTCCAAAATCCACCTTCGACTTGAAGCGCACATCGGCAGATGTTGTCATTGAAGAGAGAAAACCCAAAGAAGTCACACATATAGGTTCGCAGCGAATTGCTGCAGAGGGAGTAGACGTTCTGAACCCAGCCTTTGACATAACTCCACTTGAGTATGTGACAGCTATCATTTGCGAAAGCGGCATTTTATACAAGGAGGATTTTGATAAGTTTAAAGCCAATTACTATAAGTGAAGGCACAGCGTTATGTTGGTTGAGGGTTTACATGAGCAAAATCAAAGAAAAAGCCAGCAGCTCAGAGCTTAGGATTATGGGCTTACTGGTGGAAAAAGGCGTTAGAGTTTCTAAAAATCAGAATGCGGATGAACTTTCTTTGAGGGGGTACGGTGTAGCCGAAAATGATGAGTTTTTGCTCATGTTTTATGAGGCTCTCTATCTTTTGGATAAGGGCATGCTTGAAGTTGAGGACGAAAAAGGCGGGAAGGTGGATTTCCAAAAGCTTCTACAGTGTTACGAATGTGTTGATGAGAACGCTTGGGCTAAATATTTGACTTATCGGGATTTGAGAACTCGTGGATACGTTGTACGAGAAGGTTTCGGTTTAGGCGTTGACTTTCGAGTTTATGAAAGAGGCGAGTATGGTAAGGACACGGCTAAGCATCTAATTTTAAGCATTCAAGAGGGAAAACCAATCTCGCTGGAAGACTTAACCAATGGTCTGAAGCAATGTCAGAGTCTTAAGAAAGAGTTGGTTTTGGCTGTTATGAATCGCAGAGGGGAAATAGTTTACTATTCGGTTTCGCAGTTAACCCTAAAATAGTGGAGAACTGAGGGATGTCAGTTTTCAAGACTGTTCGTGGTATGAGGGATTTTCTGCCAGATGAAGCCAGAATTATGCAGTACATAGAGGGTAAAGCTAGGAGAATAGCTGAGCTTTATGGGTATAAGGAAATTATAACGCCGGTTGTAGAGCCATATGAACTTTTGGCAGCTAAAGCTGGTGAAGAAGTTCGTTTGCGGATGTACACCTTCAAAGACTTAGGCGGACGCAAGATTGCTCTGCGGCCTGAGTTCACCCCTTCCGTGGCTAGGCTTGTGGCAACCACTTTGAAGAACGAGCCCAGACCCTTAAGGCTCTTCTGTATGGGAAGCCTTTACCGTTATGACGAGCCCCAGCAAGGACGTTACAGAGAGTTTTGGCAATCCAACTTTGAGCTGATGGATGCAAACAAGCCTGAGGCTGACGCTGAGATAGTGATGTTGACAAACAGTTTGATGAAAGGGGTGGGGATTAAGAACTGCGTTTTTAAGTTTGGGCATGTTGGGGTTTTAAGGAGTATAATGAGCCAAGAAAACTTGGATGAGAAAGTACAAAACGAGATTATGCAGTTGATGGACAAAAAGCAGTATGACGATGCGTTTAAGATGGTTGAAGACGCTGGAACATCCGAAAATTGTGTGGCAACCATTCAGAAGTTAGTGGAACTTAAAGGCGGCGAGGTTTTCGAAGTTGTGGAGAAAATGAAAAAAAGTGTTAAAGGTTACAAGAAGGCTGTGGTTGCTGCGGAAAATCTCTTGGAAATTCTAAGGCTTGTCTCAGAAAGCGGATGCGAAATTGACATGAGTGTGGATGCTGGTTTTGCAAGAGGTCTTGAATATTATACGGGGATGATTTTTGAGGTTGACGTGCCAGAGTTGGACAAAGCCTTGGCTGGAGGCGGAAGATACGATAGACTCATTGAGCTGTTTGGAGGAGAACCCACGCCTGCTGTTGGCATCGCCCATGGAATAGATAGGATAATGTTGGCAATGCAGAGACAGAATATTCCGTTGAAAGAAGAAGAAAAAGGAGTTGTGGTGATTTCCATTAATGAGAAGTTGAAGGGTGAAGTTCTGAAGATTTCGTGGATGCTTAGAGACTCCGGTATACCGGTTGAGGTTGAGGTTATGGGACGAAAAGTAGCCAAGGCTTTGGAAGACGCGGATAGAAGAAAAATGAGTTATGCAATAATAGTTGGAGAAAGAGAGCTTAAAGAAGGAGCGGTTGTTATTCGAAATCTAACGGAGAGAGAGCAAAGAACCGTGAAAATCGAAAAAATAATAGAGACAATAAAGGGTTAAAGTGAGCTAAGCCCGCTGTTTTTCTTTTTCTTAAGGACTTTGTCTATCTTCAAAAATAAAAAAGGGAAGCTGTGTTACTAGTAGTGTTCCCATTCGTAATAGATTGTTGCTGTGCTGTCGGCATCTAAGTTTGTAACCCATGAAAGGGTGGGGCCAACTCTGGTTGCTGGAGGTGTAGACGTAACTAGGGTGTAACCATTAATGTCTTGTTGTATGAGAATCTGAATACTTGCGGTCTTGTGGTTTCGTATTGTTATACTTATTCCTCGAACCTCGTGGAGATATTCACTTATCGATTTTGTTACTGTACTAGTGACTTTGATGTCGTAGGCGTAGTTCACTATGGCGATGCTTTCTCCTTTTATAGGCGTATATGGAATGCTATCTTCGCCTACCCATGCTTCGCCTCGATAGAATTCTACAATTCCTGCTGCAAGGGGCTCCTTCAAAGTGTTGTTTATGTGATAACGGTTCTGCACCTCACCGCTTGTCCAGAAGTATTCTTGCCGCAGACTTACCGTGCCATTCAAAAGGGGCAACTTGACAACCGTGCCTTTTTTGAAAGACAATTTGGCGCCGTAAGTATACTCGTGGTATTCATCTATTGTAGTTGATGTAAAGTCGATTGAAGGGGAGGAGAGTAATTGGACTTCACTCATTGAAACATAAGGTTGAAAGATCGGGCCTCTGTAGACTATGTGAGGACCACCACTTACAAGCACTAGGGTAAAGTTATTCCAGTTCTCAACATTTTCTATAGTAGCCCAGCATTCAAGATAGGATGTTTCTAGGTCAATGAAGTAGGTGGGTTTCCATTTCGGACCTCGCATCAAGTAAGAGATTTTTAGCTGATACTCTCCAGGCGGAGAATCCGTTGTAACCACCACAAGTGTTTTTGGTCCTTGGGTTTGAACCACTTCTGTCAGAACAATCTTTGTTATTCTCCCTCCAGGAATCATAATAGTTCCATTGTTAACCTCCAGAAGCAACATATTGTCCCAACCGAGGAAATTGCCAGTATAAACACCTTCCTCTGTGTAAACTGTTATCGTATCGCCTCTTTCAATGATCGGGTGGTATTCTTCACTTGTAGTAATTTTGACAACGCCGACTCCGCACACAGTTAGTGTGTCAGTTAACGCGCCAGATGGAAGATAGAACTGAATCGTATCAGTGTCTTCCTCAAGTTTAATGATTTCTTCGTAGCTTATGAAAGTAATACCGTTTCCATAAATTGTAACGTTGTCTGCCGCATTTTCGCCGGTCTCAATCACTTGAGTTTTTGTATAGGCCCTGTTTGTGAAGCTCACAGCTGCAAAGACAACCCCAGCCACGGACAATGCTATTACACACAAAAGCGCCACCAATCTTTTTGCGGAAACGTGCATAGAATTCTTCATCTCAAGAACCTCTCAAAGCCTCTCCAAATAAAGCACAAACGTCATTATTTTTAAATCTAATCTTTAGAACAATCTATACTAATCTCTAGAACAATAAGAGGTATTTGTGGAAAATTCATTTTATCAAGCTCAACTTTTCGTAACGACTTATAAAAATTCCTGGTCAGAAATAAAGGATAGGTAGGCAATTTGTTCATAAAACTCGCCGTTTATAATCATTATAAACCCCTAGATAATTAGCCCCTATGGCAGCTGTGCCAAAATCCAAGCACATTTTAGTTTAATAAATTTTAAATGACAAAATGTATTACCATATTAGACGTGGTCGGATGAGTGAGAAGTACGCGTTTGTCATAATGGTTAAGGATAAGTGGTGGCTTGAATTTTGCCGTCTCCATCATAAAGGAAAACAGGTACAATCCTATGTGCAGGGAGAGTATGCGCCTCCTAAAGATGCTTCTCTAATCTTCTTTTACGTGACCAAACCTGTGGCTGAAGTTGCAGGTTATGCAGAGTTCATTGAACGGAAGGTTGGAGACGCTGAAGGATTATGGAAGGAGCACGGCCATGAGTCCGTTCTAAACTCCGAGGAACAATACTCTGAACTCGTTAAAGATAAGCAGCAAGTTTCTTTCATCAGATTCAAAAACCTACACGAAGCCGACCAGCCGATAGCGCTTAATGACATTCTCATGCTTCTAGGCGTAAATAGGCTTTCGAGAAAGGGCTTTTACATAAACAAGGAAACCGCAGACAAGCTGATTGCCCTCATGGAATAAAGGAATTTATTACTGCAACAAAAAGTTAATAGGTTACATTTTTCACTTCCATGTCGCTTATCTTGAAGAGCGAAAGCCAAAATGTTTCAAAGAGTTACAAGAAAAACTGCATGCATCAAGGAACACTTAGCTAGGGTACGGAAGGTTTGATTATGGGACGCTACAGGCAAATCGAAGAAATCGTTAAACTCATGAATAATCCAGAGATAATAAGGAACACAAGCATAATAGCCCACGTAGACCACGGAAAAACCACCCTTTCAGACAGCCTTTTGGCTGCGGCAGGCATCATAAGCGAACAAACAGCCGGACAAAAGCTCTTCCTAGACTCATGGGAACTCGAACAGAAGAGGCAGATGACAGTCTTCGCCTCAAACATAAGCATGGTTCACACGTATAAAGGAAAAGAATACCTCATAAACCTCATCGACACGCCTGGGCACATAGACTTCAGCGGGGCAGTAACTAGAAGCCTGCGCGCTGTAGATGGTGCGCTGGTGGTCGTGGATGCTGTGGAAGGTCCCATGACTCAAACAGAAACGGTTTTGATGCAGGCACTACGGGAAAGAGTTAGACCAATTCTATATATCAACAAGGTTGACAGGCTCATAAGGGAAATAAAGTTAACTCCGGAAGAAATCCAACGGAAATTTGCAAAAATTATTGTTAGAATCAACAGTCTCATAGAAAAGTATGCACCGCCCGAGCACAAGAAGGACTGGCAAGTTAGAGTTGAAGAGGGACTGGTGGCATTTGGCTCAGCCCTTCATAAGTGGGGACTTAACGTACCTCACATGAAAGCGAAGGGTATAACATTCAAGGAAATAATCGACGCGTATACTGGAGACCCAGACGAAATTGCACAAAAAGTTGACGCTTTGAGTAAGAAAGCCCCATTATATGAACCAATATTGGACATGTTCTGTGAACATTTACCCAACCCATTAGAGGCGCAACCATACAGGCAAAGTCAAATTTGGCCCGGAGAACTAAACGGTTCTGTAGGCAAAGCCATGGCGAAGGTTGACCCGAACGGACCGCTCCTCATGTGCATAACCACAATAGAAGTTGACCCCCACAGCGGAGTCGTTGCCATTGGACGCCTTTTCAGCGGCACAGTTGAGAAAGGAAAAACCGTTAGTCTAGTAACCAGACGCCAGAAAGGAGCCATTCAGCAGGTTTACATGAGCATGGCGGCAGACAGAGTCATTGTCGACAAAATCCCGGCCGGAAACATAGCCGCACTCTCCGGGTTACCTTCAATCCACGTAGGCGAAACTGTTGCGGAAGAAGGGGTGGGAACACACCCCTTTGAAGAATTAAAGTACGTCTCAGATCCTGTTGTTACGGTCGCGGTTGAGCCCGAAGACATTAAAGACTTGCCACTTTTTGACAAAGTCATCCATAAACTGACGCTGGAAGATCCAAACCTGCACTTCGCAATAGACAAGGAGAGCGGAGAATACCTCCTAAGCGGTATGGGCGAACTACACCTTGAGGTTACAGCCTACCGAATGCAAGAAGCAGGGTTAAAGGTAAAAACAAGCAAACCCATCGTGATTTATCGTGAAACAATGAGCCATGACTATCAAGGACCAGCGATAATGGGTAAAAGCCCCAACAAACACAACAGGTTATGGGTAACAATGGAAAAATTGTCGGATAAGGTTATAGAAGCGATAAAAGCGGGAAAAATCTCTGAAATGCAGACCCGCGACGAAAGACAAAAGACTTTAGCGAAACAGTTTGGCTGGGCAACCGAGGATGCACGTAACGTTATTGCCATAGAAGGCACAAACGTCCTCGTTAACAGGATAAAGGGAAGGCAGTACGTGGAAGAAATAATAGATCACGTAAAGTCAGGCTTCCGCGAAGCCGTTTACACATCAGTTTTGGCAAAAGAGCCAGCATATGGGTTAAAAGTGAACTTGGAAGACATCATGGTTCACGAGGACCCCGTGCATAGGGGGCCAGCACAGATACTTCCAATGACATGGCGTCCAATATGGTGCTCTTTCCTGCTGAGCGATCCAAAACTCTTAGAGCCGATCTTAAGCTTCGAATGCAAAGTTCCAAACGAGTTTGTGAGTCCGGTCATCGCGATAGTGCAAAAACGTCGGGGAAAAATCCTTGATATGATAAATGAGGAAGACATGGTGATCGTCAAAGCTGAGATGCCTGTGGCTGAATCTTTTGGATTGGCTGATGAACTGAGATCATCCACACAGGGCAGAGCCTTCTGGGCGACGCAATTCAGCCGTTGGGCTCCGGTTCCAGAATCAATGCAAACCGACGTAATAAGACAAATTCGTGAACGCAGAGGCTTAAGTCCAACGCCACCAAAAGCGGAAGAATTCTACGAAGAAGCATAGACTTGACATCGCTAAGATAAATTTAATCTCGGACAGTTGTGGTGCGGCCGCCGGGATTCGAACCCGGGATCGCAGGCTTGGAAGGCTTCCACCGCCTAAGAGGCTTCTGTGTCCTAACCAGACTAGACGACGGCCGCTCCAGTTTTGGCACTGGATTATCTCTATTAATGTGAGGTAGATAAAATTTCTTTTAGCTGTTATTGGGGTTTCTCTTGTGGCTTGAAGAGTTTCTTCTCATGCGTTGGTTTGGGCTTAAGACTGCCGTGATATTTGGCTATAGAGGTTCTTTTTCGTTCCAGATTTTTAAGTCTGGCGTAAAGCTTCGCCACTTTCGTTTTTGACGGCTTCCTAGTTTTTGGAAGGCGAACTGGAACGGGGGTAAATGGTTTTTTTAGGCTACTCGGAGCTTTTTTCCTAGTATTTTTCGTTTGTAAACTCCTTACTTTTTGGAAAATAGCATAGCCCTTTTTAAGATTAACTTCTTGTACTTCCCATCCTGCATTTAGCCAAGCTTTAGCGTGAGCGCTGTTTGGTAAGTTGCTCCACCATTCTTCATCGCGGTATGCACCCATGGGCAGATTATCGCCTATTACCCCGTCTATTTCTGCAAAAGAGAGTTTAACAAAATTCGTGAAGGATGCCCTAAATTTTAGATAGCCTGTGAGCCCGCCATACTTGGATGTGGGTTTTGGCGAAACGATTTTTCTTACACAGTTAAGGCACAACATTCTAGTGGGGTCGCCTGTCGCAATGTCTGGAACCATGCAGTCTCTGCAGAATAGGCGTCTACATCTTTGGCATTTCCTAAGGTAACCGTATGGAAGAACTCTACCGCATATTCCACATTCATCCCTGTACGGCATCCCAACCACTATCAAATACATAATGAAGAAGGGATAAATTGTTTAAACTTTAGGCTTTAAAGATAAACTAGCCTTTCGCCACGGCTAAGGGAACAATCCTAGCAACCTTTGTGGCTATTCCAACCTTGTCGCTTACATCTGCAACTATGTCTACGTTTTTGTAGGCTGGATCCGCCTCCTCAGCTAGAACAACGGAGCTCGCAGCCCTGACATAGATTCCCCGCTGCTCCAAAGCCTTCTTTATATCCCCACCCCAGTATCTTCTTTTTGCAGCCGTTCGGCTCATCATGCGTCCAGCTCCATGGGCTGTGGAACCAAAACTTATCTGCATGGCTTTTTCCATGCCTACCAAAAGCCAAGAGCTTGTTCCCATGCTTCCAGGTATAAGCACCGGCTGTCCTGCAGCGCTATAGTCTGCTGGGATTTCTGGGTGTCCGGGCGGAAAGGCTCGTGTTGCACCCTTTCTGTGAACCCAGACCTTTCTTTGGTCTCCATCGACTTTGTGGGTTTCTATCTTTGCAATGTTGTGGGCTACATCATAAACAAGTTTTAGACCAAACCTCTCGGGGTCTTCTTTAAAAACTTGTTGGAAGCTTTGTCTGACCCAGTGCATTATTGCCTGACGATTTGCAAAGGCATAATTGACGGCACACGCCATTGCCTGATAATAGTCTTCTGCTTCGTTGCTGTTTCCTGGTGCACATGCGAGTTCTCGGTCGGGCAATACAATTTTGTATTTATGAACCGCTCTTTCCATAACTCTCAGATAGTCTGAGCATATCTGATGGCCGAAACCTCGGGAACCACAGTGAATCATGACCGTCACTTGTCCTTCATGGTTGATTCCAAAGATTTTTGCCGTTTTGGTATCGTAGATTTTGTCCACTTTTTGGATTTCCAGGAAATGGTTGCCTGAGCCCAGAGTGCCGATTTGTGTTAGTCCCCTGTTTTTGGCTGTTGTTGACACCTTGTCCGGGTCTGCGTTCTTCATGCATCCTCGTTCTTCGCAGTGTTCGGCATCTTCAGACCAGCCCAATCCTTGGTCGATGACCCACTGAACGCCCTCCATGACCGCCCTGTCGAGGTCGTTGGCTGTTACTCTGAAGTCTTTTCGGCGGCTTCCGAGTCCGCATGGAACATTGTCAAAAATGGCGTTTGTCAGCTGGACAAGCCTCGGTCTTATGTCCTGTTCCGAAAGGTTCGTCGTTAACAAACGAACGCCACAGTTTATGTCGTAGCCCACTCCGCCTGGACTAATTACGCCTTCATCATAGTCCATTGCGGCTACACCGCCTATCGGAAAACCATAACCTTCATGGCCGTCCGGCAAAGTTATGGAGTATTTGTAAATGCCAGGTAAATGGGCAACATTGGCACATTGTTCAAGGGTTCTGTCTGTCTGCATCTTCTCTAATAAGTCTCTATTAGCAAAAACTATACCTAGAACCCGCATGCTTGGCTTATATTTTGGAATGCGCCAAGTGTAATTGTCTATTCTTTCAAGCGGAACCTTTTCTGAAGGAGGACGAACTTCTCCCTCTTCCATTTTTTCACCCACTACACAAAAGCAAAAAGCCGAAATATAAATGATTTTGGCGTCTACACCAAAACGAATTTAAAGAAACTCTCCAGAATTTTTCACGAACCCCATAAAACCTTGCACACTCTGGTTAAATACGGTTACGCTTAAAATTGGATGGGCTTTAAGGTATTCTGCAGCTTTTCGAACAGCCCTATCGCTCTCAAGTATCCTCTCACTTATTGTTTCCAAACTTTCCTTGTTTTCTACTCCATGCTTTGCAATTTTTGCCCAGAGTTTCAACTGCTGTGCATAAGTTTGAAGCTTTTTCATAGGGTTGTATGCGTTACCGAAGTGACTATAATATAAATGCCTAGGTTTTAAGCTGATTAGCTTATCTAAAGAAGCCAACGCGATGTCGAAACGGAAGGGCGAAGGCGTCGTTGGCACGACCACATCGAACTCGTTTAGATAAACACCGGCAGCGTCTCCCGTGAAAATTCCTTTGCTAAGCGTTTCATAATAGCTTAGGTGATGCGAAGCATGCCCAAGCGTCTCTAAGACTTTCAACCTAACGTTGTTTCCAATATCGAAGGTCATGCTGTCAGTCGCCACGATAATTCTTTCTTCATGAACGGGTTCAGGTTCTCCATACATTTCAGCTACGCTTCCAAGAGCTATTCTCGATTGTTGCCAAAGCTTCTCAGGATTTGCCAGGTGAGGGGCTCCCCTTTGATGAACGATGACCTTGGCTTTAGGCAAATATTTCAATAATCTCCCAACACCGCCGGCGTGGTCTAGGTGAATATGTGAAACAGCAACATGGGCTACGTCTTCAGGCTTCACTTTCAGTTCTTTTAATCCAGAAAGTAGATTGGACACCGATGATGTGGGACCTGTTTCCACAATGACTGTCTGCTTTCCTTTTAAGATGTAGCTGGCTATAAAATTCTTAATTCCAGCGGTTTCAACGTCTATCAGATATATGTGTTCTTCAATTTTTGTTACGTGCATTTTCCACCACGCCATTGTTAAGGAAGAATCCTAAGGTTGTCATCAACTGCTTTAAGCATTTTTATGGTGAAGGTTTTAAGCGGATTCGTTTACCTTTAATCGTGAACCTTTATGCTTCTAAAAATTATCCGGTATTTAACATTTGAAGAGATAGATAAGAGAATCAAAAGGTTTGAAGAAGAGTTTGGCATGAGTTTTGAAAAGTTTGAGGAGCTCTTCCTAAAGCAAAAGCTGGACACCAAGTTCGTAAGAGTCTATTTTGAGTGGGCGGAGCTTGTGAACAGTTATAAGGGTTACGTTGAGGATGGGCAACTTGACTACGCGGTCGAGGAAATCAAAGACTTTAACCCGGAACAAGTCGCTTTGTTAACACCCAAAAGGATTGAACTACTGTATCAGCTTGCCACCCTAAGGGTGGAGTCAATAAATGATTTGGCTCAAAAAGCTAGGCGAAACGTGAAGAATGTATACCAAGACTTGAAAGCGTTGAGCAGGTTTGGCTTCATTAAATTGAATAGGCGGAAAGGAAGAGCCCTCACCCCAGAAACGCTCGTGAAGGAAATCACGTTTCTAATCCGTTAGAGAAAGGTAACGGTTGCTCATATATCGAGAATAAATCTTAGCGTGACTCTGTTTGGTTCTTTAATGATTTCCATCCGATGATATGTAACAGCCTTCACGCCAACTTTCTGTGGATGTTTTTCGGGATCATACTTCTCCCCCCAAATCCTCGCCCTAAGCCTCAAACCTTCTGAAGTTTTGTCTAAATCTAAAACCTTGAACTTGGAATAAAACATCCCGTTGATCTCGGATTTTACAAGCAAAGCCTCAAGCCAGCTGTAAAGAAGGGCATACTCATCTTCCGCAGTGACCTCTACATGGTCCTCAACCTCCGGGCTGACGTCTTTCGCTTCTGTCATAACGTCAAACATTGCGAGGGCAGCATTTTCAAAAGCCTCTGTCAAATTTTTTCCATAAGCAGCGATGTAAGCATCTGCTGTATGCTCCAGAAACTCAAAGCTCTTTTCTTCTTTCATAACTTCAACCACATAAGTGGTAGGATAATCAATTTAAAAATTATTTTGCTCTAATCAGAGGTTGTGGTGCAGTAAGGATTGTTAAAACTTCTTTTCATTTTCCCATTTAAAATTCTCATCCGCAATAAGGAGTATTCCCTACAGATACCAAGGTTGTCTAATATCAGGGTTACGGCCAATGCGGAGAAAACGCCGACTTTAGGACAAACTGTTGAAAGTGACATAGACCTCCTTGTCTCATTGAAAACGGAGAAGGTTGAAGTGCTTCCTAAACAAGTTTCTCGCCAAGCCATATCGTGTAATGTGCACAGAGATCAAGTCATTTCTATTTCTTCTTTGACTCCATCAAGGCATATCTTGCATTTGATTGAAAACCTGACAGAAACTACAATAATAAACGTTGGACCCATCCAAGAACTGGCAAAAACAGCAGAAATCAGAGTAGAAATCTCCAGCGTGAGCCTGATTGAAATGGAACTAATTTACCAAAGCGAAAAATTGGAACACAAACTCCTAGAACACTTAGCGGCTATAGCCGCTCTATCTAACGTAAAATACATACCATTAACACCAGACGTAGCAGTCGCAAGCGTATATCTGAGACAAACACTAAACCTAACATTTTTCGATTCCCACCACGCTGCAACAGCACTAAACTCGGACAGAAAGATCATATCATTCTACCAAGCATACGACAAAGTATCAGGCTTAACCCGCATAAAACCAGAGACCATTTAAAAACGCAAAGCATTTATCAAAACAATAAACCAGTAACACTAAACAACGGAGAAAACATCTAAATGACACGACGAATCAACTGGCAGCAAATCCTCATCCAATGTAAGGACAACGTACAGAAACACATCGCTCCGCTCATAAAAACATTAAACCAGCCGCAACCAGACCTAGGAGTAGGAGCAGGCGGCGACAAAATAAAACAAATAGACTTAGCAGCAGAAGACGCCATAATAAATACGCTAAAAAGTCATAAAATCTCATTCACACTCATAAGCGAAGAATCAGGTGTAAAGGAATATGGCGAAGCTCCTCAACAGCATTTTGTAACGGCGGACCCAATAGACGGCACAACGAACCTTATGAGAGGAATACCCTTCTACGCAACCTCAATGGCTGTGTCCACAAAACCAGCCTTAAACACCATACACACAGCCTTAGTGGCAGACCTTTACCATGGCGTAACCTACACAGCACAAAGACGGAAAGGAGCCCGTCGCAACAACCAAAAAATAGCCCCATCAAGAAACACATCGCTGGAAGAAGCAGTCATAGGCATAGACCTAAACACCTACAAAATCCAAAAAATAATCCCAAAACTAACAAGCCTGATCCAAAAAACGAAACACATACGCCACCTCGGAGCCAACGCCCTAGAAATATGCTACGTTGCAGACGGAACAACGGATGCCTTCTTAGATATACGTGGAAAACTCCGCTCAACAGACATGGCAGCCGCATGGCTAATAATACAAGAGGCAAGAGCAAAAATGACAACGCCCGAAGGGAAACCACTAAACATTAAGCTCGATCCAAGACAAACCGTAGCCTTCATAGCATCTGCAAACCAGAAAATCCACAAGACCATACTCAATTTGATAAAAACCGAAAAGGAAAAAAGATGATAACACCACTGACACCCCATCCAGCAGCACTAATAAAGACACAAAAAACACGAACAATGGTAATAGCCGACTTGCATATTGGATGGGAAATATCCCTTTCAGAAAAAGGCATTCACGTCCCAACACAGATGCCTAAACTCCTAAAAAAACTGACAAACCTCATATCCACATACAAACCCGAAAAACTACTAATTTTGGGCGACGTAAAACACACCGTTGCGACAGCAGAAATAGGTGAATGGCAAGACATACCAGACTTCTTCAACGAGCTAAAAAAGGAGATACAAGAAACCCTCATAATCCGCGGCAACCACGATGGAAACCTCGAACCACTACTGCCAGAAAACATAAAAACCTTGCCGGCAACTGGGATAAGAATAGGCGAAGTTGGCTTTTTCCATGGACACAGGTGGCCATCCCCGTCTCTTCTAGAATGCAGAACATTGGCAATGGGGCATGTTCACCCAGTTGTAGCCTTCCGCGATCCAGCAGGGTTCAGAATAACGAGACAGGTTTGGGTGAAAGCAAACTGCAATAAAGCTCGACTAACTGAAACTTTACTGCAGAAACATAAAATAAAAATCGAAAAGAACCCCGAGGAAACATTACTAGAGCATTACAAAATTAAGCCGAAAACATCGCAGCTTTTCATAATGCCTTCCTTCAACGACCTTCTAGGAGGCAGACCGCTAAACGAAAGGAAACTTGCTGGAAAAGTTGAAAGCGAGAGAATTGTTGGTCCGGTTCTCCGTTCAGAAGCAGTGGATATGGAAAATGCAGAAACATATCTTCTAGACGGAACTTTCCTTGGAACCCTAAACCAGCTAAAAATCTTAAGCTAGCAACATTTCAGCATAAGATTTATAGATAGTAGCTTTATTCACATTAACAAGGTGAAATAATGCCATTAGATGAAGATTATCCGGAATGGTTTAGAAAAAGACGCTACCCCTTCTTCAGAAGCTGGTTGTTCGAAGATGTTGACAAATTGTTCCGTGAAATGGAAAGAATGATGGAAGAAGAACTCAAAACTTTCACTTCACAAGTCCCAAAGGATTATGTTAAGGAACGTAAACTCCCCGACGGCTCAACCGTCCGAGAATTGGGTCCCTTTGTATATGGGTACAGTGTGAAAATAGGACCTGATGGAAAACCTGAAGTCCGCGAATTCGGAAACGTTAAGCCTAGTCGCTTAGGCCCGCAAGTGAAGGAAGAACGCGAACCACTCGTAGATATCATTGAAACAAATGGAGAAGTCCATATTGTGGTAGAACTGCCGGGCGTGGAGAAAAAAGACATAAAACTACACGGAACAGAAGAAATGTTAAGTATATCGGTTGATACTCCACAACGCAAATACTATAAAGAGGTTGCGTTACCAGCAAAAGTAAAAGTTAAAGAAGCGAAAACAGAATACAAAAACGGAGTTTTAGAAATCAGATTACCAAAAATCAAAGAGGAAAAGAAACCCAAAGGTGAACCAATAAGCATAGATTAACACTCTCTATATTTTTCTGTTCAATCACCCTTCCCAGCAAAAGAGCCTGTGCAAATTATGGACGAAAACTCAGAAATTGATATATTAAACACTGTTTGTAAGGAAGCAAAAGCAGAGGGTAAATTAACCGGTAAGAATCTGACGAAACTTTATGAAATTTTTGGTCAGCGGTTCACTAGAGCTTTTGAAGCTTTAAAAGAAAGTCGTGTCAAAAAGTATGTTTTTAAGCCAAGTGGCAGGACTGTCTGGGTTGTTGTTGGAAAGGAGCGAGACTATCTAATAATGCCTGAAGCCGAATTCTGCCCCTGCGACGACTTTTACTTTCGCGTCCTAGACAGGGAAGTGCACCTATGCTATCATCTCATCGCACAGAAACTAGCAAAGAATTTAGAATGGTATGAAACTATAGAGGAACATGATGAACTTTACGACTCCCTCATGGCTGAGTGGAAAAAAGCTACCATTTAAATATTTAAACTTTAAAGATAAGGGGGAAGAAGGAGACAGTTTCCATGGATATAGGAGCTTACTTCGAAATACTCAGATACATCCTCATGACCGCAACATTCGTCGCGTTAGTTTTAATATTTCTATATGCGTTTTACGGTAAAGAAGAAAAGGCAAGCTAAAGAAGCCTAAAAACTTGGCTTCTTCACTTCTCTCCGTATTATTAGGAACATTATGATGCTCAAAACTGCAAGAATAATGGCAAATAAAACCATCCATGTGGCCTCCGGACCAACACCCACAACTATCGGGAACGGTCCTATAAAGATAAGAGCACCAAAATTCATTGAACCCTTACCGTAAAGCACAGCACCAACCATCAAAATTATGATGCCTAAAAAAGTTATGAAAATCCCTATGATGAATAATATTAAGAATTTTTGAAACCTGTTTTGCTTCTCGTTTGGGTAATTTGCCATTTTTTCGTATAGTACCGTCACGAACGCTCACCTGAACATTAAGTAAAATATCACCATAGCTATTACGAGAAGTATCATAAGCGTCAGCGAAAGCAGTAAAACCATTTTAACCGATTCGTTATCTGTTCCAAAAATTATTGGAAAAGGCCCAATTATTATGGCTCCACCCCCTCTCACTTTTCCTTCTCCCCTAACACTCGCAAGAAAGAGCAAAAAGATTGCGATTAGAACGACAAGCATCCCGGCGAATATTAAGGCTATGCCTAAGCTATAAAACGTCCCTGCGTCCATGGCTTTTTTAGGCTCCCTAACACATTTAAAAGTCGCTAACAGCTTTTAATAAACTTTGTAGCATCCGTTACTCGTCTTCAGAGGTATCGAAACTGAAATGACGATTGAAAGAATAATTGAGCAAATACTTTCGAAGTGTCCGGAAATTTCAAGGGAAGAGATTCTAGAAAGGCTAGAGAGGGAGAAAAGGAAAATGGGTGGTTTTATTTCGGACGAGAGTCTTTTGCGGATGATTGCGGCTGAGTTTGGCGTGGAAATTTCGATAGAAGCTTCAGCGCCTACGCTTTCAATTGGGGATTTGGTTCCAGGTCTAAGCGATGTAACTGTTGTTGGGAGAGTTGTCGCGGTTTTTCCTTGTAAAACCTTTAAGAGGGATAAAAGCGGAAGATTTGCGAGTTTGCTTGTTGCTGATAAAAATGACATACTGAGGATTGTTTTGTGGGATAACAAGGCAAGACTTGTAGAATTCGACGAGTTAAAGGTTGGGCAAATGATACGTTTTTCTCATGGATACACACGGGAAGAGCGCAGTGGAAGGGTTGAACTGCACATCGGCGACAAGGGTGAAATTGGAATTAATCCGCAAGATGTAGAAGCAGAAGATTATCCCACCATCAGCAAATTCGCGACAAAGATCGGAGAAATAACCCAAGCCCACAGAAACAAAAAAGTAAATGTCTTGGGCACGGTCAAAGAGCTTTTTCCGGCATCCACCTTTAAAAGGCAGGATTCGAGTTCTGGAAAAGTTATGCGATTCATACTGAGTGACGAAACAAGCCAAATATCAGTTGTGGTCTGGAACGAAAAGGTGGATGACCTTGAAAAAATACTAAGAAGAGGCGTCGGGTTGCAAATCGTAAATGCAAAAGTGAAAAAATCTGTAAGCGAGGGCTTAGAAATTCATGTTGACGCAGAAACCTTTGTGGAGGCAGTCGCGCCAGCGGAAGGATTTGTGAAAATAGCTGATTTGAAGGAAGGTTTAGAACGTGTTAATGTTGAAGGAGAGGTTGTTACCACGCCCATGCTCAGGGATGTAAAGACATCCAAGGGAGAGCTTGTGAAACTCGCCATTTTTGAATTGAAGGATGAAACTGGCAGGATTTGGGTTTCTGCATGGCGCAAACACGCAGACACAGCCCGCAACCTAAGAGCAGGCGAAAAAATAATCATAAAAAACGCTTACGCTAAGAAGGGCTTTGGAGACCAACCAGAAATATCAACAAAAAGCACGACATCCATCATCACCATTTCAAAGAGCAGAGATTAAACATTGTTTATTGGTCAATTATTTATAAAGAAACCAATTAACACTGTTAGAAGAGAGGATCAGCATGCAAAATGCCTTAATCAAACTGGTCGTAATACAATTTACAGTTTACACAGTTTTTGGTATGCTAGGATTCGTTGCATGGGCATTGGCGTTCAGCAATAATGCATCAGTTATCGAAATAATAGTGGGTGAATACATACGTGGGCATCTTATAAGATGGACCAGACAATTTCCATTTTGGGGAATCCTCATACTAATAAGCGCGATTTTATCTTTTTGTGCTACTTGGCTTTTGCAGGGTTCACGGAGAATGGGAGGATGCCTTGGCACAATCTCATTTTCAATAGGATTTGTAACAAACATCATCTGCGCTCAAAACATACTGGTCCACAGTCTCATAGGCTTTATCATTGGCTGGACGCTACTGGCGCCTCTTATCGTTACATGGAAAGATTTAGAATGATGCTCTGAAAAATTTTTACTTTCATTTACTGGCTGCCTTCGCTATGTCTCGCCCAAGCGTTCTTGCCAGCTCAAGCGCACGTAAATCGTCCGAGACCGGAACCTGTCCATGCACCCCTCTAAACGGCCACCTCTTTATAGTCACAGGCTTCATTTGCAACCATAAAAGGAATTTTTCCAGATGTTCCTGTAAAGGTATGGCACTGTAGGCGTCTGAATACGAAGTGGTAAGGATGCCGAATGGTTTATCTATTAGGGGAGAAAGTATTGAAGGATTTTTGCTTCGAGTCATATAGTTGACACAGTAAAGCCTTTCAATTAACGCTTGCAACTTCGAGGGAACAATAAAATAGCGAGGAGAAGCAATCAAAATACCGTCAGCAAGCTGCATTTCATCAAAAACCATTTGGAGATCATCTTTTAAGATACATTTAAATGGTTCTTTTCCACAGGTGCCAGCGGGGCCACACACAGAAATGCACGGTTCGATTTTTAACCCAGCCAACTCAGTTATCTTGGTTTCAGAAGTTGGCTCCACTTCTTTTACGCCTTTCATAGCTTCTTCAAGCATTCTATATGAGTTCTGACCTTTTCTATGAGAACCAGAAATCCCCAAAATTTTCATAATTATAGAAAATGAAGATTATCACTTAAAAAAGTTGCTTTGGTGCCGGGGGCGGGATTCGAGCCCGCGACCTCTGGGCGCTTTTTTTAGCCCCTATATATACGCTCTCCAGATTATGAGTCTGGCGCCCAAACCAGGCTAGGCTACCCCGGCGTTGGTTTCATGGTATTTTGTTGAAGAAAGTTTGAATTAAGCCTATCGATTTTTAAAACCCTCCATCAAATGAAAAGCTCAAAGACCACGTTTAAATTTCATAATTATTCTTTTTTCTTCCCTCTCTTCTTTAGCAAGGCAAGGTATTCTTGCATCGTCTTTTCGACGTCCCACTTTACACCAGATTCCCCAAACGTTAAGTCCCACCAGTTGATGAATCTTTCTAGGTTGATTCTAATGAATATTAGTAAAACTGCAACCGGAATTGTTGATGTCAAAATTATGTTTATTGGGAAGGGGAAGAACACGAGCAAGAAAATGCTTAAGAAGAACTCTAGAGTTAAAAAGATTGGTACAATAATACTCCAGAAAATCCCGGAAGAGGAGCTTTCCAGAAAATCGGCTCCGGGAATCTTTAAAATTAGCCTATAAAACCAGGGCAGTTTATCCCTATCAATCTTTAATTCATCTTTGTTCATGAGGAGTCACAAAATTTTAAAGTTGCAAATTACATAAGCTTTTGCATTATTAAAGATTGGCGTTTTAAAGCCTATGGTTTAGCCTTCTTTTTTCAATTTTCTCTACTGAAGAACGCGTTCCGAGATATGCTACATCTGTCATTTTAACAAATAGTCCTGTCTCAACAACGCCAGCGAATCCCTTTAACTCACGCTCCAACTCTGCGGGCTTACATATAAGCCCGAAATCCGCGTCTATGATGAGGTTGCCGTTGTCTGTTATAACAGGCCCAACCTTTTTTACTCCTTCTCTAAGGATCGGTTTTCCGCCAATTTCCTTTATTTTGCGCATTACAAGTGGCGCAGCAAACGGTAACGCTTCTATTGGCACTGGATGACCGTTTTCTCCCAGAACCTTAACCTTCTTGCTTTCGTCAGCCACGATGACGAGTTTTTCTGACGCGGAGGCAACGACTTTTTCTCGAGTAAGGGCTCCTCCCATACCCTTAATTAGGTTTAATTCTTTATCTATTTGATCTGCCCCATCTATTGTCAAATCTAGTGTTGGATGCTCTTCCAATGTTGTTATCGGGATTCCACACTTAATAGCCAACATCAAAGCCTGATACGACGTTGGAACACCTAAAACACGCAATCCCTCACGCTTTATTCTATTCCCTATTTCTTCTATGGCATAGGCGGCTGTACTTCCACTTCCTAGACCAACAATAAAACCGTCTTTAACATGTTTAACTGCATCTAGGGCTGCGTTCTCCTTTGCCTTTTCAACCCAACCACTTTTAGGTTTCAATTTCCATCTGCCCCAGTCTTTCTAAAACCTTTTCAACCTCAGCCCTAATTTCCTCTATCCTTTTTTCTGCCTCTGTCCTCGGGCTTGGCTTGGCTGGCGGTACTCTTCTTTTTCTTTTCTCCTTTTCCTCAGCAGCGAGTTTTTCTTCGGGCCTTGAGGCTGGCGGTGCTCGAGCAACCTGCAGGGTTATTTCTTTTATCGGCTTTGCCTCCACTTTTGAGCGCAGTTCTTCAATTTTCGTGCTTATTTCATCGAACCGTTCGCTGAAAAGTTTTATTAGGTCTTCTTGCATGGCTTCAAGCTCATGTAAAGCAACTAGAGATTCATCTTTTGAAACAGCCTCTTTCACAGTCATCATTCTAGACTTATATGTTTGCGCGAGTCTCTCTCTTTCCTCCTCTGTTATTTTTCCTTCCGCATGGGCTTCGTAAAGCCGTCGAATCGCATCGCTTAAAATTTCCCTCTCCAAATCCAATATTCTAAGCTCTTCTCTCGCTCGGGCTGCCTCTTCCGAAGAAACGCTTTTAACGATTTTAAATGGCAAGCCCTTGAATTCTGTCTTTAACTTCTCTTCCTCCGCAAGCTTTTCTTCCTTTTTCCCATGTTTTTTCATGGCGTAAATAACTATTAAGCATGAGACAACTGCCCCTACCACAATTATTGCATAGGTTAGGCGCTCGTCGAAGGGCAAAAGGGTTTCCCTCTCTATCTTCACATTGTTTTTATGAATATATAAATTATCCAGAACCATGGACTGTAAGAAATTCTTTATTAAATTTCAGTTGAGTACATACAAAGAAGCTTGAAAGGGGTATCTTTACTCGCCGACCTTAAACATAGACGGTGTATGGAGCGGTTATAATATAGGGCTTGGAACAAAAACCGTTTTGCCCCATAAGATCACCGCAAAAGTCGACGAGCGTCTCGTGCCAAACATAACCGTGGGCGAAGTTATTCCAAAGATGAGACGGCACCTGGATAAGCATGGTTTCAGAGAAATCAAAATTGTAGAGCTTGAGGAAGGCTATGAGCAATTCCGCATGAAGGCAACAAAAATCTCCGCTGAACGCCCCGAGCATTCGCAGCAGATTCCAGGCAGTTTCTCAACTTTGACATCTGAAAAATACCTTCGAGCCATTTCATATATATTTTCTGGCTTAAAGCCTAAATGCACATCGCCCATTTCGGTTTTAAACTCTTCAAAGCCATGCTCACAAAGGTCAACGACGATGGCTTTTCCCTTCCTTTTCAAAGCTTCTTTGAGGCTTTTGAAAACTCTTTCTGGTTGGGTGCTGTGGTGAAGCATTAATGTTGAGAAGATGGCGTCAAACTTGCCTGGAATGTTAAAGTGTTTCCTTGCCTCTTTTACACTGCCCGTAATGTTTTCGGCTATGCCAATGAAAGGCGTTATGTTAACCTTTTTCTTAGCTAATGAAAGCAACATTGCTGGAGTTATGTCCATGGCATAAAAGGAAACTTTTGGGAGCCCGGCATGTATTTTCTTGGCGATTTTGACCGTGAAAAATCCCGTGCCAGCGCCGACATCCAATGCTTTCCCGTCTACAGGAAGTCTTGGCGACTCGAGCAAAAGCTCAGTAACAGTGTTAACTATTCGGTTTACTCCGCTCTCTCCAAAATAGTCAATGACAATTTTATCTCTTTTTTCAGCTTCTTTGGTCGTGAAGTGCTCTACTTCTTTGGCAAGTATCTCCGGGTTAGAAGCACCGAGCTTCTTAAAAAACCGTTCAAGCTGTAGATTCTTCAGGTATTTTTCCAGATTGATTGATATGTTAACCCTATCCTACCGGTTTTTGTCGTTACGAAAGCCTCGGGCGGGATTTGAACCCGCGACCACCGCCTTACCAAGGCGATGCCCCACCAGGCTAGGCTACCGAGGCACGAACTTTCTTGAGAAAAAAACTTTCACTAAGAGATTTAGAGCTTTCGATTGCTTTTTCTGTTTTAAGTACTGAGAATGCCCAAAAGAGCTCGTTCGAATGTATCAGAGTTACGGTGAAAAAGTTAAAGGTTAAATCTAGAAGTTGAAAAAATATTAGTAGATGTGTGGGGAGAATGGTAGAGAATTTTTCCCTCCTTTCTCCCATCACCGTATGCGCCATTCTCCCCATGAATAGATTTTTCCCAAGAGGGCTTTTGCCTGTACGCGTCCAATTATGAAGTATTAGAATTTCATGTATAAAAATCTGACGAAATATGGTAAGTAACGTAAAATGTTAAAGGACTCATCCTAATTTTGATGGTTAAGTAAATATAAAAGAGAATGCAATTCAACTTTGAATCTGCCAGCTGCGGGGGTGTCCGAGTCTGGTCAAAGGAGACAGGCTTAGGATCATGTTGCCTGGGCAACGTTTTAAGAGACCTGTTGCCGTAGGGCTGCGTGGGTTCAAACCCCACCCCCCGCACTTCAAAATAAAACTCTAGGCAGGTTTCTACGTCCATTAAAGACTGAGCATCTAAAACCGATATTTGCATCTAGTTACTCCAACTACAGAACAATTGTGGGCATCATGGATGCGTATTACGAGTGAGGAAGCCATTTATTTCTTAGGTTTAACAAATTTGTTTGGTGCTACATATGGAAGAGGCTCCTGACCAAGTAAAGACAAGAGATGAGATACGTTCATCATTTTTCGAGATTTTTAACCATATGGAGAGACTGGTGAATTATCTTATACGGAAAAGGCGAGATGAGGCAGGATGGCTTGGGATTCTTGTAGGGATATTAGTATGGTTCTTTGGGGTAATCGGGGTAGTCATAGTCAATTTCCTTACAGATAATTATGCCACAAAATATTTCATAGAACACCCAGGCTCTAACCTTATCTACTTCGGGTTTCTACTGGCACTGAGCCTTCCAATAGGGTTGATAACATACTTCTACGCGAAAAAACGGTATACAGAAGAATACATCCCTTGGAAAGACACTTTGAATGGGCTCAAGAAGACAGTTGCTGAAAACAAAACTAAAGACACAAGTATTATAGAGACAACCCTCCAACTGATGGACCAAACAAACGCCTGGTTTTTAGACGTAATGCAATATAAAAGTGAAGAGGCACTCACGTACGGGCTCGTCGCTTTTCTCATCACTGCGTTTATTTCCGCGAACTCGCCTATAGGAGTGCCCATTGCCTTGCTCATAGGAGTTATCATCTGGCTTTATTTTAGATACGAGAAGCGAAAGGAGACTGCCCAACAGATTCAAACATTTAAAGCTTGGAGGAAGAAATTCGAAGAAGGAAAGAACTATTTTCTTAAAAACGTAATAGACGGTAGGGCCTAGAGATTGCGCAAGCCTGATCTATACGTGATCGCACGTTTTCTTGATGTTCTATGGTGGAATCGTATTGGAATGAAAAAGACTCACCTACAGATGTCGGTAAGGCTGAATTACCAAACTTTCCTCAAATACCTAGAGTGGCTTGAAAATCACGGACTAGTTAAAGTCGTTACAAGCGGTGATGGAAATGATAGAATAATACTGTCAGAAAAAGGAATGGAATCGCATAGAAGACTTGTAGAATGGATTAAGGAAACTATGAAAGACCTGAAAATCTAAGCGACATCAAAAAACATTAAACCGATGTTTAAACCTAGCCTCGTTCATCAGAAACTGCTTATGTTCCATAAACAGTTATCATAGCTCCTCGCCTCCTTTAGCCAAGAATGCAATCTTGATTTGTAATTCTGTTTTCAGATTCATAAGAGTTTTAATGTCTCAGAATTAAGCTATCTCATTGCAGGGTGGAGTCGCCTTGAACGAACAAATCCTTCAAGCTTGCAGAGATTTAATTGACGATGCAAGAATAGGGTGCGCCGACCTCGTTTTTAAAGAAGTGTGTCTTGAAATCTTGTCAAGAGCACGCCACATCCTAACACAAAGCCAATTTAAGCAGCTGGTTGCCTATGCGACCGAAATAATGAGGGAAAAAATTTCTTTTGAGCTGCAGCAAGAATTAGTAGCGCGCGGATAAACCCAAAAAAGTAAATTCTATACCCTTCATGAGTCGATAATCCTCCGGGCAACGCAACATCCGAAGTAATTCCACCCTGCACAGTTTGTTTTTATAACGGATGAGCCATCCCGCTTAGCTAAGCTTATAGCCTATCTTCCGCAGAAGCTCTTTTCTCGCCCTAATGTCTTCTTCGGTTTCTATGCCTCTACTCTTCCATCCGTCAATTACGCCAACTATTCCTCTGCCTTGCTCGGTTTCTAAAACGACAACTTCCAAAGGGTTTGCAGTAGCAGCGTAAACTGTGCAAACTTCTGGCACTTTCTTAATCTTGTCTAAAACGTTTATCGGATAAGCATTTTTAATGAATATTACGAAGCTGTGGCCGCAGGCTATTTCAAGGGCTTTTTCCGCTGCCAACCGCCTCAACTCTTCATCGTTTCCCTCATGCCTTACCAAACACGGACCGGAGCTTTCGCAGAAGCCTATCCCAAACTTTATGTTTGGAACGGCGTTAACCAATGCCTCATATAAGTCTTCGACCGTCTTGATGAAGTGCGCCATACCCAAAATTACGTTGCATTCTTTTGGAACTTCTATTTTAACTGTTTTGAACTCTAACATGAGGAAGTATCCCCCAGTTTAATTAGTTGTAGGTCTAGCTTTAAGATTTAAGAACAACTATTTTGAACCAGTTTTCTTTTTTAACAAAAGCCAGTTTTTATCCCCTTTAAATCTTATTAGCGTGTATTCTCCGCTAAGTTTCTTGCCGTGCAACGTGAATTCCAGTTTGTCTTTGTTTCTTGTTTTAAGTGTGTAGGTGCCCTTATCCCATATCTCAACCTTTCCAGCTCCGTACATCCCATCGGGTATTACTCCCTCAAAATCTATATAGCCGAGGTCGTGGTCTTCAACCTGAACCGCAAGTCTTTTAACGCTAGGTTCTGACGGGGGTTCTTTTGGCACAGCCCAGCTTTTCAGAACTTTATCCATTTCAAGTCTAAAATCATAATGCAAATGCGTTGCGTAGTGCTTTTGTATCACAAACCTGCCTGTTACTGACATATCTTTCCATATAAGTAAATAGAAAGGAAAAGTAAAAGCTTTAGGGAAATTCAAGGTGGGGTTTGCGTCTATTTTGAAGGCGAGTTTTATACTGGATGATAATGTGGGATAGCTGCGTGTTGGGTTTGAAAGCTTTAAGCGATATGTTGATGTACTTCGAAACAAAACCTAAATATTGTCAGGATGCGAGAGCAACTCAGAAGAGCAGCATGGGCCGGTAGTTCAGTTTGGTATGAACGCCTGACTTGCACTCAGGAGGTCGGGGGTTCAAATCCCCCCCGGTCCATCAATTTCGAGAAATGCTGTTTGATTTTTGTTTCTATTACGCAAAAAAGCGCGACTGATTTGTGTTGTGTTTCGTGTATATTTTAAGCAATCAAGTGTTCAACCAGTATTTTTATTCCAATACCGATTAAAATGAGCCCCCCTGCCGTTTCAATCTTATTCTTAAAAAAGTGTCTGATTTTATTACCTACTGAAGCGCCAAGAAAAGATAAAAGAAACGTTACAGTTCCAATTACTGTTATTGGAGTTGCGATAGAAATTTTTAAGAATGCAAAGCTCACCCCAACGGCTAGGGCATCGATACTTGTAGCAACAGATAGCGTCAATAAAACATAAATATTCAATGGGATGACTTCCTTTGCACTCGATTTTATCTTGGTTGATTCATAGATCATTTTAAATCCAATCAGGCTCAGAATCCCAAAAGCTACCCAATGGTCAACACCTGAAACAAAATCTCTCAAGCCAAGCCCGGCTAACCATCCTATTAACGGCATAACTGCTTGAAACGATCCAAAAAACACTGCAATCTTTAAGGCGTTATTGACTCCTAGGTGCTTTGTTGTCATTCCACTTGTGATAGATACGGTAAAGGCATCCATTGCTAAAGAAAACGCTATAAACATCATTGTAATTATGTCCATGAGACTTCACTTTTGCATAGCCTGTTTATCTTGTCCGAATCCTTACTAATTTTGCAGTTTGAATCGAAGGATTGCCACTATTCCGCCGAAAGCGTTCTTAAGCATTTGTCCCTCTTCTGTTTCGCCTGATATTATCTCCACATCGGTGTTTGTATACTCTGCCAGCTGGGCGAAATTCTCTATTAGTTCTTGCGTCTCAGCTATTCCTAGGGCTGGAGCTTTGCATTTTGGGCAAGATTTCCCTGAAAGGCTCTGCTCAACACTCGTCAGCATTTGACTTTTTATGGTGTGTTGTTCTTCGTAGGCGCAGGCGTGGCATCTCACCGTAACCCGCATGATGTCAAGTCCCTCAGAAAGCAGCAGGATTCTAACAGCGCCAGCTTCCAAAGCCCTCCTGATTTCTTCTTCGCCGTATGTGGCCATTTCAGTGTCGTGTCCGATTTCGTATAGAAACTGTTGCATTACCTGTTTTTCTTCTATGTAACGTATTTTCCGCATTATTTCAGGAGCTTTGCCAACAACCTCTTTCACACCTTGCTCATCCACGTAAGCAGTGTCAATCCTGTCAATGACCTTCTCTTTCAACATATAATTCAAGTACTCACCCTTTTCAAAGTCGTATTTCGTTGGGCCTGGACCAGCAATTATCAAGCCTTTCAAGTTTTCAATAGGCAGAAACGTCTCGTTAGCATGTTCACCCACTCGCCTAAAATATTCCTGAAGCCTCATCTCCCTTAGGCGTTCAAATCTTCTGGCTGATTGCCCTCCGGCACGGGTTTTTCCAGGCACACCTGATGTTACTTCTCTTACTATTTCGAGTCTTCTACCTTGAAGCGTGGCAAGTGTGGTAGCTGAAGCGTCTATGAGGATTATGCCATAGGTTTCCTTTTCCCTCAGGAGTTCTTGCAGATGCTCTGTGTGGAATCTTGAGTCGCATCTGTAAAGGTATATGTTTATCGGTTCTGGCGGCATAATCACGTAGGTTTCGATTTTTTCGCTTCCAGCCCCGTTCTGTGGAATCGCGCCACAAAATATCACAAGCCCGTTTTCTGGGACTTCCTTGAACAGTTTCAGGCGTTGTTGCACTCTCACAATGGCGTCTTGAACGTTTTTGCGGGTTGTTGTAGACTTTATGTTTGAAGCTGTGCCGTATTCGTCTCTAAGCATATTCGTGACTTCGCTTATTTGTTTTCCAGGCGGAACATAAAGTGAAACAAGCTCGGTTCCACGTCCCTCTTTGCTGGCTAGCGTATTCAGTACCTTTTTTAACCTGAACAGTTCTAGTGAGGTTCTTTTTTTGCTGCTCAACTGTTTTCACTAAAGTGTTTTAGCCGTAAAGCTACATTACAGAGCATCAAATAAGAGTTTGGGAATACAGGCTAGGTTAATTCTAAAACTTCTCTTAAGAACGCCTTATATGGACCTAATTTTCCACCATAGTTACCCGCTGAAATCCTCACAACACCCGGTATGCTCGTGGCAGCCTTTATCCCTTCGCCCATAGCCCTTTTAACCACTTCAACAGTCAAGCCATTAATCACAATCTCATAAACGCAATTCACGTTTTCTGGCAGCTGAGAATCCTGTACGAGCGTTTTTAATCCCGGGCAGAAGGGATGATTGGTAGAGGCTTTAAGCTTATATTTTAAGGAGCCGGCTTTCGAGCCTGAGCGGCAAACTCCACCTGGAAACGGCAAGATAACCTCACTCGCCTTCGTTTTTATGGCTTTCACTGCTTCTTCCGCCGCCTTAAGCCCCGAAGGCTCGTCTTTAGTTAGGATTAGGAAGTTTCCGCCTGCTACAGCTTCGGCGCAGCCGAAAGTGTCTTCAACGATGAAATTGCCTTCCATCACAGGAATTCTCCAAACTTTTCTGTTTCCAACCATGCCCTTTCTTTGGAAACCATCCCCAAAAAGTCGTATACTCCTGCCAATCTTCAGTTTTCTCTTGGCGTTTAGCATTGCGTCAAAGGCTGATGTTGTTGGACAGGTCATTATGCACTGTCCTATGCGCAGTATCATCTGGTTTTTCAAATCAAATCTATTGTGATTGTATATCTGGATTAAAACGCCTATGCGATTGTCTGGAGTTTTGTCTGCTGGTGCAATACCTTCTATGCCAGCCTCGGCAGGAGACATGATTATGCTTGTTGCAAGGCCCGTTGCAACCTCAGCCGCTGTCAAAGCCCATCTTTCGCTATCCGCTGTAATCAACACTCTTCCAGTCCACAAGGGAAACATTTCCGCAAAAGTATCCACAATCTCGCACTTGTTTCCGTTTTCCGCTTTATACGTGAATATTTCTCCATTCATCGAAGTCTCTTCCTCTTCTAGACTTTACTATACGAATAACGGAATGAATTTAAATTCTTTGATGTCCATTAAGCCTTTATCCGTTATTCTCAATTCTGGGACCACTGGCAAAGCAAGAAAAGACAAACTCATAAGGGGTGACTCAATAGTGCAGCCGAGTTTTCTCCATGTCTTCTGCATTTTCTCAATTTTCTTACAAGCGACCTCGCACGCCCATCAGACATAAGCCCAGCGATTGGCAGTTCCACCAAACCCATTATTTCTCCATCCTGAACAGCCACTATTCCCCCGCCAACCCCTGCCAAAATGTTAACTGCGCGGCCATGTCAGAATTGCTCCCGCCTACCACTATTATGTTGTGGCTGTCATGGGAAACGCTTGAAGCAGCAGCGCCTTTTTTAAGCCAAAACCTTCCACAAAATCCAGGCACATATAAACTAGGGTAAGTTTCTTAAAGCAAGTTATATAAGCATGCTAAAAACCTTACATGAGAAGAAGAAACTCCTACAACTGAAAGTGATTTAGGTGATTCTTTGGAAAGGGTAAAAATAGGAGTCGTTAAGTGCGGCAATATTGGAACAGCCCCATTATTTGAACTCCTTCTCGACGAGCTGGCAGACCGTGAAGACATCAAGGTACGGACAATAACAACCGGATCAAAAATGGACACAGAAGATGTTCAAGACGCTCTGGCAAAAATTTTTGAGTTTAACCCGAATTTTCTAGTTTTCATATCTCCAAACCCTTCGGTTCCAGGACCTGCTAAAGCTAGGGAAATTCTGTCCGGCAAAGGGATCCCCAGCGTGATCATATCTGATGGCCCAGCGAAGCGAATTAAAGATGAGCTTGAAAAACAAGGTCTGGGCTACATAGTAGTCATGGGTGACCCCCTCATCGGAGCTAGAAGGGAGTTTTTAGACCCAACAGAGATGGCAATTTTCAACTCGAACGTTATCAAAGTGCTTGCAGCTACCGGCGCATACAGGATAGTGCACCAAGAAATCGACAGATTGGTAAACGCCTTCAAAGAAGGAGCGAAGCCTACTTTACCTAGGTTAATTATTGATACGGATGACATTCGAAAAAACTCTGATTTTAAGAATCCCTATGCTAAGGCTAAGGCTATGGCTGCATATGAATTAACCAAGAAGGCTGCGGAGATTAATCAGCGGGCTTGTTTTGTGGAAAAGGAGATGGAGAACTACGTTCCTCTCGCTGCGTGTGCGCATGAAATAGTTCAGATAGCAGCCAAACTAGCTGAAGAAGCAAGAGAAATTGAAAAATCTGCCGATACCTTAGTAAGAAAACCTCACTCAAAAGACGGTAAACCTAAAACTAAAGCCAAGCTGATGCTTCCACCAGCCTTAGATGAAGAACTCTATCAGAGATGGCTTAAAACAACATGACAGCAATAGATTAGTGAGAGTTTCCATTATTGAAGCCCGTCTGAAAAACCACTGCCACTGCCTGCGCCATCCAAAAATTTATCTACCTTTTATTTTCAATTTTCAGTCAGCCATTCCAATTCGAGCAAAGGTAAAAGCAATTGCCAAAGAGGGAAATTCAGAGTCTTTTAGTAGCTGGAATCGATACGGTTTCTGTTGCTAAATCTGCAAAAGAAGCAGGCTATAAAATTTATGCGGCAGATTACTTCGGTGACATAGACTTTCGACGCGTCTGTTCTGGTTGGGAATCAATAATTGAGCAGAAACGTGGAAAAAGCTGTGGAAGAATGGAATCAAAATTCAAACCTGAAGCTTTTTTAAAGATGACGAAATCTTTACTCGAAAAATGTGAAATAGATGCAATGCTGCTTTCTTCCGGTCTAGACGACCATTTCAATGTTCTGTATAAGCTGAATGATTTGGTTCCAATCCTAGGGAACTCTCCAAAAGTTGTTGAGAGAGTTCGTATGAAGCCGGGATTTTTTAAAGAACTTAAACGTTTGGGAATAGCTCATCCTGAAACGGCAATTGTGAGAGATCCTAGTGGGGCAAAAGCCGCAGCCGCTGAAATAGAGTACCCAATTGTGGCAAAGCCTATACGAGGTTTTGGAGGAGCTGGCATAAGAATTGCGCACAACCCTACGGAAGTAGAAAGAGCATTTTTTGAAGTTTCTTTGGCTAGTAAAGACGTTGTGGTTCAAAAATTTATAGACGGCATCCACGCAAGCATATCCTTTCTAGCCACCAGTAAAGATGTTAAAGTTTTAACGATAAATGAACAATTGTTAGGATTGCACTTTCTTTTCCAGCTGGAGCCCTTCGGATATTGTGGGAATATTGTTCCTTTAAACGTCGCCGACTCGACTTTTAAAAGATGTAAGCGTATAGCTGAGAATATCGCATTACACTTTGGTCTTAAGGGCTCAAACGGTATCGACTTAGTTATTTCTAAAGAAGGCACGCCCTGCGTGGTAGAGGTAAACCCTCGATTCCAGGGGACTCTAGAATGTGTTGAAAGGGTTCTTGGGATTAATCTAGTGAAGTCGCATATTAATGCATGTTTGAATGGTTCTTTACCAACAATAAAGGAAAAAACATCGACCTTCTGCACTAGGTTGATTTTGTATTCACCCAAACGTATCATAGCCCCTGACTTGACAGCCCTTCGAGAAGTTAGAGATATCCCTTTCCCGGAAAGTATAATTGAGAAAGGGGAACCCCTGTGCTCAGTTATAACCGAGGGAAGGAGTAGAGATTCTTCTTTTCGGGAGGGTAGAAAGCTAGCTAAATCTATTTATAACGTGCTTCATCCGGCTTGATCTTTTGAAAGGATAACGCCTATTTTTCGAACAGCTATTATTATAGGTAATCCTACTATGGTAGTTATCGCAGTTGACAACGCAGCTTTTGTTGATGTTTCAATAGCGCCTAAAGCCCATATAAATTGTAGTTCACCTACATCAAAATCTAAAATCCGATAAGTATGACAAGGTATCAAAATGAAAATGCGAAAAAGCACATCCGCCTCCAATCCAATAAAAGTACTCAGTGGAAGGATGTGAAGAAGGCGAGCATTAGAATTCACATCCCATAAATTTTTCCACTTCTCAACAAAAAAGATGACAACAAAAAGTAAACCTAGTGCGAGATAAACATCCCACATGCCCCAGAAAGGTAGCTGCCACGAAATCGGCACAACGAAATAAGCTCCTAGTAAAGCCAAGTAATATATCAATACTATTTTCCATTTCCTCCTAAAAATAAGGGCGGAAATCATTGTTCCAATCGGAGCCCCAATTGTGAAGAGAAACTCTTCAGGTCCCCTAAAATAGATAAAGTGACCAATCATCACTCCAATAAAGCTTGAAAAGAAACCTGCCAATGGTCCTAATATGATTCCGGTAGTAGGTTCGGATATGAAAATCCAGCTGTACCAAACGCCAGAAAAAGGCAAAGGCGGCCCTAACAATGAGTCGCAAATCACGTTAAATGAGGCAAAAACTGCGATTAATGAGACAAAAGCTGAATTCTTTAGTTTTATCATAAGGACACCCAAAGCCTTTGCTGTGCATTATTTCTGATTTCACATTTAAATTTTGAAAAAGCTGTATGTTGCTGGTTGTTAAGCGGCTCCGAACAGCTGGATGAGGAAGATTATTAAGGCTGCGAAAGCGCCCACTGTAAGCATTACTACACCATAGAACCAACCGTCTTCTCTCGCCACTCTTCCAAGGTATATGCCCAACATAAAAAGTGTGACCAACGAGAATGCTAACGAAACTATATAGGCGTTCCATATGGGCATCAATCTCGCTGAAGTAAGTATAAAGGGTATTAGGGAAATGGTCGACGTTAAAGCTGGTGATAAACCATCGATAAAGGCTACATAGAATGTGACGAACCGTGCTGCTTCATAGTGTATTGGGTCAACCTTGTCACTTGCTGCTTCCATTTCCCTTAAGTGGCGTCCCCTTTCGGCCTTCTCAGCCATGTAAGCCCCGAAGAAACCTGAAAGTCCCATGGCAAGGCTGGCTCCAAAAACGGCTAATATAATTATTTCTGGTTTTGAAACCCCGGCTATCCATGAACCTAAGACTATGCCGAACGCTGTCATGGCTCCGTCGAAGCCGTTCATTACAAAGTATCTTCTGGCTATGCCGCTTGCCTTTGTAACATGGAGGTAGACCCTAACTTTCCCTAAGAACCTTCGGAGAAGTTTACTCAATTATTATCTCTTCACCCAGAAGGGGCGAAATTTTATGGCCCATGTTAAATTCGGGTTCTATTACCGCAGTTGTTTAATATAAAGCTTTGGCGGGCGCACTAGTCACTCGTGGTTCAATCAGCGTAGACCTATACCTTTTTAAGAAGTTTCGCCAAAAAGCGGGTTCGAACCAATGAGGGTTTACTAACAAGCTGTCTTCGTTTCATATCGGTAATAACGAAAATGTGTAATAGACGCAATATTTATTACATCCATCTTACCATAGGCAAACGGTGCTTTTATGATCACGAAAGAAAAAATCGTGAAGTGTGCTGATTCCATCGTCACCGCCATGAATCTCAAGAAGCGCGAAGCCGTTATCATACGTGGGGGAACCCATATGCAGGGGCTTCTTGAAGAGATCGGTTTCCTCTGCTACAAGAAAGGGTCCCTGCCCCTGATCATGGCGACCTCCGACAGCTATTCAGCAAGGGTATACGATGAGATTCCAGTGGAAACACTGGAGATTACTCCGAAGCACTACTTTGGAGCAATCAAAGAAGCCGACGCCTACATAGTCGTCGAACCATTCAAAGACCCGGAGATTCAGACGAAGTTCCCACGAGAGAAGATTGGTGCGAGAGTAGAGGCGGACATTCCAATTCGAAAGGAGCTTTATGGAGAAGAGACCGGCAGAGGCAAAAAGTGGACGTACGCAGGGTGGCCGACCCCTCAAGCCGCAAAGTTCTATGGAGTGGATTACGATGATCTGGAACGGTTGATTATCGAGGGAATGATTGTGCCTGCCTCAACTCTGAAAGAATACACTTCCAAGCTAGCCAAACGTCTGCAGGGGAAAGATATACTCCATATAACGGATGAGAAGGGTACTGACTTCACATGCAAGATCAAGGGGCGACGCATAAATGAAGACGACGGAATCATAGATGATAACGACATCGAGATGAACGATCTGGGAAATAACCTGCCGGCCGGAGAGGTTTTCATCGCCCCACTTGAAACATTCGGAGAAGGAACACTGTACTGCCCAATCACAGGGGATGTCCGTTTCAGCAGGAAGATCATCAAGGATGTGACACTCCACTTCAAGGATGGAAAGCTACTTCTCGACGAGTGCACAGCCAGAACCAACCGCGACCAGATGATCGACTCCTTCAAAAGATGCATGAAAATTGATGAGAAGGAGGAAGAGGTCAGAACGATGAACATCGCAGAGTTAGGTATAGGCTGTAACCCAGCAATTGATAAAGCGATTAGCTACATTCTCACAGACGAGAAAATAGGTGGCTCAGTTCACGTTGCCTTCGGCTCCAACTTCAGCTACGGAGGAACCTCGAAGTCAAGCATGCACTGGGACTTTGTAACCCATCCGAGCGCAACGATAGAAATAGTTGACACAGGCGAAGTTATCATGAAAGATGGGAAGATTCTCTAAATCTGAGAAATCTTATCCCTTGTACCACTTTCACCATTCTTTATAAGAGGATGCACCCCTTGATAAAACGAAAAACAAGGATAGTTGCGAAATATGCTAAGATCGTTTTGAACCTGTTATTCCCTACACAGGCCCCTTTTTCCCAAGGCAGAACCACGGAAACTTTTTCCTAGGAAATTACTTAAGATATAAAGTGACAAAAGCAGGAAGGATATTGAAAATATGAACCAGAAAAATGTACTTTGCGAAAAGGCAGTTACACGCTTCCTTCAAGGTTATAATTGTGCTCAAAGCGTATTATCAACAATGTTTGAGTACTGGAACGGCAAGAACGAATTGATTCCGAAGATTGCTACGGCTTTTGGTGGAGGAATAGGTAGATGCGGGTCTGTTTGTGGAGCCTTAACTGGGGGTGTGATGGCTCTAGGAATTAAATATGGAACCAATGAACCTTCCTTGGAAAGGCGACTGGAAAGCCTATGAACTTGCACAGAGATTCTACAAACAATTTGAGACGTGGCATGGAAGTGTTTTGTGTCGAGAACTTATCGGGTATGACCTTTCCAATCCAGAGGAATTAGAAATAGCTCGTAAGGTGAAAGTGTTTGAAGAAAAATGCGTCAATTTTGTTAGGAAAGCTATTGAAAACCTAGTAGAGATTAGTGAACATTGAAATACATGCTTCATACGTTACCAGAATTTGTCTATATCCGAAACAGACACAAATAAACCGAATGAAGTTAATTGTACACGCAATCTTCTAGAAAATAATTCTGAAAAATAACCTCAGAAGACATTTAAACGAACAGTACATAAACAGATTACTATCTGCTGGAGGCATATCAACGAAATCTAAAATTGCAAAAATTTTAGAGATGCTCAATGACGGAAAGTGGCATACAGGAAAAGAAATACAACAAAAAATGAAGCTGAAAGAAGAGCAAATCAAGCAAATTTTAACGTTCTTAAAAGAGTACAGCTTCGTAATAACAGATGAAAAAAAAGGGGAAGTAAAGCTCGAAGAAAGCGTTCGAAGATTCTTAACCCGATCTATTACTTCATGAGAGCCTCCAAACCATTGTAAGCCTTCAAAAAATCCTTACCCTTATCAGTAATTTTAAAAAAGCCAGGATTGCCATCTTCAGAGACCGCACATAAAAATTCTTTCTTGAGCAGAAAATCTAAATAGTATTTCAACTGTTTAAAGCTTAAATTACAACGATACATCAAATAGGTTTTCTTGGCCCCAACATTTGAGGTTTCTAAAATATCCGCGATAAGGTCTAAACGTCCACGATGACCAACACTACGTCTCTTAGTTTGAACCAGCAAACTTACCAACTCGACTTTTAAATGCCGGTTAAATCCCTTTCTCCAAAGATTATTAATGAAAACTCCGATTTAAACGTTCTTAAAACAAATCGAAGTCATGTTCAAAAATATTTGGATAAATGAACATAACATTTCAGTTGATTTTCTCTTAAGGCGAATGCAGTCTTTCTAGAATCTCCTCGCAGTCGACGTTTTTCTCCATGAAAATACTTATTTTGTTTTCGTCAACGGCTAAAGAAAGCACTTTGATGTCTTTGCCTTCAACAACGATGTCTTTGACTTCGCCCAAATCGAAAACCCTGGACAGTTCTTCGCACGCGTCAAGGGCTGAGGACGAAAGAATGACGTAGTCAATTATTTTTGTTGGGTCTTTAAGTTCTATCGCCGCCGAAGTGGAGTTTCTGAGGATATAGCCTATAACACCATTGCATGTCTTAATTTCTTCGAGACTTGCCCGCAAACTGCCCACAGATGTTGTTTCAACAGCTACAGGTTCATTCGCGGCTGTGACCTCTTGAAAACTCCTTTTTTTCTTAACCATCATGTATAATCTCCATCACTCAACTATCGGTTTAATCCTCACAAGCTCGCCTTTCCTAACTTCAAGGTCAGTCTTTATCTTCTCAGGCATCTGAATGACGCCTCTCCCGTCGGACTTAGAATCTTTTATGGGCTTGACTTTGCATCGTGCTGTTTTTCCATCAAAGGTTTCAATTTCAACTTCCTCAATTTTTCTATCCTCATAGAGGTCTTCCCACCGTGACAATATCTTGCCGTCAATGCGAACTGTGTCAGAAGGGACCAGAAAACCACTGAGGCTTTCAACTATAAGCTGGTTTGCAGGAGGCTCGGGAAGCATTGGTTCAGGCTTAGTTTCATCCTCTTCTGTTTCTTTAGGCTTTTCTGTTTCAGTTTCTTCGACATGCTCTTCAGATTCCTTAACTATTGGAATTTTAGGTGAAGTTGATTTGCTTTTGAGGGGGGCAGGGTGAATTTTCTCTAGCAGTTTGAGAACTGTGGTAATCAAGACGCGGGTTACAGTGTTCACGTAGTTCATATCTGCTTTTCTGGAAGTAACAGTAACTAGGTAAAGGTCGTTTACGTGGGAAACATCAACTCTGCCATTGCTGCCTTTAAGGGTTATACTTTTAACTCCACCTATGGCTTCAGACCTTTCTACTACGCCATCAAATGCATTTACAACATGAACTATGCTTTTTTCGGGGGTGTTTTCGTCTCTAGCTATGGTTTTGCCATCTTCCCTGAAGATGAAGGTGTTAGTAATGTCTGGGCACGCTTTTTGGATTTCGTTTAGGGTGTTCTTTAGGGCAAGGCGGTGAAGTTCGTTATCCATTTTTTCACTTCTATACGCCGTTTTTAGGATAGTTTGAAGAGTATGCGCTCCGGCACGCCGTCTTTTTCCAAGACAAAGTACTTTAGACCTTCAGCGTCTCCGAGCTGATCCAGCCATTTGAGTGCTTCGCGGACCTTCTGCAGAACCAAAAGCCTTTCCTGGTAGCTTCTCACGACATGCTCTATTGCTGTTAGTTCGTGGAACGGGTTGGCATCCAACACTATGCTTAAGTTGCCTACGGTGATTTCGCCCAGTCCTTCGGCCGAAGCCTTCTTTCCCGCCAGCTTCATGACAACCTCTCGGATCTTCTTAGATTTTTCAGCCAAGGCTCTGATATCGTCTAGCCGGCGCAGATACTCACCCAAAGCGCTTTTGGTATCAGATATTTCCTTTTCAAGGGTTTCAGCTATCTCTTCCGCAGAACTATATTCTTTTATTTCTACTACCATTTACCGCACCTCCAAAGAGAAAGCAATAGAGGAAATTAGCGAATGCTTCGCTCTCCCTACCCCCGATCTCAAACAAGGTCTTGAGCTATGCGCTGCTATCAGGGATTATATATTTTTATATACGGACCGAAGCTCTTGCCAGAGGCTGTGATAACTACGAACTCATATTGGACTCCTGTTGAGAAAGCAGTAGAAGAGGTCACGGTGATAGCTGATTTTTCACCCGGATCCATTGTATTATCCTGTGTTCCAGAGCTCCATGTTACGGTGAACGGTTGAGGGTTGTTGTTTACTTCTACTGAGCTTAGTGTAAGTTTTGCTGAACCACCATTCGTAACGTTTATGACAGCAATAGTGTTACTCGTGTAGCGAACACCTGTGATTTGCAGTTGTTCTGTTCCCATGAATAGGCCTGGTAAGGCGCCCATCCATGCTGCTACTGCTATGCTGACGGCGACTGTTACTGCGATGAGTATGATTGATGCGACTACGGGGCTTAGGGCTTTCTTGCTCTTCAATATTTTCATTTTCTTTTTATCCCTCCTTTTGAGGTTGTCGTGTATGTTAGTGGAGTTAAGGCATTTAAGTCTTACGACTTAATACACCATATTATTCATTTGTAAAACAAATCAACAAAAAAACAAAAGCAAACCATTAGCCGGACATCTAACAAACATCAAAAAAGAAACTGTACAACAACAGCCAAGCGTTACGTACTGAAGGTTTAAACGCTTAGCTTGCCAAAAAACTCCAGCAGCAGCTTGGCTACCTTGTTGCCCGACTCTGTTTTGACATAGTACTTCTTCAGTGGGTCTATTCGTTCGCCCTTTGCCAAGCCCAGGTCCTCAATCTCGATCATCCTAGCCCTGAAGGTGCCATCGCTGAGAGTTAAACCATTCTCGCGCATGAACTCTTTTGCTTCCTTCCATTTACCGCGATTCATGTGAAGCAGGAAGATGCAGTCTATGGCGTGGTCCTTCTCGAGCATGGCCTTTATAGCCGCCAGTTTGGGGTCTGTTAGTATGCGCTTAATCTTCTCCTCTTCTCCAGTCCTAACCATCTCACATCAACCTACCATTTCTGCTTTCTAGTTATAGCGTAAACCCTTTAAAAGATTTAACCTATATTACGATTTAGGAAATAATATTCTGTCTTATGTATTATGATGGGTGATGTTGGTTTCTGTCTTCTGGAATGTGTTGTAGCGTGTTTTGACTGGGGAAGGTTTTGGGTGCGTTTGCTTTTTGTTCTGGCTCTCGGAAGTTTCTAAGCCCCCTTATATATAGATTGAACCAAGACTTGAATTTCTCTTGTGTGGTTTTTGGGTCTGAGATGGGATTTCCACAGTTGCGGCGCGAAAGGGCTATACTGCTCTGGGAACTTCGCCCTACACAGAAAAAGTCGAAGCGCTAAAACAACCAATACAAATACACCGTTTAGCGAGCGCGCGAAGCATCAGAAGAAAAAATACGGCTGGAGTTTAAGAAGAGACGTGTTTGATAAAGGTTTCAGGAGTGTACTGCAGTATCCCTCTGGCTTGATATGCAAAGCCCTTGGCAACCAAAACCTTCAAAATCTTTTCGGGACACAAACGCTTCTGTATTAAAAGCTCCAAGGCGTGCGTGTAGTTGCGGTTAAGCTCCCGCACAGCCAACACCTGCTGCTTACGAGACAAAGCATAATCTTTACACTCAACCAGATAAGCCAAAGACATGTCAGACTTAACAGCCAAAACATCACAATGGTTTCTGCGCGTGAAAACAATATAGCCCTTCTTCTTAAACGCTTCAGCAATGCCGTCCTCTAGAAAAGCCCCGCTCACCATCAATCACGCTCAATCAACAACAAATAAAAGGTTTCTCAAAAGCGTTTTTTAACTCTTACGGAATAACTTTAAAGTAGCCGTCTGTAACCGTATGGGCTATTGGTTGCTCGGACGTGCTGATTAATTTAGTATCATAGAGATCAAGGATGCATTCTCCGCTTTCTTTTACATAAAACTGAATAGTTACTAGTGTTCCACTTCCACTAACTCCTGAGACATTGCCTAAGAGGGTGCAGTCAACTAGAACAAAACCCACTGCATTATTCGTTTGGTTAGCAAAGAATGTGTCGCCCCCGCTTTTTAGGAACGAACCTTCTGTAACATTTACTGTATCCAAAATTGTGGCGTTCCACCTCATCTTGATCTCCCAACCATAGAGATTATTGACATTAGAAACGCTTATTTTAACTGTAAAACTTTGACCGATCGATCCTATACTTGTCCGTGGGTCAACATGGAGCGTTTCACGCCCGCGAACCATAACGAAGAAGACAATTGCTATCGACAGAAGAACCAGCAAAGAAATGACAATGATAATTTTCCTATTCATTCCGTTTAACCAGCGTATCTAGTTAGCTTTTTCCCCTGCTAATAAAATTTTATTCAAAAAAGCGAGAAACAAAACCATTGCACCCTAACTTTTCAGACAAATCTTCTTTGACAAGATAATGGCAAAAACTGTGAGAACGATGAGCAAAGGCAAAATTATTATCCGCGGAAACTCCGGGACCACATTGACGAGACCATCAATTGTGATGCGCTCAATCGGCAAGGATACGCGTGGCCACCTGTCCGGAGGGGGATAGTCATAAAGTTGAGTTTCTAAATCCAGTTTGGAATCTCCAAAGTCGGTTACGTTAAAGGTTATTCTACAGATGTTTCCACTGCCGTTAAAAGAAGGTGCAGAGGCTATGGATGTGGCTGCAAGAACATATTTGCCTTTTTGAGTTGAGTTCTCCACGATATAGATAGGGTTGTACAAAACTTCGTCCGTTTGGCCTAAGCGAACATCAGTGTTTACTGGTTCCAAAACGGAGGAATTCCAGTAAAGGGTTACTTCAAGACCATATAGATTTTGAACTTCAACAACTGTTATGTTTACAATGAGTTGCTCACCCACATTGACAGAAATTATGTAGGGCTCTACTTTAACAAGAGTTTCAGGAGATGCTTGAACAACAGCCCTCTGAATTAAAAGAGGTATTAACAAAAGTGAAGCCCAAAAAAGAATTAATAGAATTTGAGACGTTACAGAGCGCACGCGACTCATTGAATTTCACTTTTTATCTTGTTCAACAAGAACAACTATCTTACCTCTCCCCTTCTTGTACCTTATAACTAGTCCCTTGTTCTCCAGAACTGCAAGTAGCTGACTGGTTTTAGCTCTCGAAAACCCACACTGTTCTGTAATTGCAGATTGATAAAGGCTTCCCCCATAGGATTTAAGCAGCTTCAAAGTTTTCTCTTCATCACTCTCCACTCCTAATGGGCTTGGAAGTTCAGGCGCCTTTATCATTTTGGTTTCTTTTTTCTTGCGACGCCTAAACATGTAAAAACCTACTGAAAATCCAGAAATGAGCACAGCCAGGCTCACAATAGGAATCGCATTTTGTCCCAACGCCTCTAAGAATCCTGAAGACGCGGATTTTTCTCTCAGTATAATTCTCGGCTCTCCACTTTTGAAAATCGTTGTTCCAAGCCATACGAGTATTTGGAGAGACTCGTCTTGCTTGTAAGGCTTAGGGGAAACTATTTCAATCGTATATTGCGATGGATAGGCTATGTAAACTGTGCCGTAACCATAAAGCCTTAGAAAAAAGTCTTCTACCTCGAACACATCACCAATTATAATTCTCGCGTTTTCAATTTTGCTGAAGTTTTCCCAGTCAAACCGATATTCAACCGTGACGTGCGAACCCGAGAAGGTAGATGAAATTGACATGGTATCTTCGTTGACAGCCATGTTTCTTCCCGTTTCACTTTGTGCGGCCTCCACTAATGACGTAACTTTTTTTCGTAATTCTGACAACATTCCCAAAGGATCTGTAATGTTCGTTCCCGTTTGCTTTATAATCCAAACAGCCGAGCAATCGCTGTTAATTTGAATAGTATACTCAATTAGGTTTTCCCCGTAAACTGTTCTGTAAGGAACTAAAAGTAGAGTCAACGAAATAATAGAGATTAGGATGCGAAATTTCATAAGGATGTTCTCTCTAAATAATTATTTCACCCCATGTTTAAAAACTATAACGGTAGATTACAGTTTTAAAAAATCAATTTGCACGCTGTTGAACAGAAGGTTTTACTTTTGAGTGTTTGAAAAATTCTGGCGAAGTAATGAGGATTATGGATAATGATATCATTAAAAGACGAAATATTAAAGCGGCATGGCAGGTTTAAAGATCGCTGAGTTGACTTGAAATAGCAAGAATTTAAGCTAAAAACTGAAAATAAACACAAATAAACTTTATTGAACGATAATGAACAATCAATTGCGCTATAAACAGAAAAAGGGCTTAGAAACGCTTTTATTTATCTTTTAACATCAAATTTGTCAAGAAAGGTGAGTGAACAAATGCAAAAAAGTATTGCGGTAATTATGCTCGCAATGTTGGCAGTGGGCAGCTTCAGTCTTATTCCAAGCCTCGCTAGCGCAGACACTGAAATCCAAAGGTTATCGGTGCGCATGCGTGGTATAATCACTCAATGGGGTTCTGACCCTGTCTTTGGATGGCTTGATGCACACGCTGTAAAGGTGAATTTAAACGGTACTTATCGTGAATGGGCTGGAGCGCATGCAATGTGGTCTTATGACCGACCTAGACTCAACTGTTCAAAACCTCCAACGGAGAATGTCACATTTTCCTTCTGGGCTGCTCGACTGGTCAAAAGTTCAATGATACGCTTCAACTATTCTGGCTATGACTTCTACATTTCAGGTCTTTGGAATGTCGCAAATATAACAACATCCATCTATGTAAACGAAATCGGTGAAATCATAAACGTCACACGTGTAATTGAACCTTGGCTAACTAATGCGACAGGGGAGTTACGTGTTCTTCCACATTTGCCTTATTTGCCTCCTTCTTTCGAACTTTACATAGAAGGCATGCCGTTGCTTAGCGGCTTTGTGGTAATGTGGCGTATCGTATACATAGAAATAAAAATATGCGACGTAAACAATGATGATAAGGTCGACTTAATAGACCTTGTACGTGTGGCCAAAGTATACAGAGCCGTGCCTGGAGTTCCACACTACATTATTGAAATGGACTTTGACTTTAACTTCAGAATAGACATAGGCGATTTAACAACACTCGCAGCCAACATTGAAGGATAAACACAAATCTCCTTTTTTCTTTTTTATTGTATTGAAATAACGTAAATTAGTAACGATTAGTAATAAATCAATGGGGAGAAGGGCAAGATGAAGAAGGGTGCAATTAACAAGTATTGTCTAGTTAGCTTTTACGTAATGTTGTTTCTATTCTTGATTCTGATTACACCTATCCCGATTTATTCCGTTCAACAAACCACAGTTAGCATATCCCCACCATCGGTAACAACAGCTGTTGGAAACAACTTCACCATTAACGTGATTATATCAAGCGTTTTCGACCTTTATGGTTGGGAATTCAAACTAAACTGGAGCGCAGTCTTGCTAGACGTAGTTAGTGTAGTTGAAGGCCCATTTCTAAAGTCTGGTGGAAGCACGTTCTTCTACACCAATATAAATGCAACGGCAGGGCGCATGGTTGTTGATTGTACATTGTTAGGCTTCATACCCGGAGTAAGTGGTAATGGAACATTGGCAACAATAACATTTCACGTTAAAAATGTCGGCGAATGCCCCCTTAACCTCTTTGATGTGTTGTTAATCAACTCCTTTGAGCAGATAATTCCCTGTCAAACTTTGGGTGGCTATGGATGTTTCTCCCCCGCACATGATGTAGCCATCACACATGTAAGCGCCTCACCTACCCTTGTGCTTCCAGGCGATTTTGTAAACATTAATGTTACTGTTGAGAATCAAGGAGGCTTCAACGAGGTCTTTAATGTAACGACCTATGTTAATTCTAAAGTTATCGGAGAGCAAATTGTTTCACTGAGCAGTGGTTCTTCTGCAACTATTCCGTTTACATGGGACACAACGGGCTTTGAAAAGGGAGAATACACTATTTCGGCTTCGGCAACCCCCGTCCTAGGAGAGGTGGATACTGGGGACAATAATAAAGCAGCCAATGATATTGTCACAATACTCTACCCCGGTCATGACGTAGCTGTTTTTGGCGTTAAATCTTTCAAAACCGTTATAGGACAAGGCTATTGCGCAAACATAGATGTTACCATAAAAAACTATGGAGTTTCTACCGAACCCTTTGAAGCCACAACCTATGCCAACACCACAGCCATCCAAACGAAAACCGTCACCTTACTGAGTGGAAACAAGATAGAACTTACCGTCACATGGAACACCACGGGCTTTTCTAAGGGCAACTACACCATAAGCGCCTATGCCTGGCCAGTTCCAGACGAAACAGAAACAGCCAATAATCTGTTCGTAGATGGCTGGATCATTGTTGCTATGATTGGCGACATAACCGGTCCTGACGGGTGGCCAGACGGAAAAGTGGATATGAGGGATGTCAGGAGTGTAGCCAAACTGTTCGGCGTGAGCAGCCCAGACCCAAGATATGATTCCAACTGCGACATAACCGGCCCCACACCAGGCGTGGCAGACGGAGTAATAGACATGAGAGACGTACGTCTAGTAGCCAAAAACTTCGGAAAAACAGACCCATAAACCCACATTTCTCTCGTAAAAAAGTGGACACATAGACAAAGCTGTCGTCATTTATAGGCCTCCAAAACATCGACCATACCTAAACGTAAGCAGCACAGAAAAAAGAATTAAAAGACTGCTCCATAACATGTAAAGCAACGGAAAAACAAACTACGTTTATACTTTGTCCAGTTTTTGAATTCTGGAACAAATACGCAATAATCAGTAAGGTTTAAATAAAGTATAGTTTGTTTCGTATTTAGCTTTAACCAATGTATGGATGACAGTAAATGTCAGAGGAGTTCCGCCACATACTTCGAATAATTGATACGGATGTAGATGGTTCTCTAAAAGCACCCTACGCCCTAAAAAAGATAAAGGGAATAAGCCTAAGCCTTGCCAACGCCGTTTTGAGGAAAGCTGGAATAAACCCTGATATTAGAGCTGGTTTTCTAACGGATGCGGAGATCGAAAGAATAGAAGATATGATTAGGGAGCCGACACAACATGAGCTTTCAAATTGGCTTCTGAACAGAAGAAAAGATTTAGAAACAGGAAAGGACGCTCACCTGATCAGTGCAGACCTTGTCTTAAGAACGAAAATGGACATCGAGAAAATGAAGGAAATAAAATCATGGCGAGGATATCGTCATTCTTACGGATTGAAGGTACGTGGGCAGAGAACCAGAACCACAGGGAGAAGAGGAAAAGCTGTTGGGGTCAAAAAGAAAGCGTTGATAAAACCGGGAAGTAGGTAGTTATGGGTGACCCTAAAAAACAAAGGAAAAAATATGAAACTTCACGCTTCCCGTGGCGGACTGGTGTGCTACAAGAAGAACTCAAACTTTTAGGCCAGTACGGTTTAAGAAACAAACATGAATTATGGCGGCATGAAACCACTCTATCGAAGTTTAGGGGAATAGCTCGCTCCCTCATAGGAAAAGCGCCTGAAGATCGCAGAAAAATGGAAGGGGAACTTCTAACACGCTTGAAAAAACTTGGCATCATACATGAAACAGCGGTCTTAGATGACGTCTTAGACTTGACAATAGAAGACATCCTTGAACGCAGACTACAAACAATTATTTTCCGTAAGGGCTTAGCAAAAACAATCCACCAAGCTCGCCAACTAATAACCCATGGACACATTGCCATAGGAAACCAACGGGTTACGGTTCCGAGCTACTTCGTGACAAAAGAGGAAGAAAGCCGTATAACATGTGCGCCTCAGAGCCCCCTTGCAAATCCAAGTCATCCAATACCCCAAACAATAGGGGCCGCGGCCAAAGCTAAAACAAAATCAGGAGAACCACAAACGAGGGAAGCATAATGAGCAGCAGTACCAGCAAAAAACCCGAGAGGTGGGCCGTCGTCCACATTTTCAGCTCCTACAACAACACACTGGTTCACATAACAGACATTTCAGGCGCAGAAACGATAGCCAGAACGTCCGGAGGAATGTTTGTGAAGGCAGATAGACTGGAATCTTCACCATACGCAGCCATGCGGTCAGCCGCGGCAGCAGCAGAAATAGCCAAAGACAAAGGAATAACAGCAATACACATCAAAGTGAGAGCCCCCGGAGGATCAGGGCCGAGAACCCCGGGTCCAGGCGCACAAGCAGCCATAAGAGCCCTAGCTAGGGCGGGTTTCCGCATAGGACGCATCGAAGAGGTTACACCAATCCCTCATGATGGTACAAGAAGACCGGGCGGCAGAAGAGGAAGGAGAGTTTAGCAAATTCACGTTGTTTTTTCGCCATAGAAAAATTGAAATAATGCACCAGTATTCTATTGAACGGCACAGTTGTTATATGCTATTGCGGAGTGTCAATTGAGTGGAAATGGAAGTGCTTGAAAAGGATAATTGTAGCCTGCGTCTGCTCATTCGGGGAGTCGACATCCCATTTATGAATGCTCTAAGAAGAATAGTGATTGCTGAAGTTCCATGCATGGCTATAGATGAAGTTGTAATAATCGAGAACTCTTCCATACTACAGGACGAAATCATAGCCCATAGGCTTGGACTTATACCCCTCAAAACCGACTTGGATGGCTATAACTTACCTGAAAAATGTCCATGTAAAAGTGAATTCGGATGCAACCTTTGCAGAGTCACACTGACACTAGACGTGGAGGCAAAAGAAGGAACAAGAACAGTTTATTCTGGCGAGTTCATTTCAGAAAACCCAAACATAGTCCCGATGAGCGACAAAATCCCAATAATAAAACTTGCTAAGGAACAAAAATTAAGGCTTGAGGCCTATGCAAGACTTGGAAAAGGAAAAAACCACGCGAAATGGCAGCCAGTTTCAATGTGCACATATAAGTATTTTCCAAAAATAGAAATATCCAGTAAACGTTGCGACGCTTGTGGAAAATGTGTAGAAATTTGTCCAACCAATGTTCTGACCAAGAATGATAATAGGATAGAAATTCGTGATCTGCTGGCTTGCAATCTCTGCCAAGACTGTGTTGACATTTGCCCGCAAAATCCCCCAGCGTTAGAGGTGAAATGGGAAAAAGACAGGTTTATATTCGGTCTGGAATCTACGGGTGCGCTTCCCCCTGAAAGAATAATGATGGAAGCAACAAAAATCTTAGATGAACAGCTAGAAGAAATCGGAAGCCAAATAAAGGTGAAAAAAAGTGAGGGAAGCTAAAACAACAAATCCAGAGCTTATAGAGCTTATTCGTTTCCTGAAAAGGCAAAGCAGAGAAAACAAGTCTAAGATCTGGCGAGAAATCGCCGAAAGCTTAGCTAAACCCCGAAGAAAAAGCATGGCTGTAAACATAAGCCGCCTAAAAAGATGCACACAGAAAAATGATGTAGTGGCGGTCCCGGGCAAGGTGCTGGGCTCAGGTGAAATAAACCAACCAATAACTGTGGCGGCCTTCGCTTTCTCTGGAAACGCAAAGGCGAAAATAAAAGCAGCGAAGGGCAAATGCCTGTCCCTGTTCGAATTAGCTAACAAGAATCCAAAAGGTTCAAGTGTCAAGATTATTAGGTGATAAAATGCAGAGAGCAAACAGAACACCCACCATAATAAATGCGGATGGACTTATTCTGGGGAGAATGGCAAGCATAATTGCCAAGCGATTGCTAAATGGTGAAGAAATAATAATTGTAAATGCCGAAAAGGCTGTGCTTTCGGGAGGCAGAAAAAGCAAAGTAATTGAGGCTAAGGAATTCCTGGAAGTAGGATATCCAAAAAAGGGTCCAATCCATTATAAAAGACCAGACAGAATAGTCAGAAGAACCGTTAGAGGCATGCTCCCATACAAACAACCAAAAGGTAAACAAGCGTACAAAAGACTCAAGGTCTTTATCGGAATACCAAACGAGTTTAAAGACCAAAAAATGGAAACTTTAGCGAACGCCCACGCTGGAAAGTTAACATGCCCCTACTTTCCGCTGGGCGAGTTCGCAAAAAAAATAGGATGGAATCCAGGTGAATAATTATGCCAGCAAAAAAAGTTTTAGTTGTTAGTGGAAAAAGGAAAACAGCCATAGCACGGGCTGTTGTTAAACCTGGGATTGGAAGGATACGTATAAACAGAACTCCCATAGAAATTTTTGAGCCTGAAATCGCCCGAGAGAAAATCATGGAGCCACTAATACAAGCTGAAGATGATGTGTGGAAACAGTTGGACATTGACATAAAGGTTTCAGGTGGAGGCATTATGGGGCAAGCGGAAGCAGCAAGAATGGCTATCGCAAACGCCTTATTAAAGTGGACTAAAAGCGCACATTTGCGCACGGTGTTTGTTGAATATGACAGAACAATGATTGTCGGAGACGCAAGGAGAAAAGAACCTAAAAAGTTTGGCGGACCTGGAGCGCGGGCTAGAGACCAGAAAAGCTACAGATAAGGATGCTGAATTGAATGATTATACCGGTGAGATGTTTTACATGTGGCAAATTAATTGGAGACAAATGGGAAGAATTTGCCATAAGAGTTAAATCTGGAGAGAAAGCAGGCGAAGTCTTGGACAGCTTAGGAATCAAACGATACTGTTGCAGACGCATGCTATTGTCACACGTAGAAATCATCGATGAAGTTCTACGCTTCTACGAAGAGGCTGAAAAGCGAAAAGAGGCAAGAAACCATTATTAGGAAAATGAAGAGGAGAATACTATGTCAACAGTTATTGAAGATGTAATTGCGAGAAAGGTTTTCAACAGCCGAGGAGAAGAAACAATAGAAGTTGACGTCATAACAACCTCAGGTTTTGGAAGAGTCTCCGCGCCTGCTGGAGAAAGCCTTGGAAAAGCCGAAGTGGTCTACTACCCACAAGGCAGAGTAGAGCAAGCCATAAAGAACGTTGAAGAGCTTGTAGCTCCAGAAATTGTCGGATTAAACGCTGACTCTCAAGAAGAAATCGATAGGACACTACATGAAATCGATGGCTCAAAGGATTTCAGAGTGATAGGCGGAAACACCGCCTTCTCTATTTCGCTGGCCAATGCAGAGGCGGCTTCAAATTCTTGTAGTCTCCTTCTCTTTCGATATTTAGGAGGGCACGCTGCCCGTGAACTCCCCTATCCTCTTGGAAACACGATAAGCGGTGGAAAACACACGCAGAGTAAGTCCCCAGATATACAGGAATTTTTAGTTCTACCTCACGGGGCTGAATCCTTCTTTGAAGCCGCTAAAGCTAACGCTCAAATTCATAGAAGAATTGGCGCGATCCTGAAAAAGAAGGACAAACTTTTCAGTGGCGGAAGAAGTGATGAAGGCGCTTGGGTTGCGAACATTGAAAATTTAGATGCCCTTGACGTTTTGGTTGAGGTATGCAAAGAAGAGGAAAACGCAGTAGGCTTTGAATGCGGAGTGGGGATTGACATTGCAGCATCTACCCTATGGAGCGACAAAGACAGAGCTTATATTTACCGAAGAGAGGGGAAAAAACTTGACTCAGGTGGACAACTAGAATTCATTTTAGAGCTTATCAGAAAATATCACCTAATCTATGTTGAGGACCCCTTCCATGAAGAAAACTACGAAAGTTTTGCAGAATTAACAAAAAAGGTTAAAAACTGCGTGATTTGCGGCGACGACCTCTTCGCCACAAACAATGAACGGTTAATCCTAGGAGCAAAAATGCGTGCAGCCAACGCAGTTATAATTAAAGTGAATCAGGTTGGCACACTCACGGACGCTTGGGAAACAATCGAAATGGCAAAAAGAAATGGATACATACCGGTAATGTCACACCGTTCAGGCGATACATGCGACTGGCACATAGCCCACTTGGCTGTGGCTTTCAAATGCCCAATAATAAAGACAGGAATCGTTGAAGGGGCACGAATCGCAAAGATAAACGAGTTAATAAGAATAGAGGAGTTTTTAGGAGATAGAGCTAAAATGGCGAATCTTCAGATCCTTAAAGAGGAATGAACGCTTGCCAGACGAAGAAATTAAGGAAACCAAAGAAGAGAAAAAATTTGAGGATGAAACAACAGCAGTAGTTACAGAAGAAGAGCTTTTACTTCCGCGGGATACGCTCCTATCTGCAGGAATACACATCGGAACAAGGATGAAAACAGGGGACATGGGACAGTTCATATACCGTGTTAGACCAGACGGATTGTTTGTCTTAGACGTCAAAAAGACGGATGACCGCATAAGAGTTGCTGCCAAATTCTTGGCAAGGTTTGAACCAGCAAAAATTGCTACAGCCGCAGCCAGACTTTACGCACAGGAACCAGCTAGAAAATTCTGCGAAGTAACCGGGGCAACCCCTGTGGTTGGACGCTTCATCCCAGGGCTTTTGTCAAATCCATTATACCCCAATCGCATCGAACCAGAAGTGCTAATAGTATCCGACCCAAGGGCAGATTTTCAAGCAGTTAAAGAGGCATCCTCAGTTGGTGTACCCGTAGTGGCTCTATGCAGCACGGACAACGAATTTTCCGGATTAGACATGGTTATTCCCACAAACAATAAGGGTAGAAGAGCCTTAGCAGTCATCTACTGGCTTCTAGCAAGACAAGTACTACGGGAGAGAGGCGAACTGCCACCGGACAAGGATCCACCATTAACAATTGAGGATTTTGAGGCTAAGATTGCTAGGGAAGAGGAGGAAACCTAAAGGAATGGTGAAGATTAGGCGTCCATGCCAAGCCGGAGCCTTCTACGAAGGAAATGCCGAAGCACTAAAAAGGCAAGTGGAAAATTGTTTTTTCCACGAGCTTGGACCCGGAAAAATTCCAAAAGTTGTGAAGGCTGGTCCAAGAAAAGTAATAGGTTTAGTTTGTCCACATGCTGGCTACATGTTTTCTGGTCCTGTGGTAGCCCACGCTTATTATAGGCTGGCTTTGGATGGTAAACCGGATATTGCGGTTGTCTTCGGTCCAAATCACACGGGTTATGGTAGCGCTTTGGCTGTTATGAATGAGGGTTTTTGGCGCACACCTTTAGGCGATGTTGAGGTAGACAGCGAAACAGCCAACCAAATTGTGCGTGAATCACGTTTAATTGATGTTGATGAGTCTGCCCACAGATTTGAACATTCAATTGAAGTTCAGCTTCCATTTCTCCAATATCTTTATGGTTCGGAATTCAAGATTGTACCCATATGTTTCTTAATGCAAGACTTATCCTCAGCCAAGGAGGTCGGACAAGCCGTAGCCAAAGTTTTAGCTGGAAAAAATGCGGTTGTTATAGCTTCTTCGGACATGACGCACTATGAACCACAAGAAAGGGCGACAAAAAAGGATGGACTGGCTCTTGAAGCCGTGGAAGCTATGGACGAAGCTAAATTCAATTCGATTATCGAGACGCAGCATGTGAGTGTTTGTGGATATGGTCCAATAACAGCTCTAGTCACCGCAGCGAAAGTTTTGGGAGCGAGAGAAGCAAAAGTATTATGTTATAAGACAAGCGGTGATATAATTGGCGATTACTCAAGCGTGGTTGGGTATGCCGCTGTCTGTTTCACAAAATAGTGGTGTATAATGGGGGTCGTTGCCTCAGCTCCCGCCAAGGTGATACTTTTCGGAGAACACTTCGTAGTCTACGGCGAACCAGCCATAGTTCTAGCCATAGACAAAAGAGCCTATGCAAAAGCAGAAAACCGCAACGACAAACGCCTCTGTTTACGTTCTGTAAACCTAAACTTGGCAGGATACTTCGAAAACGGAGCCTTTAAAATTGAACATGGCAACGCAAAAGAAGCAAAATTAAAGTTTGAACCAGTTAAGCTGGCTGTGGAGAAAGTTTTAGAGAAGTATGGAAAAAACGTCGGATTAAACATTGAAATCAACTCTACAGTTCCAGTCGCCGCTGGTTTAGGTTCTTCAGCCGCAGTAGTGGCAGCTGTAACTGCGGCGGTTGGCGCTCTGCTCAATCTAAAAATGCCAAAGGAAGATGTTTTCCGTATCGCTTATGAAGCGGAAAAGATTGTGCATGGAACTCCATCTGGAATAGACCCGGCAATTTCAACTTTTGGCGGGACTCTTCTGTTTCAAATGGATACAGGATTTAAGCCCTTAGATGTCGATATGGATATTCCGCTTGTTATCGGAGACACGGGGGTAGAAAGGTCTACGCGTCGCCAAGTTGAAAAAGTGAGGGATATAAGGGAAAGGTATCCGCAGATTGTGGAACCCATAATGGGGGCTGCCCGTGGAATTGTTTTAAGAGCCATGGAAGCATTCAAGGAAAACGACTTGGAAACCCTTGGAGATTTGATGACCATCAACCATGCTTTACTCTATGGAGTAGGAGTTTCAGATGAATCACTAGAATGGCTTGTAAACACTGCACGGAAAGCCGGAGCCTTAGGTGCAAAATTAACTGGTGCTGGCGGCGGCGGATGCATGGTAGCACTGGCAAAAAACGAAAGAATTCAACAGGTTTTGGAAGCCATTCAAAGGGCTGGTGGCAGACCCTTTATAGCTAGGAAAACGGATGAAGGTGTCAAGATTGAGCGAGCCTAAGCCTACAATCTTGAAAATTGGCGGTTCAGTAATCACAGATAAAAACGCAGAGCTTACCGCACGAACGCAAGATATGAGCCGCTTAGCGGAAGAGATAAGGAAGGCGAATGTTCAAGACTTGATAATTGTCCATGGAGGCGGAAGCTTTGGGCATCCGCTTGCCCAACAATACGCTATAAACTCAGGATTTAAGGAAGAAAACCAGAGAATCGGCTTTGCAGAAACACATCACATCATGACTGTGCTTAACGGCTTGTTCATGGATGCATTAATATGGCGTGGTGTTCCAGCTGTAAGCATCACACCCTCCTCGTGCATAATGACGAAGGCTGGCAGAATCCAATGTTTCGAAGAAGCCCCATTAAAAATGTCATTAAAGATGGGCTTTTTGCCAGTTATGTATGGCGATACGGTTTTAGACACGGAATTGGGCTTCACAATACTATCTGGCGACCAGCTTGTTTCATATATTGCCACGAGGTTTAATGCGGAACGAATCATAATGGGCGTTGATGTTAATGGATTGTACGATGCCGACCCGCAAGTTAAGAAAACAGCGAAAATGTTTAGGCATTTAACATTAGAAGAACTGAAAAAACTCCAAAACAAACTCGGCAAGCCAACGGCCTGTGACGTTACAGGCGGCATGTTCGGCAAGATAGCGGAGCTTATACCAGCCATAGAAAGAGAAATTCCAGTAACGGTCGTAAATGCTAGAAAGCCAAACTATATTTACAAGGCTCTAAAAGGAGAAAAAGTGGAAGGCACCATCATGGAGAAGGAATAGCATTGGCTAAAGAAACAACAAAACGTAAACTAGACCATATCAGAATCTCTTTAAACCGAAACGTCCAAGCGAGAAAAGTCACAACAGGCTTCGAGGACATCTATTTCATCCACAAAGCTTTACCAGAAGTCGACAAACAAAAAATAGACCTATCAACAACCGTTTTTAACCACAAATTTGCCGCACCACTAATCGTAGGGGCCATAACTGGCGGAACACCAGAAGCAACAAAAATCAACGCCGCCATAGCCGAAGCCGTAGAGGAGTTAGGATTAGGGATGGGTGTTGGAAGTCAACGAGCCGCAATAGAAAACAAAAAACTTGAAAAAACCTTTTCAATAGCTAGAAAAAAAGCTCCAACCGCTTTCCTAATCGCAAACATCGGCGGAGTACAACTCGTCCAAGGATACGGTCTAAAAGAAGCGAAAAGAGCCATCAAAATGATCGATGCAGATGCCATAGCAATACACCTAAACCCGCTACAAGAAGCTGTTCAACCAGAAGGCCAAACAAACTTCAAAGGAGTGCTGGAAAAAATAGGCAAAATTGCAAAAGAACTGGATAAGCCTGTGATCGCAAAGGAAACAGGCGCGGGCATAGCCGCTGAGGAAGCGAAAAAACTTGAGGCGGTGGGTGTAAAAGGCTTAGATGTGAGCGGAACAGGCGGCACAAGCTTTGCAGCAGTTGAATATCATCGTGTAAAAGGACAGGGAAACAGTTTCCAGCGTAGATTGGGCGATGTTTTCTGGGACTGGGGCATTCCTACAGCCGTAAGCATAGTTGAAGTTTCTAAATCAGTAAACATTCCTGTAATTGCTTCTGGAGGATTGCGTGACGGAGTGGATATGGCTAAGTCTCTGGCCTTAGGTGCAAGCCTAGCAAGCCTTTCGCAGCCAGTGCTGCAAGTTGCGGTTAAGGGCGTGAAAGAAACAAAAAGTATGCTTTCACTTTTAATAGAAGAACTTAGAAATAGCATGTTTCTTGCAGGGGCGGATTCTGTTCAAGCCTTGCGGGAAAAACCCATTGTTGTAACGGGTAAAACAGCAGAGTGGTTGATGTCCAGAGGATTTCGCATAGAAAACTACGCACTGAGAAGGAGGAATTAAACCCCGTTGGAGATTGAGAAATTTCTTGAAGAGAAAGCTGCCTTAATAGACAAAGTGATTGAGAAGTATGTTCCTAGAATTTTTTCTGAGAAGGCTGTTCTTTTTAGGATTAACCCGCCACGCTACGCATACAACGTAGGAGCCTTAAACAAGGCGGTCGCTGAGCCCATCTGGGAGTTTCTTAACAGAGGTGGAAAAAGGTGGCGACCAACCCTGTTCTTGCTAATCTGTGAAGCCTTGGGCAAGGACTCAGAGGACTTCGTTGATTTTGCCATAATCCCAGAAGTAATCCACAATGGAACATTAATGATAGATGACATAGAGGATGCATCTGAATCCCGAAGAGGAAAACCGTGCACATACAAAATCTACGGCTTAGACATAGCCATAAACGCCGGAAACGCCATGTACTATCTACCGCTCCTACCACTAATAAAAAACAGAGAAAAGGTGTCTCCCGAAAAACTTTGCAAAGTCTATGAGATTTATGTGCAGGAAATGATTAGCCTAAGCCTTGGCCAAGCGATGGACATTGCATGGCATAGAGGCTTGGCAAACGCAGACGAAATAGATGAAAAGAACTATTTACAGATGTGCGCCTACAAAACTGGAACATTGTCAAGGATGGCCGCCAAAATCGCTGCTGTTTTGGCAGATGCAAATGACGAACTTGCTGAGAAACTTGCACATTTCGCTGAAAGCATAGGCATAGCCTTTCAAATGCAAGATGACATTTTGGATTTGACGGGTGAAGAGTTTGCGGAAAAGAAGGGTGGGCGTGGACAAGATATAACGGAGGGGAAGCGAACTCTAGTAGTTATCCACACATTGAAAGTCGCAAATGCTGAGGATAAGAGGAGACTTATTGAAACCCTTAATATGCACACCTCAGACCAGAAACTAAGAGATGACGCCGTTAAAATCATGGAAAAATACGGTTCTATGGATTATGTGAAGCGGTTTGCAGAAAAAATTGTCGAAGAAAGCTGGAGAGAAGCCGAAAAGCTTCTGCCCGACTCAGATGCGAAGGAAAAATTGCACGCTTTTGCAAAATTCTTAATTGAAAGAAAAATCTAAGCCTAAAGAGTGTAAACTATTGACGTTCAAACAAGATGCTGAACTCAGGGAAATTATTCGAAAAATTACTTTGTTAAACGCTATTAGATATGAGGGAAAAGCACAAACAGGGCCGGTCATTGGAAAAATTTTGGGTGAAAAGCCAGAGTTAAAAACAAAAATTAGAGAATTATCCGCTCTTGTTAATGATGTCGTTCGGGAAGTTAACAATCTTCCTCTGAGAGAGCAGAAGCGCATTGTTAAGAAGAAATGGCCGGAAGCCCTCATAAAGGAGAAAGTCGAAGAGGAAAAGCATCTTCCGCCTTTGCCAAACGTGGATAAATATGCTCAGGTTGTTACGCGTTTTTCGCCAAACCCAGACTGCGTTCTGCACTTGGGCTCAGCGAGAGCCATAGTATTATGCTATGAGTACGCACGTATGTATAGGGGCAAGTTCATTCTCCGCTTCGAAGATACAGACCCCAAATTGAAAAGACCGGTTCTAGAGTTTTACGACCGCATCAGGGAAGATTTAGCTTGGCTTGAATGCAAGCCAGATGAAGAGTACATTCAAAGCGACAGAATTTGCATCTATTATGAGCATGCCGAGAGGTTGCTAAGGGATGGCAACGCTTACGTCTGCACATGTCAGCCAGAGCTATTTCGAAAGAGGATATTGACCAATCAACCATGCGAATGCCGAAATTTGCCGATGGAAGAACATCTCGAAAGGTGGCAACACATGCTTGATGGCGAATACAAGGAAGGAGAGGCGGTTTACCGCGTAAAAACCGACTTGAACCATCCAAATCCAGCGGTTCGAGAGTGGCCTGCACTCCGTGTTATAGACGCTGAAAAGTATCCGCATCCACGGGTTGGAAGCAAATACCGTGTCTGGCCTCTATACAATTTTGCGTGTGGTATAGACGACTACCTTATGCGCGTAACCCACATAATCCGAGGAAAAGAACACCTGACAAACATGGTTAGGCAAGAGTACATGTATAGGCATTTGGGTTGGCAGTACCCTGAAGCCATACATTACGGCAGACTTAAAATAACAGGGGCTTCGCTGAGTAAGTCAAAAATTGTTCAGGGAATAAGGCAAGGTCTCTTCAAGGGTTGGGATGACCCCCGTCTGGCAACTTTTATGGCTTTGAAGAGACGTGGAATAACGCCGGAATCCATTAAGAAGATGATGATTGACGTAGGACCTAAAACTTCAGACGTTGTACTAAGCTGGGAAAACCTCTATGCTTGCAATCGCAAATTCTCAGATCCGATGGCTAACAGATACTTTTTCGTGCATAACCCGATAGAGTTAACGGTGAAAAAAATTCCAAAATTGTTCAGGGCAAGACTTAATCTGCACCCGGACAAGCCCGAAAGAGGGTTCAGAGAATACGTCATAAAACCTGAAGAAGACGGTAAATCCGCAACTTTCTGGGTTTCAAAGGAGGATGTAGACGCTTCCAAAATCGACGACATAATACGCCTCATGGAATTATTCAACATAAAAATCGAAAGCGTAAACGCATATTCAGCTGAAGCATCTTTCATAAGCGAATCGTATGAAGAGGCAAGAAAGGCTAAGGCGCCATTGATTCACTGGATTCCAGTTGGAGAGGACATGCCCTGTCAAGTCGTCATGCCAGACGCAACAATAGCTGAAGGAATTGCCGAAAGCGCTTGTAAACAGTTAAAGCCAAACAGCATAATACAGTTTGAGCGATTTGGCTTCGTCAGAATCGACGATATTAATGTGAAAGTGATAGCTTACTACGCCCACAAGTAGTGATGGGAGAAGAGTATGCGCAAACAAGATAAAATAATCATATGGCCAGCCTACTTCGATTCAACAAAAACAAGGAAGGATGGGAGACGAGTTCCAAAAAGTTTGGCTGTGCCTTCTCCGAAGATTTTGGAGATAAAAGATGCTGTGGAAAAAATTGGTTTAGAACATGAACTGGTAGCGGATGCTGGTTACCCTACGACACCGTGGCTTAAAACCGGCATGCTTCTTGTGAAGAAAAACGAGCCAAAAGACCAGATAATTAGAAGAATTGCAAAGCAACTGTTGAGGTTTCGCAGCACATCCACAACAAAATAGAAAGGGCAGATTAACTCTTTTCATCTTCGCTTGTTAGAACGGCATTTATTATTCCATCTTGTCCCGGGCGAGAGGTAACACGAGCCAAACCCAGAGAGGTTTCTATTACCACGCCTTTGGTTATTACTCCCCTGCGGTCGTAGTCGATGTTTGCGGGATTTTTAACAACCCGCGTAATCTCAACCTTCTCTATTTTTCCGCTTTTCGGGTCGGTTACACACGCGTATTTATCTTTTAAAACCTTTAGTTTCATGTTTCCGCCTCTTCCTCTGGCGGCTTTCCTTTTCGGTTCGCTCAAGATTGTTTCTGCTGGAAACGAGCCGTGCTCAAATTTCCTCTTTCTTCTGTAGGCTCCTTTTCTGCCTCCCGAAAGCTTTTTCTTGTGCAGATCGCCGTGCCAAACCGACATTTCTCATTTCCCTTTAGTTTCTAAACTTGAGTGTTCACTATCACCGTGCTTTTGAATATAAACCTATCCTTGCCTTTTTGTGCGTGTAAAAATCACTCCTTCGACTCAACGGTTTTTTCTTCATTCTCCATTTCTCTTTCGAAAACTTTCTTTAACTCTTTTTTCATAGTTGCGACATCGTGGCTTAAACCGAAGTAATCTGCAAAGTATTCAGTTGTTCTAAGAATGTTTGAGCGTCCACTTCTTTCGGCAGCGACCAAACCCATCTCCTTCAGCAGTTTTATATGGCTGTAGACATGATGCCCCCGTACTTCAACAACTCTTTTTTGAGAAATTGGCTGCCTATAGGCTATGTAGGAAAGCGTCTTTAATGGACCCGTAGAAAGCAGTGGTCTAGTGACAAGCTTCTTAACGTGAGATGTGAATTCGGCCTTCAACTGTAAAACATATCTTTCATCTTTCAACTCCAGAATTTCAAGGGCCGTGTTTCTGCTAGCATATTCCTGTATAAGTACCTTCGCAAGGTTTCTTGCTTTGTTTTTTGAACGAGTCTTCAAAACCGAACACAACTCGTTCAAGTCTAGGGGACGACCAGCAACGTATAGCGCGGCTTCCAACAATGCCAGGTCACGCTGAGTTTTCTCTGCAGATTGCTTTTCCTGAAGATTTATATCCAGATTAAGCGTTTGTTTTTGCGCTTTCTGCAAGTTTTAAGCCCCCAACGGTTATGTATATCTCCTCAGTTTCTTCATCCTGCCACAAGTTTACTTTTCCACTCTGTGCTAAAAATAAGAGAAGAATGAATGTTCGGATGGCTTCCAGCCGACCAACACCCTTTGTCAAAGTTGAAAACTCTATTATTCCTGTGCCTCTCACCCTCTCCGAAAGAGAAGCGTAAAGCCTTTCCATCTGAAGCTCAATTTCCATGAGGTATACGTCGAGTTGCGGCAAAATCTCTGAAGGCGTTGGAAGAATAGGTACTGTAACGGCTGTGTCAAAACCAACCAATTTCTCACCTTTCAAAACTTCGTCTAATACTTCAAGCAGATGCTTTATAGTTGTTGAAGTTAATTCATGCCTAAGTGGCAGAAGCAGGGGCGGAGGAAGAAAGTCCTGTGGAAGTTTAGGTGGTGGCGACGGTTCTTCAAGCCTCAGCAGAAGCTTCGACTTCATCAGGTATATGAGGGCTGAAGAGTCGAGGGCTACGCCCGATGCCCTAAAATCTATCTGCCCAGTTTTTTCCATTTCCTCAAGAAAGGACTTGAGCAAATATGCGATGTTGATGTTCCAAGGTGTAAGCCTTTCAAGCTTGTGAAATTCGAAGAGAATGTTCCACGGAGGGCACAAATAAAACGGCCTCTTGACGATCGTAGACTCCATTAACTTGGCACCTCTAGAAATCTAGCCGAAATAACGTTTGAGACTCCGTTGCGTTCATAAACTCCGTAAACTTTCTGCGCTTTATTCACCATTTCAGGCTTTAAGGTGATAACTGTAAACTGGGTTTTCTCTGACTCTTCTAAAAGAAGGTCAGCGAGTTTTGACACATGGACGGCGTCTAAGTGGGCATCTATCTCGTCGAGGATGTAGAATGAAGTGGGGGTGAACTCCTTCAGGGCGAATATGAAGGCGACAGCTGCAACTGAACGTTCACCACCGCTGGCTCCACTCACAACTATCGAAGGCTTATGGGGAAGCTGAACAGTCATGTCAATGCCGCCCGAGAACGGTTCATCTGGATTTTCAAGCTTTAGTACAGCGTTTCCACCTCCGGTGAGCTTTGAGAAGTATTTTTCCAGTTTTTGATTGATTTTTTCGAAGGTTTCTATGAAGACCTTACGTTTTTTGCGTTCAACCTCATCCATGAACTCTATTATGACCTGTTTTTCTCTTTCAAGCTCATTTAGCCTTAATGAGAGTTCTTTATAGCGTGAAATTTGTTCAGCATAGTGGGAGAGGGCGAGCTGGTTTACTGCTCCTATTCTTTCGAGTTCAAACTGCATCATCCTAATTGCTGTTTCAGTTTCTTCAACCTGTTTGGGTGTTACGGCTAATGGTTGCTCGTAACCAAACTGCTTAAGCTGGTTTCGATGTTGCTCAAGCTGCAGCAGGGATGTTTGAATGTTTAGTTGAAGCTGGTTTAACAAACGATCAGCTTGCTCATACTCCGAATCAAGCCTGCGAAGCTCTTTGTCTATGTCATCTATTTGAGCGGTGAATTTTTTGGCTTCTTCTCTAGCCGACAAAACAGTCTTCGAAAGTTCAACACGGCTTTTCTCAAGCTCCGACAGCTCATGCTTTAGTGACTCCCGCTCTTGCAGTGCATCCGATACTTCCTTCTCAACTCTTCTTAGTTGTTGTTCAACTTTTGCCAGTTGGATTTTTGCGTTTTTATAACCAATCCTTAAGACATTGTCGAATTGTGATTGAAGCGTTGAGATTTCCGTTTGAATTGTGCCGAGCTTTTGCCTCAAAGTGATTACTTCTTCAGCGAGCTTCTCCCTTTTAATATCCGTTTCTTGAATGTGTGCATGGTCTGTTTTTCGTCTCAGGGCGGCTAACTCGTTCTGAAGTTTCCTCATTTCCTTCTCGGTGGAACTTCTTTCAGCCCTACGCAACCACATCTGTGTTTTTTCGTTTTCGATTTCCTTTTCAAGCCGATCAATGCGGTGGTTTATACGTTTGATGTTGGCCCTTGTTCTTTTAACGCTTCTTCTAACCCTGGCTATTTCCCTGTCAAGCGTGGTTATAGCCTCTGACAGACGAGCAATTTCAACGCGAGTTCTATCGATTTCCTCCTCAAAAGAAGTTATGTCGCTGCCTCTCCTTGAAAGGTGCTGTTGGAGGGCTCTGACGGCTTCGTCTAGGCTTTTGATGGCTGCTTCGCTTGGTATTATGGTGGAAAAGTCTATTGGAGCCCGATAGTAACCGCTTTCAAAGGCGCCGCCTGCCTCATAAAGGTCTCCGTTAATCGTAACTGCTCGGTAGCCCTCACTTGATAGTGCGAAGGCTGTCTTGTCATCAGAAACCACTAGCGTGTCGCCGAAAACGAAATTGATCGCTGGCTCATAATGCTTTTCGTATTTTATGAAAAATGAAGCTGTACTGTTGACGCCTTCTTTTTCGGGGATTTTTAAGGGCTTAGGGTTTAATGCTCCTTGAAGAGGAATTATTTTTATTCTCCCCAACTTCATTCTTCTTAGCGTTTCTGTACATGCGAAGGCTGTGTCATAATCCTTCACAACTATTGCGTCAAGCCATCCTGTTGCGGCAGCTTCCATTGCCTTTTGATAGGTTTGGTCGATTTTTATTAGGTTGCGTAGTCTGCCATAAACGCCTGGGATTACGCCTAACTCGCCTAATTCTTCTATGCTTCTTAGGGCTTTCTCCTCAGAGGCAATAGTCTCTGCAAGTTCTCGTTGCGTTACAAACTCTATGACCGCTTCGCGGGCTGAATCGGCTATTTTTCCAGCTTCGGCTATCTCCCTTTCTGTGGCTCCTTTTTGTGTGATTTTTCGTTCAAGCATTCGCTCCAAGCTTCTAAGCTGGATTTTTTGTTCCTTTTGCACTTTGTCGAGCTCGGCTAATGATCTTTCAAGCTCGTTTATTGTCAATGAAAACTTTTCTTTGCGGTCGTTTAAGTCCTTAAGCCTTCTTGAGCAAATTTTGATGGCTGTTTGGCCTTTTACATGCTTAGACTTTAAGTGTGTAAGCCTCTTGTAATATCTGTCGAGTTGCTGCTCTATCTCGCGTATCTTCTTGCTGTTTTCTCCAAGGTTCTCCCAAAGATGAGCGGTTTCCTCCGCAAGAGCATCATGTTCAGCTTGTTTTGCAGTTATTTGGTTAAAGATTTGTTCATATCCGCTTCTTAAATGTCTTATCTTCAAGCGGTTGTCATGGATTTCTTTTCGAATAGACTCGTATTGTTGAAGATTGTTTTCTCTAATTCTCTTTAAGCCTTCGAGGCTTGTTTTTCCAGAGGTTATTTTGGTTGTTAATTCCGTTAATTTTGATTTTAGTTCGCCTATCCTAATTTGAACCTTTAAAACTTGTGAACCGCCTTCTTCAACAATTTCTGAGCTTAGTTTCCGCCATTCACCTTCGATGTCTCTTCTTTTTGACCTACGCTCTTCGCGTAGCCGTCTTAATTTTTCAACTCTATCTCTAACTTTATCGGCCTGTGAGGAGTCTTTTTCCAATTTCTTTTGTATCTGTGTCACGTCGTGCGAGAGCTTCACGGCTTCAAACTTTTTTATCTCGTCCCGGATGAAATTATATCTTAGCAGTTCGTTGCGTTCTCTTTCTAGGTCATCCACCCTCATTTGTACCTCGTCTATTCTACCCATGGCTGTACGTACGGAGATGTCTGCCGCCCGCAGTTTTTCTTCAGCCTCAGCTTTCTCAGCGTCATACTGGGCTATTCCAACCAAGTCCTCAACGATTTTTCTCCGCTCCATCAGAGAAATCTCTGTTAAGCGGGTTATTGTGCCCTGCAGGATTATGTTTTGGCTTGTGGAGCTTATCCCAGCCATAGATAGAATCTCTAAAATGTGTGCCCTTGAGATTCTTCTGCCATTAAGCCTGTAAACGCTTTGACCATTTCTGTAAACTTCCCGTGAGATTGTGACGGTGGTTGTATCCACCGGCATGCGTCCATCAGTGTTGTCAAATTGAATTATTACTTTGGCGATTTTCGCCCTTTCTAGTACGGCCTTCTCAGACCCGTGGAAAATTAGTTTGGCAGCATTTTCCGCGCGGAGCCTTTTCGTGCTTAATTCGCCTAAGGCGAACAAAACTGCGTCCACAATGTTTGTTTTTCCGCTTCCATTTGGACCAGTAATTGCCGTAAAGCCCTTGTCCAAGGCTACTTTAACGGTTTGCGGTCCGAATGATTTGAAGCCTTTAAGCTCGATTTTTTTAATGTAGGGCATTCAGTTTGCGCCCTCACCTTTTCTGAGCATTGAAACTGCTTTAATTATAGACAATTCTGTGAGATTTTTGTATAAAAGCGTTATATCAACAAGTTTTAACGGTTGTGTACTTTTTAGCGCTATTTTTCAGCTTCCGATTTTTCGTTTGTAGCCATTTTCTTGACAAACTCTTTTATGCGCTCGTCTTCACCATAAACGAGCAAACAGCCATCATTTTGAACATTATATGAAAGATTTGACCTCTCAGCCAGCACTTTTAACTTTTCAGTAGGTAATTCGGCTGAAGGCTTAACGCGAATCCACTTAAGTTCCCGTGGAACCCCAGAAATAAACCTCTTTTCCTCTTCCTCTTCTTCATAGACTTTTTTGCTGGCTTCATCTAACCGTTTAAGCCATCCCTCAACATATTCGGTTCCAAAAATATTCTGTCCTTCAGAAACAATGTAGGACTCCACCTTGAGAAGGTATTCCTCAATCTTTTGGCTAGTGTCTACACGACTCGGATCAGCCTTCAAAACATTAATAAGAGTTTTTGCAGACCTTAAATCGTTCATGATTTGTGCTGGAACACTTATGCCTCTCTTTCGGAAATCTGTAACCATTTCCTCTAGAACCTTCCATGCAGCCAAATAACCCATAGCTCATGGATCACCATCCTTTGAATTAGCGCCGATATTATAAAGGGTTATCATTCTAAAAGGTAAATACAAAGTGGCGGTTCGGGTGCGGTCTACTCGTCTTCAGTGGCTTATGTTGATTCTCGCCTTTCTAACATCACTAACCATGCATCTACTCCTCTTTTCTTACTCGCAGCTAGAAGAATCGATAATTCTCGAAATGCGGTTAACATACACTGAAGCTGGCTTCATCTTCTCTATGAGTGTTCTTGCCCTCATAATCCTACGGATTCCTTGGGGCATATTGATTGATCGTCTGGGTGTTAGGGTAGGTGCAGGTTTGGCATTAACGCTTTTAGGGGTATTCGGTCTCCTCAGAGGCTTAGCCACCAATTATGAAACACTCTTGCTCTCCCAGCTTTTCCTAGGAGTGGGACTCGCCGCAGTCATGCCCTGCTTGCCCAAGCTAGTGGCTGCCTGGTTTCCACCCGAAAAGGCGGGTTTCGCAATAGGCTTCTCAATTTCGGGCTACGCCATAGGCGACGTAATCGCGCTTAGCGGCACCCCTTACTTGTTGACGTTATTCGGAAGCTGGAGAAGCGTTTTCTACATCTATGGAATTTGGGCGTTAATCCTCACAGCAATTTGGTGCATTCTCGCAAGAGAACCCAGCCAAAACTATGTAACGCGACAAAGCCGTAAAGGGCCATCCTCCTTAAAAAAGGATGTTGCAGCATTATTAAAAATTAAGCAAGTCTGGTTGCTGTCAGCCTTATATCTATCCGCTGGAGCGTGTTATGACACAACCCTCATATGGCTGCCCGTGATGTTGGGAGCTGAAGGTGTTGCATCAATCATCGCAGGACTCATAACATCAATGTTGCCGCTTGGGTTTCTTGTCGCATCCTTTGCTGTAGGGGTTCTATCCGACAAGGTTGGGTTAAGGAGGCCCTTCATAATATTCTTAGGACTCATCAGCGGACCCGTCATCTATTCCACTGGCGTACTTCGGGGACCAGCCTTGTGGTTTTTCACTTTCCTCGTCGGTTTCTGCACCATAGGCGTCCTGACCATAGTTCTTACAATGCCAGTGGAGTTGACGCAGACAACCACCCATGTAGGAAGCACTGTTGGACTAATATCGTCTGTGGGAAATCTCGGTTCATTCTTGATGCCAACCATGGTGGGATACATAAAAGACCTGACTGGTTCTTTCATATGGTCAGTGCTGATGTTAGCTATCCTAGGAGAGTCCATGTTAATTCTGGGCTTGCCACTAACCGAGACAGGTAGAAAAAGAGGAAAGTATCGGCTTAGCCCCGAAGTGGCGGTTAGTTGAGCCCTTTGTTTGGTTGCCAGTTTTATTTTTTCTTCTTCCCTGAACTAATTATTACCTCGTAAAAGTGCGGTTTAGGTGACCCTTCTAGTAAGGGCTCCACTTTTGCCCATGCTTTTTGTCGTTCATCACTTAGGTGCATAGTCATGAAAGTTTCTTCGCTTTCATGTTCTACAATTGCCACGTATTTCACCCTACCTTTTGTAGGTTTTAGTAGTCGCCTCGATATGAATCCCTCAAATTTATCGTAGACGGTGTTTGACCACTCAAACCATTTCTTGAATTCATCATCTTTTCCTTTCTTGATAGGCGGAAATTCAACTAAATTCACAAACACGATTTCACCCCCTTGGATTTCGTTTAATTGAATTATTCGCTGGGTCAACGTGAATTACACAATGTTGACAACCCGTCTCTCGGCTAACTCTTTCCTTCACTTCATCAGCTATTCTGTCTGCTTCTTCTATCGGCATGCCCCTCGTCACCTCTATGTGAAAACCTGCGTGAACAAGGTTTGGCCCAACATACTCAGCCTTCAAGTCATGAACGCCAAGAACGCCTTTCACCGATTTTGCTGTGGATTCCACTTTTTCTAAGAAATCCCTGCTAGGCGCTCTGCCCACAAGATAGTGGAAGTTATCTTTAAGGAGGTATAGACCGCTGACGGCGATAACTGCGGCTACGAAGATTGACGCTGATGGGTCAGCTAGGTAATATCCTTGCGCCACTAGGACTAAGGCTATTAGTGCGGCTACGTAAGAGACCTCATCCTTGAGAAGCGCGATCAGTTGCGCTTTTGCTGAAGCCCCTCTTGCCTTCACTCTTAAAATGTCTACTGTCGGAATAGCGACCACAAACATGCCTACCAATATCACTATCATAGCAAGATTTGTGTCTCCAAATTCGCCAACCCCCAGGACTTCGAAAAGCCTTGGGATGGCCTCTCGAAACGTTTCAATGCTCATGAAAGAAATCAAAATTGTGGCTGATACCAGTGCCGCAACGTTTTGGGCTCTTCCGTGGCCGAACATGTGAAACTCGTCTGCTGGTTTCCGAGACCAATAGGTAGATAACAAGAGAAAAGTGGAAACTAAAACATCGCTTAGCATTTCTAACGTTTGTGCCAACAACACCAGAAGGTTGGTGAAAAAGTATGTTGCAAGTTGCAGAATTACAAGTATCAAGTAGCCTATCAAAGCGATTTTTATACCACGTGTTTCAGCGGCGTGTTCCGTCATCTAAGCCGTCCTATGACCTCTCATGTTGAGCTAGTGCTTGTGTTCGCCCATCCCTTCTTCGCCGTGTACTTCGCCGCCTTTCACGAATGTGTACAAGTGATGCAAATATAGGACAAAGCCGAGCATTGCTTGTACGTACTCTCTTGCTGCATCTACATCGTTTATGTCGTATTTCTTCTTAGCCATTGCGTGTTTGAATCTTTCTTGCAGTTCCTCTTCAACAGTGTGCAGTAAGAACTCTATTACCTCTTTTGGGTTCCCTTTTTCGATGGCTTTATCTGCTCTGGGCACCACAGGACCCCAGTCAAGCCCTGCGGGTTTCAATCCAGTGTAAGGTGCGCCTTCTCCTTCTCTGTGCAAACGCACAGCAGTCTCAAAGAACCAGTAGTCAGAGAGTTCAGCGGCTTCCTTACCTAGTTTTCTCGCTCGAAGGGTTCTTTCAAAAGCCTTCTTTAATTCAGCTTCAGCCTTTTTCGGTATCCAAGGAAGTATCAGGTTGACATTTCCCTTTTCTAGAGCCATTTTCGCAGCCTTAACAACGGGCCCATCCATCGTGTCACAATGCGGTGGCATACCATCACCTCCAAAACCCATATTTCACTTCTATTTATTACAGTTGTAATATAAAATTTGGGAGGAATACCGATGAGTTGGCGGAATATCGCTAAACTCTCAGAAGGCGTTTACTGGGTTGGCGCCAGAGACTGGAACCGCAGGCTGTTTGACGCTTTGATTTCACTTCCAAAGGGAACAACCTACAACGCCTATCTAGTAGTTGGCGAAAGCAAAAAGGCTTTAATTGACACTGTAAATCCGGGTTTTGAAAAGGAGTTGGAGGAAAAAATCAGTAAGGTTGTAGGTCCTAGCGACATCGACTATATGGTAATGAACCACGCTGAACCTGACCATGCAGGTGCTATTCCGCACGTGATGTCATTAAACAGTAAAGCTGAGTTGGTGACCACCAACAAGGGTGCAAAAATGGCACAAACATTTTACAAAGTGCCAGAAAAGCGCATAATTGCAGTTAAGGACCAAGAAACAATCAATTTAGGCGGCAAAACCCTTCGTTTTATCGAAGCTCCAATGCTCCACTGGCCGGAAACAATGTTCACCCACATTCCAGAGAACAAAATCCTGTTTCCATGCGATTTCTTTGGCTCACACATCGCAAAAGGACTGTACGACGACGAGGTGGAGGACTTGATTGTCCACGCTCAGAGATACTTCGGCGAGATAATGATGCCCTTCAGAGTTATGGCTCAGAAAGCGCTGGAAAAGATAAGGGATTTGAAAATTGAAATCATAGCGCCAAGCCACGGACCAATACACAGAAATACCGACCGCATCTTAAACGCCTATAAAAAATGGGCGAACGGAGAAACTAAACGGAAGGCCACCATAGTTTATGTGACCATGTGGAACAGCACAGAAAAGATGATCCAAACAATCGCAGAAACTTTAACTTCAGAGGGCATCGAAATCGCTTTACACAATCTGGTTTCAGCGGACATAGGCGACATAGCGAAGGATTTGGTTGACTCAAGAGCAATAGTCTTAGGGGCGCCTACAGTGCTAGGTGGTGTACATCCACTCGCTTTATACGCTACTTATCTCGTTAAAGCCCTACGGCCACCACTGAAGTTCGCGGTTGTGTTGAGTTCCTACGGATGGGGTGGAGGCGCCATAAAGCATGTTCAGGAAGTCTTAGGACCCACAAAAATTGAAGTTGTCGGAGCAATAGAAATAAATGGTCCACCAACAGAAAATGACATTAAACAATTAAAAGAATTGGGCAAGGCTCTTTCCAAGAAAATTAAGGAGACATGAGAATGAGCAAAATAATTGACGATAAGAAAACGGTGCTTAAGGACGTGATAAAGCAGTTACACGCGGGTGCCTCGCCTCAGGAAGGCAAAGAGAGGTTTAGACAAGTTTTAGAAGGCATAAGTCCGCTAGAAATCGCTAAAATTGAGGAGGAACTTATAAGGGAAGGAATGCCTAGAGAGGAAATCCAGAAGTTATGTGATGTGCATCTGGCAGTTTTCAGAGAGCAGCTGGAAAAACAAAAGCTGGATATACCTCTTGAACATCCAATCAACATCCTTATGGAAGAACACAAAATTCTCCTACAGCTCTCAGAAAAACTTAGCACTATCGCAAACAAGGTTCAACAAGCAACCGATGTAAGTTATGTAGGCAAGGACATAACGCAGCTGAAACACATAGCGAAAGACCTCTTAGATGCGGAAAAACATTATTTACGAGAAGAAAACGTGCTTTTCCCCACTCTAGAAAAACACGGAATAGCAGAGCCTCCTGCAATCATGTGGACGGAACACAACCAGCTAAGAGAGAAAAAGAAACAACTTCACAATCTGATCGAAAAATACAATTCTCTAAGCTTACAAGACTTTAAGAAACATCTAAGTGAAAACGCTAAATCCTTAAACAACACTCTTTCAAGTCACATTTTCAAAGAAAACAACATACTTTTCCCAACAGCGCTGCGAGTTATCACAAATGATGAATGGAAAAGAGCCAGAGAAGAATTCGAAGAAATTGGATACTGCTGCTTCACACCCCCACATTTGACAGGAACATCCCAGGAGAAAGAAGCTAAAAAGGAAGAAAAAGTGGTAGCTTCGCCTAAAGGAGTATTACAGTTTGAAACAGGAACCCTAACAAAAGAAGAACTGGAAGCTATTCTAGACACACTTCCCGTAGACGTAACTTTCGTTGATAAAGAAGACTCTGTCAAATACTTTAGTAAAGCCGAGAAAAGAGTTTTCGTCCGAACAAAAGCCATTATCGGACGAAAAGTGCAACTGTGTCATCCTCAAAAAAGCGTCCACATAGTGAACCGCATTCTTGACTCCTTTAGGACAGGCAAAAGAGATGTGGCTGAATTCTGGATTCAAGTAAAAGACCGCTTAATCTACATAAGATATTTCGCTGTCAGAGACAAGAATGGAAAGTACTTGGGAACTATGGAAGTGACACAGGACATAACGGACATAAAGAAAATCGAGGGTGAAAAGAGACTCTTAGACTGGAAAGACTAGTTAATTCAGTTTTATTCTCTTCTTTTTGTAAATCCAAATCAGAAGGAACATGTTATCGACACATCGTAAGTTATTTATTTGCGGCTTTTTCCAAGCGTGTCTCGCTTGTAAGATTCCGCACAGTGAACGCAACAGAAAGTCATCTCTTTTCGGTTAATAACTTCCCTATATCCGCCTTCGTAGACCTTGCAGCCACAGTTGGCACAGATTTCAAGGCTTGGTTCAATAGCCACAGAGACGAGAGCTGAAAAGCGTTTAAACAGGTTTTTGCAGAGTTCCTTTCCTTCTTCCGTTAGTTCAAACACCTTCTTTTTCTTTGCTCCGACAGGTTTGAGTCTGTGTTTCACGAGGCCCTTTTGTTCAAGCTTCTTGAGAAATGGGTAGACTAGGCTTGGACTTATTTCCTTTCCGATTCTCTTCTTAAATTTGCTGATTATGCTGTAACCATGGCATGGGCCTTCATAGAGGATTGTCAGTATATAGAAGCGCGAGAAGTCTGAAACGATTTCATCTATTTCTGCGGATTCCATAGTTATACCAGATATATCTTTTAACGATATATTTATATACTACACACCTATTGATAAAGATTGTGGAAGAATAAAAATGCTTTGCTGCTTAGGACTCCTTGTAGGCCTTGCGGCTGGCTCAATGCTTGGTGGACCGTGGACGCTTATCACCCCCGCTATGGGTTTTGGTCTAGGTCTCATAGGGGATGTAAGGCTTGCGCTTAACTATCATGAGGGCCATCGAAGAGGATACTGCGGAGATAGTTATGAGCTGCGTGAAAAAACAGAAAAAAGCGCTAAAGACCTAGTTTGCGGCATGCAGGTGGATGAAAAAATAACTAGGTATAAAATGGAGTTTGGCGGAAAGACATACTATTTTTGTTCTTCCGGATGCGAATCTGCATTCCAGCAAAATCCCGAGAGATACGCATGGCACAAGAGGGAGAAACTATGCCCAGAGACCCAGTATGTGGTATGATTGTCGACAAGGACACCAGCATTAAACGGAAGATTGGAGACCGAACATACTATTTCTGCAGCGAAACTTGCGCCCGAACGTATGAACAACCGGAACGAGAATTAAAAGCCATGAAACGCCGAGTGGCTTTGGCCCTCGCAGGTGTAGTGAGTGTTGCCGCCTTACGTGTAATAGCCATGTTGGGCCTCGCCGTAGCCATAATGACGTTTAGGATGGTTGGAATCTCCGCCTGGGACTTAGCCTTCTTCATTCTGTCAACTCCAATTGTTTGGGTAGCGGGATGGAGCATTCATTATGGAGCGTACAAGGCGCTCAAAAATCGATCCATAAACATGGACGTGCTCATAACCACCAGTGTGCTAGCTGGCTGGGGATACGGCGTGGTTAGCACCTTTTTCCCATGGCTTGGGTCTGAGGGGTTCGGCTACATGGAAATCGCCATAGCAATTCTAGCATTTGTGTTGCTAGGTAAGTTTATCGAAGAAACCATAAGGAGGAAATCGGCTGCAGCCATTCGGAAACTGCTCGAACTTCAGCCAACGATTGCGAGGGTTTTGAAAAATGGGCAAGAAGTTGAAGTTCCAATCGACGATGTTCAGGTTGGCGACATACTGGTTGTGAAGTCGGGCGAAAAGATTCCTACAGACGGTGTAGTTGTCGCTGGTTATTCTTCGGTTGACGAGAAAATAATCACTGGAGAAAGCATCCCTGTTGAAAAGAATGTGGACAGCGAGGTCATAGGCGCCACAATCAACAAGACGGGCTTGCTGAAGATCAGGGCAACCAAAGTCGGCGAAGACACAGCCCTCATGCAAATCGTGCACTTGGTGGAAGAAGCCCAAGCGACCAGTGCGCCAGTTCAAAAGTTCGCAGACCGCGTTGTCGGGTACTTTGTCCCAGCAGTCTTCACAGTTGCGGGAATAGCCTTCATCTTCTGGCTGGTTACCACAGGTTTCGCCATGGCTTTTCTCGTGCTACTAACCATACTTCTCATTGCCTGCCCATGCGCCTTGGGTATAGCCACACCAACCGCCATTTTGGCTGGTGTCGGCAAGGGCGCCGAATACGGAGTGTTGCTCAGAGGAGGCGAATACGTTGAGAACGCCAGAAAACTGACCACGGTGGTGTTTGACAAAACTGGCACTTTGACAAAAGGTGAACCATCGGTAACCGACATCATGGCGTTTGGGAACTACAAAGAAAACGAAGTGCTAGAGTTCGCGGCGATTGCAGAGAAGGGTTCAGAGCATCCGTTGGCAGAGGCCGTTTTGAAAGCAACAAACAAAGCTGGTACTAAAATTCCAGACGCTGAAACCTTTGAGGCTGTACCCGGACATGGCGTCAAAGCATCTTTTAGGAGCCAGACTATCCTCTTCGGAAATCGAAGACTCATGCAAGCGAACAAGATTAGGCTGAAACGGGCAATTGAGTCTCAACTAACAAAACTTGAGGAGCAGGGCAAAACAGCCATGCTTCTTGCTGTGGATGGAAAAATAGCTGGGATTATTGCGGCTATGGACACGCCCAAAGACAACGCGGCTGAAGCCATAAAACAACTCAAAAACATGGAACTCGAAGTTGCCATGCTTACAGGCGACAACGAACGAACAGCTAAGGCAATCGCCAATCAATTGGGCATCGACACAGTCATCGCCAACGTTTTACCATGGGAAAAAGTGAATGCCATAAAGAAAATGCAGAGCGAGGGCAAAGTTGTTGCCATGGTCGGCGACGGCGTCAACGACGCTCCAGCCCTCGCCCAAGCTCACATCGGCATAGCCATAGGTAGCGGAACCGACATTGCCAAGGAAACTGGTGGCATCGTTCTGATCAAGGATGACTTACGCGATGTGGCGCGGGGAATAGTGCTTAGCAAGGTGACTATGAGGAAGATTAAGCAGAACCTTTTCTGGGCTTTTATATACAACACAGTCTCCATCCCAGTGGCCGCGGTTGGTCTGTTGAGCCCAATCATAGCAGCTGGAGCCATGGCCTTCAGTTCCCTCTTTGTGGTTAGCAACTCAGCAACTCTTAAACTACTTAAACTATGAAAATATTAATCGAAAGGGAAGAGGTGAAGAGGATATGGTTAAAGATCCAGTTTGCGGAATGAGTGTGGACGAGAAAACCGCCAAGTTCAAGTTTGAGCTTATGGGTAAAACCTATTACTTCTGTTGCGCGGCATGTATGGAAAAATTTAAGGCTAATCCGCATAAGTATATAAAAAAGTGAAAGAACAGATGGAAACGCTTTGAAAACTGTGTTGTTCGCCTGTGTTGAGAACAGTTTTAGAAGTCAAATAGCTGAAGCTTATTTTAACAAGTTTGCCCCTGAAGGGTGGACGGCTATTAGCGTAGGTGTTAGACCAGCAGATAAGGTTCATCCACACGCTGTTCAGCTTATGCGAGAGGAAGGAATAGATATCAGCCACAAGAAACCTCAATCTTTGACAAGAGAACTTCAGACAAAAGCCGAAGCAGCCATAATAGTCTGCGGAAGCGCTGAATGCCCAGTTGTTTATGCTAAACACGTTGAGGAATGGAACGTTCCAGACCCAGCGAGAATGTCCGTCGACGACGCAAGAAAAATTCGGGATACAATAAAGAGGAATGTGTTAAACTTAATAGAAAAGTTGATGTCAAAATGATTTAATAGTTGGATTAAAAACGTAATAGATGTTATAGCGCATAATCATATACTACGGATTCTAGTTCTCTTCAGGAGATGGGAACATTGTCTACTGGTTCTTCCCAGTCGGTAATGCATCCGCCTTTGGGAATTAAAATTATGGTGGTGTCTTCTGGAAGCGGCATTTTTGGGTTTTCTCTTATGTTCATGAACGACTTCGACTTTGCATATGCTTGGATAGCTACTTGCTTGTAAAATCTATCTTCAAAAGGATGGTAGACCATGTGAAATATGCCTTTGAACCCTTTTACTGGAAACTTTCCGCATTTTTTCTTTATCTCTTCGTCCGCGGCCATGATGGCATCCAGTGTAGAGGCGTTATCTTCTAAAAGAAGCTTTAAACCATTAGGAAATATCTTGCTTATTTCTTGCTGACGAACAATTATGGTAACTTTTTTCATGGTTCTCTCTTCGTGAACACTATACAAATTTTCTTTTTGCAGCTTCGATTAAGCCTATAGGTCCGGTCATCATCACGTCTCCTGCCGGAGCTGCGAAATGAACTTGAAGGCCTGTTTTTCTTAGGATGCTTCTGTTGGGTCCCGTTGCTGCAACCGCCTCTATCTTTCGGAAGCTTGGAGCCTTCGCCAAATAGAAAGATCCGTGCCCGCCTTCTTTAAACACTTCTTCGTCGCTAAGTTTTCCGTCTGCGAAATCTGTTAGAAGTTGCTGAATCTTTTTCGGGGTTAATCGGCGGGTGTGATGCTCCATTAAGGCTAATATTTCGCCACCCGAAGTTATTGTTGCAATTGTGTGGCAGTTTCCGACATTAACCGCAAGGGCAGAATTCGCTTTTTCAACTATGGGATCTTTCAGGCAACCGAGTATGGCGGCTGGGGATGTGTCCATGACAAGCGCCTTTGCATTTGGGAGCTGATCCTTTACGGCTTGGGCTGCAGACCACATTCTAAGAAAGCACTGTGGAATTTCGTCCTTTTCAAAGGCTAGGTTTTCAGGCTTTGGATCACCTTCTAAAAGTTCCTTCGTCTTTTGAATGCGAAAACGTCTATTGCTCATTCCTTTCGGAAAAACGCCGTGATCTTGAACTGCGACGGCTGCAACATCTATATCAGATAAAGACTCGCCAGACTCCGCCAAAAAGCTTTCAAGTCTTCTGATGTCAACCTCTTTAATTGTCAGTGTTTCTCCATCGAAATTTTTAGGCTTACCCTCTCCACGGATTATTTCTATTCCGAGATCTCTAACTTCGTCAAGGTCATTTCTTATTGTGTAAGCAGCTTGCTCAGTCATGAAGACCTTAAGCCCACTTTCAACATGCTCTCTTAAAGCATGAGCGAATGCACCTCCACCAATAACAGACCCCCCGACAAAGATGCCCTTGCAAAGCCGGGTGGCTTTTTTCACCTTTTCCGCAAAGATTAGGGAGGGTGAAGGCAAAACCATCTTAACGCAGTTTTCAATGTTTCCCTTTTCTTCGTTGTATAAGAGGATGTCTTCTGTGCCGGCTCCGATATCTATAGCTAGAATCTTCATTTTGCATTTCCCATCCTTGACAGTAGCATGTGATTAGATAAAGAAATGGTTGTCGTTGAAAGTTTAGGGTTTCTATTGACTTCTAAGTTCCTTTATCCGCTCTTCCACAGCAGACAATTCCTTTTTCAGCTCTTCGGCGTAGTTTTCCAGCTTTTCTATCTTTTCTTCTTTTGTTAGGAATCGCCGAACATGAAAGTGCCCATGCTCAAAGTGATTTTCTCCGCAACCACATTCCTTGCACATATTTTTTCACCGAACTTTTACTATTAAGAATAAAGTATTTAAACTATAAAGTTTATAGCAAAATAGTAGCTATGCCAAAAGAAAGTGAATGCCAACAAGAAGGAACCGAGCACCTGTGCTTCTGTCCCCTGAAAGGGATAATAGACGTAACCAGCAAGAAATGGGCGCTTCTTATAATAAACGCGCTTGGAAATTACGGAAAGCTCAGGTTTAACGGTTTGATGGAACAATTGGAGGGAGTAAGCCCAAAAACCCTTTCTGACACGTTGAAAATCTTACAAAAGGAGAGGTTAATAAAAAGGGAAACGTTCAGTGAAATCCCCCCGCGAGTCGAATACTCACTAACAGAAGACGGAGAAGAGCTGAGAAGAGCAATTGTTCCATTACTCCAATGGGCAGCCAAAAGAAACGGGTTGCTAAAAGAAAAATGCGTTCCAAGCTTTGGAGGCAAACCAAGCCACAAAATAAAGCCATAAAGCAGAGTCTTTAGAGCGATTGTTTAGGAAAAGGTTTTTAGTTTAGTTGTTATATGAGAGTCTGCAAGCGATTTAGAATATTGTGGGGTATATGTCGATGTCCGTGTTTGCAGCACCAGGAGCATATGACCGCGCCATAACCGTTTTTTCACCGGATGGGCGGCTTTTTCAAGTTGAATACGCAATGGAGTTGGTTAACCGTGGAGCAACAATTTTAGGAATACAATGCTCCGAAGGGGTGGTTTTAGGAGCAGAAGAAACAGTTGAACCCCTTGAAGAGACTGGGTATTCCTGGAAAATTTTCAGGGTTGACGAGCACATAGGCGCAGCTATAGTGGGTTTAAGCTCAGACGCTAGGGTTTTAATAGACCAAGCGCGGATATACGCCCAGAGTAATAGATTAACCTATGATGAGCCTATAGATGTAGAAGTTGTAACCAAAAGAATTTGCGACATAAAACAGCTTTACACACAGCATGCAGGCGTGAGACCCTTCGGAGTTTCCATGATTTTTGGCGGAGTGGACAAAACAGGAAACAGACTCTTGGGGACGCACCCCAGCGGAACTTACAGGGGCTATAAGGCCACGGCTATAGGCGCGGGAAGGGAAACAGTGTTATCCATACTCAAGGAGGAATACCGCGAAGAAATGAAAATTGAAGAATCCGTAAAACTTGCAATAAAATGTTTAACAAAAGCCCTGGAAGCAAGGCAACTGCCGCCCAGAATAAAGATAGTTGTTATCCCTTCGGCAACACAAAAAATGGGAATGTTAAGTGACGACGAAATCAATGCATATTTTAAAGAGTTAGGCGTGGGCAAGTGAAATAGGGATGGGCGAGAAGTACACTGTTGCACGCGTTACAAAGGACAACGAACACTTCGAAGTTCTTGTAAAACCCCAAAAGGCATTAGACTATCGTATGGGAAAAACAGCAGCAATAACCGAGGTTCTTGTCACCGAAACCATATTTTCAGATGCAAACAAAGGCACAAAAGTCTCGGAAGAAAGCCTGCGGAAAGCCTTTGGAATCACAGAACCACTCAAAGTGGCGGAGATAATACTAAAAAAGGGAACAATACAGCTGACAACAGAACAACGAAGAAAAATGATTGAGGACAAAAGAAGGCAGATAATAGACTTCATATCAAGACAGTGCATTGACCCTAGAACAAAACTTCCGCATCCGCCACTACGCATAGAAAACGCCCTAGAGCAAATCCGCTATTCAATAGACCCTTTCAAGCCTGTGGAAGAACAAGCGAGAGATATAATAAAACTGTTGCGACCAGTTTTGCCATTAAAGATGGAGCAGATATCCGTTGGCGTCCGCATACCCACGGAATACTCGGCAAAAGCATACGGAACAGTTAAAGGATTTGGAGCAATAAAAAGAGAAGAATGGCGTGCAGACGGCTCCTGGTACGGAATCCTAGAAATGCCAGCAGGTCTATACGGTTCATTCCTAGAAAAACTCGGAGAAATAACTAAAGGAAGCGCCGAAGCGAAAATAATCGCTTAAATTTTAACCATGAACTAATTGGGTGTAAAACTATGCCAACATTCTTTGAAAGAAAACAGCTTGTAACACCTGGAGATCTGATTGCAGAGGGCGAATATATAGCTGGTGAGAACACGTTCAGAGAGGACAACAAAATCTATGCTTCCAGAATCGGATTAGTGGATTACGAAAACAAAAAAGCGAATGTCGTAGCCTTAAGAGCTTTTTACATACCAAGAGTGGAAGACACCGTAATCGGAACAGTTGTAGAGGTTGGATTCAGCGGGTGGACTGTGGACATAAACGCGCCATACTTAGCCCTATTAAGGGCTTCGGATGTTCTAAGCAGACCCTTCAAACCACAAAAAGACGACTTGTCAGAGGTTCTGGACGTAGGAGACCTAATAGTTGCAAAGATAACCGCTTACGACAGAACACATGACCCACAACTCACAGTCGCCGAACCAGGATTGGGAAAAATAACCCGTGGACAAATTGTGAAAATCACTCCAACAAAAATTCCCCGTGTAATAGGCAGAAAAGGCTCGATGATCTCCATGATAAAGCAGGAAACGGGGTGTCACATAATTCTTGGACTTAACGGAGTTGTATTAATCACGGGGAAAACTCTTGAAGATGAAGAGTTAGCAATGACGGCCATTCGCAAGATTGAAGAAGAATCCCATACAGGCGGTTTAACAGACCGCGTAACCCAGATGCTTAAGGAGGAAAAGGCAAAACGGGAAGGAAAATGAAATGAGCCAAAAACCTGAAAAGTTAATTGATAAAAAAGGCTTAAGATTGGATGGAAGAAAACCAGATGAGTTGAGACCAATAAAAATTGAGGTAGGCGCCTTATCAAACGCCGACGGTTCAGCATACATCAAACAAGGAAACAACAAGATTTTAGCCGCCGTATACGGTCCAAAGGAACTGCATCCAAAGCACTTAGCCCTTCCAGACCGAATGGTTTTAAGATGCAGATATCACATGGCTCCTTTCTCCGTCCAAGAACGCAAATCACCAGCGCCTTCAAGAAGGGAAATAGAGCTCTCAAAAGTCATAAGGGAGTCCCTAGAACCATCAATTTTCATTGAATACTACCCACGAACAGCCATAGACATTTTCATTGAAGTTTTGGAAGCTGATGGAGGAACAAGGGGCGCAGGCATTACAGCCGCATCTTTAGCTTTGGCGGATGCAGGTATCCCGATGCGAGATTTGGTGGCGGCATGCGCAGCTGGAAAAGTAGACGACACAATAGTTTTGGATTTGACGGATGTAGAAGACAAAACAGGAACAGCTGATGTTCCATTGGCTTTAATGCCGAATTTGAGTGCGATAACCCTGCTGCAGATGGATGGAATATTAACCTTTGAGGAGTTTGAGAAGGCCACAAATTTAGCCCTTGAAGGCTGTAGAAAAATTTATGCGATGCAGAAGGAAGTGTTAAGGGCTAAGTACGTGAGCGATAAGGAGGTTGAAGAGTGATGTCATCGGTGGTTACCCGTGTAAAGCAGAAACAGATCGAACAGTTAATTGCCAAGGCAAAACGTTCGGACGGTAGGGGTCTGACGGATTATCGTGAAATAAAAGTTGAACAAGGAATAATTGAGCGTGCAGAAGGGTCAGCGAGAGTGCTTCTTGGCAGAACGGAAGTCATGGTTGGAACAAAAATCGAAGTGGGTCAGCCATTTCCCGATACGCCTAATGAAGGAGTCTTGACGGTAAACGCCGAACTCGTACCTTTGGCTTCGCCAACATTTGAACCTGGACCGCCTGACGAGAATTCTATAGAACTTGCCAGAGTTGTCGACAGGGGGATAAGGGAATCAAAAGCCATTGAGCTAGAAAAGTTGTGCATCGAGCCGGGAAAGAAAGTGTTTGTGGTTTTTGTGGATGTTTACGTGCTTAATCATGATGGAAACTTGATAGATGCTTCGGCTTTGGCCGCTTTGGCTGCTCTGCTTAATACGAAGATGCCCAACTACGAAATAGAAGAAGGCGAAGTGAAAATCAAGCCAGGTCATTCCCCACTTCAGATAAGAAGGCATCCCATAACGGTTACTTCCGCGAAAATAAGCGATAAACTCGTTGTTGACCCGTGGCTGGAGGAGGAACAGGTAATGGACGCTAGGTTTTCAATGGCTATTGATGAAGACGGCAAGATATGCGCAATACAGAAGGGTGGCAGTGGATACTTCTCACCGAACCAGGTATTAGAGGCCGCAAAAATAGCTGTAGAGAAGGCTGAGGAAATACGTGAAAAATTAAACTGGTGAGGTCATAATGGGAAAGATGAAAAAAGTTGGGCCAACACGCGGGTTGGGATCCCGTTATGGAGCTACTGTTAGAAAACGCTATATTAAAGTGGTTACGGAAATGAAGAGGCCTCATACTTGTCCTCAGTGCGGATTTCTGCGAGTCAAAAGAGTAAGTGTTGGTGTCTGGAGGTGTAGAAAATGCGGTTTCACTTTCACAGGTGGAGCGTACACCCCCACAACAAAGCTTGGGGTAGTGGCAAGGCGTGCAGCCAAAGGGGTGCCCGTTGAAGAAGCAATAAAAGCGAAAGAAGAAATTGAATAGTGCTTCCAAACTTTTGAGTGATTCAGGTATTGGTTAAAAGACAGTATGTGTTGTTGACAACTTTAAGAAGACCAACAAAAGACATGAGAACCCTCTGCAGAGACATCGCTCACACATTTCCAAACATTGTGCGGATAAACCGCGGCAAACTAAGCCTAGAAGGAGTAGCGGAAAAAGCATTAGAGCTTGATGTTGAAAAAGTGATGATTATTGAAGGATGGAAGCGGGGACAAGTAAAACTGCGGCTTTTCGATGTAAGTCGAGATGGTTTGGACGTTATTCCACCAATAATTTGTGTGAGTGGTGGTGTGAAGTTTCGAAGGGATTTCGGAGAACAAATGCTTAAGAGGAGAAGGATAAAATCCGTTGCACTTGCAACTTTTCCGAAGGAAAACCATGAAACTAGGAAGCTTGAAAATGTTCTATCAGATTTTTTCGGCGTTCCAACTCTTCCGCTTGAAGAAGCAGTTAATGGCAAGAATAATGCTGTAATGCAAATTCTAACAGATTCCTTGAACCGCATAGCCATTACGCTTAAGCTTACTCCCGAATTAGTTGAGATTGGTCCACGGATAGGAATATCGCACTTGGTTTGGGAGCTAACCCGATGAAGGCGAAGGCTGTTGTGCGCTTGAAGTTTCCTTCAGAAAGGCATTTAGAAATAGTTTTTAGGGCTTTGGAGCCAGAGGTTAAAAAGCCAGCTACTATGCGTTCGAGGGCGAATTTGGAGAGGGATGGCGCATTTTTGGTTTTGGAGGTTGAGGCTAGGGATACTGTTGCTTTGCGGGCGGCGTTAAACGCCTATCTGAGATGGATAAACTCCATGATAAACGTCTTGAGAGTTTTGAAAAAGCAATGATATGGAGTCAAATTTGGGGTCTTCTGTTTTGTGCTCTGTGGGACTATACCCCTTATATATAGGTTGAACTTTTGGTTTATTTCGCTTGTTGAGAGATTCAAGGGCTTTCAAACCATTTGGTTATTGTTTCGGTTTTGGTTTCTAAGATTTTGTGCATGGTTTTCGAGTTCTTTTCATTTTAGAAAATGTTAATTAATAGATTGGCTTATTGCTGTGCAGATGGAAGGATATAAAGTGAGTGACGAACTTTCGAAGCTTCCACCCCAAGTTCAAGAACGCTTGCTAAGGCTTCAGCAGCTTCAGCAAACGCGTCAAACAATCTTAGCGCAGAAACAACAGGTGGAACTTGAACTAACAGAGATTGAACAAGCCTTAGGCGAGTTGCAGAAAACTGCTGACGACACAGTCATTTACAAGGCTATTGGCACACTTTTGGTAAAGGCGGAAAAAGCAAAGGTAACTAGTGACTTAAGCGAGCGAAAGGAACTGCTAAACACTCGAGCAACAGTCTTGGGAAAACAAGAGGAACGCTTACGCAGTCAACTAAAGGATTTGCAGGCAAAGCTTCAACAAGACCTGAGTCCGGTTGCTCCATCGTAGCCGTAGCCTATTTAGGTGGAACTTGTGGAAGAGTTAGGCTTATCGGAGCTAACCAGCAAACAGATTGAAGAATTGTGTGCTATTGCAGAAGAAGCCGCCAGAGAATACGTTCTATCAAAGGTTCCTTCAAAAAGAATAGAAACACTCAACATAAGCGCCGAGACTGAAGGCACGAAACCCGTGACGCTGACAGTTGAAGTTGACATTGCCCTTTCGCCACTAATGAAAGACTTTGATGCGCAAAAGCTTGCCGACGAAACCGTGAAGGAGGCTTTCACATCCGCTAAAAAATATTTGAGGAGACTGACATGTCATTCGCAGAAATAACAAAAACTTTGGACGAGTCAAACGCTGAACTTGTTGTTTTGCTATGCCACCATAACGCAGACCCAGACGCCATCTGTTCAGCCTACGCCTTCGCAAGCCTATTGAAACATTTAAGACCAAAATGTGAGGTTGAAATCGGCGCGGCTCAAGGAATAAGCAGACTTTCAAAACACCTTCTTAAATATTTACCGATAGAAGTGAAGACACAATCAAACATAGAGAAGGCAGATGCAATAGTGCTGCTTGACACCAACACAATTCAACAATTGAATAATCTGGCTGAAAAGGTAAAAAACTCAAAGGCACCGATAATGGTGATTGACCATCACGCAGCCCACCCAGAAACAGAGCGATCAGCAAAGATCTGCATAACCAATGAGGAAGCATCGTCAACATGCGAAATTGTCTACAATTTCTTTAAAGAAATGGGCATCAAAGCAGACGAAAGTGAGGCTAAAGCGTTGTTTTTGGGCATAGCCTTCGACACACGCCACTTTGTCCTAGCCAACTCATCCACCCTAAAAACCATTGCAGAACTCATAGATGTTGGCGTAAACGCGCATGAAGCGTTGTCCCTGCTTTCTTTACCCATGGACTTTTCTGAACGTGTCGCAAGATTGAAGGCTTGCAGAAGAGCCAAACTTTTTAAGATTGGAGAATGGATCATCGCCTTTTCCCATGTTAGCGCCTACCAAGCCTCAGCAGCAAGAGCCATAATAGACTCGGGCGCCCACGTCGCCGTCGTGGCGGGACAAAAAAACGAAAATATAGAGATTAGCCTTCGCTGCACCCGGGAATTCAACGAAAAAGCAGGCATACACTTAGGTAAAGACATTGCTAAGCCTTTGGGCGAGAATCTTAAAGGCATGGGTGGTGGACACTCCACAGCCGCCGGGGTTAACGGTTTAGGGGATATTGAAACTGGGCTTAAACGTTGCTTACGGCTTTTTAAGGAAAAGTTATCTAACCAATAATGAGTAGCTACTCTTAAATGAGCCAATAATTCGCTTAAACTTGGGTAGGCACCACCAGAATGGCGATAATTGAAACAAAGACCCTGACTTACACATATCCTGGCGGAACAAAACCATCAATTAGAGACGTTTCTATAAAAATAGAGAAAGGCGAATTCACATTAATCACCGGCCCAAGTGGATGTGGAAAAACAACCCTCTGCCGATGCTTCAACGGATTGATACCCCATTTTTATCAAGGCGACATGAAGGGCGAGGTAACTGTTGCGGGACTTAAAGTCGAGGAACATCCAATTTACGAACTAGCTATACATGTGGGACTTGTTTTTCAAAACCCAGAAAACCAGCTCTTCGCCCTGTCCGTTGAGAAAGATGTGGCTTTCGGACTTGAAAACCTCGGAGTTCAAAGAGAAGAAATGCGCAAGAGAGTTGAATGGGCGCTGAAGCTTGCTGGCATATATGATTTGAGGGAAAGGGCACCCCACGAACTTTCCGGCGGCCAGCAACAACGTGTCGCGATAGCGGCTGTTTTAGCCATGCAGCCTGAGGTGATAGTATTAGATGAGCCAACCTCCTTTCTTGACCCGTTAGGAGCGAAGAAGATATTCGAGGTGATCTATGAACTGAACAAAAAACTCGGAATAACCATCCTGCTTGTTGAACATAGGCTGGACTTGACAGCTAAATACGCTGACCACATAATCATGATGGAAGAAGGAAAAGTTATTCTAGATGGTGAACCCCGCAAAATCTTAAGCTCCGAAGAAGCCCGCCTAATTGGAGTGGGAATTCCGAAGGCAACACGCCTCTACCAAATCCTTAGAAAAGATGGAATAAAACTCGGCAACACGATTCCCTTGTCCTCGGATGAAATGGCAACCTTGCTGAGGGAGGCATTCAAATCTCATGATTGAAGTCAAAGATGCCTATTTCACCTATCCAAACGGAGTGGAAGCATTAAAGGGTGTACCCTTAACCATCAAAAACGGCGAATTTGTGGCTATAATGGGGCAGAACGGCGCAGGAAAAACCACTTTGGTTAAGCATTTTAATGGACTGCTTAAGCCAACTAAGGGAAAGGTGCTTATTGATGGAGTTGAAACAACAAAAGTGAGTGTAGCAACTCTAGCCAGAAAGGTAGGCTTCGTCTTTCAAAACCCAGACCACCAGCTCTTCAGCGAAACAGCCGAAGAAGAAATAGCCTTCGCCCTAAAGAATTTCGGGTTTAAAGAAAACGTTATAGAAAAGCGAGTAACATGGGCTCTAAACCTTTTAGGCTTAACCCAGTACAGAAAAACTTCACCGTTCATGCTTAGCGGTGGAGAAAAGAAACGTGTAGCCCTAGCTTCAGTTCTAGCCTGGAACCCCAAAATACTGATACTAGATGAGCCAACAATAGGGCAAGATTATCAACAGAAGGAGAAGCTTAGACAATTCATTTTGCAGATGAAAGCTCAGAGAAAAACAATAATCATCGTCACCCATGATGTTGAGTTTGTGGCTGAGTGTAGCCCAAGAGTCCTGTTAATGCGTGAAGGAAAAATTGTCGATGATGGGGAGGCAAGAAAAGTTCTCACAAACCCCGAAATTTTAACCCAAGCTTCCATAGTGCCTCCGCAAATAGCCCAAATTTTCATGCAACTCTCTGATTTAGGACTCCCCAAAAACGTCATTGACACTTACGAAGCGCTGGAAATATTGCTTAATATTTTGGAGAAAACGCCAAATGAGCGTTTTTGACGGACTTAGGTTTCGAAGGGTTTACTCACCCATTCACAATTTAGACCCAAGAATAAAGTTTGTCTATGTTTGCGCAATTTTCGCCGTTGCGATAATTTTTTGGGAACTCCTACCATTAATAATACTTTTCCTTATCCAGATTCCATTTGTCCTTTTGGCTGGCGTAAAACGTGAGTGGCTTCGTTCGATGCGAGGAGCAGCCTTCTTAGCCACAATAATTTTCTTAACAAACTTTATTGTTGCCTATATTGGAGCAGGCTACATAGTTACAGCAAAGAGCCTTGAAAGTGCCACTGCTATGACCTTGCGTTTCATAGTGCTCGTCGAATCCTTCTCCATTTTCTTCTTGACAACCTCACCGGACCATCTGGGCTTAGCCTTGGAACAAACGCATATACCATATGAATTCACCTTTGCCTTCACAACCGCCGTGCGTTTTGTTCCAGTCTTAGCTGAAGAAGCACAGACAATCATGGACGCCCAAAAAGCTAGGGGCTTAGAGCTTGAGCGGGGAAACTTCCTAAAAAGGATTAGAAACTATATTCCAATCCTTATACCACTAATTGTAAGCGCAATTCGCAGAAGCCTCGAATTAGCTGAAGCCATGGAGTCTCGTGCATGGGGAGCAACCAAAAAACGAACTAACTTATATATCTTAAAAATGCACCGAGGCGACTTTGTTTTAATAGCCATAACCGTTGGAATCTTGGCCGCGGCAATTTATGTTCGCCTACACCTTACAATACCATCATTAGACGAGTTTTTAGGAAGCTTGCTCTAAACCGCAAGACTTTTAACATAGCCAAATGTGTAATGGGTTCTCGGAGCTTGAAAAAGTTGAAATGGCTGAAAGCGGCTGCAAATGAAATAGTCGCTGGCATCAAAAGTTCAATTAAAGAGCTTAACATTAAAGAAGTTGAGCGTTTGATCGGGCTTCTACTTGAGGCAAAAGACAAAAAAATCTTTATCGTAGGCATAGGAAGAAGTGGATTTGTTGCCAGAGCTTTCGCTCTACGGTTAATGAACTTAGGTTTCAACGTTTATTTCTTAGGAGAAACCATCACTCCAGCCGCAGAAAAAGGAGACCTACTAATTGCCATTTCAGGTACAGGGGCCACAAAAATGGTTTTAACCGCGGGCACCGCGGCCAAAGAAATCGGCGCTACAGTCATTGCCATTACATCCTTCCCCGAATCACCCTTAGGGCAAATGGCTGACCACGCAGTAACGATCAAAGGAAGGACAAAAACAGGGTGGCCAAAAGAAGAAGATTACTTGGCTAGGCAACTTGTCGGTGAACGCGAGCCGCTAACTCCCCTCGGGAGTGTTTTCGAGAATAATTGCATGGTTTTTTTGGATGGTTTAATCGTGGAATTAATGCATAGGCTGGGGCGGACTGAAGAGGATTTAAAGCGTAGGCATGCGACAATAGAATAGGAAAGCATTCGGAGCGTGAAGGACATACGCGCTAAATGGAAAAAGAAGCGAATGCGTCGACAAAAGAAGAAGCGGCAGAAAAGACGGGCAAGATATAAGTAAGCCTATTATTTTAGCAATTTTCCTTACATTTTCATCACTAAGTTTTTCCGTCAATTTGTTATCTTCAGGATTCAATGTTTCATGGCATCCACAATCTTTACACCCAAAACGAACCTTAGCTGCAGTAGACCAGAAGACCAAAAACATCAGCTGAACCCATTTGAGACAAAATTCGCAACACGCTTTTTGGTCTTGCACTCAGATCTGGAAAGTTTAGGGATTCGAATTATTTAGTTCCAGTTACGCTTAACTAAACCTTGTATGAAAAGGTGTGTTTTGTTCTGTTAATTTTTTAGTGTTAAGCGTGCTAAAGATTAAGCATGCATATAACTTATTAAGACTCAAGACACACTATATTCCATGGAAAAGCCACAAACTCTAAGCGAGGAGGACAACACCAACGGTGAAGAAGCAGACGCCAAAAACTTCCAAAGCCCTAGAGGAAGCAGAACTGGGCATATTAATAAAAGAGGAAGGCAGAAAACCAGCCGTTTTTAGAGAAGCCTATCCCATACAAGAGCCTTATGTCTACGCCGCAATTGTCAAAGACCCAGAAACTCAGAAAACGCTCTATGAGGTCATAGAGCCCACTCTTCGGAAAGAAGAGGAAAAGCGACTGCAAGAAATAAAAACCTTCTTAATGGAAGAGGTGGACGTAAACCTAAAGGACATAGAGACAAGGGAAAAGGCAGAAAATTATCTAAAAGAGAAAACAAGGGAAATAATCAAAAAATACCGCATAAAAGTTCCATCAGAAGCTGTTGATAAACTCATATACTACATAATAAGGGACTTTATAGGCTATGGAAAAATAGACCCCATAATGAAGGATCACTTAATAGAAGACATATCAGCAGATGGCGTAAACATACCAATTTATGTCTGGCACAGGCTCTACGAATCATTACCCACAAACATAGTATTCAAGGATGAAACGGAACTAAACTCATTCATAGTTCGTCTGGCATATTTAGCGGAGAAAACCATCTCCATAGCATCCCCAATTTTAGACGCATCACTTCCAGACGGCAGCCGCATACAATTAACCTATGGAAACGAGGTCACAAGAAGAGGCTCAACATTCGCTATTCGACGCTTCAGGGTTGACCCACTAACCATCTCAGACCTAATTGCATTCAAAACGATTTCCTCGGAGACGGCCGCCTACCTATGGTACATCATAGAGAACAGGGCCTCGATTATAGTGACTGGAGGCGTGGCAGCCGGAAAAACAACCATGCTAAACTGCCTATCAATGTTCATAAAACCCGAAATGAAGATAGTAAGCGTAGAAGACACACAAGAGCTCAACCTCCCACACGAAAACTGGATACCTTCAGTTGTGAGATTAGGGTATGGACACGAAGACAAGAAAGGCGGCACAATAACCCTATTTGACTTGTTGAAGGCAGCTGTCAGACAGAGACCAGACTACATTATCGTGGGCGAGGTCCGTGGAGAAGAAGCCTATACATTGTTTCAAGCTATGGCAACAGGACACTTGGGAATGAGCACAATACATGCAGAATCTGTTGAAGCCGTAATAAACCGTCTAGAATCTGAACCAATGAACATTCCGAAACCACTCATAGCAATGACGAACGTCATAATGGTTATGACGAGGACAGAAATCGAAGGAAAACCAGCAAGAAGAGCTAGCACAACGACAGAAGTTATAGAACTCGATCCAAGGACAAAAAATATATTGACTGAAGAGGTTTTCCGCTGGAACCCTAGAGAAGACAAGTTTGTCTTTTCTGGTCGCAGCACCATTCTTGAAAGACGTGTGAAGAAATTGGATACCGACGAAGAAGAAATTAGACGCGAATTGCACCGTAGGAAGATCGTTTTGGAATGGATGGTGCGTGAAGGCGTTCGACGCTATACTGATGTTGCAAACGTGATTCGAGAATACTATGTTAACCCGAACCGTGTTTTCCAGAAAGCCAGGGTGGGACTGAGATGAAAAACAATAAAGCCTTAGAAAAAATCAAAACGGTCTATAATCGTCTTAAAATGATGCTTAAACTACCCCTAACAAAATCTTCGAGGCTTAAGTCAGAGAAAACACAGGAAAAGCGTAAGCTTGAGTTTAAAGAAGTGCATTTCATAGCTTATCGGCTTATTGGCGAAAAAACTGGGCGTGTTCTGCCACTTTTCAGAGATTTAGACACAAACTTACAGAAATCAGGGCTGAAGATAAACTTTAAGGCATATGTTAGCTTAACGGTCATTGCCACAATCTTAACTTCATTTGTTGCGCTCGTCTTTGTTCCGTGTTTACTAATCTCTGTCTTTCACGTGCCGCTATTACCATCCATTATTTTTGGTATTGGCGGAAGCTTATTCGCAAGCGGGTTCTCCATTATTGGATTCTACGTCTACCCGATTCATCGTGCAGATAAGCTTAGAAGAGAGTTGGAAGATGAACTGCCTTTCACAACGGGTTATATGACGGTTCTCGCAAGCGCGGGCGTTTCTCCGGAAAAGATCTTCTACTCGCTCTCAAATCTCAGCGTGCCATTAAGCATTTCCCAAGAGGCTAAAAACGTTGTCAGAGATGTGAATCTTTTCGGTTTAGACATAATCTCCGCCTTGGAGGATGCGTCAAAGCGAACTCCTTCTGAAAGGTTTCGTGAAATGCTGGAAGGATTTATTTCGACAATACATTCAGGCGGCAATCTCGCTGCTTATCTCCGAGAAAGATCCAGACAATATATGAAGCTGAAGAGGATAAGCCTACGCAAGTTTTCAGACACGCTATCAATCTTATCAGAGTTTTACGTGGCTTTGCTTGTCACAGGCCCTCTGCTTCTGGTCATCATGCTAGCGGTCATGGCAATGCTCGGTGGAGGCAGTCTTGGCATACTCAGCCCGGACCTTTTGCTCGCCTTGCTTACCTATCTTGGAATACCTTTGGCCTCGATAATGTTTCTGATAGTTCTGGACGCTGTTTCGCCTAAATGGTGATGAAAATGCCTAAAATAGAAACGCATGTAAAAAAAATTGCGTGGGTTGCCTCGGTTTCGATAGCCGCTGCCATAGTTTTGTTCGCGTATATCATGTTTGGGGTGACCACAACCTTCGATGAGTTTGTATTTTTCGCCGTAGTAATTGCTACCTTTCCCCCCGCAGTCTTAAACTACATTGATTACAAATGGAGAAAAGCCATAGACGAACACCTGCCAGACCTTTTCAGAAGTATTGTTCAAGCCCAAGAGACAGGTATGACCCTTCCACAGGCCTTGGAGGAAGCATCTAAGAGAAATTATGGCCCGTTAACAGCTGAATTGAGAAAAATGAATGCCCAAATTTCATGGGGTATGACTTTTGAAGAGGCACTCCTAGCTTTAGGAAGACGCGTTAACACTGTGCTTGTCCAGAGAACGATACCGCTAATAATTGAAGCAGGCCGTTCAGGTGGGCATGTAGAAAAGGTTTTCGATCCTTTGGGCAAGTTTGTACAGACAACGCTTCTGCTTGATAAGGAAAGGCGAAACCAAACAAGGCCATACATTGCAATTATTTATGTGGCTTTTTTCGTGTTTTTGTTCACCATCATACTGCTCTTTAAATCGTTTTTCGCGAGCATAAAAGGTTTACCAGTCCTTGGAGCGGCTGTAATGTCACCTGAAGAAATACAACGGATATTTTTCCACATGACATCCGTCCAAGCCTTTTTCGGAGGACTTGTTGCTGGAAAAATGGTAGGGGGAACAATAAAAGCTGAATTGAAACACAGCCTAGTAATGATGCTTTGCGGCTACATAGCCCTAAAACTTTTCTTATGAGGTGAAAAATGACGGAAAAGCTCAAGAGATTTCTACGTGATAAACGGGCCATAACTCCTGTTTTAAGCAATCTTTTGCTTACAGTCGTGGCTGTGGCTGCCATGGCAATTGCGACGACAGCAACCTATGTGATAACAACCAACCTAAAGGAAAATATGAGTGAGCGCATCATCGCGGAAGACTTATGGTTTAACAATTCAACCAGAAACATCAGCGTCTATCTTCACAATGTTGGAAAAGTTGCCATTCACGTTTCCGCAGTCTACGTCAACCACACATCCCACTACTTCACTTCTCCCTTCATTTTAGAAATAAGCGAGCACGGCTGGCTTAACATAACCATGCTAGACGGTTGGTCTCCAAGCAGCCTATATTACGTAGACATTGTTACAACAAGGGGCACTCATACTGCAGACTATTATAGAGTCCCTTAAACACTTCAGAAATCAAAAACTTGGCGTCAACATAGTGGTGGTTGCAAACAATTAAGCCGATTAAATGCTCATGTTTGCCTCTCTTTGCCACTCTTTCCTAGCAGTTTATCTTTCAGAGCTTTTGTTGCTTCTTTTTGGTTTTTCGCCTCTATTATTTGGATATTATATAATTCTGCCATTTTCTTCCCATTTTCACTTACCCGTGGAATCGTAACTAGATAGGCACCGTCTGGAGAGACATCAAAAATCTTAGCGAACAGCGCGATAACCGGCTGCTCTGACACGGCGTTTTCCGTTGAGGTTGCCAAATCTATCACAGTTGTCTTTCGTGTTTTGTCCTCTTTGTAGGCTGCTATGTCGAACATGTGGTTTGCTCCGGATTTACCTCTCAGAAAGGCTGGACTTTCAACTTCAAACCCTCTTTCCAGAAGAAATTCCCTTATTGGGGCGATTACTACCCAACCCATGGCAGCCTCTTCTTTCGCTTCTTCCTTCAGAGTATAAGCGTAAATGTCTTTAATCACAGCCTCCTCAAATGTGAAATCTGTGTGGCACTCTCTGCAGAAATGCGCAGAGATTGGGATGTCGAAACTTTTGCCGCAATCCTTACAGGCGCACCACATTCCAGCCTTTCTATAATCAACCTCAAGCTTTCTCAATTCCTCGTGACATTTCGGACAGACAAGCTTTTTCCCCTTCTTGAAGTTCTCTTCAATATCCATATAGCCGCATTTAACATGCTCGATTAGAGCACTTCTCTGGATGTCAAATGATTTGCAGTATGGGCAGCAATAATGAATAGAAATGTTGGCGGAACCACATTTTGGACAATAAATAATTTTGTCATAAAGTCTTCTCTCTAATATTCCAGCCTCGTAAAGCTTGTTTAGAAACGCCTCCGCACTCGAGAAATCGCCAACAATCGCTTCAACCGTTGGATAGCGATAACCAAACTTAAGGTCATAAACTGGTTCAAGCTCGCTTATTTCACCGCTTAAAAATTTACTTATAAAAACTTGCGTATCGGGGTCCTTGTAAAGTTCTAACCGCTTAGCTTTATTTGTTTTTAGCACCCCATTCCCACACTGATATATTGTTGCAAACAAACTTCATATGCATCCGAACTATAATATTTAATGACTTTCAAGTTGTTAAGATTTCCGCATCAAATTAACCAAGCATTTCCAGAAAGATTTTTAAAATTTCGTTCAACAGTTGATTTAGGGAAAGAGACTGCAATGGGCTCTAAATCGAAGCATGTGGTGAATTGCCCGAAATGCCGTTTCGCATTCGACATAACGTATGGAAGAGCTCTTGCTTGTTCGGGCTGTCCATCTTCTGTGCAATGTGGAATGGCTAAATGCCCTAAGTGCGGACACGAGTTTCCATTGTCGTAGAGATACAAAGTAAAAAACGTTGCACTACAGCTAAAATTAGTTTGAACTTTCACAGTCACGCTTTTTAATAAGAATCTTCATATTCCAAGTACAAAATATGCATAAAAAGAATGATGCCAACGGTGAATCGGTTGTCAACCCAAGAACGCTCAAAACGTCTAGTGATTCGGTGGATAACATGGAAAGGATTGGCGGCAATTATACTGTTCCTCATTGTAGCAGTCTTAATTGAATATTTTGTTGTCATTTATGCCATAAACCTCGGGGTTAAAGAAAAACCGGAAAACATTTTGCAATGCAGCCTTCAATTTCCCGGGACAGGCTGGACAATAACAATAGCGATTAGCCCATTATTTCATTTAGTTCCAATGACTGTTATAATCACGCTTGTATCCAGCTGGACATATTTAACAAGGTATGTAGCCGTAAAGCCTCCTGAAGCACGAAAAGGAAAAGTTGGACCCGCTGTTAAGCGAGGAAAAGAGTCGAAATTAAGGAAATTCTTTGACAAAATAAAGTTAGGGTTATCAAGAGTCAAGGGTGTTGCCTATCTCTGGCAAAAAATATATTTCACAAGAGCCCCCATAAAAAGCGCTCTAACTGTGCTCTTGGCTTTTGCAACATTCATTCTCATAGTCTCCCTTATAGCGTATCCCAAACTGATTTATCAAACGATATCAAATGCTTACCAGAGCAATCCTTCACTACTTAACTCTGTGAAAGGCATAACGGAGGCTTTGGCGCCTATTGGCAGAATTTTCTCAATCATAAAAGATGTTCTGTTATCTGCCGCGCCTGGCTTTAGAGACTTTGTCTTAAGTCTGGGAATCATAATTAAGCCATTAGTTGATTTGGATAATGCCGGAAAATATCTGGTTTTTCAAAACGTTGCCGCCTGGGTTTCTGCCCTCGCAGCCCTTTTTTATGGAGAGTATATGCGAAAGGGTTATCGGTACAGGAAAGGCAGAAGAAGTTAAGGGATTTTAATGGCAGACCGTCCCAGGTTTGGTCCAGCTGGTGTTCCCCCAGCTTTTAGGGCAATGAAGGCAATATTGGCTGATGTCCCCACACTTTTGCATGAGGAAGGTCTCGACGCCTTCGAGTATCAAGCTGTTCGTTGGGGTGCAAAACCACAGATAAAGAGGGAATATGCTGAAAAACTAGGTTTAGAAGCTAAAGAAAACGATGTTTGGCTTAGTCTCCACGGCTCCTATTTCATAAATTTCTGTGGTGGAAGAGATGTCATAGAAGCAAGTAAACAACGCCTAATCGCATGTGCAACGGCGGCGGAATGGATGAAAGCGCACGTTGTGGTTTTTCACCCCGGATTCTACGGTAGAAGACCACAAACGGAGGCTTTCAGAAACTGTTTGGAATCCCTAAAAGAAGTCGTTGAATCTATAAGGACTTTAGGAGCCAAAAACGTCAAAGTCGGACCAGAAACGATGGGTAAGCCTTCCCAGCTTGGGAGCCTAGATGAAATTTTAAGCTTGTGTGAAGGAGTTGAACAGACACAGCCGGTAATAGATTGGGCGCATTTGCACGCAAGGGATATAGGGCGATTCAAAACAGTTGAAGACTTTCGCAGAATTATCGATGAAATCGAAAAACGACTTGGAACAGAAGCCATTAAAAGCATGCATTGCCACTTTACAAAGGTCGAATTCACGGATAAGGGCGAAAAACGGCATCATATAATGGATGAGGTAGATTACGGACCGGAGTTTGCAATGCTCGCAAAGGTTATAGCCGAGTTCAAGCTGAAGCCCGTTATCATAAGTGAAAGCCCGATTCTAGACGTAGACGCAATAAAAATGCGCGACATTCTCCGAGGAGAACTTAAGGGTTAAATTTGCTTTAATATGATAAAGTCTTCAATAATGGTTATGTTAAGTCTCAAGGGCTTCCTTTTATGGGTCTATTTTTCCGTAGTTTAGGGCTATGGTGTAGATGTCTTCCACGTCTACGAAGTTGTCTATGTTTATGTCTGCTCTTGGGTCCCAATTTGGGTTGCTTGGGAAGCTGCCGTAGGCAAGGGAGGCGATGTATAGGTCTTCCATGTCCACTATGTAGTCGATGTTTATGTCGCCTAGTGGGCGTTGGTTGGGAGCCCAGGCGTTGATGAGGCCCCAGCCGTAATAGTCGTCTTTTCCCGCCGGGCCTAGGTCTAGGGCTAGGTGTCTGAGTTTATACCTTACCTCAATGTTATCCCAGTAGCCGTCTCCGTCAAAGTCGTATTCGGGGTCGATTTTTGAAGACCATATGAGCGCGGCGACAGCAGCCACATGGGGAACAGCCATAGAAGTGCCAGTCATTAATGCGTAGCCTCCGTTAAGTACCGTGGAGTTGATATCCACGCCTGGCGCAGCAAAGTCTAGTTCAGGACCAAAATTTGAACCTACCCCGGTGGACGGGTCCACCCACCTCTGGTCACTTTTGTTAACTGCGCCAACAGCGATGACATAATCATCATATTTGGCTGGATAGCTTACGCTGCTGTTGCTGTTGCCGGCTGCAGCGAATAGAAGTGCTTCTTTTTCTTCGTATGCGTTCTTGCAGGCATGATAAATATCGGTATAATTTTTATCGGTTTCGAGGCTCATTACAATTATTCTTGCCATTAAATTGTTGGCTGCGTAGTTGATTGCATATGCTAGTGTTTCGGGTGTCCATGTAATGAGCTTTAGGGAGTATATTTTTGCTTTTGGCGCGGTTCCGATCGTGCCATTGTCATTGTCCACTGCTGCGATTATACCTGAAACATGGGTACCATGTCCATTAGGGTCTTCGTGGTCTGGCAAAACTTCGACGTAGCCATCCAGTGACCTAAATCCTTTTCCGCCTTTTCCATCCACCAGATGCACGTTGTCTTCCAAGTCTGGGTGATAGTATATATTTCCCCATCCGTCTGTATAATAGTCTATTCCCCAGTCAATAACTGCAATAACAAAGTTGTCTCCAGCGTTGGCGCCTTCGTCCACGGTCATGTTCATGTCGTTGTCCCAAACGCAGTTGGCGTGGATGCGCTCCACACCCCATGGAAGGGTCTCGCTAGCGCGGACAGATGCGCAAGAGAGAAAGAGAATAACTATTAGGGAAAAGTACTATCAGGATTGTGGAATTCGCCATATCTCCTTTCCCTACCATTATTAACAATGAATGCTATAGATGGAGTTTCTAATGTTATAACGCTGGTTTGGCCCTCCACGGTCAAGCCGACACGACGAGTGAACCCTCTTACAAAGTATGTGCCTGCTGGAACCTGAGCGCGGTCCGGATAGGCAGTTGTTTGGTGCCAGACATAGATGCTAATTAGCTGTTCCCCAGGATTCAGAGTTTCCTCTAGCACTGCCGGAAGTGCGATGTGGTCTTCGGTCCATTGATAAACCAGTGTGGTGTTTGAATGCATGACATAGAAATCGAAATACATTACCATGTCATAATGCGCATAGAACTTTGACCAATAGAGTGTTATTGTTCTGTTACTTATGTTTTTTAGCGAAAGCTTTATGGTGACGTTTTCGCCAAGCAGGTACTCCGCCTTATCCAACTCCATGGAAAACTCTATTGGGGGTGAAGTGATTGTTGCCCGTCCCGCTTGAGGCGTCAACAATCCTAAATAGGCGTAAACGGCCACGCCGGAAACAACCGCCAAAACCAGAACTACCGAAAACACCTTTAACGGGTTAGCCCTAGCCCAAACCCCAAAACGGCCTAGCCTCGCCATTTCCATTCTACCTCTATTTAATTGTAAAGGTTATGGATGGAGTTTCCAAAGTTGAAAGCTTGAATCCGGGTACAACAGCGCCGTGGAATATTCCTCTTATTTGATATACGCCTCTTGGAAGGGTCGAACCAACTCCAGTAGGGGAGTTCCATATGAGTGTCTGCTTTACATAACCATTAGGTTCGATTGTAAAGCTGTAGATTGCTTGGAGGGGACCCCTAAACTCCTTAAAAATCTCTGTTCCGTTTTCGTCTGTGATGGAGAAACCAAAGTGGAATAAGGCGCTCAAAAGCGGATAATCAGCGTTAGCTCTATCAGCCTCTGTGGTGAGGCAGTTAAGAGAGGAATCAATTGGCAGCATAGTATTCTTATGCACAGTTATTGTTTGGTTGCTTATGTTTTTGAGACAAAAAGTTATTGTTATGTTTTCCCCAGAACGTCTTTCTTCTGAAAACGGATATTCCGTCTTATCCAATTCCAATGAGAATTCTAATGGGGGTGAGGTAATTGTTACTCGCGGGCCAGCTTGAGGCTTAAACGATTGTAGATAGGCGTAAACAATTGCACCAGGATTGTGGAATTCGCCATATCTCCTTTCCCTACCATTATTAACAATGAATGTTATAGATGGAGTTTCTAATGTTGAATGCCAAAATGTTCCTGGTACAGCGCAGGATAATATTCCTCTTATCTGGTATGTGGCCTTTGGGAGGGGCAGGTCCCAGATCCATGCCTGTTTTATGTAACCGCCAGCATAAATGTCGATGTCGTAAGTTGCGGCGAGAGGGCCTTCATATTGTCTAAAGATTACTGTGCCGTTTTGATGTGTGATGGAGAAGCCGAAGTGGATTAAACCCCTTGCCTTATTCTCATCCTCTGGGCTAACTCCGTAAAACTCCGTGAAAACGACAGGCCCGACAGGGTGTCCCCTCCAATATGGCCACCTACTACGTTTGTCCATCGTTATCGTTTGGTTGCTCATGTTTCTTAGGCAGAGCACAATTGTTATGTTTTCCCCATACTGGTATTCTGCCTTATCTAATTCCAATGAAAACTCTAATGGGGGTGAGATAATTGTTACCCGTGGGCCCGCTTGAGGCGTCAACAATCCTAAATAGGCGTAAACGGCCACGCCGGAAACAACCGCCAAAACCAGAACTACCGAAAACACCTTTAACGGGTTAGCCCTAGCCCAAACCCCAAAACGGCCAAACACTCCAGACCGCCAACACTGTATTCCTCAACACTCAGATTTAAGCTTTGTTTAACAAATAGAATCATCCATGGAACAACCGACGTACAGCCTGCTTTTGCTCCATGTTGTTGTCCCAGACACAGTTGGCGTGGATGCGCTCCACACCCCATGGAAGGGTCTCACTGCCATGGGCAGGTTTGCATGTGCAAGTCAGCAAAAGAACAAATATTAGCTAGATCACTACCAATGTTGCGGATTTCCCCATCTTCCTTCCCCAATCAAGCTACATGTACGTAAATGTTATGGTTGGAGTCTCCAGAGTGATAGACCCAACTCCGACAATTCCAGCCTTAAATATTCCTCTTATTTGGAATATGCCTCTTGGAATGTGATATGAGACTGTGGGGAGGGGATTAACCCAGATAAATGTCTGTTTTATGTAACCGCCATGCTCAATGGTAAAATCGTAGGTCATTTGTGCGGGGCCTATATATTCTTTGAAAATTACTGTGCCGTTTTGATGCGTGATGGAGAAGCCGAAATGAAATAAACGACTTAGATAATGCTGTTCGCCTTCTGGAAAGTTAGCTCCGTCAGCTTCCGTGGTGAGGACGCCATAAGAAGGGTCAATTATCCACATTGAAGACTTCCCCACAGTTATCGTTTGGTTGCTTATGTTTCTTAGGCAGAGCACAATTGTTATGTTTTCCCCATACTGGTATTCCGCCTTATTCAGCTCTAAGGAGAATTCTAGTGGCGGTGATGTTATGGACACACGTGGGCCTGCCTGAGGCAATGACAAGAAATACGCATAAACAGTTGCAGCAAGCGCCACGACAATGACGGCAATTAGGAAGACGACCTTTCTGAGATGAGAGACAAACAATTTTCGCAGAAAACGCGTTTCAAGCACCCTCAGTAACATAAAAAAGGAACACTCACGATTTAAGCTTTGCCTTTCAAGTTGCCCATAATACACTAGTAGTTAGATTTAAATTGTTGATAGCTTGAACCCGTTTCAAACCAGAAAAATTCATAGTTTAAATTTTCTTGCTATCATTTCATCAGGTCTCAAATATTCGATCTCACCAAGTTTTAGTTCTAGTAAAGTATAATTTGGGTCGTCAGGACTTTTCCAATGTCCACTGAAAAAGTCACAATGTTTGGCGACTTTAGCCTTTGTATCTCTATCTTTAACAATTTTGGCAAATCCAGCAGCTCTTACACAACCGTGATGACCCCCTTCCTCAAGTAATAGGCAAAATTCTATCCTTGGATTTTTCCGTATTTGCTTGACCTTTGCATTATTTGTTCCCGTGAGAACCCAAAACCTTTGATCAAAATTAACAAGTGTCCCGGGTCTAACTCTAGGTTGGTCATTTTCCCCTGTTGCTAAAAATATATGTTGAGAACCTTTAAAGCGCATCCATGCTTCTGTCTTAAGGTCTTTAAATTTCTTAGACATCGGAACACTTTCCTTGTGTAATTTGGCAATAGTTAGTATTTAATGATTGAATAAAAGCTTTCAACGAGTTTAATGCGATACCTTTTTGTATGCAGTTCATAGTGCCTTTTATTAGGTGTCAGTTTTTGGTGCGGCTGAGAGGGTTTCAAAAACTCACGTCAATAGACGAGGCGCTGCAATCGTTTTTTCACAAGTTGAGGATTGAACGGCTGAAAACTGTTACTGTTCCCTTGCATCAGGCTCTAAACCGTGTTCTGGCAGAAGACATCATTGCAGAGGAAAATCTGCCAAGATTTGACAGGTCAGCCGTTGACGGATATGCCGTTAAAGCCGAAGATACTTGTGAGGCGTCACAGTTCAAGCCAAAAACCCTCCGAATCACGGATGAAGACGAAATAGGCAGCAGAGAGGCAAAACAGGTGTGGACCGGAAACCCCATTCCAAAAGGTGCAAACGCCGTCGTAATGCTAGAAAACACTAAGCAAATAAGCGATGAAATTGAAGTCTGGAATCCAGTAACACCCAGCGAGAACATTTCGAAAAAAGGCGAGGATATTCGAAGAGGAGATGTTGCCGTAAAAGCCGGAACTCGCCTAAAACCTCAACATTTGGGATTGATAGCCGCTCTAGGAATCGGCAAGGTTAAGGTTGCTGAAAGGCCTAAAATTGCCATTTTCGCCGCGGGAAACGAACTCGTAGAATTAGGCGGCAGACCACGAGAAGACCAGATTTTCGAGGTTAACAGGCTTGTTCTTTCGGCTTTAAGCCGTGAATTAGGCGCTGAACCAATCGATTTGGGCATTGCAAAGGATGACATTGATGAAATAATTGGAAAATTGAAAATAGGTCTTGCGAAGGCTGATATAGTGATAACTACTGGTGGGACGAGCGTCGGAGTTTCAGACCTTGTTCCAGAAGCCGTTAACAAGATTGGAAAGCCGGGCGTTATTGTTCACGGCGTGGCTATGCGCCCAGGTATGCCCACAGCCCTCGCCGTAGCAGACGGAAAGCCGATAACCATTCTTTCGGGTAATCCTGTGGCGGCGATGATTGGGTTTGAGGTTTTCGCTAGACCATTGATATGCAGGATGCTTGGAATGAAAAAAGAAGAGTCTAGACCCGTGGTTAAAGCAAAAATAACGAAAAAGGTTAGCGTAGCCCTCGGGAGAAAAACCTTTGTCCGTGTTCGTGTTTTCCAACGTGGCGGAGAATCTTTCGCAGAACCAATTAGCACCCGTGGTTCCGGCATAATTTCGACAATGACGAAGACTAATGGTTATGTTGTTGTTCCAGAAAATCGGGAAGGCTTAGAAGAAGAAGAATCCGTTTCAGTGCACTTGTTTGACGGTGTAGAGGTGGTTGATGAAGATGTTTAGAAAACTCCGCACGCTTGACGAGGCAAAGCAAGTTATCCGGCAATATTTTGGGCCCAAGCCTTCGGGTGGTGAGGAAGCCCAGCTCTTAGAAACCCACAACCGTGTTCTCGCAGAGGACATAACCGCCACTATGCATATTCCGCCGTTTAATCGCTCAACTGTTGACGGATACGCAGTAAAAGCCCAAGACACCTTCGGCGCTGACGAAAACAAGCCCGTAAGACTGACGGTTTGTGGAACGGTTAACATTGGAGAAACACCAAAAACAACAGTTAATCGAGGCACGGCGACTGAAATTGCCACAGGAGCGCCAATACCAGACGGCGCGGATGCCGTTGTCATGCTTGAACACACTGAGCGAAAGGATGATGACCTTTACGTTCACAGTGCTGTAGCGAAAGACGAAAACGTTATGAAAGCTGGAGCAGACATCAAGAAAGGAGAAACTATTCTAAAAACCGGGCAACTGCTGGGTTCAAGAGAAATCGGCGTTCTAGCCGCGTTAGGCTTGGCAAAGGCTAAAGTCTATACGATTCCACGAGTGGCGGTTCTCTCAACAGGCACAGAAGTAACAGAACCTGGCGGAAGGCTTCCTCCCGGAAAGATTTATGACATAAACGCTTACAGTTTGAGCGCGGCTGTGCTAGAAAGCGGTGGAAAACCAATCTATTTAGGAGTTTTTCCAGACGATAAGGCCGAACTGCAGAAAGCATTAAATCAAGCGTTGGCGTCTGCGGATATGGTTATAACCTCAGGCGGGGTTTCGGTAGGTCCAAAGGATGTTTTACCACAAACCTTAGATTCGCTTGGAAAACCAGGCGTCATTGTTTGCGGAATCGCCATTAAACCCGGAAAGCCAACAACAGTGGCGTTAATAGATGGAAAGCTGGTTTTTTCGCTTCCCGGTCATCCGACTTCCGCGTTGCTGGTTTTTCATTTGCTTGTGCGCCCAATGGTTCAGCGTATGGCTGGGATAAAAGCGAGCAAAAGCTTGAGGATAAAGGCAGTCGCTGCCACAAGGATGTTTCCGGCTAAGGGGAGACGAACGTTCATTATGGTTACGTTGAAACGTGATGAAGCAAATCGGCTGGTGGCTGAACCCGTTCCCACGGGACTTTCAGGGGCTATAACGACTCTTGCAAAGGCTGACGGGTTTGTTGAAATAGCTGAAAACCTGCAATTTATCGATGCCGATGAAAAAGTTACAGTTCGTCTTTTTAGGAGTTTGGAAGAAGGGCTAGCTTTAGCTTTCTAGGGCTTTTCTTTTCGCCGCCGTGTAAACTGTGAAAACCCATGTGAAAATGAGATATGCAATCATGCCTATGTCAAGAAGCAGGTCTTTTCCCAAAGAGTAGTAGAGCGTAACTGCTGAAAATGTTGTGGCGATAAAAAACAACATAACCACAAGCCAGATTGTCCAAACCCTTTTTTTAAACACTCCGTAGGCGGTTATTAGGCTCAATATTCCAATTATGCCAATGTGAGGCGGAAAATTAGCCATAGGCAAAGCAGCAAAACACACTATTCCAACAATCGCATAAAAAGCTAAGGCTGCAAACATTCCGATGTTTTCAATTTTGAGTTTGGACTTAAGAGACATTCATTAACCGCCTTTTAACTTTAATGCATTTAACAGCAACGTTAATAAATTTAATGTTTTCTTGTCGCTAGCGCGTTTAGATTAACCATCTCTGAGACAATATCAACGAAAAAGTTTAGAACCAACCAGCAGAAATAAGCAGACTAAAGAAGAGTGAACAACAAATGAGCCATCACAGACTTTTCGTTTCGCAATCAAACGTTTTCAGCGGTTTTCAAAAAACCTTTGAAGAGGCAGACTACGTAATTTTGGGCGTTCCCTTCGATGTTACAAGCACGTATCGGACTGGGGCGAGGTTTGGACCAAACGCGATTAGGCAGGCATCCCTCAACATAGAAACTTACAGTTTCCGCACAGGCGTAGACGTTGAAGACTTGAAACTGCATGATTTGGGCGATTTACACGTATCCGCTGACACGGAAAAAACGTTGGAAAGAGTTGAGCTCGTCATGAAAGATGTCTTGGAAGCCGGAAAAACGCCTGTAACCATCGGCGGAGAGCACACCATCACTTTGGGTATTGCAAAAGGCTTAGGAGACGAAGCCTCAAAAACGGCGGTGGTTAGTTTCGACGCACACCTCGACTTGCGTGACGAGTTTATGGACCTGAAACTTTCCCATACTACGTTCATGCGGAGAATAAGCGAGGAAGTGAAACCAGCAAAAATCATCGAGGTCGGCACGAGGGCGGTCTGCAAAGAAGAATTGGCCTATGCAGAAAAGGCTGGAATAGAGTTTTTCACAGCACAGCAGATTAGAAGTGAGGGAAGTGAACGGATTGCAAAACGGTTAAGGGAAAAATTGGCAAAATACAGAAACATTTACTTATCTATCGACATGGACATTCTCGACCCAGCATACGCCCAAGCCGTTCAAAACCCAGAACCAGAAGGACTTGAAACGCAAACTTTACTTGACATTTTATGCAGCATATGCGACAAGCGTGTGATAGGTTTTGATGAGGTAGAGATTGCGCCAAACTTTGACCTTGGAATTTCAGCGGTTCAAGCTGCAAAAGTCATTTTTGAGACACTTTGTCAAATGGAAAAATCACGGAAACGTCAATAGCCAAAGAAAAGTTTACGTTCTGACTCTTCTGATTTCTACTACAACTTTGTAATTGTCTGGGCAAACAGCGATAACTCGAATTCCTCACCAACATAATGCCCCGCAACACACTCTTCTTCAACTTTCACAACCTTTCCAACCAATTTACAGTTTTTCAAGTCGCACTCCCCCTAACTCTTTTAGATTTTATTCTTTTAACAGTTTTGCGATAAAGAAGCCGTTACACTGGTGAATGTGCAAATACAGCCTTTGACATTTTTCCAATCCTCTTAAGCCCGGCAAGCCTATTTTTGGCGCTATTTCAGCCAACGAAAATTCTGAATGCCACTTTAGGAATCGTTTAACAAGCATCTCGTTCTCTTCAACCGTTACGCTGCACGTGGAATAGATTATTGTGCCTCCGGGCTTCACGTTTTCAGCGCAACTGCTTATCATCTGCCATTGAACCTCAGCCATCTTATCCACGGAACGCCTCGTGAGCCTCCACTTGGCTGAGGGCAACTTTCCAAAAGCGCCAGTACTCGTACACGGCGGGTCCAAAACTACGACGTCTGCTTCCACAGTTAAAGGCAATGGATTGCATGCGTCTGCAATTATTGGCACAGCGATTTCCAAGCCCATGCGAGAAACTTCGCTTTTCCAGACACCCATCCTACGCTTCGAATAATCCATGGAATATATGACCCCCCGGTTCTTCATCAACTGTGCCAAATAGGTGGTTTTTGCTCCTGGCGCCGCACAAACGTCTAGAACCGTCATTCCAGGCTTTGGGTTTGCCGCTTCCGCCGCGAAACAGCTTGCCTTGTCTTGAATGTAGAATAAACCTTCGTGGAAACTTTCTGTGCGTGTCAAGGACTGACTTGTGCCTATAACCTTGTAAGCATGCCTTAGCCGCTCAACCTTCTCAACTCTGATTCCGTCTTCTGCAAGTTTCTCCAGTATTTCGTTTTCACCCGCCTTAAGCGTGTTCAACCTTATGTGGGTTGGCGGTGGTTTCAGATTGGCTTCTAGCATGGCTATGGCTTCTCTTCTCCCAAACAGCCTAAAGCAGTATTTTACAAACCATGTCGGATGAAAAGTTATAAGTCCAGTTCTTTCCTCATCGCTTACGCCTTCAAGGATTGATGTTGGCTTTTGCGTAAGTAACACGCCCAAAACATGCTCGACTTTTTGAAGAGTCTTCCACCCCAGAATGGAGCGAGCTAGTTTAGCTATGCTTTCGGCTTCTTTAACGTCAATTTTTGACCAGTTTCTGGCTATTCGCGTTCGGTAAACATAAAGCCGCAAAAACGCTTGAACTCCAAGATTGAATTCGCTTATGGATTCTGGTTTTAGGGCGTTGTTTATGAAGTTGTCTATGAAGTTTTGCCGTCTAACGGTTTCACACACAAGCAAATGAGCCAGCCGCACGGCGTCAGCATCCCTTATGCCCAGTTGTTTAACCGTCCTCGCCAAGGCTAGACGCTCACTTAGTTTCCGCATCTCCATCCAGCTCAGAGTTTCAATCGCAAGCGCCCAAGCTTCCTTAAGCAATTCCCCACTCACCCAAACCAAACAGTCTTAAAACAGTAGCAGATTCTATTGAGTAAGAGATTTTAACCTATCCCTTTCATATAGCTAGTGGTGGAAATGGCACAAAAGCGCTTAGATGAGTTCTCCTCTGCGGAAGCTAAGCCTTCCAAAGAAATGGAAACGGAAGTCCTCCCATTCATGGAAGCCATAACAAAAGAAAGAAAAACGCATGCCTTTCCGCCGCTGGCCCCTGAAAATCTGCCGCTCTCATATCTTGTTTCAGCCACATATGAAGGAAAAACCGGAAAAGCCTTGATCAAACTTTACGAGCCAGTTTCAGGCAAAATCTATTTCTGGTATGAAAATGCTGGGCATATGCCCTATTGCCTAACCAACCTTTCACCGTACGAGCTCGAAAAAATAAATCGCCTTATGCAGCATCCAGGCTTCGATCATTTCGAAATTGTGGAGAAAATTGATCCGTTATCAGATAGAGATGTGAAGGTAACCAAAATCGTGGCTAGAGACCCGCTGGCTATTGGTGGTCGTCCAAAAGGGTGCATAAGAGATATAATTCCGGAAGATTTCCCAACGGTTTCGGAAACCCCGATTTCCCAGGAAGAAATTAGAGTTTGGGAGTCAAAAATAAGGTATTACCAATCCTACATTTATGACAGGCGCCTTTTGCCTGGAATGCTCTACGAAGTTAAAAAAGGCGACCTCGCTCCTAAAAATTTGGAAGAAGCCGAAAAAATGGTTAGGCATATACGCGAAATTTTTAGGGACGCTACAGACGAAGAGCTACAATTTATTGAGCAGTGGGCCAGACTTTTAGAGTATCCTGCTCCAAAGTTTCACCGCACAGCCCTTGACATAGAAGTTTACACGCCCATTCCTACGCGGATGCCTGACCCCCGCGAAGCCGCCTACCAAGTTGTTTGCGCTTCGCTTTATGGCTCAGATGGACAAAAGAGAGTCTTACTTTTGAAACGGGAGGGAGTTCGCGAAGGAACTGAACGTTTGTCGGCTGATGTGGCCATTGAATATTTTGATTCAGAAGAGAATCTTATAAGGGCTGTTTTTGAGGCTTTGTGGAGTTATCCCTTTGTCATAACCTTTAACGGCGACGACTTCGACTTGTGTTACCTCGCCTATAGAGCACTGAACCTTGGTTTTAGAAGGGATGAAATCCCGATAGAGGTTGGCAGACGCGTCTGCCTGCTAAAATATGGCGTGCACATAGACCTTTACAAGTTTTTCTTCAACCGCTCAATCCAAATATACGCCTTCAACAACCGTTATCGGGACGTAACCCTGGATGATGTTGGCAAAGCCCTAATTGGAATGGAAAAGATTAGGCTGGAAAGGGGTATAGGCGAATTAGCCTACACGGAACTTGCCCAATACTGTTTTAGGGACGCTGAAATCGCTTTTAATCTCACAAGTTTTGAAGACGAGTTGGTTATGAAGCTTATTCTAGTTCTCGCTAGGATTAGTAGCATGCCGATGGAGGATGTGAGTCGCCAAGGAGTTTCTCGCTGGATAAGGAATTTCATGCACCGAGAACACCGAAGAAGAAACATGCTCATCCCAAACGCGGAAGACATCCTCGCCGTAAAAGGCAAAACAGTCACCAAAGCAATTATCAAAGGCAAGAAATATAAGGGCGCGATAGTTGTTGAACCCGTTCCAGGGGTCCACTTCAACGTTTCGGTCATGGACTTCCCAAGCCTATATCCCTCAATAATAAAGGTTTGGAACCTCGGCTACCAATCCATATTGTGCCATCATCAAGAGTGCCGCGACAATCTGATTCCAGACACACCCCACTGGGTCTGCACTAAAAAACGAGCATTAGAAAGCCTCCTAATCGGTTCACTCAGAGACTTGCGGGTACAATGGTATAAACCGAAATCAAAAGATAAAGCATTATCCGCAGAATTAAGGAGCTGGTATAACATCATCCAGGGAGCCCTTAAGGTAATCCTGAACGCAAGTTATGGAGTTTTCGGAGCCGAAACCTTCGACCTTTACTGTCCACCAGTGGCTGAGGCCACTGCATCCGTTGGAAGACACTCAATAACCCAAATACTCAACGAAGCAAAACAGCTTAACATTCAAGTGCTCTATGGAGATACAGACAGCATATTCCTGAAAAATCCCTCAAAAGAGCAAATTGGAGAATTAGCCCAGTGGACTGAACATGAGTTAAAAATGAGCCTAGACGTAGACAAGGTTTACAGATACTCCGTTTTCAGCTCACGGAAGAAGAATTATCTTGGAGTCTTAGAGGATGGAAGCGTCGACGTTAAAGGGTTAACAGGAAAGAAGAGACATATCCCAATGTTCATTAAAAAGGCCTTCGACAGAATGAAAGAACGCCTAGCCATGGTAAAGACGCCTGGGGACTTCGAAAAAGCGAAAAAAGACATAAGCGAGATCATCCATGATTGTTACATTCGGTTGAAGAGACGAGAATGGGAAAGCCTGAGCGAACTAGCATTCAATGTTGTTTTGGGCGAAGAACCAGAACGCTACACAAAGACAACACCCCAGCATGTCAAAGCTGCAAGAACCCTAAAAGAAGGGGGAATGGAGCTGAAAGCCGGCGACTTAATAAGCTTTGTCAAAGTTGTCAAAGAACCACACGTGAAACCAGTTGAGCTTGCGACGAAAAATGAGATTGACGTAGACAAGTACATAGGCTATTTGCATTCAACATTTGACCAAGTATTAGATGCGTTAGGCTTAGACTTCAACGAAATAATAGGGCTAACAAAACTGGAACGCTTCATGTAATCCTCTGCGCATTTCCACCAAACATTATTTATTCTTATGCCAGAACTTTTAGTCCACGCGACTTCAGCGGTTCAACAATGCTGGGTCGTGCTAAGGCGTTAAGCAGAATATATCCTATTATGGCAATGGTAACCAATGAACTGATTGAAAGACTCAAGACAAATGCACTCCACAAGGGTAATGCCAATCCTGGAAATACGGGCACTTGCTGCGAGATAATAGGGTTGCCCTGCGTGTACAAATAGTATAGATACGAACCTATCGGAACACCCACAGTTAAAGCTCCAAAAACACATGCAACCAATCGATGTTTCTTTACCAAGAATATAACCAAGGCAGCTACGAAATTGACAACGGGTCCCACAATGACATCCGCTGGATCGAGCCAGTAATACGCGTTACTAAAGCAGCCAACCGAAACTCCTATGATGAGCGGCCATCCAAACAACGCTGACAATGGAATTAAGCAATCGGCAAGCCGTAGCTGGATAGGTCCATATGTTATAGGCCCACCCATTGATGTCTGAACAATGTTAATCACGGCGTACAAGCTTGCAGAAATCGCTATTAATGCTAAGTCTCGACTGTCAATTTTCAATTTCTCACCTCCTACACCGGGGTTTGTATGGCGGAACGGGTGGAGGCCCACTCACCCGCCAATACTTCTATGCACATGGTTCTGGGCTATTAAATGTTACTAAATGTTTACTCATTTCCCACTATTTCTGTAAGGGGCATTCAAAATCGTTGACAGAAAGTATATGGCTATGAATGCATATGGATAAATACTGGAAAGCATAGGGCACCTTTGTTTCAGAGTCAACCTCCATCATTATTTATTCCACCGCATTAACCAGTTATATGATAGCTAGTTCTCTAACTCTCCCTAGTAAGCCTCGCCTAAGACGTACATAACCGATTAGAAACAGAATTGCTACAACGATAACCATTGCACAAATAAGGCCGCAGAAGTTGAAGCCAACACCAAAAGTGAGATTATAACAACTACTTGTCGTTCAGTCAAAGGACGGCGATAAGTGATGAGTGTAACCAGACTTCTTCTATGATCCGAAATCAGCCTTTTTCCGTCGAAAGAAACATTAGCCCTTGTCCTAAAAAAGAGATAGTTCAATAAAATTAATGAAGAATTAACTATGTAAGGCAAAATAGAAATTACAAGCGTCTGTTCGATATTTGCTATAAGAGCATAAGAAGCTATGGTGATTCCGATGGCGAAAGAACCTGTGTTTCCAACAAAAATTTTCCCACGGAGATTAAAGTACGCCAAAATAACATAAACAAATAGGGGGACATAAAGCAGAACTTGGAATTCAGATGTTGATCCCAAGAGAAGGCCAAACAACACTATAGACGGGCACAGAGTTTCAAGCCCATTCAAACCACCAAGCTGATTAACGGTGTTCGTAGTTATAGTTACAATCAATGGGATGATGCCAAGATAGAAAATCATTTCACCTGGTATACCGTAAAAATCTGTCACACTAAAGTCTATTTTTCCCCAAAAGTAGGTTGCCATTACAGGTGTGCCCTCTCTTAAAGCAGCTAGAGGCAAGGCGGCAAAAATGGGGAGGTAAGCCTTATAACGCCACCGCAAATCTAACCAGTCATCGAGCAAACCCATGAAACCTCCAAATAAGATACAGACAGCCAAAGTTAAAGCTGGAGAAACATTGTTGGATGCTTCAATCTCTGCCGGATGAGAATAATACAACAGGAACAGATAGGTTGCGCTAGCTAGAACGTATATTACACCCAAACCGTTTGGAACCAAAGGCTTATTTGGCTTATGATAGTCTGGAACCTTCGGAAACAAGGTATCTCTCCCTTATTGACCCGCATAATTGATTTCGTAGAGGCAGATAAGAGGGACAACACCACCATATCTATTAGTAGCGTCGCCTGGGAGCAAGTTCAACCCAGCAATAAAGGCTTCTTTGAAGTACTCGGATTCTTCAGGCTTTGGATCGCCTTTATGTACCTCTTTCCATCGACTTATTGCGAAAGTCATGAGCCTAAAAATGGTTGTAGTTTGTCCTCTAGGATTGGGGATTGGCTGCATTTCCCCTTCTTGTTCCACGCTGTCCTGTCCAATAGTGTAGTTTCCAAATGGGGTTGCATCGGTCCACGCGGATTGCTCGTCAATTATGCCCTCATCAATTACGAAGCGATCACGCGCTTTGCCTGAGATTCGTGCCATCCACGCCCATTTTCCCTCATCTCCAAAGTTAATCCAGTTTCCATTTGTGTCAATGGTTGTGAATACGAGGATGTATTTTGCCCCGTATCGCTCTAACATCTTTAACGAATATGTCTCATTAGCTATGAAGATGAAGCCTATGTTTTCAATTTGGGTTGTATCTATTGTGGCGTTGTCCGCAAGCGAAGTTACATTACCTAGCACGGTCAGCCAATATCCATAGTCCCACCAGCTGCACACGACGATAGAAAAGTTTTGGAGGTCGTTCAGGTATATCAACATGTCCAGCCATTCTCTTACAGGCTCGTTAGGCACTATTGGAAGGCTGCCTACGGTTACGGTGACCGGAGAATAGGCCTGCCTATATACTCTAGGTATACCACCTGACTGCGGTGAAAAAGCAAAGTTTGTCATCAGAATGAGGAATATTAAGAAGACAGCAGTTCCGCTGAATTCCTTTCCAACGTACTCCAAGCCATAACGCTTCTTGATGCTTATTTTTGGCGGTTCCTTTAACAAAGTGTTGAATGGCTTCAATGTTCCTATTATGCCAGTCGCCGCCAAAAGAGCAAATGCTGGAGCCATGAGTACAAGTAAACGCACCATAGAAGAAGCGAAGTAGAGAGATGTTAAACCAAAAATTAGCAGAAACAAGTTTTTATTGTTGAGATTTCTCATAACAAAGAACATGCCTGCTATGAAGAATATTATTGCTATTCCGAACTCATAATATATGGAACCCCATCCTGAAATTCTGTGTTCAGCAACAGACTCTACTAGCGGGGAGGCCATGCGCTCAAATGGGTTGATAACTGAAATGAACTTTCCAGCTATATCCTGTCTATAGCTCCAAACCACGCTAAAACCGCCAATAAGTATTGCCATGAAAACTATAGCAGCAATAATCTTCCACTTTGTCGATGTTAAGGCTCGAAAAACTTCAGAAAGACAAAGCAATACAAATGCTCCAAAAACTGGCAAAATAGCTGTTTGAACTAAGTAGGTTGTCGTAAGTTTAGGAGCATTCATCGCAATAAATAATCCTAATCCGAAGGTCAAACTAGTTGATAAAAGTAGGCGTTGCGTGTATCTCTTTAGCAAAATCAACACAAACACAAAAAGCACTGCAACGCCAATGGGGTAGTACGCGGCACCCCAAGCAGAACAGAAATATCCTAAGGCTACACCGGAACCAAGCGCGTATTTAATAGCTGAAGTTGCTGGTCGATCCTCTTCGATTGCCCTTAAGAACAGCAATACAAAAAGCACGAGGACTGGTATTCCTATTATTTCGTCATCAAAAAATCCGAGCGAAGTTCGCTGAATGTAGGACGGGCTCAAAGCTAGGAAAAGAGCGGCAAATAATCCCATGGACTTCCCGCCAATGTCTTTGCCCAAAAAGTAAATAAATAAAGAACCTAGCATACCCATTATTGGTGGGAGAAGCGCGCAGAAATCCATTAGTCTTATGTTCACACCCAGTCCTGAAATTACATCGTAGAGAAACGCTGCCGTAAAAGGTAATCCTGGGAATCCGGCTGTTGCAACATTTATTCCACCTGGATACCATCTATACTTGTCGACCCACTGCTCCGGCCAAGCCCATGAAATAAACCCGTTTTTTACAATGTAATCGGTGAAACGATAGTAAGAGTAAGGGTCAAACTCTGAAAGGTGCATCGACCCAGTTTGTATCTCCCAACGCAACGGGAAAATACGCACAGTAAAAGCTATGAAGAGTATTATAATTAAGGCTGAAAAAGTCATTATCGAACTGTGGCTTGTTTTTGTTCGTAGTTTTCCTAAGCTTTTTAAACCATTAACAACGCGTTCCTTCGATAGGAGGTCTCTAATCCTCATTTCGAGTTCATCTCTCCTACACACATTAATGAGGTGTTTTATTTCCCTTGCGGTTAACTAATGGTTTTCATGTCGTAGTTTTTCGTTTGTAACCATATCTTTCAGCGTTATAAAATGGAAACGACACTATTTTTCCCTTTACCAATTTATCGCGTATCTTCACATTTACAATGTTTCCTTCCTTGGCTTGTGATGATTGAATGTAAGCCATCCCTATGCCACACTTGAGCACTGGAGAAAACGTCCCGCTTGTTACATGCCCAATCTTTTCACCTTTACTGCTGTATATTTCGAAGCCTGAACGTGGTACTCCATGATCACCCATCCGTATTCCGACTCGCTTGCGTTTAATTTCTTCACTTTTCTGTTTCAATAACACCTCTTTTCCTATAAAATTGTCCTTCTGCAGCTTCACCACAAAACCAAGCGCCGCCTCTAAAGGAGTGGTATTTTCATCGATGTCGTTTCCGTACAGGCACATTCCAGCCTCAAGCCTTAACGTGTCTCTTGCCCCCAAACCGCATGGCTCTATTTCAAACGTTTTGCCAGCTTCAAGAGTAGCATTCCATAATTTTACTGCGTTGTCTGGTTCAGTTAATGAGGCGTTCCAAATGAAAACTTCGAATCCGTCCTCACCGGTATAGCCCGTTCGAGAGATAGAAACTTTAACGTTTGCTAAATGTGAATATCCGCACTTGAATCGTTCAATTTTGCTTAATTCTTCCGTGGAGATTTTTTCAAGGGTTTTTTCGGCGTTCGGACCCTGGACTGCGAGCATTGCCACCTTATCTGAAATTTCTTCGATTTCTACGTTGAAACCTTCAGCATTTCTAACAAGCCAGTTATAGTCTTTTTCTCTATTTGTCGCGTTAGAAACCATCATGAATTTTTCCTCTTCTAGCCGGTATACTACAAAGTCGTCTATTACGCCGCCTTTTTCGTTGCACATGACTGAGTATTGGGCACTGCCAGGCGACAGTCTAGAAACATCGTTTGTTATTACGTAGTTTAGGAAATGCTCAGAGTCCACACCTTTGATTATTATCCGCCCCATGTGGGAAATGTCGAAAATGCCGACGCTGTTCCTTACAGCCAAATGCTCGGGTATTATGCCCTTATACCACAGGGGCATTTCAAAACCAGCGAAAACCGTCAATTTTGCTGACTGTTGATGCACCCCGTAAAGTTGGGTCTTACGAGTTTTTTCTGCCAAAATTCTCCACCAGCAGCATTTTATTTTATGGGTTTTACTTCCACATTAATGGGTATGAGCGAAAGTTTCTTACCGCATTTAGGACATTTCCCATTATGTTGAAGCAAAATCTCATCTGGTGGTTTTAATTCGGCACCATCGTATAATACGTAGCCACACTGTTGGCACGTAACACACTGGGGCAAAGTAATACACTCCACAGAGCGGTAAAGGAATAAGCACCTATGGCATATTTATTGGTTGCTAATCAAAATTTGTCATCCCCAAAAGTTCAAGACAGAAACTTTTATTCTTAGGTAAAGCTTAATTCTGGGAAGCCATTTCCCCACATGCACTCATGGTTTGTGCTAACATGGGTAAGTACACATTAATTATCACCGAAAAGCCCGATGCAGCGCAAAGAATAGCTTCAGCCCTTGATGCGCAAGGGAAAGCGAAAAAAATGGAAGATAACGGAGTACCATATTACGTGGCAAAGCGGGATAAAGAGATAATTGTTGTTCCGGCTTTAGGGCATTTATACACGGTTGCTGAAGAAAGAAGCGGAAGAAACTATTATCCCGTTTTCAGTTTTAAATGGGTGCCAAGATACATCGCGGAGAGGGGTGCAGGCGCAAAACAAATCCGCACATGGCTCGAAACCATTTCAAAATTGGCAAACAACGCCGACATGTTTATCGACGCATGCGATTACGACATTGAAGGAAGCATTATCGGATACTGCATATTGAAATTCACATGCGATAATAAAGAAAGAACCTCAAAACGCATGAAATACTCCACCCTGACAAAGGAGGAACTAGAGAAATCCTATGCTGAACTATCGCCACATTTGGATTTCGCCCTTATAGAGGCGGGACGCACAAGACATGAAGTTGATTGGCTTTACGGTGTAAACCTCTCACGGGCCTTAACAATAGCAGCAAGGGATTGGAGCGGGAAGTACGCGACATTAAGTACTGGAAGAGTGCAAGGTCCAACCCTTAGATTCCTCGTGGCTAGAGAGAAAGCGATCAGATGCTTCGTGCCAACTCCCTACTGGAGCATAAAAGCAGACGTTGAAATAGCCGGTTCAATTTTTGAAGCAGAATACGAAAAGAAAATTATCGAAACTAAAATGGAAGCAAATGCCGTAGTAAATGCTTGCAAAGAAAAAAATGGCGAAATAAAGACAATAGATGTTAAAAAGTTCCAGCAGATGCCACCAACGCCGTTTGATTTAGGTGCACTGCAAAGCGAAGCCTACAGCCTTTTCGGCTACACCCCGATGCGCACTTCGATCATTGCTCAGCGCCTATACTTAGACGCTTTAATTTCTTATCCAAGAACAAGCAGCCAAAAACTTCCACCAGCAATAAACTATGGGGCAATACTAAGAAACCTAAACAAAATTCCCGAATACAAGAAACTTACCGCAGAACTGCTTGCAAAAAAAGAATTAAAGCCCAACGAAGGAAAGAAGGAAGACCCGGCACATCCAGCCATATATCCAACTGGGAACTTGCCAGAAAGGGTTGTAGATTATTCTGAAAAAAACATTTGGGAACTTGTCATTAGAAGATTTATGGCGGTTTTTGGCGAACCAGCAATAAGGCAGAGCATGAAAGTCTGCTTCAATGTTAATGGAAATCGCTTTTACCTAAGGGGAAGACAAACTTTAAAAGAGGGTTGGCTACGCTTCTATGAACCTTACGTAAGGTCGGAAGAAGTCGTCTTGCCGCCAATAGAGGAAGGACAAACAATCAACATCAAGAGGGTGATTTTAGAGGATAAGTTCACTAAACCACCGCCGCGATATAACCCCGGCAGCCTCCTTAAAAAAATGGAAGAAGAAGAAATCGGAACAAAAGCAACAAGGGCGGGCATTATACAGACGCTCTATGACAGAAAATATGTTAGAGAAGAAAGAATGATTGTGACAGATTTAGGCTTTGAAGTTCTCGAGGTTCTAAAAAAATATTGCCCGACAGTAGTTTCAATAAAACTAACTAAGGAACTTGAAGAAAAAATGAACAAGATTCAGGTAAACGGCGAAAAAAGGGAAAATGTTCTGATAGAAGCAGTTGAAATCCTCAAACCAGTGACAAAAGAGCTAAAAGAGAGAGAAAAAACAATTGGCGAACAATTAAGCAGTGCCATAAAAAAAGCCAGATTGGAAGAAAGAACCATTGGTGCTTGCCCGATTTGCAAAACCGGAAAACTTATGATATTATATTCAAGGAGAACTGGCAAGCGTTTCGTCGGCTGCACAAACTACTTTAAAGGGTCATGTAAAGCCTCGTTCCCGCTTCCGCAGAAGGGCGCTGTAAAACCCCTTGGTAAAAACTGCCGCGGGTGCGGTTGGCCTACAATTCAAATTTGGTTAAAGGGAAGGCGCCCATGGACGCTTTGTTTCAATCCAGAGTGTCCGTTGAAGAAGGAGAGGGAGAAAAGAATTGAAATGCGTAGTATGCAATAAGGAAGCTGGCGAAAACATTTATTGTGAGTTGCACATGAAGGCCTACGAAAGCATAGTTAAGAAACATGATTTGTGGAAAAATGCTTTGGAAATCTCTTGGAAAGAGTATTTAAGTGAGATTGTTAAGAATCCGTTAACGGGAGAATGGGCTAAAGAAGTGGCGGAGTACTTAATTAAATGTGGAGAAAGACAAAATGTCGCGGAAGGTTAAGAAAAAAATCTCATCAATGTCTTATTCGATAAACAGGCTTTACCGAAAAATCTCGACGGCAAAACCGTCAACACTAATTCTCTCCATAATCGCCATTTCCGTTACCATATTTTTGTTTGGAGGGGGGCTATATAACATAATAATAAGGCCTTATCCAGCAGTCTATTATGGTGGACGCTTCCTCTTCCTATATCCACACCTCTCAGAACAATTTATAACTGACAGCATAGTTGCCACCATCCTCTACACCCTCGGTATTGTTGGATTAATAACCATATATCAAAGCACAAAATACGCTTACAAGCCGAGACAAGCCTATATGATGTTTTTAGTAGGCTTAGTTCTTTTGTTTTTAGCTTACATATTTCTCGAAGTTTCAATACAGATTAAACTAGGTGGGTGAAATTTTACCAAGGATCGCCTTTTAATCTCAGTTTATATGCCGCAAAATTTGTTAACAAATGAATAGGGGGAGTTACAACAAGTACGGTTAGGATAAGCTTCCAGAACACAATTTGTAATGGAAGCGAAAACAAGATTGCCCCCACTATAAAGTCAATCTGGTCAACAACTGGTAACAAACCTCCAGGAGCGATTCCAAGTCTTCTTTTTATAAAAGCTCCTGCTAAGTCTCCGAACAAGGCTCCCGAGGACAATAGCAAACCAAATAAAACATGATATTCAGGAAAAAATGCACTTTCTACGAAACCAACAGCCGTCCCCACAGCCAACCCGAAAAAGAAACCTTTAAAAGTTTTGTTTTTTCCAAAAATTGGTTTTCCATCGAAAAACTTTTTCCCAAAGTCTATGGGGCGTCCTCCACCAGCAATTACTGGCACAGCATTTGCACAGTACGCTGGAAATATGAATTTTAGCGCTTCAATAATTAGCTGTATTATTTCCATTTCCCAACCACTAACGAATTAGATACTCGTGTATTCCCGTTTCTTCGATTTTTAAATGGCAAGTCAGGGGCTGAACCGTCTTTACTTTCTTCGAACTCTTCTCCATGACTGCCTTAATTATTTGGGAGTTTTCGGTAAGTTTCATAGCAATTATTGTATCGGCCCAAAATTTCAAAACCCTTGTGGCCACGGGCTCTACGCCCACATGGACGCTATTGAAAACGCTTCGAACCTGACTCGTTATTAATATCGCGATTTTCCGGGTTTTGGCAATTTGGGCTAATAGGGCCATGTGCGCGTTTAATTCACGGTTTATCTCGAATGTTTTTTCCGGAGACTCTGCAACTTTGGCGCGATAAAGCGTTGTGATAGTATCAACAACTATCAGCCCGAAATTCTTAGTCACGTAGTCTGCTAACTTGTCTATGACCAACGCTTGTTCATGAAAATTTTTCGGCTTCACCAGAACTATCAGCTCCGCGATTTCTTTAAAATCAGAAGCAATCTGGCAAAGCCTACGAGCAGAGAAAGTGCCGTCGCAATCTACAAATAATGATTTGTAATTTTGCCTTGCACAGTTCACGGCACATTGCATGGCAAAGGTTGTTTTTCCAGTTTCTGCTTCTCCATAGACTAGGCTAACACTTCCAGATGAAATACCGCCTTCTAGAGTGTTGTCGATTGCTCGACAACCCGTCGGAATCCTCTGTAACATGGTCACGCACATCAACGAATATAAACAGCGAAACTAATAATTTGTTTTGTGTTTAAAAACCCGTACAAATAGGAAAGCACTATGAAAGCGAGGATTGCTGTTGCAACAGTCTCAGGGAAAGCCTACTACTTAGTTGTCAATGAGTTGAAGAGGAGGAATATAGCGTTTCTAAGCTTAACCCCGAACGATTCTATCCCTATAGAGATTAAAGTTGTCATAACCACGGAAGAAGAGCAGCATCTAATTAATCACGAAAAAATTTTGCCTTTTCGAGAAGGAGTTGAACCTGAGGCATTGATAAGTGAAGCATTACAAATTATTCAGGGAAAGGATTATTACGAAAAACTCGTTATAGGAGTGGATCCCGGTGAAGTCTTCGGATTGGCAGTTCTGGCGGATGGAAAGGTTATTGAAACAGAAAACTGTTTTAGTGTTGAAGAGACGTTAAGTAGGATAAAGAATATCTTGAGGAACATTGGGAAAACTCCGATGACCTCTGTTTATGTGAAAGTTGGCGACGGAGTTCCAGCGTATAGAGAAAAACTTTTAGAGGTCTTGGATAAGGCATTGCCATTAAATGTGATGTTAGAAAGCGTGAGTGAAGCTGGAACAAACCGCCACCTAAGTGAAACTAAGCATAGAAGGGGATTAAGAGATATCGTTTCAGCCATAAGAATAGCCGGAAGGAATGGGCATACGTTAACACGGAGGAAGACAAATGAATCTGACAGTTGACAAAGGTAAAACACTGTTAGTTGATGGCCCAGCCTCTGTCAAGGTGACCTCGGGCATAGTGGAGGTCTTTGGTTTCACAGTAGGCAACACAAGCAAGGTGGTTATACGAGAAGGAAAGAGGTTGCCTTTCGCGGTCGAGGAAACAGCCACGTTTGAATTTTCACTAGGAGAAAACGCAAATGTTGAAGACGTTGACGGAAACACTATTCCAACCTCGTGGATTAAATCTTATGAAGAGCTTCTGACTTTTCGAACAAAGCCTGTTACGGCAATGGTGCTGGGTATCGTTGATTCTGGAAAAACGAGCTTCTGCACGTACTTGATAAACAAACTGTTACGTGAGAAAAAGAAAGTTGCAATTTTAGATGGGGATTTGGGACAATCCGATATTGGGCCACCCTGTACGGTTGCCTATACCTTCTTAACGAAGCCGACGACTGACTTATTTAATTTAGAAACAGAAAATGCCTTCTTCGTTGGTGTTACCTCGCCAAGCGGAGCCATCAATAAAGTAATTGAAGGGTTGACCGTGCTAAAAAAGGAAATTTTAGGGAATAACCCTGACTTTATTGTTATAAATACCGATGGCTGGGTTGAGGGGGAAGATGCTGTCAACTATAAGTTTCAGCTCGTCAGCGAACTTAATCCAGACATAATTTTTTGCATTCAACAAGAGGATGAAATGGCACCCGTTATAAATGCTCTCGAAAAGTTCAGAAAAGTTGTTGTTGATTCTCCTTCAGCCATAAGACAGAGAAGCAGAGAAAAACGCAGAAGCTTGCGGGAACTGGGGTATATGAAATACTTAAAAAATGCGAAAGTGCAATCTCTTCCGTTAAGCTGGTTAAAAGTTGAAGAAAACGAGCTGCTCGGCTTAAGTAGAACACGTGAGAACACTAGACATGCAGAAAAAATCTACGGGCTTTTGGGAATGAAACCGCTGCACCTTGCGGAACTAAGGGATAGAATCTGCATAGTCATTGGCAGGAGGCGCTGGATTAACGAAGACAACATAAAGAAAGCGGAAGAATTCACGAAAAAGAAGATTGTGGTTGTCCGGAAGGGCGAAGAGGAAGACTTGCTCGTGGCTTTATATAATGCCGAGAGGAAATTCCTCGGAATAGGTGTTTTACAAGAAGTCGATTATGTTAGAAATGCTCTAAAGATTTTGACCCCAGTATCCGAAGAAATTTCAATAGTTTCTCTAGGGAAAGTTAAACTGGGCAAAAACATGAAAGAAATTCCGGCCTCCGCCGATGAAAGCCTATCGGATTTCTCAGAACTTAGAAAACTTTTTTAAGAGATGCTGAATTTCAATGTTTGACTGACTCTCATTTTTTCTCACAACGGATTTGATGGACAAAGCGTGTTTACCGGGCACTGCTCGCATAACGGATTTCTAGCCATGCAATACTTTCTACCGAGTAAAATCGGCAGCACGTGAACTGCTAAATAGTCTTTTGGGTTGTAAAGTGATTGAAGGTGTTTGCGAACAGTTTCGTAGTCTCCATTTGACGGGGCTAAACCCAGCCTTTTTGCTACGCGGTTAACGTGAGTGTCCACCGGAATCGTTGGTTTCTCTGAACAGAAAAGCAAGACAACGTCGGCTGTTTTGGGTCCGACTCCTGGAAGTTGCAGAAGTGTCTTCCTTGCTTCTTCGAAGGGCAACGACAGGGTTGGTTTTAGATTGCCGTGGAATTTTTCAAGGATTATTTTTGAGGTTTGTTTTATTGTTTTGGCTTTGTTTCTGTATAAACCAGCCACTTTTAAGCATTCTTCAATTTCACTTGTTTCGGCGTTTGCTAATGCTTCGGGTGTTATTTTGAATTGCTTCGAAAGATTTTCGAAAGCCTTTGCCGTGTTTTTGCTAGCTGTGTTTTGTGAAATTATTGTAACAATTAACGTTTTAAATGGGTCTTTGGTCGATGTTACCCACTTTGGCATTCTGAAAGTTTTTCGGAGTATATGCAGGACTTTCTCAGCTTGATTTTCAGCCATATGTTGCATCGCCCTTGAAAACAATAAATAGTGATTGTATAAAGCAATAAATAAGCAATGGAGACTCAAAAAATGGAACGCGCAAAAATCGTTAAAGACGAAACAATTGAGCTAAACATGCGTTTTCTAATAGTATACCTAGAGACAAAGAATGCATGCCTAATTCTACTAAGCGAAAAGGAAGACAAGTTAGGAACATTGGCAATTGCCGTTCCACAGCCAAGGGATTTGCTCGGACCACCTTCCTCATCCGTGCTTTTGGGCGATAAGAACTCGATTTCAGCCCGAATGTTTGCTGAGTATCTGGCTTCGAGAAAGCAAAAGATAGCGTTAGTTTCAATCTATTTGGACACAATCGGCGAAATACAGGCTCAGTCGATTTTTATGAAGTTAATTGAAAAAGTTGTCCATGCAGAAGCGGAAAAAGAAGGTGCAACAGCATGAGCCTCAGAGAATTTCTCAAACAAATGGAAGCGGAAAAGGAAGTCTTACACGTAAAAGATGAAGTGTCCACATATTTTGAAACTTCATTTCTAATGAAAAGTTTTGATAGCCAAGGCCCAATTCTAATGTTCGAAAATGTAAAGGATTACGAAGCAACGGTTGTTGCAAATGTTTGCGGGACTCGCAAGAGATTTTGTGCAGCGGTTAATGTTGACCAAAACGGACTTTATCGAAGGTTGACAGAGGCTTGGCGTTCACCCAAAAAACCAAAAGTTGTTGGAGATAGCGCGGTGATGGAAGTTACCGAAAATGACTTGTCTAAGATTCCGGTTTTAACACACTTTGAAAGGGATGCTGGTCCATACATTACTTCGGCAGTGGTATATGCGAGAAGCATCGAAGGAAATGTTGAGAACGTGTCGGTGCATCGCCTTCAAGTTTTGGACGGGAGACATCTGGCGATTCGTTTGGTTCCTCGGCATCTTTTCAGATTGTGGCAAATGGCAAAGGAGGCTGGTAAAGACTTGGACATATCGATTTCCATTGGTGTTCATCCGGCAGTTATGCTGGCAGCCTCTTCACCTGTTCCCTTCGGGGTGAATGAATTTGGAGTGGCAAACGCGTTGATGAACAGTGGTCTCCGTCTATTTGCGTGTGAACGTGTGGATGCTTATGCTCCGGCAGATGCTGAATTGGTCTTAGAAGGCAAAATCTCTGCATCAAAGGAAGTTGTTGAAGGCCCCCTCGTGGATATAACAGGAACCTATGACATCCAGAGAAAACAGCCTGTTGTAGAAGTCGTGGGAGTTATGCACCGCGAAGACTACGTGTATCAGGCGCTCTTGCCATCAGGTGCTGAACATAGGCTTCTGATGGGTCTGCCACACGAAGTTCTAATTTGGGAGGCTGTTTCAAAGGTCGTGCCCAAAGTATACGCTGTTAACCTTTCAGCTGGCGGAAGCGGATGGCTTCATGCCATAATATCCATCGAAAAACAGCTCGATGGCGACGGAAAAAATGCTCTATTGGCTGCTTTTGCGGCGCATCCAAGCTTGAAACATGCTGTTGTTGTGGATTCAGACATTGATGTGTTTGATGTTTCTGATGTGGAATGGGCTGTTGCAACCCGTTTTCAAGCAGGTGAAGACCTCATAGTCATAAATAATGTGCGCGGTTCGACATTGGATTCTTCTGCCGATCAGGAAACGGGGTTAACAGCTAAGATGGGTGTTGACGCCACCAGACCATTCACTAAACCTAAGGATAAATTTGAACGCGCAAAAATTCCCGTTAGCAAACGTGTTGAGACGCTTGTTAGTAAACTGAGTGGTTTATGACAAGATTTTTTGCACATCAATTTTTATATGAGGCTTTAAGACAGTAGAGGAGTTGGTGGTTTGTTGTCCAAAGAGAAAAAGGACGAAAGCGGTGTATCGTTAAGAGTTGAGGATGTTATGGTGAAGGATGTGATAACCATAGATGAAAATTCAACTGTTAGAGAGGCAGCTGAAGTCATGAACAAGTTTGAGATAGGCTGTTTGATCGCGGTTAGAAAAGGGAAAGCTATGGGCATAATAACCGAGAGAGACATCTTAAAAAGGGTGGTTGCAGAAGCGAAAGAGGCAACAAAAACTAGAGTGAGGGATGTTATGTCTAGTCCACTAGTTGTTGTTGAACCTGGCACGGATTTGGAAGAGGCTGTGAGGTTAATGTTTCAGATGAAAATTAAGAAGTTGCCCGTGGTTGACGGAAAACGCCTCGTGGGTTTGGTGTCGTTAACTGATATAGCTCGCTTTCAGCCTCATATGATAAAGATACTGAAGCAACTTGCTGCGAGACAGGCTGCACCGAAAAGCCTGAAAAAAGTTATTGACTATTATGTTGTCTGACAGAATATAGCTCTCACTTCATTTTGAAAAGTATAGGGCCGAATTTTGCAGAAATTTTGTAGAATTCCGTTTTCTAGACGAAGGCTTAGGTCATTGTACCTTTTCTAGTTTAAATATGTCATAAAGCAGAAGCAGATGTCCAGATTCGGAAACCGAATTAGCGATACGAATGATTCAAATTTGTGGTTCATAAGAGATTTATCTCTTCTTATGCAATTTTTGAGTAACTCTCATAAACCTAAGGCTTGGTGCCAATGGAAAGCAAAAGATTTAATGACGCTTTGCTGAAGGCGATTGACCTTGCCCTTCATTCGCTTGGGAAGTCTTCCAAACAAGCTCTATACTTTCATCTGGAAACAACGTTCCACTTATGTGGAATGGAAATTCCAGGGAAAGTTGAAGAATTTGATAGAGCCATAAGATTGATTTTTAAGGGTGGTGCAGTCTATTTGGAGAGGTCAATTTTAGAAAAATTATGTGAAGATTTGGGAGTAAAGTTTGAGGAAAAATATGTGGTTGATTTTGTTGAAGCCATCTCTAAGCTCAGAAGCATGGTTTCAGAGAGGAGTCCTTTTGTCGGTCTCACATTTCAGTGGACAGGTTGCTGGTGCAAAAAGAGATTGTGGAGGTGAAAAGGTTTGAACCCTAAAGCTAGCGTTCTTGTTATTGACGACGACGTAGGAATAAGAAAGACGCTTTCAAAGATACTCGAGAAGAAAGGATACTTAGTTGAAGCCGTGGAGAATGGCAAGAAGGCGATTGAGACATCCAAGGACCGGTTTTTCAATGTTGCTCTGATTGATGTTCGGTTGCCAGACATGGATGGAACTGAGCTTCTGGAGAAGATGAAGGAGACTGAGCCTGGAATGGTGAAGATTATTATCACGGGTTATCCGTCTTTGAAGAATGCTGTAGAGGCTGTGAACAAGGGCGCGGACGGGTATGTTTTGAAGCCATTCGATGTTGAGGAGTTGTTAGCCATTATTGAGAAGCATTTAAAGAAGCAGAGGAAAAGCATGAAATACAGCGATAAAAAAGTTGCTGAATACATTGAAACTCGAGTGAAACAGATTGAGCTTGAAAGATGTGTGAAGAGAGCCCACTAATGTTTCTTCGGTTCTGCAACAGCGTCTCATGGTTGTTTTAGCTCTAAACGTCTGAGAAAATGTTGGAGATTAATGCTTGGATGTGGGGTTTTGTGAGGCTAATGTTTCTGAGGCTTTTTTCGCCTTGGTTTGTGAGTTTATATACCCTTTTCCCGTGGTTCATTTTTCCTTCTATAAGGTTTTGTCTTTCTAGCGCGTATAGTATGGAGTAGACTGTGCCTGGGCTTGGTAACATCTGGAATTTTTTGTGGAGGTATTTGATTATGTCGTATCCGCTCAGGGGGTGGTTGTTTTTTAGGTGTTTTAGGACTATTATGTCCATGAAGTTTTGGATCATTCGGCGATTGAGGGTATGTGCTGTTTTGGATTCTAAGGTGGACACCGTTTCGAAAGTATTATATGTTCGGGGATATAATTCTATGTGTTTGTGACATCACAGTTACACATAACACGTTGGTATAGCTGGTACAAACATATGAAAAGAGTAGATTCAAACGAAAAAAACGGAAACGTTGCTCCATCGTTTGGTTTAGACATAACCGAACATAAACGAATGGAAGAAAGACTTAGAGAATCAGAGGAAAAGTATAGAAGCATGATTGAGCTTGCTCCAGACGCCATAGTAACTTTGAACATGAAAGGCATTATTACATCCTGCAACACTGCTACGGCGAGAATATCAGGGTATTCTAAAGCTGAAATCGTTGGCAAACACTTTTCCAAGCCGGGATTCTTACAACGGAGCGACATGCCCAAATACCAAAAGCTGTTCAGTCTCACTTTAAGAGGAAAAGTGCCCAAGCCCTTAGAGGTTACTTGGCAGTCTAGGGATGGTACTCCACATGTAGCTGGGATTCTTGTTAGTTTGATGAAAAAGGACGGCAAGACCACAGGTATTCAGGCGATAGCAAGAGACATCACGGACCGCAAGAAAGTCGAGGAAGCCCTTAAGAAATCAGAAGAGAAATTCAGGAATATCTTTGGGAACGCCAACGACGCTATGATTTTTCTGGATAGTTCAGGAAGAATCCTTGATGTCAATAGAAAGGCTATGGAAGTTTTTGGTGGATCGAAGAATGAAGTGCTGGGAAAGCATTTCACGAAGGTAGGTGTAGTTTCTCTTAAGGATATACCAAGGCTTGTGAGTGCTTTTGCAAAGGGTCTTAGTGGTAGAAAAGCCACTCTCACTCTTTGCATCAAGAACAAGAAAAACCAAGAGATACATCTAGAATGCTTAGGCTCTCTTGCGAAAATAGATGATAAACTCACCGTGTTGGTTGTTGCGAGGGATGTTACAGAACGAATGCGGGCAGAAGAGGCTTTAAGAAAGTCTGAGGAAAAGCATAGGAGTCTGGTTGAACTGGCTCCTGACATCATAGTAACTTCGGACCTGAAAGGTGTTATTACTTCATTCAATACTGCCGGAACAAGAATCTCAGGTTATTCTAAAGATGAAGTTGTTGGTAAGCACTTTTCAAAAATAGGACACGTGCGGCCACAGGACTTGCCTAAATATCTAAAGATGCTCAACTCCATTGTAAGAGGAAAAGCGCCCAAGCCCTTAGAGGTTATTTTTTACCATAAGGATGGAACTCCACGTTTGGTTGAGGTTCATGTTAGTTTGTTAAAACAAAATGACAAGTCAACAGGCATTCTGTCAATTATAAGGGATATCACAGAAAGAAAAAAGATGGAAGAAGCCCTACAGAAGAGCGAGGAGCTTTTCCGCTCACTTTTTAACAATATGGCCGTGGGCGCAGCACTTGTTGATAAGAACGGTTATGTCTTGGCAGCTAACGAGGCTGATTGTCGATTTCTAGGATATTCACAGAAAGAAATTGTGGGGATGCATTTTTCAGAATTCACTTATTCGGAAGATTTGGATGTAGACATGAAATTATTTGATGACCTGATAAAAGGCAAAAGAAGCAACTATGTGATTGAAAAAAGGTATGTGCGAAAGGACGGCAAAATCGTCTGGGGCCGCTTGAATGTATCATTAATCAGAGACGATCACGGTCGCCCTAAATACACAGTTGTTGTTTGTGAAGACATCACCGAACGCAAGCGAGCAGAAGAAGAACTGAGGTTTTTGAAAGAATTTAATGAAAGGATAGTTGATTCAATTGGTGACGCCCTTCTGGTGATCGATCCCAATAACTATACAATATTGGGCGCGAATGAAGCGGTATTGAAACAATTGAAGTTTGGGAAGAAAGGTCTGATTGGAAGAACGTGCTACGAAACAATCCATCACAGCTTAACACCTTGTAGACAACCTAATGTTTGTCCAATTCAAGAAATGTTAGAAACCGGCAAATCCGTCACAGTCGAACACACGCACTTTGACAGAGACAACAATAAAGTGTTTGTAGAAGTTTCTGCTCATCCGATGAGAAACCAGGAAGGAAACATGGTCCAAGTAGTTCACCTTGCTAAGGACATTACGGAAAGAAAGAAGGCGGAGGAGGAACTGCGGGAGAGCGAAGAGAGATACCGCACGCTGTTCGAGAAGACAGCCAGCCCCATTCTAGTAATCGATACTGAGGGCGGCTATATTGACTGCAACGAGGCCGCCCTCAAATTTGTAGAGTGCACCCGTGATGAACTACTGACAAAGAACATACGCGACTTTATTCCGCCAGGCAAGGAGAGAGAGGTGCTTGAAGAGCACAGACCTTTGTGGGACAGCGGCGGGACTGTGGAAACTGAATACTATGTCCATGGCAAGGTCAAGATTCTGGGATTGACAATCACTCCGGCAATGTGGCAGGGCAAGCGAGTGATCTTCGGCGTGGGAAAAGACATAACTGATCGCAAGCGAGCGGAAGAAGCGTTACGGAAATCGGAAGAACACGCAAGACGCCTTTTAGAGTTTCAGAGCAAAGTCATTGACACAGCAGTCGCGTGGATTAATCTCCTTGACACCGAAGGCAATGTAACCTTGTGGAATCGTGCTGCAGAGCTTATCTCCGGATATTCTCGTGAAGAAGTTGCTGGGCATAAGAAGATTTGGGAATGGCTTTATCCAGAACCGAAATACCGTGCTGAAGCTTTTGCTGAAACTAAAAAGGTTATTAAAGAAGGGGAACGCCATGAAAACTACCATACGACTATCAGATGCAAAGACGGAACGTCGAAAACCATTTCTTGGTATTCCAATAACATACTAGACGAAAAAGGAAACCCAGTAGGTCTCATTGCCATAGGCATTGACATCACAGAAATTAAGACAGCTCAAGAAAAAGTTAGAGAATCAGAAGAAAAATACAGGAATCTTTTCGAGAACGCAAGAGACATCATCGTAACATTCGACTTGAAACGAAACGTGACCTCCATCAACAAGGCTGCTGAGGAATACGGCTTCAAAAAAGACGATCTCCTTGGAAAGAGTATGCTAAGGTTTGTTTCTAGAAGATACTGGCCTAGACTACTCAAAGAGCTTGTGGATATAGCTCGAGGAAAACCAGTTGAAGGCGAAATCGAAATAATCACTCCGATAGGGAAAAGAGTTGCAGAGTACAAAAGCAATCCCATAAATCAAGACAACAAAGTTGTCGGTTTACAGACAATTATGAGAGACATTACAGAACGGAGAAAAATGGAGGAGGCTCTAAGAGAAAGTGAGGAGCGATTCCGAGATGCAGTAGCCAACACGGGAGAGTGGGTATGGGAGGTAGATGCCAACGGAAAATACACATATGCAAGTCCAGTTGTTGAGCAGGTTTTAGGTTACACGCCTGAAGAAGTGCTTGGAAAACATTTTTATGACTTTTTCGTCCCTGATGAGCGAGAGAAGCTCAAAGATGCCGCTCTCAAGGTCTTTGAGCGAAAAGAACGCTTCATTAACTTTGTTAACCGAAATGTTCACAAAAAGGGCCATGTGGTCATCTTAGAAACAAGCGGAGTCCCCATACTCGCAGCCAACGGACAGCTTCTCGGATACCGAGGCGCTGACCGCGACGTTACAGAAAGAAAGATGTTGGAGGGAAAGTTAAAGCAGTATTCTGAGCATCTGGAAGAGCTTGTTCGAAAAAGGACTGAAGAATTGTTAGAATCTGAGAAAAGGTATTCTGTTTTGGTGGAGGAAGCAAGTGACGGCGTTGCAATAATTCAGGATGGAAAAATAGTCTTCGCAAACAAGAGAACTTCAGAGATTACTGGCTATTCAAGAGAGGAACTGCTCGGACTTTCTGCTGTGAACCTATTGAGAGAGGGAGACCGCCAACCTGCAAAGGAAAAATATATGCAGAGATTGCGAGGAGAAACTGTTCCAACAACATATGAAATTGAGTTGATAGCCAAAAGTGGCGAACTCATCCCGGTGGAGCTTAGCACCAACCTTATAAATTATCAAGGTCAGCCCTCAATTATCGTCGTTGTGCGAGATATAAGAGAGAGAAAACGAATGGAAGAGCAGCGCCTAAAGCTAGAAAAACTGGCAACCATAGGCGAACTAGCAACAATGGTGGCTCACGACCTACGAAACCCTCTAACCTCTATAAGAAATGCAAGCTTCTACATAAAGAACACGTGTCCCTGTCGTGGAGGCCCGGAATGCAAAACCGCCATCGAAATGCTAGACATAATAGAACAGGAAACGCTTTTTGCCAACAACATAATCAACGACCTGCTAGATTTCGCAGCTATAAGACCAATACAAAAAGAGAGGCGGGACATAAACGAGATGATAGAGGACTCTATAACGACAAGTAACATACCTGAAAACATAAAAGTTGAAAGAAACTTCGCCAGAAAAGCAATCGTGAATGTAGACGAGAAACAATTAGACAGAGTGTTCTCAAATCTGGTAAAAAATGCGGTACAAGCCATGCCGAAAGGCGGAAAACTAACAATCACGACAAACGAAACAGAAGACCATGTTGAAATAGCATTAACAGACACAGGTGTAGGCATACCGGAAGAAAGCATGAGCAAACTCTTCCAACCATTGTTCACAACCAAAGCGAAAGGCATAGGCATGGGACTAGCCATATGCAAAAAAATAGTTGAACAACACGACGGCACGATTGACGTTAAAAGCAAGGTTGGTGAAGGCACAACCTTCGTAATAAAACTGCCCAAAAAGGAGGAGACAAATAGTCCATGACTTATCAAACAAAGCCGCACATATTAATAGTGGACGACGACGAAGGGATATGCAAAACCCTCTCGGCCATACTCCAAGCAGAAGGATACCAAACAGCATGCGCAACCACAGCAAAAGAAGCCATAGAAAAAACAAAAACCCAATTCTTTAATCTCACATTACTCGACATCAAACTTCCAGACATGGAAGGCACCCAGCTACTAGCACAACTACAGGAAAACGCCCCAGAAGCAATAAAAATCATGGTGACAGGCTACCCCTCAATCGAAAACGCAGTTGAAGCACTCAATCTCGGCGCAGACTCTTACATAATGAAACCCATCAACCCGACGGAACTGCTGCAAACAATAAAAAACAAACTTGAATCGCAAAAACAAGCAGAGAAAATCACCAAAGAAAAAATAGCAGAATGGATTCAATCGCGAACACGCCAAACCTCATCCTCTAACTTCCAAGAACTCCTAGAAGAAACAGCAAGCGAACTTGCACAATTCGGTTTAACAAAAATCCAAGCCAAAATATACATCACACTAACCGCTTTAGGTGTAGCCTCTGCCTCTGAAATAGCCGCCCTTTCAAAAATTCGAAGAGAAGAAGTCTACAGAATAATACCTGAACTAGAGAAACGTGGAATAGCAACGAGAAAGTTGAAGGCGCCGAGAAAATTTTCAGCAACCCACCCAGAAACAGCCATCCAGCTTCTAACAAAAACCAAGTTAACAGCGATGAAGGAAGAAATTGACAAGCTTAGACAAAAACAAGCCGAACTAATCTCAAAATTGAAAGCGATAGAGTTGCCAATAAAACAAGACAACTGTTCCACAGACGTTATTCCAAAACAGGGCGATCTACTCGTGCAACTAATGCATATTACACAAGGTGCTAAACGACAAATTGACACGGTAGCCTCGATTGAAAATCTGAAATACGCATACCTAAACTACCCAAAACACATCAGAGAAAAACTCGCAAAAAGAATCAAAGTCCGAGTAATAACCGAAAGTCACGAACCAGACGCTTTTTCTGAAGAAATCATAAAATACTCAGAAGCAAACAACAACCGAATTGAAATTAGAGAATTAGAAAAGCTGCCGTTCAACCTCATAATAATTGACGACAAAGAGGCGATATGGGGAGAACTCCAACCAAAAAACGAAAACGCACAGAACTTATGGACAAACAACCCCACACAAATTACTATACTAAAGACATCTTTCGAAAGCCTGTGGCAAAAATCATCAAGCATAATAAAACAACAGAAACTCTGAGCGCTCATCACCTTCTTGTTGATAAAAAATAAAAGGCGCGTTCAGCCTGTAAGGACAAGACAAGCTGATGAAGAAAACCCTAGTGTTAAAAGTTGATTCGCAAGAGCCTGAAATAGAAAAAATTCTGATAGCAGCAGACTTTATCAAGAAGGGCGGTTTGGTGGCTTTCCCAACAGAAACAGTCTATGGCTTGGGAGCGGATGCGCTGAATCCAAAGGCGGTCTTGGCTCTTTTTGAGGCGAAAAAGCGGCCGCTTGACAACCCACCAATAGTGCATGTCGGAAATCCAAAAGATGTTTACAAATTAGCCACGGAGATTCCACCCAAAGCTGAAAGGCTGATAAAGGCTTTTTGGCCCGGACCACTAACATTAATTTTTAAGCGCTCAAAAATCGTGCCGGACGTAACGGTTGCCGGATTAGACACTATAGCCGTCAGAATGCCTAGGCATAACGTTGCTTTGGCATTACTCAGGAAAAGCAACCGCCCCATTGCCGCTCCGAGCGCAAACCTTGCTGGAAAGCCGAGTCCAACATCAGCCAAACACGTTTTAGACGACCTCCATGGAAGGATAGATGCCGTTTTGGATGCTGGACCAACCAGCATCGGAGTGGAATCCACAGTTCTGGATATCACTGTTGACCCGCCGCAGATCCTACGCCCTGGAGGAACACCCTACGAGGTGCTGAAGAAAATTCTTGGGAGGGTGGAGCTTCATCCAGTCGCTGTTGCTGATAAGGAACTGCCGATTGAGAGGGCGCGCTCGCCTGGAGTGAAGCATAAGCATTATGCTCCAAACGCCGAAGTGATCGTTGTGGAGGGAGAAGTTTCAGCGGTTATAGGCAAGGTGAAAGAGTTGGCGGAATTCTATATGCGAGAAAGCAACAGGGTTGGTGTTCTCGCCACGGATGAAACTGCAGGCTACTATAGGGCTGATGTTGTGAAGTCTCTTGGAAGCAGAAGCGATTTGACGGTTATTGCCAAGAACTTGTTTGGGCTTCTGAGGGAATTCGATTCAGAAAAAGTCAGCGTAATAATAGCGGAAGGCATACCCCTGGAAGGGCTTGGTTTGGCCGTTATGAACAGGCTACGTAAAGCTTCTGGATACAAGATTGTTAAGGCAAGTGGTTAGAAAAATTTATATGGAAGCGTTTTTCCGTTTAAAATCTGCTTATTTCAGCTTGACAATTCAGCACATAAAAAGTGTGTATGGAGGTATGGATAATGGCAGCTGCACCTTCAGGAACAGTTCCTGTTCTAGTGTTGAAGGAGGGAACGGGCCGAACAACAGGAAGGGAAGCCCAGAGAAACAACATCATGGCTGCCAAAATAGTGGCGGAAACCATAAAGACCACTCTGGGACCACGCGGAATGGACAAGATGCTTGTCAGCAGTTTCGGCGACGTTTCAATAACAAACGATGGCGCAACAATAATGAAAGAGCTTGATGTGCAGCATCCAGCGGCAAAAATGCTTGTTGAAGTTGCGAAGGCTCTGGACAACGAGGTGGGCGATGGAACAACATCGGCTGTGGTTTTGGCTGGAGAGCTGCTGGCGAAGGCTGAAAACCTTCTAGATCAAAACATTCACCCAACACTGATCATTGACGGATACAAAAAAGCAAGCGAAAAAGCCCACGAGATTTTGGAGAAAACGGCTATTTCAGTGAGTGTAAGCGATGATAAACGTTTGACAGATGTTGCTGTCACAGCTATGGCTAGCAAAGGCGTGACTGTGGCGAAAGAGCATTTTGCAAGGTTGACAGTTGAGGCTGTTAAACAGGTGGCTGAAGAAAAGGACGGAGAGCTTAAGGCTGACATTGATTTGATCAAGGTTTTGAAAAAACACGGAAAAAGCCTGGACGAAACAGAGATTGTTAAGGGCATGGTTATTGATAAGGAAGTTGCCCATCCACAGATGGCAAAGCTGGTTAACAACGCAAAGATTGCTTTGTTGAATGCAAAACTGGAGATCGAAAAGACAGAGTTCGACGCGAAAATCAACATCGAAAGCCCAGAACAGATGCAGCTTTTCTTGGACGAAGAGGAACGCATGCTTAGGGAAATGGTGGACCACGTTGGAAAAGTTGGCGCGAACGTTGTTTTCTGCGAGAAGGGCATCGACGATGTAGCACTGCACTTTCTAGCCAAGAAGGACATTTTGGCGGTTAAGAACGTGAGCAGCAGCGACATGGAGAAACTCTCTAGAGCTACTGGCGGCAAAATCATGGCCAACGTTAAGGATTTGAACGCTGATGTTCTAGGAAAAGCGAAAACTGTTGAAGAAGTCAAGATTGGCGATGACAAACTTGTCTATGTACGCGAGTGCAAGAACCCGAAGGCTGTAACAGTAGTAATTCGAGGCGGCACAGAGCACGTTATTGACGAGGCAGAACGTTCGCTGCACGACGGATTATGCGTGGTTAGAAACGCCATCGAAGACGGCAAGATTGTTGCTGGTGGCGGTGCACCGGAGGCTGAGGTTGCAAAGCACTTGAGGGATTATGCCGTTAAGGTCGGTGGACGTGAGCAGTTGGCTGTTGAGGCTTTCGCGGATGCTGTTGAGGCTATTCCCTTGATTCTAGCTGAAAACGCCGGTTTAGACCCCATCGATATTCTAGTTGCCTTGAGGGCCAAGCACGAGCGCACCGATACACCTTATTTTGGTGTGGACGTTTTTTACGGTAAGATCAAAGATATGCTTGAATTAGACATTGTCGAGCCATTGCGTGTAAAGCAGCAGGTCATCAAGTCAGCCACTGAGGCGGCGAGCATGATTTTGAAGATTGACGACTTGATTGCGGCGAAGGGCATGGAGAAACCAGGACCGAAACTGCCGAAAGGACCTTCAGAATACGGCGGCGAAGAATACTAGAACAGGCTGAATTTCCCCATCTCCATTTTTTAATGATTTTGATTTCTTGTCAATTTAGGTTCTGCTGGTTCTCTGAGTATGTTTTCTAGCCCCCTATAAATAGGTTGTATTAAAGGTTGAATTAAGATTGTGGGTTTTTAACATCCTGCTAAAATCTGTGTCTTTCTACATTTTACATTTTTCAGATGTGAATGAAGTGATAAGGGTTTTAAGTTGATAATGGTGAAGGGTAAGGGTTGAGGTGGAAAAGGTTTGGTGGTTAAAGTGGTTTGGCGTGTTTTGGTTTTGGCTGTGGTTGTTGGTGTCTGCATAGGCTTGGTTAGCGGGTTTGTTGAGAACAAGCTTGGAGGCGTTACGATTCCAGAGAAAAGGCATTATGGATTTCCGCTTGTTTGGCGGACTACCGACCCGTTTGTGGGAGAGAAACACTATTACTTCGAGGTGCTTGTTGACATCCTATTCTGGATAGCAATAGTCTCGGTAGCGGTTCTATTGGCAAAGAAGTTAGCGGAAGGTTGAGAGGCAGGTTTAGGAGATGGTTGAGCGGAAGGATTGCCCAAATACTCAGATAAACTTGCAGGATTGCACGTGTACTTACGTTGGGTGTGACTTGCGTGGGAAATGCTGCGAGTGTATTCGTTATCATAAGGAAAGGGCTGAACTGCCGGGATGCCTATTCCCACCAGAAACAGAAAAAACATACAACAGAACAATTAAAAAATACATAGAAATCTACACCAAGTAACCTCTATTACATGTCTGTTTTAGTACGCCCTAATTCACTTAGCTAACATCGGCATCTTAACGCCTTTTTGTTTTGCTATTTTTTGTGCTTTTTCGTATCCCGCATCTGCATGTCTTACTATTGCTGTGCCTGGATCTGTTGTCAAAACTGTTGTTATGCGTTTTTCTGCTTCCTTTGTTCCGTCCGCCACCAGGCACATGCCAGCATGAATGCTGTAACCTATGCCTACGCCTCCGCCGTGATGCACACTAACCCATGTAGCTCCACCAACAGCGTTTATCAAAGCATTAAGTATAGGCCAGTCTGCAACTGCATCGCTTCCATCCTTCATGCCCTCTGTTTCGCGGTTGGGCGAGGCAACGCTTCCGCCGTCCAAGTGGTCACGCCCAATCCAAACAGGCCCACTAAGCCTTCCGTCCGCCACCATGTCATTCATAATCTTGCCAAAGCGTGCTCTTTCGCCGAAGCCAAGCCAACAAACTCTTGCTGGTAACCCTTGAAACTTGACTTGTTCTTTGGCTTTCTGTATCCAGCGACACAACTCCCTGTTGTAGGCAAACTCCTTCAAAATGACATCGTCAAGCGTGTAAATGTCTTCTCGACTGCCAACAAGCGATGTCCAACGGAAGGGTCCACGGCCTTCGCAAAACATCGGTCTAATGTAACGCCGAACAAAACCCGGATAGGCAAAAGCCTTGTTAAAACCAGCATCGTAGGCTTGTTGACGTAAGTTGTTGCCATACTCGAAAGTCACGGCGCCCTTCTCCATCATCTTGATCATGGTTTCGACCTGCAAGCGCATGCTCTCGCTTGCCCGCCTCAAATACCCCTCCGGGTCGTTCACTCGCAGCTCGTCGGCTTCTTCCTTAGACAAACCGGCTGGGTAATAGCCATTCAACGGGTCATGCGCAGAAGTCTGATCAGTCAAAACATCTGGAACAATGCCTCTCCGCAAAAGTTCAGGGTGCACCTCAGCAGCGTTACCCAGCAAGCCTATGCTTTTCGGCGTGCCTTCACGTTTGGCTTCTAAAGCCAAGTTTAAGGCTTCGTCCAAATCGTCAGTCCACATCTCCAAATACTTGTGCCTAAGCCTCCTCTCGATAGCCTGCCAGTCTATCTCCACAACCAAAGCCACGCCATCATTCATAGTGACGGCCAATGGTTGAGCGCCCCCCATCTCGCCCAAACCTGCAGTTAAGACAAGCCTTCCCCGCAAAGAACCGCCAAAGTGTTCCTTCGCCACAGCTGCCAAAGTCTCATATGTGCCCTGCAGAATGCCCTGTGTGCCTATGTAAGCCCACGAGCCAGCGGTCATCTGCCCAAACATGATGAGCCCTTTCTGCTCCAGCTCATAGAAATAGTCCCAAGTAGCCCATTTCGGAACAAGCATAGCATTAACAATTAAGGCTCGCGGAGCCCACTCATGCGTTTTGAAAACAGCCACGGGTTTGCCGCTTTGAACCAGCATGGTTTCGTCAGGCTCAAGCTCCAAAAGCGTCTCAACAATCCTCTCAAAGCATTCCCAATTCCGCGCAGCCTTCCCCGTCCCGCCATAAACAATAAGCCTCTCAGGGTCCTTAGCCACCTCAGGGTCGACAACATTAAAGAGCATACGCAGAATACCCTCAATCTGCCAATTCTTGCAGTGCAGCTCCGGTCCAATCAAACATCTAATAGGCCTCTCGATTTTCAACAATGCCATGCCACCACGAGCAGAATAACCTAAAACCCATTATAATTCTTTACTAACAAAGGAAATAGCCCCGATGTCGCCAGCTTCCTTGTCAACAACAAGCCTTCCGTTCTTGATCACTTTATCCACAATATTCACACCAAAACGATAACCAAGAAACTTGTGATTAGGCGCATCCAAAGTAACAACATCGGCCTTCTTGCCAATCTCTAAACTGCCAACCTCATGCGCTCTGCCTATGGCGTGTGCCGCATTAATTGTAGCCGCGGTTATTGCCTCGGCAGGCGTCAACCTCATAAAATGACATGCAAAAGCCATAATCAACTGTTGATTTTCAACCCAGCAGTTCGGATTAAAATCTGTGCCCAAAGCCACGGGAACACCAAAATCAATCATTTTTCTGGCATCGGCATACCGCCCAGTCATCAAGCTGAAGGCGGCCGCGGGAAGCAAAACCGCAATCACCCCCTTATTGGCCATGGCTTTAATGCCCTCACCCGAGGAGAAGAGCAGGTGATCAGCAGAAGTAGCGCCAACATCTGCTGCAAGCTCAGCGCCGCCCAGTAGGCTCATCTCGTCAGCATGAACCTTCGGCTTCAAACCATAATTCTTACCAGCAACCAAAATACGCTTGGACTGTTCGGAACTGAAAACGCCCCTCTCGCAGAAAACATCACAAAACTCCGCAAGCCCTTTCTCATTCACTTTTGGAATCATTTCTTCAATAATCAGGTTGACATAATCCATTGGGCTGTTCTTGAATTCGGGGGGAATGGTGTGAGCGCCCAGAAAAGTTGGAGCAATGTCAACGGCATGCAACTGATCTAAACGTTTTATCGCTTCTAAAATTTTCAACTCATCCTTTGTAGCTAAGCCATAGCCACTTTTTGCTTCTGTGGTGGTTGTGCCGTGCTCCAACATGACATCAAGCGTTCTAAGACCAAAATCCACAAGTTTTTCTACACTCGCCTTTCGTGTTTCCCTAACAGTCTTCAATATGCCGCCTCCCTTAGCAAGAATCTCCATGTAATAGGCGCCTTCAACCCTCATCTGAAACTCATCTTCCCTCGAACCAGCAAAAACAAGATGTGTGTGCGGATCGACAAAACCTGGCAAAACGATTTTTCCGTTTGCATTTATCACGTCTTCAGCTTTGAAAACCTTTGTAACCTCAGAAGTCTTTCCAACAGCAGCTATTCTGCCATCCTTAATGGCTAAACTGCCGCTGCGTATTATTCCAAGCTCCTGCATCTGCTTGCCTGTCCGTGGCTTTGGACCACCACCAGCAAGTGTGACAAGCTCTTCAGCGTTTACAATGAGCAAGTCTGCCTTCTCTCTAGCTCTTCCTTTGACGACTTTACTCAAAGGTACACCCCTTCTCCATAACACTTTGCACGGCTATCTCTAACACTCTGTCTTCAGTTAAGTTATCGATTTTCAGGTAATACGTAGCTATGTCAATAAGAGTTTTTAAAGGAGCCATACCACAGAACTCCGAGCCTAGAATTGGAACGTTGTAGCGGGCAGTCTCCACCTTAAGCAGTTCAAAAACCCGGTAAAGAGGCGTCTCCTCAAAATCACTTATGCTCATGCCTATCTGCGTAATGTTCTTCTCCGGAATAAACGCAGCCATAGCCTTAACATTCGAAAAGCCACCCTTCTTTGCATGCAGAGCCTTCGCAATCTTCTTAGCAATCTTCAAATCAGCAGTGCCCAAATTAACGTTAAAGCCAGCCATAACCTTCCGAGCGCCAGTTATCGTTGCACCGGCTGAAGGATGAGGCTCAGCTGGACCGAAATCAGGTTTACGCTCAGGCTTAACGATAGTCTCAGCCAGTCTTTCATATGCACCCTCACGAATCCAATCCAAATCCCTCCGCTCAGGCTTTGTAGCCGCTTCGCCGTAGAGATAAACAGGCACACCGCGTTTCTCAGCCAAAGTTTCTCCAAACTTCCTTGCAAGCTTAACGCAATCTTGCATTGTGACATTTTTTATCGGTGTGAATGGAACAACATCAACAGCGCCCATGCGCGGATGCTGACCCTTGTGCACTCGCATGTCAATGAGCTCTACAGCCTTAAAGGCTGCATTTAACGCAGCTTCAAGTACAGATTTCTTGTTGCCCACAAATGAAACAACAAGCCTATTATAATAGTCGTCAAAAGTGTAGTTAAGCAAAAAAGCGTTTTCGGTTCTCTCAATTTCATTAAGGATAAACTTCACAGCCTTCGGGTCTGAGGTACTGAAGTTAGGCACACACTCAACAATCTCCCTCAACTACATCTCCACCCCTAAACATTCTACACAACTACGTAATTAGAGTTTCACCAAAACAAAGAATTTATGTGTATTTGGCAGAACCTAGAAACTAGAAGTTCAAAGGAGCAGCTACTGTGAGTTCAGAAATCGAGTTTGAGGTTCCCACATGGAATCAGATATATGACATGCTTCTGCACTTAGCGGAAAAAATCAGGAAAAACGGTTTCAAACCAGACATAATTGTAGGTGTTTCCAGAGGAGGGTGGCCCCCAGCTAGAGTGTTATCAGACTTATTGGACAATCCCAACCTTGCAAACGTCAGAGCCGAATTTTACTTAGGGGTTGCAGAAACAAAAGGCGAGCCCGTTTTAACGCAGCCGGTTTCCATGGAAGTTTCAGGTAAAAAAGTGCTTGTTGTCGATGAAGTTGCAGATACCGGCAAAAGTTTGAAACTCGTGAAAGAGCACGTCATTGAACGTGGAGCCACGGAAGTCAAAATAGCAACGGTCTATTACAAGCCCTGGAGCGTTATTAAACCTGATTATTATGAAAAGGAGACAATCCGCTGGATAGTCTTTCCGTGGGAGATAAAAGAAACTGTCCGAAAAATCGTTAAAAGAGTCAGAGAAAAAGGAACGCCCTTGGAAAAAGAAACCGTGAAGCTTGTGAAGGCTGGGCTTTCCGCAGAACTTGTCAGAAGATTTTTGAAGGAAATCCTTGAGGAAGGAAATTGCTAAAACATATCGAAGAATTTGGAAAACATGTCGTAATAACAGGATTCAGGAACGTGAAAATCAAGGATACTGAAGAATTTTTAGAAAAAATACGCCAGCAAAAACCGTCAAGCGTGGAAATTCAACTTTTTGACGCAAATTTTGTGGCTTCATGGCAGCACCTACACTTCGCAGTTTTGAATGCGTTAACAGCGTTCAAGAACAAAGAAAACATTTCAAAAAGCCTGGCAATGGAAACAATGCTCTACGCTTCTGCACAACGCCAAATCCGAAAGGCTACAGAAATTCTTGGAATTAAGCCCGACACGGCAAATATAGCAGTGCTGATAATAGGAGAAAAACCTGAAACCGTAAAATCAGCTCTATCAACGGTTTCAATCCATGTTAACGCACAACAGGACGACTCAGTTCTCGCGTTATCAACGAAAAAGATGAGAATCATTCAAAAAACTTTTGGAATTTCAGATTTGGAACTTAAAACAGTCATGAAAAAAGATGGTTTAGAGAAAGCCTTAACCGACCTCGTCATCGAGCGAATGGCATTACTAGCAACCCAGCGCTAGCTTATAGCACTTTTTCCTTAATAACGGCTAAGATTTCATCCGGTCTTATGACTGACACGCCGGTTAACCCGCCAATAACCTCTATTAAAAGAATCTTCTCAGGATTGTTCAAGTCAACTTTTCTCTCAATATTTGCCGCAGCGGCCTCAATGATGTCCTTCGTAGAGGTTTCCGTAAAACGTTTCTCAACGGTAACGCGAAACGTCTCGCTTTTCCCTATTTTAGAGCCGAGTTCCGCGGCTGCTCGTTGAATTTCACCCAAATCCGTACGTACAACTCTTTCAATAGGAATTATTCTAAGCGTATAACGAAACTCATAGGGACGCTCACGCAAAATTTTGCGAAACTTTTCTATGACATCAAATGGGTTGAAAGCCGTTTTCGCGGCGATTAAACCAGCAACACCAGTTCTTTCAACAGCGGGCGCAGAATCGCCTATTTCTCCAAGCAAATACCATAACTCTGAGCATGCATCCTCCTCGTTCCCACGGGATGTGGTTGCTAAAAGGTTAAAGTCCCTGAGCATAGTTAATACCTTCGCCCTGGATAAAGCCAACTATCACTTAATTGTAATTAAATTTAATGTTTACATATGAAATGTTCATTAAAAGACTATAACTGATTTTGAGGTCAGTGCAGGTTAGTGGCTCTCTCACAGCTTATAGCTCTCAGCCGTCGCCTCACATCATCCCACAGTTAAAATCTCACCACAGAGATTTATCCATTTTGATGGTTTCAAAGGATTAGCCTTAAATTTAAGCCTACACAAGCTCACTAATCCCATTAACTAAAAGAGGGATAAGTCATTGACTGAAAAACGAAAACCAGTAATCGTCGTTCACGGCGGCGCTGGAACATGGCATCCTGAACGTGGCCAAGCTGGCTTAGAAGGAGTCAAAAGGGCGGCGAAGGCAGGTTTTGAAATTTTGAAAAATGGGGGAAACGCGGTCGACAGCGTCGTGGAAGCCGTCACTGTCATGGAGGATGATGGTGCGTTTAATGCAGGTTACGGTTCAAGCTTGAACATTGAAAAAAGTGTGGAAATGGAGGCATCGATTATGGATGGAAAAACATTGCAAGCTGGCGCTACCGGGCTATTAAAAGACATCAAAAATCCTGTCCGTTTGGCAAGGATAGTCATGGAAAAAACAGACCACGTTTTTGTGGTTGGCGAAGGGGCGGAAAAGCTCGCCAGAATCTTTAATCTAGAAAGAAGAAGCCAAATAACGGAGCTTAGATTAAAGTATTATGACCAACAGAAAAAAGCTTTGCTTGACGGAAAATTTGAACTGACGAGGCTGGCTGGCTTAGTTAAAACTTATCCTGAACTCTTCGAGCTTGAAACTGTGGGCGCGGTTGCCTTGGATAACGATGGAAACGTTGCAGCCGCAACCTCCACAGGAGGCTTTCCATTAAAACTTCCCGGAAGGATTGGAGATTCACCAATAATCGGATGTGGCACATACGCGGATAATCAGGCTGGTGCATGCTCAGCAACGGGCATTGGTGAAGTAGCGATAAGGCTTGTCTTGGCAAAAACCGTTTGTAATTATATTGAGAACGGAAAAACGGCGCAAGAGGGCGTTGAACTAGCAATAAAACTCCTTAACAAGAGACTGCCAAACATGTATAACTCTATGGGGTTAGTCGCTGTCGACATTTACGGAAGAATCGGTGCAGCACACAACTCGCCAAATCTATGTTGGTCCTACATGACGACCGAAACAAAAGAACCAGTGGCTTCTTTGTCAGCGAAAATCGTGAAAGAAAGCCTCTAAACAGACATTGACATGTATGCGCTTAGGTTTTTATTCTCGACAACTGACGAACAAAAATGTTTAAAGCATGGCTGGGTTGCTTACTGAAGCAAGAAAAATTAAAGGAGGTGAAAACGCATGCGTGAGGAAGAGGAATGGGAGGAAGAAGAAGAGTGGGAAGAAGAGGAAGAATGGTGAAAACTTAGTAAGCGATTAGCATTTTTGCGGTTTTTCTTTACCTACAACTTTTGAATAATTTATATCATGATTTTAGAGCCGCATGTTTATAACCTACTAGTTGTGACAATTCATTTTTAGGCTAGCCATGACGAGAGTTGCGGTGTTAGATGCCGAAAGGTGCAAACCAAAACGCTGTGGTAGGTTGTGCCATCGTTTTTGCCCGATAGTGCGAAGCCGTATAGAAGCCATACGATTTGAAAACGACAAGCCCTCAATCGTGGAATCCCTTTGCACAGGCTGTGGAATATGCATAAAAAAATGCCCATTCAATGCCATCTCAATAGTTAATCTTCCAGATGAGCTTGAGAAAGAGTGCAGCCACCGTTTTGGAGAAAACACCTTCAAACTTTATAGGCTTCCAACACCTTCTCCGGGCATGGTTCTGGGTTTGCTTGGACAGAATGGAATAGGCAAAACGACCACACTCAAAATACTTTCCGGTGAAGTCGAGTTAAACCTTGGAAACTTTAAAGAACCGCCTGACTGGAATGCGATTGCCCAATATTTTAGGGGATCGACACTTCAGGATTATTTCAAAAAGATGGGTGACGGTAGACTCAGGGTTTCACATAAGCCGCAGTATGTGGATAAGATTCCAAGGGTTGTTTCCGGAAACCTTGGAGAACTGCTGGAAAAGGTGGATGAAAGGAAAAAACTTGATAAGATTGCGGAACAACTTGAAATTAAACAGATTTGGAACCGCCCCCTCGAAGTGCTGAGCGGGGGTGAACTGCAACGTGTGGCAGTCGCCGCCGCAGTATGTCGCGAAGCCGATGTGTACCTTTTCGACGAACCGTCAAGCTATTTAGACGTTAAGCAGAGGCTCGAAGTGGCCAAAGCCATAAGGAACCTAAAAAACGATGAAAAAACAATAATCGTGGCCGAACACGATCTAGCAATAATAGATTACCTATCTGACCAAATCTGCATTTTTTACGGAGAACCTGGTGTGTATGGCATAGTCTCCAATGTTCACGGCGTTAGAACCGGCATAAACATCTACTTGCAAGGTTACATTCCAGATGAGAACATCCGATTTAGAAAAGAGGCAATAATGTTCCACGAAAAGCCACCCACAGTAAGTTTTGGCGCTGGCGAGACATTGCTAAAATGGATGCAAATAGAGAAAACGTATGAAGGATTTAATCTTGTTGCCCATCTTGGAGAAATAAAAAGGGGAGAAGTCATCGGCATTCTAGGACCTAACGGCATAGGCAAAACAACCTTTGTAAAGATCCTAGCTGGAATTGAGGAAGCTGACGATGGGAGAAAGTTCGGAGAGTTGAAAGTGAGCTATAAACCTCAGTATATTTCGGCAGAATACAAGGGCACGGTTCAAGAACTCCTAGCGAGAGTTGCAAAAGAAAGTTTTTCTTCAAGCTGGTATAAGACGGAAATCCTTCAACCTTTAAGGATACATTTACTTTTGGATAGAAATGTGGACGAACTCAGTGGTGGTGAACTGCAAAAAGTCACGATTACAGCTTGTTTATCCCGCAAAGCTGAGCTTTACCTGCTCGACGAACCGAGCGCCTACTTGGATGTTGAAGAACGATTGCGTATGGCGAGGGCTATTCGAAGGGTTGTTGAAACCCAAAACGTAACAGCCTTTGTTGTTGAACACGACGTGGTCGCCCAAGACTTCATAGCCGACCGCCTAATGGTTTTCACAGGAGAGCCAGGAGTGAGGGGCATAGCGAACCCACCGATGAGCCTGAGGGAAGGAATGAACACGTTCCTAAAAGAAGTGGAAGTGACTTTCCGAAGAGACCTCACTACAAAAAGACCGAGGGTTAACAAGGAATACTCAAAGCTCGACAAGTTTCAAAAACAGGTCGGGGAATACTACTATGTACGTTCACTGCAAAAATGAAGCGATGAGGAATATTAATGGCTAAAATTGGAGAAAGCGAAAAGAAGTTGTTGGAAGCCGCTTTAAAGGCTATGCGTAATGCTTACCTGCTTTGGGGTTTTAGAGTTGGTGCCGCTGTGATTGCGGAGGATGGCCAAGTTTACGAGGGGTGTAACGTCGAAAGTTGGGTTTCTGGACTTGGGACTTGCGCTGAGAGGTGCACAATAAATCACGCCGTTTTGCACGGTAACCATAAAATTGAGGAAATAGCCGTCGTTATGGACGTTAACAGCCATAAAAAGCCTATGCCATGCGGAGCCTGCCTACAGTACATTTACGATTTCGCTGAGAATCCCAAAATTAAAGTTGTTACGGCAAACGCGGAAAATGGCAGAATCCAGTTTGAAACTGTAAAAGTAAAGACCATCGAGGAGTTATTGCCGTTTCCTTTCAGAAAATGAACAATTTTCACCGAAAAACGTAGTTAAATTAAAGAGCGGGCGGAGCGTATCGTAAAAGTGTTTGCCGCTAGAGAGGTCGCTGGTGGAGACTAAAAGTGGCTCAGGTGACATTTGAAGAGATAAGCGCTTCAGATTTCTTCTATCGTAATCGTGATATAGCCGGCTTCACAAACCCGTCCAGAGCTGTTTTTGCGGCCGTAAGGGAGCTTGTTGAAAACTCGTTGGATGCCGCTGAAAGCCTGAAAATACCGCCAGACATTTATGTGAGGCTCTCATACGAGGGGGAAGCCAGCAAAGAAACTCAGATTTACAAGTTGAGGGTTGAAGACAACGGCATAGGAGTGCCGTCGAGGCACATACCATCAGCCTTTGGACAGGTGCTTTTCGGCTCAAAATACAAGTTGAAACAGCAGAGAGGGACGTTTGGCTTAGGCGGGAAAATGGCAATTTTGTATGGACAAATCACGACGCATCAGCCAGCATGCATTACTTCAAGCACCGGCATGACGAAAATCTACACGTATAAGCTCATGATTGACATTCAGAGAAACCGCCCGATTGTACATGACAGAAGGATTCTCACAAACAAAGAGCAGTGGCGGGGAACAATAGTTGAGTTCTGTCTGGAAGGCGACTACCTTAGGGCCATGCCAAAAATTCTAGAGTATTTTAAACAGACAGCCATGATGAACCCCTATGCGAACCTGACTTTTGTTGACCCTAAAGGCAGGCTCTATAGATTCACCAGAATTACGAAGGATATGCCCCGACCCCCAAAAGAGACGTTGCCGCATCCTTATGGTGTGGATGTTGAGCTTCTTCAACGCCTCATGCAAATAACGCCTTATAAAAACATGTTTGAGTTTTTGAGGCGCCATTTCCACAGGGTTGGGGAAATCACTGCCCAAAAGTTTTTGGAATTCAGCAACATAAGCCCTTCCAAAAATCCGAAGAAGCTTACACACGAGGAAATCGTTAGGCTAATGCACATGCTTAAGAAATTTAGAGAGTTCTTGCCGCCCGACGCGAGCTGTCTGTCGCCTCTGGGCGAGGAACTGTTAAGGGCGGGCATGCTCAAAGAGTTAAAACCCGAGTTTGTGGTTGTTCATCAGCGTAAGCCGGCAACCTATGCCGGTCACCCCTTTATCATCGAAGTGGGAATCGCCTATGGAGGAGAGGTGCCCAAAAAAGGAAGTTTTTTGATTTACCGCTTTGCCAACAGGATCCCGTTGCTTTATGATGAGGCAAGCGACGTTTCGGTTAGAGTGATAGACTCTATGAATTGGCGGAGGTACAAGGTAACGCCAGATATGCCAACGGCAATTCTAGTGCACATCTGCAGCACGAAGGTTCCATACAAAACGGTTGGAAAGGAATTCATCGCAGACAGACCTGAAGTTAGGAGAGAAATAGCCAATGGACTGCGTGAAGTCGCCCGTCAACTCCAACGCTTCTTGACGCGAAGAGAACACGTGGACAGAGAACGGAAACGTCTTGGAGTCTTCAGCAAGTATTTGCCCAAGATAGCCCAGTTTTCGGCTAAGCTGGCTGGTAAGGAAGAGCTTCCAGATATAGAGAAACTTTTGAGGAGTGTGAGAAAGTTTGGAGCAGAAGAAATATAAAAGCAGCATGATGGAAAGAAGGAAGGAAGTTTTAGCGAATTTAGAAAACCTCGGAGTTAAAACTTACGAGCAACTCGATAGAGGATATTTTCCGTCAATAGAGATGCCCAGCAGATCAATAGAAAACATCCACTATGATCCACAATTTAGACAGTTCATTTTAGGCGACAGAAAGGTTCGGAGAAGTGCCCGAAACATCCGCCATCTAAAGCCTTTCACTCAGCTTGTTTGGGCTGCGGAATTTTCCCATGAGCTCACTTCGCAAAGGAAAACATCAACCCTAAGGGATGTTTACTATTCAGCACAAGCGTACGAGATGACCTTCAAGGACCAGCAAGAATCAAACAATATCATAACGGATTTGGAAACGGTTCTGGGATTCTCACGGGAAGATTTCAAAATCTTTCCCGAAGAACGCTCGGCAGTTTTCGGCGATCTAACAATAGAGTATACGGTGCCGGGCTATGAAGGAAAAACCCTGAATTTAACTTCTCACCCCGACGGTGTCCTGATTGGACCAGCCTTAACTTCTGCCGAGTTTGCTAAAACCACAGCCGACAAGGTCATAGCCATAGAGAAGGGCGGGCTATTCACACGTTTTATAGAGGAGAATGTGCATAAGAAGTTTAACGCATTACTTGTTTTGACGGCTGGACAAGCGCCCAGGGCTACGAGGCACTTTGTTAGGAGACTGAACAGAGAGCTGAAGCTTCCAGTTTTTATTTTCACGGACGGTGACCCTTGGGGAATGCACATAGCCATGGTGATAATCTCTGGTTCCGCAAATGCGGCGCATCTAAGAGAGCTAAACACACCAGATGCGAAATGGAGCGGCGTTTGGGCAACAGACATTGTCAATTACAAATTGCCAACGGATCCGTTGGACGAAGTGGACATGAAGAGGCTTTACGAGCTGCAGAGGGACCCCCGCTACAAAGACCCATTGTGGCAGAGGGAGATTAAGACGTTTATGAAGATCAAGAGGAAGGCGGAGCAGGAAGCCTTCAGCAGGTATGGTTTAACGTATATTGTTGACGAGTATTTGCCGGCGAAGCTTGAAGAGACTAGGTGAAATAAGGGAAATTTAAAATAACCGTTCATATTTTATGTAGAGGGCGCATGGAACAGGAAGGACTGGACATGAGTGAGGAAGGCGGTTTCGGTTTAACGCTGGCTGAGAAGTTCTTCGGTTTAATGCTTGTGATTATTGGCGCTTTATCCATGTATTACACTCTTACAAGCGCCGATGTTTTGGGAGCGTTCACGGGTTTTTTCGGGTTTCTAAGCATCATATTATTAGCGTTGGGAGTATTTTTGATAATTGCAAAAACAGAATAGTGCTTTGGCTTTAGAACTGAACAGGCTTATTCTCTTCTTTCAACAACTATCTTGCAATTGGTAGCCAAAGCAGCTATCACTCCTAAAGCTGCAAGCCAAGGAGCAAGAACGACTCCGATAACTCCAACCGTGGCGGGTATTTCAAGCAGATTCCTTCCCTTTTCATCCTTGACAATTATTCTAGTCACATTTCCCTCATGAAGGAGCTCCTTAACTTTTTCGATAAGGTTGTCAGCGGAAACCAAGAACTCCTCTTTGACAACTTTGGCGACGCGAGCGCCGCAAACATGACAGAATTTATCGTCTTCCTTCAATTCTGCTCCACACTTTGAACAATAAGGCAAAATTTCTCATCCTTCAAAACATAATTTTGCCCCATACTTAAAAATATTATGAAGGGATGGCTGAGTGTTTATTAGGTAATAATTTATTAATTTTGAAGGGCGCCATTGAGTGACTAGTTGTCAACAATATTGAAGGGATGTAGTAAGATGTCTATCCGTCAGCCGATTGTGTGCGTGCTTGGACATGTTGATACTGGCAAGACTCTGCTTTTGGACAAAATACGTAAGACAAGCGTTCAGGCTCGTGAGGCTGGGGGAATCACACAACATATTGGCGCGAGTTTCTTCCCTGTTGACACGCTTAAGCAGCTGGTTGGCCCGCTGCTTTCTATGGTTAAGGGTGAAGTCGAGATTCCGGGCTTGCTTGTTATAGATACGCCTGGACACGAGGCTTTTACAAACCTGCGTAAGAGAGGCGGAAGCGCAGCTGACATAGCCATCCTTGTCATTGATGTTCTGCGGGGTTTTGAAGCCCAAACCCACGAGTGCATAGAGATTTTGAAGGCGCGGAAAACGCCTTTTCTTGTGGCTGCAAACAAGATAGACCGCATACCGGGCTGGAAATCCTACCCGGACACGCCGTTTCTGAAGGCTTATCAGATGCAGGACCCTTATGTTCAACAGGATTTGGATAATAGGCTGTATGATATCATCGGAGTTTTTTCTCGTTTGGGATTTAGGGCAGACCGCTTCGACCGAATAAAGGATTTTACCAAAACTGTGGCGATGGTGCCCACGAGTGCAAAGACTGGTGAGGGCATAACTGAGCTCCTAATGGTTCTTATTGGTTTAGCTCAGCAGTATTTGAAGAAGCGGTTGCAGACAACAGAAGGGCCAGCGAAGGGCACTGTCTTAGAAGTTAAGGAAGAGCCGGGTTTGGGGTTGACGCTTAACACTATAATTTATGATGGAAACTTGCAGAAGGACGAATTGATAGTTGTCGGCGGGAAGGAAAAACCTATTGCAACGCGGATAAGGGCGATTTTGGTTCCCAAACCCTTAGACGAGATTAGGGATCCAAGGGATAGGTTTTCGTCTGTGGATTCTGTTTCTGCGGCTGCTGGAGTTAAAATAGTGGCGCCGGATTTGGAGGGTGCCTTGGCTGGTGCGCCTTTGTATGCTGTTGGTGAGGGTGAAGAGCCAGACAAGTATGTGAGGCTTGTTTCGGAAGAGATTGAGAGGATTAGGATTGCGACGGATGTTGACGGGGTTGTTTTGAAGGCTGACACGCTTGGTTCTTTGGAGGCTATTGCTGACAATCTAAAACGCAACGGCGTGCCCATTAGGCTTGCGGATGTTGGAGACGTTTCAAAGCGGGATGTGACAGAGGCTTCGGTTGTGCGGGAACACGAGCCTTTGTACGGCGTTGTTTTAGCCTTCAACGTTAAAGTTTTGCCAGACGCTGAAGAAGAAGCCAAAATCAAAGATGTCCAAATTTTTAGGGAAAAAATAATCTACCATTTAACAGACAATTACTTGTCTTGGCTTAAAACCCAACGTGAAGCAAAGTTTGAGCAGGAATTTGAGAAATTGGTTAAGCCTGGAAAGATTCGCATAATGGAAGGGTATGTTTTTCGAAGGGCAAAACCGGCAATAGTGGGTGTGGAAATCCTGGCTGGAAGGATAAAGCCAAAATACGCGCTTGTTAGGGGCGAAGACGGCAGAGAAGTAGGCGAGATACAGCAGATTCAAGAGAAGGGGGAGGCTTTGGCAGAGGCTGGAAAGGGAATGCAGGTGGCGATATCCATGGACAAGCCTATGGTTGGAAGGCACGTGTTCGAGAAAGACGTGTTGTACGTGAAGGTGCCGGAACAAGACGCAAAAGTGTTGCAGACAACATTTATGGACAGGTTGACAGCGGAAGAACAAGAGGCACTGAACGAATACGTAAACACGATGAGAAAGAAAGCACCATTCTGGGCAACATAGGAATAGAATAGACTCTCTGAAATAGTCTAGCCCCTCTATATATAGATTCAACCTATAGATTCAACCAAAACTTGTAACCACGTGTTCTCTGGAACCGTACTAAAGTTAATACGATTCTTTTCAACTCCTATTCTTAGAGGGTTGAAGTTGAAGGTTAGTGTATCGATTCATAGGGATGGAGACTGGTATGTTGCCATTGACCCTGTGACTGGTGTTGCTAGCCAAGGCAAAAGCGTTGATGAGGTATTGAAGAATTTCCAAGAAGCCTTTGAGCTGTGGTTTGAGAATGCAGAGGACTGGGAGAAGGAAAGAGCGTTGAAAGGTGAAACTGTCGCCACGATGGTTATTAAGATAAAAGTTTAACTTTTCTCGGTTAACTTGGTGAATTCTTAGGAAGTTAGTCCCTTCCTTTCTATTTCTTATTTGGTCTAAGGATGTGCTTATCTATTTCATGCTTATTATATGCATCGAAAATTTGCTTACAAAAATCTATGAGTTTCTTATCGTTTTTTTTAATGGCCTCTTCGTACATTTTAATAAAATATCTCTTTCCGGCCTCAGTTTGTGAATAATTCTTCTTGATTAAGTTATGTTGAGCACATAAGGTTTGACCATTTTCAACTGTGTTAGTTCCCCCTCTATCCTTTGGAACTATATGGTCTGCACATATCTCGACGCCATCTTTTCTGCCCAATCCGCAAACTACGCATCGATAGTTATCTCTTTTGAATATTGCCTCCTTAACATCTTCGGGAAAATCAAAGAGTTCTTCATTACGAACATAATCAGGATCATATTTGTAGACACCCTTCTTGACTTTTATCAATTTTCCTTGTTGGTGAAGTTTCCTAATCGCCCTCCAAGTGTCTCTTGGCTTCTTTCCAGTTAATTTCACATATTGTTCCTCTACCCAGTCTACGACAGGTCCGTGTTCCAAATCTTGCTTAGGGTGTGCTTTAAAATATTCCATAATCAAATCGCTTATTGATTTTTTCATATAGTATCCCTTAAACTAGTAACTTTTTTTGCTCTATCCCATATTCTTTTAATCTCTTTACAGCTAATTTGCAATAGTTTTCGTCAATTTCTACACCTATTCCTTTCCTATCAGTTTCTAGGCATGCCAACAATGTTGTTCCACTACCGAGGAATGGATCGAGCACGACATCCTCAACAAAGCTGAACAATTTTATACACCTTTTAGGAAGTTCGATTGGAAATGGTGAAGGGTGCCCAACTCTGTTTCTGCTTTCACCACTAAAATTCCACACAGCATTAGTCCACTCCAAGAATTCATCCCTTGTTATGTCGGATTTCCCGCTGCCGCTTGTTTTCTTCCATCTTTTCTTATAAAGAACCACAATAACTTCTACAGGAGCAATAACGAAAGGGGCTGATGCACTCAGCCAAGATCCCCATGCAGTACGCCTAGAAATGTTCTGTTCATTCCAAATAATAGTGGCATGATATTTCCACCCGACTTTCTTCGCAATTGTTGTAAGGTCAGCGCAAACACTCTGTTGACCACCTTTGTTTTTGTCTAATGGAATGTTTAAACATAGCCTTCCATCGTCCTTGGTTAAGTTGTAGCATTTAGTTAACCATTCTTCAGAAAACTGCAAATACTTATCGTAGGGAATCTTGTCATCATACGTTTTATACTTAATATCCACATTATAGGGAGGGGATGTTACAATAAGGTCGATGCTATTATTTTCAATTGCCTCTGTTTTTAAGATATCGTCATTAAAGATATATATTGAACCGGCTTGAAAATAGGGTTTAATGATAGACGCTTTCATATCTTCTCCCATATCAGAATCAATAAATGTAGCTTTATCTTTTTCCTCCATTTCAAAAGAAGCAATGTTTTCCTCAGCGCTTACTGGAAAAACGTGATATCCTTCTCCAGTTCTTATTATCTCAATTTCAGTGCCCACTGGAAATCTCTTTTTGAGACATTGCGACCAAAGCCGACCGTATCTGTCGATTCTCGCTTTATAACCGTTTAGTGTTGTAGTGCACGGCAGCTTAATATTTCCAATAAGTTCAGCCCTATCACTAGAGGGGATATGGATAAATCCTAGTAAGTATTCCATTTTTTGAAGAATTTTGTTGACCATCTTCATTTTTTAAGAATGAGTATGATCTAATAACTTTTATGCCAGAACTCTGTTTCAGTTTCTTCCATAGTACATAAAAGTTTTATTTCGATGAAACACGTATTTAAAAACAACAAAAAACTCCTCAGTTAAAAAGGATTGAATTCGAATGACGAATTACTGGATACTCATCGGGGACGAGGTTTCATGGAATGCTTTATTAAAAAGCGGTTATTGGGTTCTAAAAGGCGTATATAAAAAAAGGGCTAGAAAAATCAGAAAGGGAGATAAGGCCGTCGCCTATGTAAAATTCTTCTCAGCAATTTTTGGGGCTGTTGAGATAACATCAGACCCTTATTACGAAGAAACAGCGAGTGTTTTAGGCGAATCAATAGGTGTTTATCCAATAAGGTTTAAAATTAGACCTGAACTCTTTCTTAAGGAACCAACAAGTATCCGACCCCTCATTAAAAGGTTAGACTTCGTTCAAAATAAAGAAAAATGGTATAGCTACTTCCAAACATCTATAAGGAAAATTGATGAGGAGGATTTTGAATTAATCCTGTCACATCTTAAGGAAAAAACTCGAAAGCAAGTTTAACATTTTAACCATTCATTGTCACAGAAGTCATATTTGAAGAAATCCTCTTCGAAAGGTTATGAAAGGGTCCAAAATCCTAAAGAAAATAACTTTGCAAACTGTGTTGGAGTAATGAAACGAAATTAATCATGATAGTAAGTGGATATTTCCTATTTTTGTGTTTTTTAGGTGTTTTTCTGCTGCTTTTTGGCATTCCAACGCTTGTTTTCTGCTTGTTGTTGGCAAATCATTCACGACATAGCATGGATAAAAGGCTAACAGCGTATACGGAATGTTCGGGTCTATTCCGCTTATGAACTCGGCAATGTTTTCAACCTCTTCCACATCTACGTAACCCGGCACAAGCAATGTACTAGCGCAAAGCACTGGCAGTTCCTTTCGCTTTCCGTAGAATTTTTCCCCTATCATTTTGAAATTCTCAAGCGTAGGCTTGTTAGAAACTCCACATAAAGCTAGGTTCAACGCTTCACTCCAAGCCTTCAAATCAAACTTAACATTGCCACCACTTTCCAAAGCCATTTCCGCCGCCTTCTCAGCCAACTTTGCATTCATGTATCCATTAGTTTCCCAGCAAATACGCAAAATACGCCTTTCTGCCTCCGCTTTTTCCAGTGCTATGCGACTTGTCTCGAGCGAATGTGGCATCTGTGGAGACGGGTCGCCGCCAAAATAGCATACGCAAGAAACGTGCTTGTCCACTTTGGCTGCCAAATCCTCAGCGCTCATGACAGGCTTGTGCTCCGCTGATAGGTTGCGGTAGTGCCAGTTCTGACAGAAAAGACAATCGTAACTGCAGGCTCCATAAAAAACCGCCAAATTAGCATAGCCATACTCCGCCCCCTGCTTGTAAGCATACTTCGGAAAGCCACTTCCAGTACAGCCAGGACAAAACCACCAACCAACACAATTAGTTGGCAAACCATCATAATACCACTCCAAAACCCCCTTCTCAGCCGTACCGCCAAAACGAACCAAACGCCCACCAACATTCCAAACAAGCCCACAAAAACCACAATTACCCGTACCAATAACACAATCGTTGGCACAAACCCCACAAGGTAATCCTCCAGCGTCTTTTGGGGGTTCTGAAGGCAATCCGAAAACGGCACGACTCTTCGCATGCACCAGCCTCGTTATAGAAAACGTTTGTTCAGGCTTCTCTCTTATGCACTTTAAGCAAACACCTAAACTGTCCGAAATCGTTGCGACTTTTTCGCCGCAAATCAAACATTTTCCCATAAATGCTGCTCCATAAAAACTTAACAATCCTTTGGAATATAACTTCTCTCTAAAAGATTAGCTTCTTAAATTAGCAGCAATAAACACCTAGGGAATGATAAAGATGAAAAACGATAACATCTCTAAAACAGGCTGGTTCTCTTCAGTTCCTAAGAAACAGATCTATATAATCGGTTTAGTCATTATTTTAGTAACTGAATTCACTTTACGAGACTTTCTTCTTCCAGAAAAGCCGAGTGACATTCATATAGGAATGGCAATCGCAGGCGAATGGCTAATCCTTCTAATATTACTCGTTTTCTGGATTCCCAAAGTCGAAGGCAACGATTGGGGAAGCATCGGCTTCGGAAATTTCAAATGGAGACATTTGTGGATGGCCATTCTAACTTACTTCTTACTTCTGATAGCTTGGATTGGCGTTGATTTCGCCCTGACAGCAGTAGGGCTTGAGGGACTAAGGAGTCTCCAGCCAACGATAAAAGAACACAGTTTCCCCATCCTACTTAGCCTTTTCCTCACAGGAACTTTTCTCGAAGAGATATTTTATCGAGGATACCTCATCGAAAGATCAACTTCACTAACAGGAAAAAGTTGGTTCGCAGGAATCGCATCATGGACAGCCTTTACCTTTGTACACCTCAAATTTTTCGGTTTAGGACCAACTTTGGACGTGAGCGTTCTTTCAGCAGGGCTTGCAATTCTTTACCTTAAAGAACGAAGCATCTGGCCATGCATCGTAGTTCATGGAATAAATGGTGCATTCAGTTTCTTAATAGCGCCTTTATTCATACAATAATGAAGCGAGAATGTTAGCCGCCGCCAACAGGTGGTATTATCGCTAAAACGTCTTCATCCACAAGCTCTGTATTTAAACCATTAAGCGTTGATGCGCTTCTGCCATTAACGAGAAACTGCAGGAAACCCTTAACCTCGCCACCCGCACTCTCGTAAACATATTCAACAAAGTCCTTCCCATAACGCTCAGCCAATCTTTTAAGAACCACATCCACGGTTACTGTTTCGCCATCTTGAAACTCCAGGCTTTCTTCTCTTTTTCCAGTTATCTCTCTCAGACTTGTAAAGAAGCGCACTGAAATTCGCAAGGCACAGCCACCAATAATCACAAAGCGTAAGCCAAAATTTAAACTGTTACGCATCGAAATATGCCATTTGAATGAATAGAGGTAAAAGTTTTTATATTTCAGGGCTTTTTGCTTATTCCGATTAGTTAAAAACAACAATTTTAACTTGAATGGAGGGTCTGTATGGCTTACTTAACAACAACAGCCGCGGGACAGCCCGTCTTAATCCTCAAAGAGGGCACAAGCAGAAGCAGGGGAAGGGAAGCCCAAAGGAACAACATAATGGCGGCCCGCATAATCGGCGAAGTCTTAAAGACCACGCTTGGACCACGAGGCATGGACAAAATGCTCATCGACAGCCTGGGAGACATAACAATAACCAACGACGGAGCAGCAATCCTAGACGAGATGGAAGTCGAACACCCAGCCGCCAAAATGATGGTGGAAATCGCAAAAACACAAGACGACATGGTAGGCGACGGAACAACAACCGCCGTAGTCCTAGCAAGCGAACTACTAAAGAGAGCAGAGGAGCTCCTAGACCAGAACATCCACCCAACAATAATAGTGAGCGGCTACCGCAAAGGATCACAAAAGGCTACAGAAACCATAGACAAAATCGCAATACCAGTAGACATCGAAGACCGTGAAACACTAAGAAAAGTTGCGATAACATCCATGGCAAGCAAAGCCGTAGGTCCAGCAAAAGAACACCTAGCCGAAATAGCAATAGATGCTGTGAAACAAATAGCGGAAAAACGCGGAGACAAGAGAATCGCAGACATAGACAACATCCAAATAATAAAGAAAGCAGGCAAAAGCCTATTCGAATCACAACTCATCAGAGGCCTAATAATAGACAAGGAAGTCGTCCACCCAGGAATGCCCAAAAAACTAGAAAACGCAAAAATAGCGTTGCTAGACTGCCCATTAGAAATCGAAAAAACAGAATTCAGCGCCGAAATAAGAATCCGCGACCCAGTCCAAATGAAAGCATTCCTAGACCAAGAAACAAAAATGCTAAAGGAAATGGTGGACAAAATCAAGGCGACAGGCGCAAACGTTGTTTTCTGCCAGAAAGGCATCGACGACATGGCACAACACTTCCTAGCAAAAGAGGGAATACTGACAACCAGAAGAGCAAAACAGTCAGACATGGAAAAACTGACAAGGGCAACAGGCGGGAGGATAATCACAGACTTAGACGACATAACACCCCAAGACCTAGGCGAAGCAGGCACCGTCGAAGAACGCAAGATAGGCGAAGACAAAATGATTTTCGTCGAGAAATGCAAAGATCCCCACTCAGTCGCTGTTCTCATAAGGGCTGGACTTGAAAGGATGGTTGACGAAGCCGAGAGAGGCATGACCGACGCCCTATCCGTGGTGTCAGACGTGATAGAAAACAACAAAATAGTTGCGGGCGGCGGCGCAGTAGAAGTCGAAGTAGCCAAGGAGCTGCGGAACTACGCCACAAAAGTTGGCGGAAGAGAGCAACTCGCCATAGAAGCCTTCGCCGACGCCATCGAGATAATACCGAGAACATTAGCTGAAAACGCAGGACTGGAACCCATAGACAAAATCGTGGAACTAAGAGCCGCACACGAGAAAAAAGACGGAGAGCACATGGGAGTAAACGTTTTCACAGGAAAAATCCAAAACATGCACGAAAACGGAGTAGTCGAACCCTTAGTAGTCAAAGAACAGGCAGTAAAATCAGCCGCAGAATCAGCATCAATGATACTTCGCATAGACGACGTGATAGCCTCCACAAAACCAAAAGAGGAAAAGATGCCGGGAAAACCGCCAGGCGAAGCTGAAGGAGAAGAATACTAAAAGTCCCCCAATTTTTTTACCCATAATACATTTTTACATCAAAAATTAAACCCGAAGCACTATTCCATCTCTGAAAGGCTCCGGTAGTATAGTCCGGTCAAGTATGATAAAATTGCCTAAGCTCGTTCATTATGGATTATGTTCCAAATCATAGACAGACGTTATAAAGCACCGAGGCTAACTCAGATAATGATGCGATTGGAAACAAACGGTCATATTGACACGGCCGCGAAGAAAAAGCCCCTGCAACTAAGTCATTCGCACCCCAAATCAATTGCTATTCCAAAACAGAATGGTGAATTCGCGGAATTTCTAGGCATGTACTATGGTGATGGAAGTGCTACGGAGAATCCCCCTGTAGTTACAATATCTTTATCGTATTCTCAGGAGAGAGAATACGCCTCTTTCGTGTGCGAATTGCTTTACAAAATGCTCGGAATAAAAGCTGGTATTGTAGAGCATCGAAAAGTTGACAATGTTCAAGTCCGCATCTATCGGATTCATTTGGTTCGCTTTCTCAAAGCCAATGTAAACCAAGACCAGGGCATACCTGACTGGATAAAAGCTGATCATGGGCTTCTTGCCTCTTTCATCCGCGGATTAATGGATTGCGAGTCTTCAGTCTACAGGGTAGAAAGGGGTATGAAACGAATAAGAATTGAACTTAAGATACACAACAAAAAACTTCTTGAAGACGTAAAGAGCGGCTTGGCATCTTTAGGCTATCACCCTCGCGTTTATTTGGAACGCAAGCGTTTAGTCGTAGCTAGGCAGGAAGAAGTCGACAGGTACTTCAAGGAAATCGGTTTCCACAATCCTAAACACACGAAAAGATATTTATCTCTAAGAGAGAACCATTTTCCGAAGCTCCGGTAGTATAGTCCGGTCAAACCTTACTAAGTGCATCTTATTAAGGGGCTATGTATAACGGCCTCTCGATGCTTAATGTAGAAGAAAGCCGTGGACCCGGGTTCGAATCCCGGCCGGAGCACCACAAATTTTCTTTTCAAAAGTTCTTAAGAAAACTTTAATTCAAAATTTGTTTGTCATTATTCAGAAAAGGAGGGCATATCATTGGCTAGGCTGGCTGAGTTAAAGCTTGCGATGGGAACATCAATATTTTTAGTGGCTTTTATATTCGCCCTATTCTTGTCAGCAATAATGATCATTCTCAATTTCCCTCTCACTTATGCGTTAATCGGCGCAATTATCTTCATATTATTTGAGTACCTCATTGGACCCGCCATTGTGAGAAGCTCAACACGACTGCATTATCTGAAACCCGGAGAAAACCCGTGGCTTGAATCTACAGCCAAAGAGTTGGCAGACAAAAGCGGAATACCGATGCCAAAACTAGCCACGGTTCCTGACAATGCGCCCAACGCCTTTGTTTTTGGCAGAACCGCCGGCGATGCCACCCTCGCAGTTCATGAAGGCCTCCTAGCAAGCTTGAACAAGGACGAAGTCAAGGGCGTAATCGGTCACGAACTAGGTCACTTAAAACATAAGGACTACATTGTGATGACGGTTCTTTCTGCAGTGCCGTTGATTGCCTATTTGGTTGCGCGGGGAACATGGGAGGCAGCGAGGTTTGCGGGTTCATCATCGAGGAAGAAAGAAGAGGGCAGCATAAGAGCGGCATTCTTCGCTGTTGCGATAATCTCTTACATAGTATACATCGTTTCGCTCTTGTGCGTGATGAGGCTTAGCAGGCTTCGAGAGCACTACGCAGATGCATACTCAGCCTACATGACGGGGTCACCTCGAAGTTTGCAAAGCGCATTAGCAAAAATCACTTACGGGTTGTCGCTTTCGCCGAAACCGCCATCCGGAGCCAGAGCCTTCTACATAGGAGACCCGGCGATGGCAAAACAAGAAGTTCAGTTCATAATGGCGAAGAAACAGGAATATGACCTAGACAAAGACGGAGTGCTTGACGAGAGAGAATTAGAAATAGCCATGGAGAAGGAAGCCAAAACCGCGTGGGCAAAAATAAACACTTGGTTTGCGACGCACCCGCCCACTTTTAAGCGAATATTGTTGTTGCGTGAAATAGAAGGTGAAATGGAAAGCGGAAGATATACAAATGACCGAGTCTACGCCCATGTCTAGCACCAGATAAGATTTTAGCCCAAAAATTCTTTTGCACAAAACAAATTTATTACTTTCATGTTAAAGTGAAGGGTGAGGTTTAAAGTTGAAGGTTAAGCTTCTTCGCTACACAGCGGATGCGGAGCTATTATGCGGAGCCGCTGCTTTAACATCATCGAAGAGCGGAAGCCCCTCGAAAATTTTTGAAAAAATAGATTCGGATACAGCCAAGCGAATAATCAAGCGGGTCACCGGATACGGGCATGTCTCGGTGATTGAGCACGCGTCTTTCACTTTCAGCATTGAAGGCGTGTCTAGAGCAATGACTCATCAGCTCGTGAGGCATCGCATCGCATCATATACACAGCAGAGTCAACGCTACGTCACCTATGATACGCTGGAAAAGTTTGTAACACCCCCAAGCGTCGCAAATAATGCGAAATCAAAGCGAATCTTTGACGAAACACTAGAAAACATCTCCGAAACTTATAAGAAACTTCTAAGCATGGGAATTCCAAAAGAGGATGCAAGGTTTATCCTTCCGAACGCCGCCAAAACAAACATAATAGTGACCATGAACGCCCGCGAACTGAGACACTTTTTCAACCTGCGATGCTGCGCGCGTTCCCAGTGGGAAATAAGAGAAGTCGCAATCGAAATGCTCAAACAAGCAAAGAAAACCGCGCCTGCGCTTTTTGAAAACGCTGGTCCTTCATGCGTTGAGTTAGGCTACTGTCCAGAAGGGAAAATGAAACCGCCGGAATGCAACGTTGAAGAAATAAAGAAACGATTCCGAAGCATGTAAGGGTTAATGAGAGATTTTGAAAAATAAACGCGATACAAATGCCCAGATATAAAGTACTAGCCATAACCACAAGATACTGGAGACCTGGAGAAAATTACTTAGAAGAGATCATCCGGAGCGTCAAAGGGAAAATAGCCGACAGAGATTTTATCGTAGTATCAGAGAAGGCGATATCAACCGCGTCAAATAACATTGTCGATGAAAACAATGTTGAGCCAAGTTTAGGTTCAAGGCTAATTGCAAAGTACTGGATGCAAATAGTCTGGAGTTATTTGCTAGGTCCACTGTGCCATTTCCGAGGGAGACTGCTCCAACGCCTTCGTGAGTATCCCCTCGAGATGGGAAGCCGTCACAAGCAAGTCGCCTTACAGCACGCTGGTCCTTTGCAGGCTCTAATGTTTGGCTCCGAAGGCGGCATAGATGGTAGTAATTTGGCCTATTCTTATGTAAGTTTACCATTGAAAGACGCCAATGAGGTGGCCCAGAGAATCCGCAGACAAGTATGGTTAAGAATGCGAAAGAAAGTTTTCGTAATAATCGCAGACACCGATAAAACCTACTCATTTAGAAACTTCCATTTCACACCGCGTCTAAAACCCATGAAAGGCATTCATTCTTTTGGCGGGTTTATTTCTTATGTCATTGGACGAACGTTCAAACTTAAAAGAAGAGCCACACCAATAGCGGTGGCCGGATGCGAGATACCGGCTGAAAAAGCCTTAGAAATTGCTGAGGTTGCAAATCGGCTGAGAGGTTTTGGCGCTGGAAGAACCGTTTGGGATATGGCTGAGAGATTTAAGGTGGAGTTAAATGGGGTGAGCTGGAAGATGCTTGAGACAGTAAAACATAAACCCATAGTTAATGTTAGGAGAAGCAAACGGTGAAAACGCGCATGGAGCCGTTAATAAAGCAGCTGAATGCCTTTTTTAATCCTCGTTCAGTCGCCGTTGTCGGGGCAACAAAAAAGATAAACAAGGCAGGACATGTGATTTTCAAAAATTTTGTCGAAAACAATCGAAGGGGAGTTTTCAAAGGAGAAATTTTCCCAGTCAACCCCCACGAAGATTCTATTTTAGGGTATCAATGTTACCCTTTGGTAACAAAAATTCCAGTAGAACCTGAATTAGTTGTAATTGTCGTCCCTGCAAATATTGTTCCACAGATAATGGAGGACGCCGCATCAAAAAAGGTGAAGGCTGTCGTCATAATAAGCTCTGGCTTCGGTGAAGTTGGAAACCACGAACTCGAAAATCAGGTCGTAGCCATAGCCAAAAAAGCTGACATACGGGTTTTGGGACCTAACTGCCTCGGAGTTTATGATTCGAGAACAGGCGTGGACATGCTTTTTCTACCAGAGACAAAGATTTTGACGACGGGAGACGAAGTTGTTGCAACTCCTCGCCCAATGCCTGGAAACATAGCGATGGTAACCCAAAGCGGGGCATTTGGCGTTGCAGCCCTCGATTATTTAACGGGGCGACAAATCGGAGTCAGCAAGTTCGTAAGTTTTGGCAACAAATGCGATGTAGACGAGGCAGAAATGCTACATTACTTGCTGTATGACGAGGAAACTGAAGCCATAATGCTGTATGTTGAAGACATAAAATCCGGAAGGAAATTCCTCAAAGCAGCCAAAGAAGTCACAAAGAAAAAACCTATCGTAGCTCTTAAATCCGGAAGAACAGAGGCTGGAGCAAGAGCCGCTGCTTCACACACAGGCGCTATGGCAGGGTCAGACCACATATATGACGCTGTTTTTGCACAGACAGGAATTTTGAGGGCAAAGGACATGGAAGAATTCTTCGATGCTGGAAAGGCATTAGCCATGCAGTTGCCAGCCCTTGGAAAAAACATTGGAATAATTACGGATGCCGGAGGCCCGGGTATAATGGCCGTTGACGAATGTGAATTGAAGGGACTGTCCGTTAAACGTTTTTCTGAGAAGACAATCGAGAGATTTGAGAAATTGAAAGAAGAGGGAAAACTTCCAAAATTTGCAACAAACATCAACCCCGTGGACATAACTGGTTCCGCAACCTCCGAAATGTTTGAATCCACAGCGGAAATCCTTTTTCAAGACCCGGAAATTCACGGCATAATACTCCTCGGTCTTCATCATACACCAGGCCTGCAGGAAGATTACATCGACAAGGTGGCAAAAGTTGCCAACAAACATGACAAGCCCATTGTCGCATGCGACATCGGAGAAACCGAAATGGCTTTGCACACGCGTTTCAGATTCGACAAGTTGGGCATTCCAGCCTACTCCTCGCCAGAAGATGCTGCAAGAGCCATGAACGCCCTTGCGCGATACGGCCTATACCTAAAGAAGAATAAGCGCATTAGGGACTATGTACAAAATTTTCAAAAGCACAAGCGAAAAGGCTAATCTATTAAAGTACGATTTTTACCTTAACAATATCGCCATCATCCAGATGAAGTGTTTCCCTCAAATTTACCGGTGCGACAACCTCTATGACATCCTTTGGATAATTCACGGCTTCGGGAATAACAATTGCGCATTCCACATTATCCCTTAGATAGGCTTTGAAACATTTTCCACGGCAAAAACCTCTGGCTGGCGTGATTTCTATCGCTTTCGCCCTTTTTAACAAGTTTTTTAGCTTAAAGCTTTCTTCGGTTAGTTTGATGTTTAATGTTCCAGAATGTGGAATAAAACCCAGTTTTTCGGTTATCTGTTTTCTCACCCATGGAAGTCGTATAAAATTTGCTCCCTCACCTTTTCCGGAGAAAACCTTCCCTGTGATGCATAATGTACTCAATGAGTTGGACCCCGGCTAAACGCCCTAAAATAATATTTTTAGAGAAGGTGATGAGATTTACTTTTGTTCTTTCAACCAATTTGCAACTTTTCTAAACATCGGATTAGAAGACATGTCAATGACGGGAACAATCATTTTCTCTTTGGTTTCAATCACTGGGTGATATCTTGCCATAAGGGAGTAACCAACAAATGTCCAATAAACCCGCTTGTTTTCAATTAGTGCCTTCGCAGCTGTTTCTGTCGATGCAGGAAGGGGGAAGTAGAGAAAAACCACACCTTCAGCCCAGTATAATCCTGCAGGTTTGCCTCCGGCAATGATAGAAGCAAACCTTGCGATGTCATCAGGGGTTAAGAAGAAATTTCGCTCCATCACTACAATTTCTTTGAAGGGCTCGTATTTCACATCCAATTCATTTCCATCCACGGATATCCACCTCTCTATGTGTTTGTTTCAGGTCCCCTTTTAATTTTGCCATATTTTAAGAAAAAGTTAAAGAGAAGACGGCTCCTAACACTTTGACCGACGGTATAAAGAGGAAAATGGCTTGCCAGAAATTCGTGTAGCAATCGTAGGCGTGGGCAACAGCGCATCTGCACTGGTTCAGGGAGTGGAATACTACAAAGATGCGAGAGAGGATGCTACCGTGCCTGGGCTCATGCACGTGAATTTTGGCGGATATCATATAAGGGACATAAAGTTTGTTGCCGCTTTTGACGTAAATAAAGACAAGATTGGAAAAGACTTAGGTGAAGCCATATTCATTGAGCCGAATTGCTGCGCCAAATTTGCGGACGTACCACAACTGGGCGTGAAGATTTTGCCCGGTCCAATCCTTGATGGTGTGGCTGAACACATGAAAGAGTCCTTTAACGTCTACAACGCTAAGGAATCCCAAGCAGCAGATGTCGCGGAAATTCTGAAAGAGGCTGAGGCAGATATGCTCATTAATTACTTGCCTGTTGGAAGCCGTAACGCCACAGGCTTTTATGCTCAAGCGGCTTTAGATGCCGAATGTGCCTTCATAAATTGTATACCAGAATTCATAGCCTCAGACCCCGTGTGGAGCATAAAATTTGAGGAGAAGAGAGTGCCGGTAGCCGGAGATGACATAAAAAGTCAGTTGGGTGCAACCATTTTACATCGAAGTTTGGTTAAGCTCTGCGTAGATAGAGGAGTGATAGTTGACGAAACCTACCAGCTAAACCTCGGAGGCGACACCGATTTTCTAAACATGACAGTTGAAGAACGGTTGAAGAGCAAACGCATAAGCAAGACTGAGGCTGTTAAAAGTCTTGTGCCCTACGATTTACCCACAAGAATAGGGCCTTCAGATTATGTTCCTTTTCTCGGGAACAAGAAAATTTGTTATTTGTGGCTTAAGGGTAGAAAATTTGGCGACAGACCCTTGACAATAACCGTTAAACTTGAGGTTGAGGATTCACCGAACAGCGCAGGAGTGGTAATCGATGTTATAAGAGCTGTAAAACTGGCTCTGGACCGCAAAATAGCGGGTCCACTCATAAGCATATCTTCATATGCATTTAAACACCCACCAGTTCAAGTGTCAGACCCTCTTGCAAAACAATGGGTAGAAGACTATATACAAGGAAAACATGAACGATAAACAAAATTCCATAAACTTTAAATTTTTCCACAAATCAGTTATTTATGGTGATTAAAGCTGTCTCTGGTAAAAGTTGACTCGCAGAGGAGAATTTACATTCCTAAAGAAATACCGTTTAAAGCGGATAAAGCCATCATTGTGCCTTATGGCGCATCATTTTTGCTCATTCCGGTTCCCGAAAAAGTCATCGAAATAGACGTTAAGGCTTCGATACAAGAATTGAAGAAAAGGGCTGAAGAAAAAGCTAGAGAGGAAGCTGCGATGAGAATGAAGAGACACAAGCAAGATTAGGTGAGGTTTTTGCTTCTGGAGTCTGATATATTTATCGCTTATATGAAAAAGGAAGACTGGTTGAAAAAAGTAGCCATATCAATAATAGAGGCTATCGAAAAAGGTAAGCTAAGCCCAGTTCAAGCGTCTACAGAGGTCCTTCACGAACTCTATTACGTTTTTTCCGACTATGCGCCTCTTCAAACAATCGTGGCAAACGAAGCCAGAATAGCCACAATTAAAAACCTGAAATTCATTGCTCCAGAAAATACAACGTATCTCACAGCACTGAGCATTATGGACACCTATGGAATAACATCCATCTTTGATGCCATATACGCTGCCACAGCATTAAGCACCAACGTACCAGACCAAACCATAATATCAACCGACAAAAAATACGATACCATCAAAGGGCTAAAACGAATTGACCCACAAAAACTCAAAATTTAGAGCCAAATCGATGGCTTAAAGACTACATTTTGGGAAAACGCAAATGAAGAAGGTTATTGAAATACGGGATAATGTCAGTTTGCGAGGCGCTAAGGCCGAGATTCTCGCCTATTTAAGAAAGCACAAAGATGCTGAGACCTTCGACATTGCCAACGACCTTCGACTCGATTTAGACCTTACTATAAGAGCATTGAAAGAACTTTGGGAAGAGGGCAAAGTGAGTTGATTGGAAAGAAAATCGGAGACAAACTCATAGCAGAACAAATCATCTGCGAATGCCGCAAGCTAAAGGGCCCTGTCCTTTTACATAAAGGCGTCCATAGAGCCCAGAGATACGTCTTATACGGTCTCCCAACTCTAGCAGTAATTTCAAAAAAGTGGAGACTAGCAGAGTAACCTGGAATTTATGATAATTAAAATTATCCCTTGTAGAAGTCGCAGATAGAAAGGGAATGGATGTTTGGCGAAATAGGAAAAATCCACATACTAACCGAGAAGGATGAACAAGCTGAGACAAAAACAGAAGTTGTTTGATTTGAAAGCTCAGAGACCTAATGCTTGATGTGTGTTTCTGTTTGCTCTCTGCGAGCCTCTAGCCCCCTTATATATAGGTTGAACCAAATCTTGAATGTGCTCTCTGTGGCGGATTTGTTTATTTCAACTTTGCTTTTCAGACAGTTAATTTTAAAGGTTACAAAATGAAAGAGTAAGGAGTCATTTGAAGGTGAATTGAAGATGGTGAAAGTAGACGGATATGAAGTGCTCGAAGGACTGTACTACACCAAGGATTTTGAGTGGTTGAAAGTTGAAGGGGACAAGGTTCGCGTTGGCATAACAGACTACGCTCAAAAACAGCTCCGAGAAATTGTTTACGCTGAGCTGCCAAGCCCAGGGACAACAACGAAGCAGAACGAGCCCTATGGCACAGTGGAATCTGTAAAGGCTGTTTCAGACCTTGTGGCGCCGATAAGCGGAACAATAGAAGAAGTAAACGCAGAGGTTCAGTCAAAACCCGAACTTTTGAACGAAGACCCCTATGGAAAAGGCTGGCTGCTGGTAGTAAAACCATCAAACCTACAGGCGGAGCTGGCCAAAATCATGAACTTCAACCAAGCGGTCGAGCGGCACAAAAGCCTCTTAAAAGAAGGATAAAAAGATGCCGAGACGCATAGTAATAGTAGGTGCGCATGCCGCAGGCGTGGACGCAGCCTCAGCCGCAAGGAAAACAGACCGCGCAGCCGAAATCACACTAATAACCGAAGAAAAGCATGCTGGATACTCCCGCTGTGGACTACCCTTCGTAATAGGCGGCCAAATACCAAGCTTCAACAACCTAATCGTTTTTCCACCAGCCTTCTTCCAAATGATGAAGATAAACCTCAAAACCGAAACCAAGGCCACAAACATAAACGCTACAAACAAAACCGTCGAAACCGTAGACAAGGCTGGCAAAACTGAAGCCATACCATACGACAGCTTAATAATAGCCACAGGCGCGAGCTCATTCACCCCGCCAATAAAAGGCAAAGAGAAACAGTGCCTATACTCATTGCGAACGCTGGAAGAAGGCGAAGAAATCGACCGAGCCATAAAAAAGGGAGCCAAAACAGCAGTAGTCATGGGAGCCGGCTTAATTGGTCTTGAGACGGCCATAGCTCTACATGAGAGAGGCTTGAAAACGACAGTTGTCGAACTGTTGCCCCAAATTCTGCCCATGATGCTTGACGCTGACATGGCGAAAATGGTTCAAGAAATGCTTCAACAGAAGGGAATAGACATTCTCACAGGAAAAGGAGTGGAAGAGTTCCTCGGAGCCGAAAAAGTGACGGGAATAGTCGCCGGAGGCGTGCAGATTGAAGCAGACTTATTCATCAGCGCATTCGGAGTCAGAGCCAACACTCAGCTCGCTGTCAATGCGGGCGTAGCTTTAGGAGATACAAAGGCCATAAAAACAAACGCTAGAATGGAGACTAACGTTAAAGATGTTTATGCAGTGGGTGACTGTACAGAATCAACGCACATAATCACCCAAAAGCCAGCCTTGCAGCAATTAGGCACAGTGGCTGTGAGGCAAGGAAAGGTTGCAGGAATTAACGCAGCTGGAGGCTACGCGCTCTTCACAGGCGTCTTAGGCTCGGCGGTGACGAGGCTGTTTGATACAGATGTTGGCGTGACGGGTTTAACCGAAGCCTTTGCCCAAAGAGCAAGAATTGAAACCGTAACGGGAACAATTGCTTCAAAGACGAAGGCTGACTACTATCCAGGCGCTTTGCCAATAAAGGTGAAACTTATCGTTGAAAAGGAATCGCAGCGGATAATCGGAGCTCAAATCATCGGCGGAGAAGAAGTGACCCAACGCATAAACGCCATATCCTTCGCTATACAGAAGCAGATGACAGTGCGGGAATTAGCCAAGGCAGACACCGCTTATGCACCGCCCCTATGCGAAACTTGGGAACCACTGGTTCTGGCCTCAGAAATGGTGCTAATGAAGCTGAGATAACCAAAAAAATAATTAAGTAAATGATAGTTAAGGCACTTGTATCTTGAAGGTGATTTGAATGGCAATAAAAGTGGCAATAAACGGATTCGGAAGAATTGGAAGACTGCTGTATAGAGCCGCCATAGAAAGAAAGGCCAACATAGACTTTGTCGCTATAAACGATATAGCCGACGCGAAAACACTCGCCCACCTCCTAAAATATGATTCAGTCCACGGAAGATTCAACGCAGATGTACAAGTTAAGGACGGTAATTTAATTGTCAACGGAAAAGAGTTGAACGTTTTGATGCAAAAGGACCCAGCAATGCTGCCTTGGAAAGACTTAGGCGTATACTTAGCTGTGGAATCGACAGGACTTTTCACGGATCGAGAAAACGCTTCTAAACATCTGCAAGCAGGAGCAAAAAAGGTCTTAATCTCGGCGCCGGCCAAAGGCGAGGACATAACTGTACTACTGGGCGTAAACCAGGACAAATACGACCATGGAAAACATAACGTAATCTCAAACGCATCCTGTACAACAAACTGTGTGGCACCTTTGGTAAAGGTGTTGCAGGAAAACTTCGGAATGAAAGCTGGGCTCATGACAACAGCCCATGCCTATACAAACGACCAAAGAATAATGGACCTTGTACACAAAGACCTTCGTCGGGCAAGAGCTGGTGCAGTAAACATTATACCAACGACCACAGGAGCCGCTGTGGCAACCACGGTGATTTATCCAGAGCTTCGTGGAAGAATAGATGGGCTTGCGCTGCGAGTTCCGGTTCCAAACGTCTCACTCGTGGACTTAACCGCAGTATTAGAGAGAAACGCCACGAAGGAAGAAGTGAACGCGGCGTTTAAGAAAGCCGCTGATGGTCCCTTGAGGGGGGTACTTGAATACACCGAAGATCCGATAGTTTCGTCTGACGTGAACCACACCTCGTACTCCGCTGTTTTCGATGCGCTTTCAACAATAGTTGTCGCCGGAAACCTTATCAAAGTGCTCGCGTGGTATGACAACGAATGGGGCTTCTCCTGCCGAATGGTTGAGCTAATAGAGCTTATAGGGAAAAAGGCGGGTTTCTAGCCCATCCTAATGTATAAAGCTTAAAAACAAACCTTCCTCTATTTTTCTGTTCAAAAGGAGGTAAGAAGATGGCGAAATATTTGACTTTAGATAATGTGACAGTGAAGGACAAGGTGGTGCTTGTCAGAGTCGACTTCAACTCTCCGGTAGACCCAGAAACAAAGAAAGTTTTGGACGACACAAGAATTCGAGCTCACGGCGAAACAACAATCAAAGAGTTAGTGGGAAAAGGTGCAAAAGTCGTGGTTTTAGCGCATCAAGGCAGAAAGGGTGACCTGGACTTTATACCCTTGAGGCAGCATGCCGAAATTCTTGGCAAAGTCCTCGGCAGATCAGTCAAGTATGTGGATGATGTTTTCGGCGAAAAGGCCCAAAAAGCAATAAAAGAGCTGAAAAGCGGCGAAATTCTTGTCCTAGAAAACGTTAGGAACTTTGCTGGGGAAACAAAGGAGGGAACACCCGAAGAACACGCCAAGACAGAGTTTGTGAAAGCCCTTGCGCCTCTGGCTGACTTGTTTGTTAACGATGCCTTTGCAGCAGCCCACAGGGCTCACGTTTCAATGGTTGGTTTTACAGCGGTATTACCAAGTGCGGCAGGACGCATAATGGAGAGAGAGCTGAAATCCCTAAGCAGAGTCTTGGAAAGCCCTGATAAGCCATGCGTGTATATTCTCGGAGGAGCAAAGGCAGACGACTCCCTTGAAATATCAAGATATATATTAGGCAACAGAATAGCGGATTTCGTACTTACGGGCGGGGTTGTCGGCCACGTTTTCTTAGCGGCAAGAGGCTTTAACCTAGGCAAACCAAACATGGGGTTCCTAGAGAAAAAGGAGCTTATGGGCTTGGTGCCGGGCATAAAGGAGCTTATGCAAAAGTATCCAGAGAAGATTAAAACTCCAAAGGACATTGCCGTAGAAGTTGGTAGAAAAAGAAAAGAGGTTTCTGTCGATGGACTTCCATCGGACTATCCAATATTTGACGTTGGAGCGAAAACGGTTGAAGATTATGCCAAGATAATAAGGAGTGCAAAGTCAATTGTTGTCAGCGGACCCATGGGGGTTTTTGAAAACAGCGAATTCGTCTTCGGAACAAAGAAAATCTTTGAGGAAATCGCGAATTCAAAGGCGTTTTCCCTTGCTGGAGGAGGCCACACAATAGCAGCCCTACAAGAACTTGGGCTATCTAATAAAATCTCTTATGTCAGCACCGCCGGCGGTGCGTTAATAGAGTTTCTGATGGGCAAGAAGTTGCCAGGTGTTGTGGCATTAGAGAAGGCAGCCGCGAGAAAAACCTGAACGTCCTCTTTTTATTTTCCTTGTCAATTTCTCCATCTAATCAACTACTTAATCTCTACTAACTCTTGCAAATGTTGAAGCATTTTTCATATGTTTGGAAAGTCAGTTTTGCGGAACGCAATCTTTCTTGATTACTACACCTGTATGGCAAAGTAGAAATAAACGCCATTTGATAAGAATGAGTAGAGGCTCAAGCTTTGACGGACATAGTGTTTGTATTTGAGGTTCACCAACCCCATAGATTTAAAAAAGATTTCTTTTGGGAAAACAAAGTCTTTAAACGAGTAAAGAAAGAGGAGCTGTTTGATTACTATTTTGACCGTGCAGTAAATAGGGAGGTTTTTGAGAGGGCTTGTAGGAAGTGTTATTTTCCATCCAACCAGATATTACTCGACCTAATAGACAAACACAAGAGAGAGAAGAAGCAGATCAAAGTTTCGTTCAGCATTTCAGGCGTTTTCTTAGAACAGTGCGAGATGTTCAGCAAAGACCTTTTAGAATCTTTCAAACATCTCGCGGAAACAGGCTGCGTAGAATTTCTTAGTCAAACCTATTACCACTCGTTGGCAAGTCTCTACCCTGAAAGGGAAGAATTCATTGAACAGGTAAGAATGCATCAACAAGCAATGAAGAACTTACTTGGCTATACGCCCAAAATCTTTGAGAACACAGAGCTGCTCTACAACAACGCTATAGCAAGAACCATCGAAAAATTAGGATACAAGGGAATTTTCACAGAAGGCGTGGAAAGAATACTGCACCAGAAATCACCAAACTACCTTTACACTCCGAAAGGATGCAACAAAATCAAAGTGTTACTGCGGAATTACAAGTTGACAGATGATATAGGGTTCAGGTTTTCGGCCAGATGGTGGAGCGAGTGGCCGCTAACAGCGGATAAGTATGCGAGTTGGCTGGCAGCAACACCAAGCCAATGCATCAACATCTTCCCAGATTACGAAACCTTCGGCGAGCATCACTGGCCAGAAACGGGTATACACGACTTCCTAAGGCATCTGCCAAGGGAGATTTTGAAGCGGTGGCATCTGCACATGGCTACGCCTTCAGAAGTCGTTGAAAAGCACGAACCCGTAGGGGAGATTGACGTTCCAGAACTCGGCGGAACCGTCTCTTGGGCCGATTTGGAAAGGGACGCGAGCTGTTGGCTTGGAAACACCATGCAGTGGGCCTACTACACAGGCGTGAGAAGACTCGAACCCCTTGTCAAGGAAACCGTTGATAAAGATTTTTTGAGATTGTGGAGGTGTTTCCAGACCAGCGACCACCTCTATTACATGTTCACCGCGGGCGGAGCCCCAGGCGAGGTTCACTCCTACTTTAGTCCCTTCAACTCTCCAACAGACGCATTTGTAACGGAGCAATCGGCAATATTGGACTTCGAAAACAGAGTGCGCCTTGCAGCTGGCGCCTCAAACGAACCCTTCTTATTCTATACTGGTGTAGGAGAAAACCACTTCACAGGAATGATGGCGTGGAGCTTAAAAGGATTCAAAAAGACTCTTCAACAAATCGGCATAAAATCCCTAGAATTTCACAACAGCCGTGGGGACTTTGAAAAGTGGGCAGAAAATTCGCTTTACGACAAAACATTGGCAGAACAACTAGAGAAGATAAGACTTTCAAAACTTAAAGGAGAGCTGCTAAGAAAATCGCTAATTAAAGTCTTCAAAGAAAGATTCGACGAACTAAGCAAGCAACTACAAACAGCAACCAAATACTTTTGAAATGTGCTTGTACACACTTTTATAAGAAAACTTACTAGAACTATGTTTAATGCTAAGGTGAAAATATTGAGGGAAGAGCTGCCACTTTCAGAAAAAATCTTACAAACATTACACAACCTATGCTCTACAGCTCCAGACCTAGCTAGAAGAAGCGAAGAGCTGGCACAAGTGTTACAAATCGACATAAACGAAGTGGAGAAAACCCTAGACAATTACAAGCTTGAAGGCTTTGTTGAAAGCTTCATGGACAACGAGAGGAAAAAACGGTACTACTTGACTGGTCGCGGAATAATAAAAGTCTGCGCACTCTTCACGTAGTGAAAGATGATGCGTGTCATAATTTTCTCTTGGGAATATCCGCCTAGAATAGTTGGGCATCTTGCAGAATATGCGAGAGAGCTCGCTGCACAGCTTGTTAAAAACAAGGTGAAAACTCATGTGGTTACTTACCATGATTTCTTGACAGGAGAACACGATGAGTCGGAGGGCGTCAAAACCTACAGAGTAACGAATCAGGTTCACACACATATCGGCGTTCTCACATGGGTTCTCACTTTAAATCAGGAGGTTGAAAGGGCAGCAGCAAACATCTATTACAACACAGGTAAGCAGATAGACCTAATAGACATGCACGACTGGCATTTCATACCAGCCGCAGTCACCCTAAAAAAAGCCCTTAACATACCGTTTATTTACTCGGTGGAAAGCCTAGAAGAACACCGTTCCTATGGCGCAAATTCACCATTCAACATGGCTATCAAAAGCATCGAGTGGCTTGGGACTTATGAAGCTGAAAAACTAATCGCCAAATCCGAATGGATGCGCGATGAGGTTTTTAGGTTATACAAGGTTCCACTAGAAAAGGTAAAAGTAATTCCACCAAAATCTGTCAACTGGATAAAGAACGTTTTAGGAACTTACCAAACAGTTGCGGGGGGCAAAATCTCTTAATGACCCAGGAATTGAAGGTTATGATGCTTACATGGGAGTTTCCGCCAAGGATCATCGGCGGAATATCCCCCCACGTTTATAACTTATCAAAAAGTCTTGCAAGAAACGGTGTGAGGGTTTATGTGGTTACATGTGATTTTCCGGGTGCACCTCAGCATGAAGTTGCTGACGGAGTAGAAGTTTTTAGGATAGATTCTTACAAAAATCCCTCCCCGGACTTTGCAACATGGGTTTATTTGATGAACGTGAATATGCAGAAGGAGGCAGCCTCACTCGTTAACAGTTTAGGCGGAGAGGTCGATATCTTTCATGCGCACGATTGGCTCGTTGCAGACGCTGGAATCGGTCTAAAGCATGTCTTCAGAAAGCCTCTTTTAGCTACAATACACTCCACCGAAATTGGGAGAAGGAACGGAATTCATTTTGATTATGAGAGGATGATTCATGAAACAGAGGCGTGGCTGACATATGAGGCTTGGAAAGTGATATGCTGCAGCGATTACATGGTTTCGCACGTCCGATGGGCTTTTGGGCTTCCGGCAGACAAACTGGTTATGATTCCAAATGGTGTCAACGCTGAAGTATACGCAAAAGCCAAAAATGAAAATTTGAGTCTATTCAGGAGCAAGTTTGCTTTGCCAGAGGAAAAGATTGTGCTTTTCGTAGGAAGGTTGGTGCATGAGAAGGGAGTTCATGCACTTGTCAATGCCATCCCAAAGGTCTTGGAGAAAATCAATGCAAAGCTTATAATTGTAGGCAACGGCTACATGAAAGAACAGCTTTCAAACATTATTAAAAACATGGGATTAGCCCATAAAGTACTCTTCACAGGATTCCTAGATGATGAAACCCTAAGAAAATTGCAGCAATGCGCCGATGTTTCCGTCGTGCCATCCCTTTTCGAACCATTCGGAATAGTTGCTCTCGAGGCAATGGCTGCAAAAAGTCCAGTTGTAGTTTCGGATACGGGGGGTTTATCTGAAATAGTTGACCACGACGTAACTGGCGTTAGAGTTTATCCAAACAATCCAGAGTCGCTAGCTTGGGGAATAACAAGGGTGCTCCTCGAAGAAGCCTACGCAAACTCGATGAAAGCGAATGCATACAAGAAAGTTCAGGAAAAATATAACTGGGACAAAATAGCTCAACGGACAAAGGCTATCTATGAAGTCATCTTAAGCGAGTGTTCAAAGAGCGCTTGGGCTTAAGCGACTCAGGCGCACGAAATTTTTGAGGATTATGGATATTTTAGTTTGATAGCGCCATGTGGACACGCATCAACACATTTCAAGCAGTAAATGCACTCCGGGTCGCTGAACTTCTCCCAAGGCAAATCCAAAATCCGAACACGCATGGGGCAGACTTCAACACAGAGCCGGCATTCACCCTTGGCACATTTAACAAGGTCTCTACGCAAACCAAGAAAACTAAACCTGTTCAGGACAGCCATAATAGCCCCGTGGGGGCAGAAATACTTACACCAACTTCGTAGAACATAAGCCGCAAAAACGAGAACACTGCCCATAATGAACAGTCGAACCCAGAAAAGCGGATGCAAACTCAGAATTTCAGACAAAACATCTATCTGGTTTGCTGACGCTGCACTGCTAAAATCTCGAACCATTTTGGGCAAGGTTGCAAACAAAGTTTCCGCTGGGCTAATTGTAGTGAATGGTGCCTTTACGAAAACGCCCAATGCTCTTTCATATCCTCTGCTAGCTCCGATAAGCTTCGAGGCTGAAAAAGTCGTACTAATAAAGAAAGTAATGCCTAAAATGAAATACTTTATGTAAACCATACTCTCATGAGTTCGCGGCGAAAATTCAGTTCTTTTACGCTTAATGAAACCAACCAGATCTTGGATGAAGCCGAAGGGACACACCCAACCGCACAGCGATTTGCCAATCAATATGCCTACCATCAGAAATGAGGCTATTGCCAGCCATGGAAAAACAACATCATAAAACATCAGCTGCAGCGCCGTGAAAGCGTCGCCCACGGTATTTGGATTTATTCCCCATGTCCATAGAACAGGAACCAAAAGCGGTAATGCACCTAAGTTAAAGATTATTGCACTAAAGAATATGAAGGATAGGAACTGAACTATTCTGCGCGGTATGTTAAATTTAAGTAAGTTTTGTTTGATTTTTCTCCTCAATTTCTCGCCTCTTTCACGCGGTTAATGAAAGTCGGAGTTTATTTATTCTCCGAATACTTTAACGTTTTCTGCAGGAACCTACGGGTGACTGATTGTCCTTGCTTTCATTATCAGCCAACCCAAATATTTTCAATTTTTTGAAGACATATTACAGCTAACATAGTTTCCCTAGTAGCGCAAGCACTTTCACTATTTTTCCAAAAGACAGCAAAATATAATATCCCGAAGTTAGGCAATAATAAATCCAAACCCGAAAGAGAAAGGAGAATACCCCTTTGTTAGACATAGCAGAAAACGCCGTAAAAACGGCTCTAAAGTTCGGAGCAAGATACGCCGATGTTAGAGCTCAACGCTCACACTCAACAAACATCAGAATGGTGAAGGACCACATCGAATACGTCATCAGCGGCGTAGACCAAGGTTTGGGAATAAGAACCCTATACGAAGGGGCTTGGGGCTTTTCCTCAACAAGCTCCCTCAAACCAAAAGACATCCAAAAAGCGGTTGAAAACGCCGTAAAAACCGCGAAAGTTACCTCCATAAAGGTTAAGGAAAAAGTACAGCTAAGCCACGCCAAAACCTACGAAGACGAAGTAGAAACACCTGTCAAAATCCCTCCCCGAGATGTTGACGTAGGAGAAAAGACAAACTTCGTCATGAGGCTATCAGAGACAATGAGAGAATACAACCCAAGAATCGTTAGCACCATCGCTGTCTATGGCGAAGCCTTCGGGAAAGTGGTCGTAGCAACAAGCGAAGGGACAAAAATCTCCAACTCACTCAGCAGAGTCACGGTCGCGTTTTTGGCCGTGGCAAAGGAAGCAGACAAAATAACCTCATGCTCCGAAAGACTAGGTTCGCCCGGTGGTTATGAAGTTTTTGAGAAGTTGAAGCCGGAGGAAAAAGCCAGGGAAATAGCAGGCCGAGCGGTAAACTTGTTAAAGGCGAAGCCGGCACCCAGCGGAAGATTCACGGTCATCGCTGACCCTGAACTCGCTGGAGTTTTTGCCCATGAGGCGGTTGGGCACGCCTGTGAGGGAGACCATGTCATAACCGGAGAGTCTGTTCTTCAGAGTAAGATGGGGCAAATGATAGGTTCAGAACAAGTTACAATCTATGACGACCCAACAATACCCAACGGATGGGGAAGCTTCAAATATGACACGGAAGGAGTCCTGGCAAGAAAAAGGATGCTAATAGAACGAGGAATCTTAAAAGAGTACATTACCAACAGAGAAGTCGCAGGCAAGCTTGGCGTTGCCTCAAACGGCGGAGCACGAGCCGAATCCTACGCCTTTAGACCCATCGTTAGAATGAGTAATACAAGCATCGCACAAAGCGACCATACACTCGAAGAAATGCTTGAAGACATAGACGAAGGCATTTACGTGAAAGGAACGAGAGGGGGTCAAGTAGACCCAGCCAAGGGAACATTCCAATTCAGCGCCCAAGAAGCCTACAAGATAGAGCATGGAAAAATAACAACACCACTCCTAGATGTGTCCCTCTCCGGATTGACGCTTGAAACCTTAAAAAACATAGATGCGGTCGCCAAAGACTTCGACATGCATGTCGGCTTCTGCGGTAAAGAAGATCAATCTGTGCCAACTGGCGATGGAAGCCCCCATATTAGAATTAGAAACGCTGTCGTCGGAGGTGGCATGGGATGATAGAGACCCTGGAATATGTGATCAATAAGGCGGACAGAATAGGAGCCAGCCAAGCTGAGGCCTTTTTCTTCAAAAAGACTGAGATAGAGATTAGAGCCGAAAAGAAAGAGGTTAAGATAGGAGGGCTCAAGTCGGATGTTGGAACAGGGGTGAGGCTCGCACTAAGAAGAAATGGCGGTTTTTCGTTAGGCTACACATACACAACTGACTTCTCAAAGGAAGCATTGGAAGAAGCCGTAAGACAAGCTTTAAAAATTTGTTACGCCAGAAAACCAGACCCAGATTTTAAGAGTTTTCCAGAAAAAAGCCCACACAAACCAGTTCCAAACATATATGACAAGAGAATCTCCGAACTCCCAGCAGAAGAAGCGATTAACCTCGTCCACCAACAAATCGAGACCGCTTCTAGCGACAAACGTGTCAAAACCATACGATGCCTCACAAACCTGTCGGTAAGCGAAGTAGCCATACTGAACTCCCTCGGAGTTTCGGGAAACTATAATGCGTCTTCCTTATACACCTATGTTTATGTCTTGGCCGAAGAAAAAGGCTCCAGCGGAGTCGGTTGGGAGGACTACACCAACTGCTTCTTTACGACAGACGAACCGATCAAAATAGCCGAAGAGGCCATGAACCTAGCCATACAACAGTTGCATGCAAAACCAATCGAAAAAGGAAGAATGGATTTAATAATCTCTCCAGACGCGCTTGCAAAACTCTTGATATACACATTTATCCAAGAGGTCAGGGCAGACCGCATCCAAAAGTTGCAATCACCCTTTGTTGGAAAGCTAAACCAAGAAATAGCCTCCCAAAAACTAACAATCTTAGATGACGGACGAATCCCAAGGGCTGTTGGTTCGAAACCCTTCGACGATGAGGGCGTTTCAACAGCGAGAACAACAATAATAGAGAAAGGCATGTTGAAGAACTTCTTATACGACACTTATTGCGCGAAAAAGGAAGAGACAAAGAGCACCGGGAACTCTTTAAGACACGCACTACTTCAAGTAGTTCCAAAATACAAGATGGAACCTTCAATTGGGCCAACCAACATGGTGGTCAAAGCTGGAACGACACCGTTAGACTATATCATAAAGGAGGCTAAAAATGGAGTCATAACAAAGGACTTTATCGGAACCCACACATCCAATCCACAAAGCGGAACTTTCTCCATAGCACCACACTGTGCCTTCAAAATAGAGAACGGGGAGATCAAACATCCTATAAAAGAGGCGATGATAGGTGGAGACATACCAACACTACTAAAGAGCATCGAAATCGTTGGAAAAGACGTTAAACATGTCTTGCTATATGACGCTGCATTGTTGAAAGACGCAACGCTGATAGCTCCATCAATGCTGGTAAAAGACGTTTCAGTAAGCGCTTAATTGCAAAACATAGGAGAAAACAGCAACCGAAAGACAATAAAAACAGGATTGTTTTTTCATTAAAGGGAGTTATTTAGGCTTTCCCAATAGCCAATTTCACTTGGCTGACAAAGTCACATTCTTCTTGCATTCCTTCCAATTCCAATCTGCGAAGAAATCCATAGCTTGAGTATATGTCATCTAAAATCTTTCGCTCAACAACATAGGCGCCAGACCTTAAAAACTCCTCAAGGCCCTTAGCGAACACCTCGATTTTCTCAGCTATCTCATCACGCTTGAGGGAGTAATTGTTTTCTAAATATCTATAAATTAGAAGAGTGGCTCCTCTTCCGAACACTTGATTCAAGACTTTATCTATGATTTTTGAGATCTTGTCTTCCTTTCTGTTTGTTTGTTGGGTTATGTTTTCCAATTTTGCTCGAAGTATCGTGTGTATTACGACTTAATAAGTCTTGTCGTATACTTGTTCAACACATATACAATTAAAATACGTAAGAAAACCGGTCACATGAAATCAGTAAGATTCAATTGTTGAACTCTTTGTGAAGCAGTTTTTCCTTCAAAGTGCTCATCAAAAATCACGATTTGGCCATAAACACCATCATATCCCGGCACTACTTTAACTCGTCCCTTTCTCACCCTTGTTATCGCTTCAGCAATTTTTTCATCAACAATGGTGCTTAACGCTTCTTCTGAAGCATCAATAAGCACACTGTACTCATCGCCGAATTTTTCAACAAGCCGATTGTAAACGCTCCAAACTTGCTGGGTGGATGGAGAATCAACGCCCAAAACGGTTGCAATGATCTCTGAAAGCGGAAGCAAATGCATAAAATCCACAGCGCCTCTAGGTCTAAAGCCCAGTGATCGGTCAGCCAGCTCTTCAACACGCTGTTCAACACCCTTCGTAAGTTTTCTGCGGCAAACAGGGCAAACGTTCCCGAGTTTAATTGCCTCTGCTGGTGGTAGGGCTACGTGACAGTTTCTGTGGCCTGTCCAATGATATTTTCCATATGCAGGGTCTGTCTCTATCGTAAATTTGAATCGCTCCTCATTCTTGGAGCGGATAGCATTTGCAACTTCATGATAGTACAGTCTTTTCAGCTCGAAAACGTTGGCCTCTCTTCCGATGCGCCAAGGCCAAAAGCTGTGGCTGTCGCTGTTGGAAACTAGGGCGAAGTTGTCGAGTTTGCTTAAACGCCAGTTCATTGGCGGGTCAGAAGAAAGCCCAGTTTCTAAAGCGTAAATGTGCTTTGTCATGTCTTGGTAGCACTCTTCAACGCTGTTGAAGCCGCTGAAAGCACCGAAGATGCTGAACCAGGGCGTCCAAGCGTGCGCTGGAAAAACCATGTTTTCGTCTGAAACCTCCATTACTTCTTCAACTAAATGCGGCGCATCCATGTTCAATGTTGGTCTACCGTCCGCTGCCAAGTCGCCGTATTTTGATAATCTGTCGCTGATTTGAACGGCGGCTTCTATGCTCGGCGTCAAAATGACGTGGTGAACCTTCTTAACCTCATTTTCAAAAGTGAATATCGTACTCACCTCTGTTGTTATCATGAAGTATACTGGCGACTCTGAATTTCTTGCAACTTTATACAAATCCGTTCCCGATTCAGGAACGAGGGTTTCCTTTAGTTCTTTAAGCCATTTAGTATGTGTGAAATCCCCCGTGCCCACAAGGTTTAAGCCCTTAATTCTCGCAAAACGAGCAATTTCTTCAACACACATTCTTTGGCTTGTAGCACGACTGTAACGGCCATGAATATGTAAATCAGCTATAACTTTCAACCTTCACCAAGCCTCTTTTTGCTCACATACTTCTCAAAAACCTTTTCCCAATCAACTTTCAATAGAATAATTAGAATGATTATTAACGGTATTGTGGTAATTGTCATTCCGATCCAAAAGTTCTCCTCGCCCAGTATGGAGACCAAAAAGTTTCCGAAAAGTTTGCCGAAGTATGCTAGAAGGAAGCACATTAATAACTTGCCAGCTAAGCACGGTATGAAAGCTTTCCAGAATTTGAACCTTAAAATTCCAAGTGGTATGAAAATCAAATCATCTGGAAGAGGGGTTAAAGCGAAAAGAAATACAGCTACTGGACCAAACTTATCGAAAATTTTAACGAAGAACTCCATTTTCCTCCGTCTTTCCTCGCTTATCAGCCTCGCCCCAAAATATCCAAGAGCATATCCTGAGAACTCCCCAACAGCTGAGCCTAAACCACCCGCAACTGTAAGGGTTAAAGGGTCTACTAACCCGCTAATACCTAACCCTAATATGATAAGCGTGTAAGGAACAGGAAAAATTATGGATACAGATCCTAGAAAACTTACGAAAAATACCCCCAAAAACTGGTACTGTACAGCTATGCCCTCTAGCCAGCTCCTTAGCAAATCTTGAATTTGCAAATAATCCATCTCTTTTCAATAGCTAATGCTTAGGAATATTAATGTGCCTATAATTTAACTCTAATTGATGTGACAATCGGAAGTTTTCCAAACCTCTTTTTATTGTTTTCAGTGCACGATCACCATAGCTATGTCCACTCCCAAGAAAATGCACATGAGCGTCACATTTAAATCAAGGTAAAATCACAAACATTCTTTACACTCTTTTGGAAAGGATGAAGTTGACGACCAAGAAGGAACCGATTTGGATAGCAAGGGATCTATCTAGATGCAGTGGATGCAGAAGATGTGAAATAGCGTGCTCTCTTTCCCATGAAAACCGCATATGGCCGGAAGCCTCGAGAATAAGAGTTTTTATGCTTGTTCCAGGAGCTGATTTTCCACATTTCTGCGCCCAGTGCGGAGACTATCCATGTGTAGAGACATGTCCAGTCAATGCCTTATCAATAAGTAAAAAAACCGGCGCAGTGGTGGTGAACGCTGAAACTTGCACCGCTTGCGGAAAGTGCATTGAAGCTTGCCCAGGTAGAATCCCCCACATGCATCCCACGAAAAATCGCATTTTAATCTGCGATTTATGCAACGGTGATCCCCAATGTGTCAAGGTTTGTCAAGAGGGGTTGTGGAACGTGCTTAGAGTTGTTCCAAGAGGGAATAATGTCTACAAGCTTTACGCTCGCAAACCAGAGGAAATAGCGCGAGATTTAACGGTTAAAATCTACGGGGAGAAGGGGGAGGAGTTCTTATGATACTGGGTTATGCGGGAAAATTTCTCGAAGTTAACCTTTCAACAAAAGACATCAAAGAGACAAAATTCAGTGATGATATTTTAAGAGAATACGTCGGCGGGAGGGGTTTAGCAACAAAAATCCTCTGGGACAGATTAGGCAGTAAATGGGAAACCATAGACCCATTAGGGCCGCAAAACATACTCCTTTTCTTAACAGGGCCACTCACGGGATTTTTCCCGGGCGGAAGAATCTGTGTGTCTGGCAAGTCTCCCCAAAGTAATGGTGTTGTAGGCTCAACCGTCGCTGGAGAATTTGGGGTTGAGCTCAGGTGCGCTGGTTATGATGGCATAATCGTAACTGGCGAAGCAGAAAAACCCATCTATTTGTTTGTAAAGGATTCTGATGTCGAAATTAGAGATGCCGGTCACGTCTGGGGTAAAGACGCAAAACAAACTGTGGCAGTGCTTACTAAGGAATGTAGAAAGCTTCTGAAAAAGCGTTTTCCACAAAAAGGCGAGTGGAAAGAACCCTCAATACTATATGTAGGACCGGCTGGAGAAAACAAGGTGCGAACAGCTGTAGTTGCAGCCAAGTGGACGCACGCCGCTGGTTATGGCGGCTACGGTGCAGTTATGGGTTCAAAAAAGCTTAAAGCTGTGGTTGTCAAGGGCAGTGGACCCCTGCCGGAAGTGGCTGACATTAAAAAAGTGAAAGCGCTAATACAAGAGGTGTGCGAGAACGCTTATGAAAGCGAGTTGTGGAGGCGTTGGGGAACCGGCGCCGCTGGCTACGAAGTTGGAGCAAAAACAAGCTCTGAACCAATACGAAACTGGCAGGAGGAGTGGCACAACGAAAAAAGCTTCGGCGTTGACCAGTTCGAGAACAGAGTCTGGATAAAACCATATTGGGGTGATTTTGGCTGTCCAACAACATGTCTAAAAATCGCGGTGGTTAAGGCTGGAAAGTTCAAAGGGGCAATAACAGACAACCCAGACTATGAACTACAAGCATATTTGGGCCCGAACCTGGGGATTTTCACCCCAGAAGAGAACGTGTTTTTAACATCACTCATTGACGATTTAGGTTTATGCGGCATACAAACAGGAAATGTGCTGGGTTTTGCGGCTGAGCTTTTTCAGAGGGAGATTTTAACAAAGGATTATTTAGACGGTCTGGAGCTCAAGTGGGGTGATGCCGAAGGCTTCGCAGCTTTAACCAGAAAAATCGCCTTTAGAGAGGGCATAGGCGACTTGTTGGCTGAGGGAACCTATCGGGCAGCCTTGAAAATTGGGAAAATGAAGAAAGTGAACGTGTTACAGTATGCCGTGCAATGCAAGGGCATAAGCATCGGTGCTCACGGAATCCGTAGCGGAAAAGACTATCCAGAAATCTATTCTTATGCTTGCTCCGTTCAAGGCGGAGACCACACATCCACGGCTTCCTTACCCCTAAATTCCGGAGGTGAACTGATCATGATCTTTCACGATTCAGCAGTGTACTGTTACTTCAACATCTTTGGGTTGCCGCGCAAACTGAAATTCGAATTTTACAAGGCAGTAACAGGTCTAGAATTGACACAAGAAGAATGGTGTAACACGAAAGCGTTAAGAATACTGCAACTACAAAGAGCCATGCTTCTATTAGGCGGTCCTGACTTGACATGGGACCCAGAAATCCACGATGACAACCCGCCAAGATTTTATGAGCCGCTACCCTCTGGACCTTATAAGGGAAAGGCTGTTTATAGGCCTAGGGTTGGAAGGGATAAGAGAAGGTATTATGAGGCAGCTGGATGGGACGAAAACGGTGTACCGAAACCTGAAACTCTTAAAAAACTCGGACTCAAAGACGTAGACAGAGTGTTAGAGAAACTACGCTGAAAGCTTATTGCGGATTTCCGCGCAAGCTGTGCAGACCAAACCACTCACTAGATTTTCCCTTCACGAGAAGGAATGCTAAATAACCTGTCAACTTGAGACATGGACAACCCTTTTCGGTGTGACTATTACAGAAATTTTTTCGTCTTTTTCTTCGAAGGGAACCGCTTCCACGACTTGGATGTCGTGAACTGTTGTTGCGACAGGAATTTCTCCGAACATTTTTCTCAGGATTTGTATTTCTACGTCGCCATACCCGTGTCCTTTTCCGAGCCTATGTCCATGCATGTCAACGGCAACTGAGCCCTCGACAACTAAGTCGGGTTTAGGAAAATTTTGCACTTCAACACCACATCTGAAGGCTCCTTTAATGGTTGATGCAAAATGTTCTTTGCCTTTCACGTCTGCTGGATTGATTAGAATAAAGCCTTTTTCAAGCCTCGGAGACGCCATTATCAATACTTTTCCATCTTTAAGGGCGTTTTCTCTGACTTTACGCTGTGGCGAATCAGGGTTTACAAAAACAACCTTAGCTTTTTTCCATTCTTCGAGTCTTCGCAGTTTTTCAGTGGCAACCTCAGCTCCGATAAAATTTGGGATTCTTCCTCGGCAAGGAAGTGGAAAAACCGCTATTCCTAAGCGTTCCATCTCGCTCCAGATTTTTTGTCTCAGCAACTGTTTTTTTGAGGCTATGCTCATAAGTCTCTACAACAAAGTGAAAAATGAATATGCGGTGTATAAGGTTTAGATCATTCCCAGTTTTCTGCCGCCCTCTTTGAAGGCATCTGTAGCTCTGTCCAGCTGTTCTCTTGTGTGTTTTGTGCATAGCTGGACTCTGATTCTGGCTTTGTCTCTCGCAACCATGGGATAGAAGATTGGCAAAACGAATATGCCCTTTGTCCACAGGTAGTCCGCAAGGTCCTTTGAGGTCTTGCTCTTGCCACACATCACCGGAATTATAGGCGTTTCCGTGTTTCCCGTATCAAACCCAGCGTCCTGTAAGGCGTCCAGGAGATGGTTGCGGTTTTCCCAGACTCTTTTCACGTGTTGTGGCTCTGTTTCTAAAACATCTATGGCTGCGGTGCAAGCGGTAGCAACGCCTGGTGGAACAGCGCCACTTAAAAGCCAGCTTCTAGCCTTGTTATAGGCAAAGTTGCGTAGATCTTCACCGCCGGTAATATGCCCACCTATAACGCCAAAAGCCTTGGAGAATGTTCCCATCTCAACGTGCACCTCATCACGTCTGAGTTTATAGTGATTCACTATGCCCCTTCCACCCTCGCCCAAGACGCCTTCACCGTGAGCATCGTCAACAAACACACCAGCGCCGTGTTCTTTGGCGATTTTGGCTATTCCTGGCAGTGGCGCTGTGTCCCCGTCCATGCTGAAAACTCCATCCGTAAGGATCCATATGTGATTGTATGGCGGGTCGTGCTTTTCCGCTTCATCCATAACACGCGCCAAGTCCTCCGCATCCTTGTGTTTGAATATTGCTCTGTCCGCGCGGCTCAATCTTACACCATCGATTATTGAACCGTGGTTTAGCTCATCAGAAACGAATAAGTCGCCCCTGTCAGCAAGTTGCGGAACAACTCCCTCATTAGCCATAAAGCCTGTTTGAAATGTTAGCGATGCTGGAGCGTTCTTGAACTTCGCGAGACGTCGGTCCAATTCCTCGTGGAGAGTCATATTACCCGAAATTGACCTGTCGCTGCCAGCGCCCGCTCCGTATTTTCGGGTTGCCTCTATCATTGCTTTGACAACTTTCGGGTGTGTCGCGAGGTTTAGGTAGTTGTTCGCACAGAGCATTAGGACCTTTTTTCCGTCAACTATGCAGATTGGCTCGCTTGCGCTTTCCAGAACTTTGAGTTCCCAGTTGAGGTTTTCACGAACCAAACGCTGATATTCTTCACCTAAATATTTTGTAGGATGACGCTTGGTTGCCACATTAATCACCTTCTAGAAAACTTAGTTTCGGTTTCTTTTAAAACGTTTCCTATGCCATTTAAGCAGAAATTATATTTTAGAGACAGCCTTCGGCAAAACGTTTTGTCAGTTTTTCTATCATATCCTTCGTCATAGAAGCCAAATCGTATGTTGGGCTCCAACCCCACTCTTCACGAGCCACGCTGTCATCTATCGACATTGGCCAGGAATCCGCAATCTTCTGCCTAAAATCAGGCTTGTATTCGCACTTAAATTCTGGAATATGCTTCTTGATTTCAGCCGTCAATTTGCCAGCGGAGAAGCTTATCGCGGCCACATTGTAGCTTGTGCGACATTTAATCTGGGCAGGGCCAGCTTCCATGAGGTTTATGGCTGCTTTGATGCAGTCGGGCATGTACATCATCGGCAACACCGTGTCCTCCCTCACAAAGCATGTGTACTGCTTCTTTTTGATTGCCTCATAAAATATCTCTACAGCGTAGTCTGTTGTGCCTCCGCCTGGAGGAGTCTCGCTGCTTATGATGCCTGGATAACGAACACTTCGCACATCCAAGCCGAATCGAATAAAGTAGTAATTGCACAACAGCTCACCAGCGACCTTTGTGACTCCATACATGGTTCTGGGGATTAAGACAGCGTTTTGAGGTGTATTAACACGGGGCGCTTCTGGACCGAAGACAGCGATAGAACTGGGCCAAAAAACCCTAACTAGCGCGAATTCCCTTGCAACCTCAAGCACGTTGTAAAGGCCGTCCATGTTCACACGCCAAGCGAGCTGGGGGTTTTCTTCACCTACAGCCGAGAGAACAGCCGCCAGATGATAAATCGTGTCGATATCATACTTCTCCACAACTTTCTCGATGCTTCCTCTATCGGTTGTGTCCACATACTCGAAGGGGCCAGACTCTAACAACTTCTCGCCGGGCTTTCTCTTATGCCCAGCCGCAATAACGTTGTCTCCACCATATTTCTCTCGAAGCTCTATTGTCAATTCAGACCCGATTTGCCCGGTGGCACCAGTTACCAGAATCCTTTTCATGCTTTTTCTCGACATTCGACAACCTCGTTTAGTGTGAGAAAAGCGATTTAGATTTTTAACATATAAGAATTTTCAGATGAAAAGCCTTTTTCACTCCATGCTTTTACCGACGGATTTCAGCCTCCGAAACAGCTCCTCAACGGGATTTTCATGCGAGTCCACCTTTGTTTCCACCTCAACCTTTTCAGTACCGACCACGATTAAAGCTGATGACTTTTCGCCTCTCTTGTCTCCGCCGCTTTCGCTTCCCGCTTTCAATGCCTTTGCCATTCTCCAAGCCAAATCTCCACTGGCGCTTTCAAACTGTTTAGCCATACTGCTGACTACCTCCTTTTTGAAGAGCAAATTTCCAATAACAATGTAATCCTTCCCTACAATTTCCGCATGATATTCAGGAGTCCCAACGCCTGAGAAAACAGCTTTTCTCCTCTTGAAATCCATTATTGCCACTTGCCTTAGCTCTCTTTCTGGGTCTTCCAGCAAGAGTGTATTCAAAGTCCGTTGGGGCGTCAAGCCTTTCATGAGCAATTCGAGTCCTTTGACCCCGTAGATGACGTTTGTGTAGGCTTGGGTGACTATCACGCCTATCCCCGGTTTTGCATGAGGCACCCTATCACCTACATGGGTGGAGCCTGAAGCAACAGCAATGCCCATCAATTTGGAGGCCGGCGATATGGCTAGTATGGAGAAAGTCCCACAAAGTACACAGGTTCTTGCTATCTTCATTAACCGCATCTCGTATCTGGCTTATCTTTACCAATAAAGATGCTGAAATAGTTTATAGCATGCTCCACAAATCTTCTCATTAGATGAAAGCTATGAAGCTGGGCTTTATCGTTAACCCAATCGCAGGCATGGGGGGCAGAGTGGGACTAAAAGGGACGGATGGAGTTCTAAAAGAGGCTATTGCAAGAGGAGCTAAGCCCATAGCACCTGGAAGGGCAAAAGAATTCCTGCAAAAACTAAAAGAAAGCATGAGAGACCTAAAAATTGAAGTTTTGACTTGTCCAGGAATTATGGGCGCAGAAGAAGCAAAGGCTGCTGGTTTTCCCATCAAAATTTTACCGATGAAGATAGGGAAAGAGACGAGCGCTGAACATACAAAAAGGGCAGTCAAACTGTTAACCTCGGCAAAAGCGGATCTGATAGTTTTTGTCGGCGGAGACGGCACAGCCAAAGACATTTTTGATGCCATGCAAGGCTGTGGAGGTGAGGTGCCAGTTTTGGGAGTTCCTTCAGGAGTGAAAATGTATAGCGGCATTTTTGCAGTAAACCCTCAAGACGCCGTGGATGTTATCTTGACTTTCTATGAAAACCAAGCGGAAATAACAGAGTTTGAAATTATGGATGCTGATGAAAGGGCTATCCGAAGCGACGCTTTCTCGGTGAAGCTTCACGGTTTTCTGAAAGGACCATTTGTTCCCATGCGAATTCAGGGAAGCAAACAAGTGAGCCCAGAAACGGTTGACGAGAAGGAAAACCAAACAGCAATAGCGCGATTCATAATAGAAGAGACGCAACCAGACGCCACATACATACTTGGTCCAGGAACAACCGTCAAGCGCATTGCAGAACTGATGGGCGTTGAGAAGACTGTATTAGGCGTGGACATTTACAAAAAAGGCAAAGTCACACTTGATGTGGACGAGAAAACAATTTTGGAAGAAGTAGAGGACTGGCAAAAAACTTGGATTATCCTCTCGCCAATTGGGCATCAGGGAATTCTTCTAGGAAGAGGAAACTTGCAGATAAGCCCGAAAATCATTAAACGCGTCGGAAAGCGACGGATAATCGTTGCCGTAACTAAAAGCAAGCTTCAAAGCATCGAAGGAAATGTTTTAAGGGTTGACACAGGCGACGCTGAGGTTGACGATATGCTTGGAGGATACATTAGGGTCGTCACGGATTATAGAGAGTGGCGGCTCATGCCAGTACGGTAATACGAACCAGTTTTCATGTTCTGTTTTTTGAAAAAGTGGAGGGAAAGATGAAAGACCTATGGATTCAGAAGAAAGCGAAAGCAAAGCCTAGGAGTTTGGGGTATGTAAGATGGTTGGTAACCGTATTGTCTACTGTCTAGTGGAGGCGTTGTGCTTCCTTCTTCTAAAACCTGAACTATTGGATAATTACATATTTAGGTGGTTATCTTTTATGTAGTACAGAGGCTTGCTGTTTTGACTGACTCGATTGAAGCAGAAGACGAGGAGAAACTTGCGGCGGAGTTAAGAGGGAACACGTTGCGTGTCTATTTTTATGTGTTAAGGTCGGCTGGGAATGTTGGTGTGCGTGAGGTGCAGCGCGCTTTGGGTTTTTCGAGTCCAACTTTGGCTGCTTATCACTTGGACAAGCTTGCAGAGTTAGGGTTGGTGGAGAAGATGCATGGAGAATATGGGTTGGTGAGGGTGGTGAAGGTTGGCGTTTTGAAGCAGTTTATAAAAGTAGGAAGGGTTATGCTTCCTAGGTCTCTTTTTTATGCGACACTTTTTACTACACTTTTGATTTTGTATACGGCATATTTGTTGGGTTTTGAAAGGGTTGGTCTCTCCAGCATTTTTGCGTTAATATTTGGGGTTTTGGGCGCACTTATGTCTTGGTGTGAGACCGTAAGGGCGTGGCGAGAGAAGACATAGTGTACAAGTTTTTGCACAGACTGTACAAAAGCATTGAGTTATATACTTCTTATTTCTGTAAAATATGGTTGATGTTATGACATGAGGTTGCTAGTTTCTGGATTGGTGGGTGTGCTTGTCGCGTGTTTAATTTTTACAGCCACTGTTGTGCTGGTGCCTCAGCACGTGCCGCCTAGGGTGCTTTTGAGTGTAAGTGTCGGTGATGGTGAATTGTGGAGGTTGGAGGGGCCTAAGGGAGTGGCGTATTGTCAGCCTGCCCTTAAACCGCCACCATTTGTCCTCAATGTCACGCTTTACGAGTTTACTAAGCCGCTTGGAGTAGGCAGCGAAGCCGATCTGACGATCACGTTAACTTCAAAGCTTAACGCGTCTGAGACTTACTTTGTGGCAGGATGGATAGGCGCCCTCTTCTTAGAGTCCGGTTCGGTAAAATTGCCTGAGAGAGGAGTAAAACCCGGTGGAATAAGTTTTATCAATGAAAGTTCGAGGTGGGTGTGGATAGGGAATGTTGAGCCCAACGGCTCGAAAACCTTCAATCTCAGAATAAAAGCCATAGAGGTTGGTATTGTGCATCTGGAGATGGTTGCTGCGATAATGGATGAGTATTTCTCATGGGATAGAGAGTATATATTTCCCATCGAGGGAGGACACGAAAGGATAAGCATGCTATTTACAATATTGAGGAATGACGTCTTAGTGTATCCACTGGATCTGCCTTTGATAATGCAGGATGGCGAGTGGAGGTATCCAACTCGGGTCATCCCTCGAATGAGTTTTATCCCGCCGGGTATGCCCCCTTACGCTCTTGGAACAGAATTTAACGTAACCATTGTAATAGAGCCTTATATAGGGAATGCGACGGATGCGACCATGAGGTTTGTTGTGGAGGAGGGAATAGTCCTTGTGGAGGGGGATGCCCTGTGGACCGGAAATGTCACGATAAAACCTTATAGAGAGGTTCAGCTTTCCATGAAGATAAAATTTGTTAAGGTCGGCACTTGGTACATGTACTGTTACGCAGAAAAAGACGGACTAATAATAGGAGCCCCAGAAATGCTACAGTTCATAGTCTCCAATGATGACATTACATGGTCCGGAAGATGAAATAAAACTCCAAAATTTAATATATACGATGTTCATTACATTGTATTTATGTCAAACAACTATTTTGGAAGGTTAGGCATCATCGTTACAATTTGTTTATTAACAATTTCAATCTTGTACCATTCCCTAGTCCCTGCAAGCAAGAACCATTCCAAAACATCCACGGAATTATCTACGGATAACATAGAGCTATTTTCAAACACTACAACAAGCTATTTGATTGGTCATTTTGAGTATTACAATTGGAAAATCCGTGATTTTATACCGCTTGCGTTTGCGAGAGTTGGCATATATGATGTTGATAAGAACGAATACCTCGGAATTGCGTGTACTGATATCTATGGAAATTTCACTTTCGGTCCAATAAATAATCCGACGGGAATAAACATAAAATGTTACGTTTACACCGAAAACCTTGACCTTTCCACTAACATTTCTAGGGTGACGGTGCTTAAAGAGGATACTGAGAATCTATACCAAGACCAGACTCTCATTTACAACATTCCTGCAGGTGAAAATAGATCAATCACCAAGGAGTTTCCCGACTTCTACAAGGGTTTTACTGTTTTTTCTTTTCATTCAGGCTTGAATAAAGGCTGGTACTGGATATACACGGCAACTGGCAACGAAACAGATGGCGCAGTGGCCCACTACCCTTCTGCTCTAAATCCGTACTACGATAATGAGACGCAGAGGATTCATCTCCCCACTTTCACGTATGAATACACCGATATCATTCTCCATGAATACGCCCACTACATAATGCACTGGGCGCATTACTATTCGTTACACTATTGGTATTGGCCAGGCTCTTCATGGGATTACTCACACAACGGAACCAGCGATCCAACTACGGCGTGGGTGGAAGGCTGGGCGTTCTTCTTTCCACTCGCAGTCAAGAACAATGGAACATGTGAGAGCGACGTGGGACCCGTTGATTTTGAAAACCAACACTGGTGCTCTCCCGACTGGGATGACGGCGACAAGGTTGTGGGACGAGTGACAGGCGCCCTGTGGGACATCTATGATTCGCAAAACGACAGCGCTCCATGGTACTACGACAACTTCACAGATGGCTTTAACGACATATGGAATGTAATGCTCACCCAACCGTACAACAACTTCAGCCAGTTCTGGCAATCGTGGAACACAAGCGGCTACCCGAAACAGCCAGCCCTATTAGCAATATTTCAAAACAGCATAGACTACAGAGGACCAGGCGACGTAGATGCAAACGGTTTTGTCGATATAGATGATTTGTATAAGGTAGCCAACCTCTTCGGAGTTTTAAAAGGAGATCATCGGTGGGATGACCGGGCCGATTTAAATCATGACGATTTCATCGACATAGAAGACTTGTACACGGTATCCCTGAACTATGGAAAAAGCTACGACTGCTAATGCTTCCCAAATCAAAATACTGAAAAACGTTGGACAGCTGATACAATAGAACTCAGCAAGACCAGCTATAACTTTCCAAAACCAAGGAAGAAAACGCTCAGATTTATGCCAACCAGACCGAAATAAATGCGCCAGACATCAAACAACAAATTAACCGCCATAAGTCAGTCTGAACTCGAACTACTCTAATTTCGCTGTATTAAGCTTTAAGCTCCAAGCTTTTTAGTCTTACCAATCAAGTTCATCAAGATAGGCATCAAATCCATGCCCCTTATCCTGTTAAGCCCACCCTTAACACAAGCTCTTTCATCAAACTCTTCGACATCGTCACGGCGAACATAAGGTCCTGTTATTGCGATTGGAACAGGGTCGCCTTCGTGTTTTCCAGTTATTAGGGATGTTGTGTGGTCGGCAGTTACAGCCAAATAAGTCGATCTTAGGTCTATGCTGTCAAGCGTGTAGCTGAGCATGTTGTCGATTTTTTCGATCAGCTCGACTTTCTGTTTGATGTTTCTGTCGTGGCTGGCGACATCCGTCGCCTTCACGTGCAAAAGCACAAAATCATGTGTTTTTACTGCTTGAATTGCTGCTTTTGCCTTAGCCATGAAATCTGTCTGTGGCGTTCCGGTTGCACCCTTGACATTTAGCAATTTCATTCCGGCAACCTTGCACGCGCCCCTAATTAATGAAACAGCAGCTATGCATACCGCGTTTATGCCATATATTTCTGAGAGAGGTTTAATATCCGGGATTGTGCCCGCTCCTCTACATAAAACGATGTTTGCTGGTGGCAATCCTCGTTTGACTCTTTCTTTGTTAACCGGATGTTCCTTCAAGACCTTGTGGAATTTTCGCATGAGTTGGTCGAGGATTTTGGCTGTGAGCTTCGCTTCCGGACTCGCCTCCAACGGTTTTATCTCCAAAACCTTCTCCCCGACTTTTTCGGGATCCGAGTCGCAAACTGCTCTTGAAAGCCTTGGGCCACGAATAACGAGGGCTGCTCGATGCTGAACTGTGTTCTTGAACAAGAACCCAACTGAGGGCTTTTCCAGCCTGATTTTCCGGAGGCTCTCAGCCAGTTTAGCCGCATCCTCGTTCGCAATTCTTCCGGCACGCCTATCCAAAACAACAAGGTTTTCATTCACTGTTGCAAAGTTGCATCTGAAGGCAACATCACGGGATAAAACTTCAACACCTGAACCTATGGCTTCTAAGGCTCCTCTTCCAGAATAAACTTTGAGGGCGTCATAACCAAGCAGTGCAAGCGTGGCGATGTCGCTTCCAGGAGGCGTTCCCGGCGCTACTGGGTCCATCATGCCACAGACCCCCGTTTTGGCTATTCGGTTCAGTGAAGGTTTGTGAGCTGATTCTAATGGTGTTTTCCAGTTTAGTTCTTTTATTGGTCTATCAGCCATTCCGTCTCCAATGACTAGAATTGCCTTCAATTTCGATTCACGCCATTCCCATAGTGGGAACATATTCAAGTTTGATTTATGCAGTTAAAATACTTACGTATTTCACTGTTTCGAATTTTACAAGGCAGTAACGAGCAAAACTTTTAATAATCTCTTTTCTCACTTCATGTAAAGTGGTTGCAATGGGCGATTTAGTTCCACATCGCTGAGTTCTCGCAACATTTAGCCCATATTAGAACCAGTTGTTCACTAGAATTATATTCAACCACCAACAACAAGGAGAGCGATAAAGATGTCAGACATGGGAATCACTGTTAAAAAATCCGAAGACTTCTCGGAATGGTACACTCAAGTCGTTTTGAAGTCGGGACTAGCTGACTATGCTCCAGTCAAAGGCTGCATGATACTTCGCGAGCACTCTTACGCTATTTGGGAGAAAATCCAAGAAATCTTCAACGAAAAAATAAAGGCGACAGGACACAGAAACGTGTACTTCCCAATGTTCATACCTGAAAGCTTCTTGAAGAAAGAGGCGGAACACTTCCAAGGCTTTGTCCCACAAGTTGCTTGGGTAACGATTGGCGGAGACAGCCCACTGGAGGAAAGACTCGCCGTAAGACCCACATCCGAAACAATCATGTACGCAACTTATGCAAAGTGGATCAGAAGCTGGAGAGATCTCCCAATAAAACTGAACCAGTGGAACAGCGTCGTGAGATGGGAAACAGAAGCAACCAAACTCTTCCTTCGAACAAGGGAATTCCTTTGGCAAGAAGGACACACAGCCCACGCAACAAAGGAAGAAGCAGACCAAGAGGTAACGGAAATCCTAAATGCATACAGGGATGTGATGGAAAGTTATTTAGCCATTCCAGTGCTTGCGGGAACGAAAACAGAGAACGAAAAATTCGCGGGCGCCCTCTACACAACAACCCTAGAGGCATTAATGCCCGATGGAAAGGCGATACAGATGGGAACATCGCATCAGCTAGGCCAAAACTTCTCAAAGGTCTTCGACATTAAATTCCTCGACCAAGACGAAAAAGAACGCTACGTTTGGCAAACATCCTGGGGCTTCTCAACACGAATTATAGGCGCTATGGTGATGGTGCACGGCGACGACAAGGGACTAGTCCTGCCTCCGAAAGTTGCCCCGATACAGGTAGTGATAGTTCCAATACCTTACAAGGACGTTGACGTGAAGTCAATTCTAGCGGAAGCCAGAGAAATCTATGAAAAGTTGCAGAAGCATGGCATACAGGTTGTTCTTGACGACAGAACGGAATATACCCCGGGATGGAAATTTAACGAGTGGGAACTAAAAGGCGTGCCCATAAGAATAGAGATAGGCCCAAGAGACATAAAGCAAAAACAGGTAACACTAGCCAGAAGAGACACCTTCGAAAAAATCGCCACTAAGGAAAAGCAGATAGTCGATGCCGTAACAAAACTGCTGGAAAAAATCCAGAAAAACCTCTTCAACAGAGCCAAAAAATTCCTAAAAGAAAACATCACCACAGCGAAAACCTACGACGAATTCAAGAAAAGCCTGAAAGAGAAAGGCGGGTTCATAAGAGCATGCTGGTGTTCCAACCCAACCTGCGAAGAAAAGATAAAAGAAGAAACTGGAGCAACCATTAGGATTGTGCCCTTTGAAAAAGAAAAGACGTTTTCCAAATGCATATGCTGCGACCAAAAAGCAAAAGAAGTCGTTTACGTCGCAAGGGCATATTAAGCTAGCGAACTTCCAATTTGACACACAGCTTTTTATTCATACAGTTTTACTCGGTTTTTGAGCTGATTGACAACATCAGTTAATCCAAGTTTTTTAAAAGTTGTCCTTGTTGGAATCCCGCGTTCGTCCCAGCCTCTTTTCCGATAATACATCTGCAACATGGCATCATACTTTTTTCTGTTAAGCTTTGCACCCTTAAATGGGCCTGTAGTTAGTGGATCCTCAAACCATCTTGCCGGCGGAACATCCATATCTCTGCTCCAGCTCTTACCATATTCACGAATCCAGAAGGCACGAGTTAAGTTGAAGACTCTATCAGCAATGACGTTTAAGTCATCCCACGCCATTTCGAGACCTGTGGTCGCATGCAAGAACTTCGGATACCATTCAAGCTCAAAGCCAACCTCAACCCACGGAAGCCTACAGGTCGTCGAGCATTCGAAAAAGCCGCCACGAATACGCTGCAATTCAATGACTTTATCAACTTTCTCTTCTCCGTAGCTCTCCCTTCCAACCTTGACTTCCCAAGAGATCACCCAAGCATCCTTATGATGCGCACCCGCAAGGCTGGTAGCATAAGATAAAGCCATTGCTGGCGTAGTGTGACAATCATAAGCCGAAATTTCCAGTCCCTTCACGTGCATAGCCCAGCGGTTTGAACCCTTACCAATTTTTTCAGCTGCAAATCGAACACCCTCGGCGAGAACGCCACCCAAACCACCCTTACGTGCAATATCTTCAATCAAAGCTCTAACCGCCTTATAATCACCCCAAGAAATCGTGTCCTCAATAAGTTTCTTCTCGGAAGCTTCCATCGCGAAGCCAATGACATTGCCTAAAGAAATCGTGTCTAAACCGAATTCATCGGCAATCCTATTAAGGGCTGCAACCTTATTTAAATCGCCTAACCCTATATTTGAGCCTAACATCGCAACATTCTCATAATCAAGCTCTGATCCTTTTCCGTCAGCGTCTTCAACAACATTGCCGCAGGTCATGTTGCAATGCGGGCATCCACGCTGCGAAGTCTTAATTTTCTCCATAGCGAAACCGCCTATGGCTTCTGCCCTTTCGAAGACCCCCTCACTGTAATTATATGCAGGAAGGACACTGTTTTCTTGGCTCCACTCGATGGTCGACATCGTGCCTTGCCGCTTCCAAAACGCATAGTTTGGCTTAGCCAAAATCTCATTGTAGGCTTTAGCGCCTAACTTCTTCAACTCCCTTGGATGAGCGACAGGCAAATCGCCAGATCCAACCATGACGACAGCCTTCAAATTCTTAGAGCCCATAACCGCTCCGATTCCTGGTCTACCGCCAGCTCTTCCCTCCTGAGAAACAATGTTTGCGAACTTCACGAGGTTCTCTCCAGCCTGGCCTATTGATAGGATGCCAGCTGTCCGTCCATAAACTTTTCTAAGCTTGCCTTCGGCTTCAAAAGAACTTAAGCCCCATAAGTCTCGAGCGTCAAGAAACTCAATTTTTTCATCCTGAATCAGTAGAACAGTCGGTTTTCCTGCCTTGCCCTCCACAACTATGGCGTCATAGCCAGCCTTGCGCATCTGAACAGCGGCATGCGTCCCGACGTTTCCATCCCCGTAGCCACCCGTAAGAGGGCTTTTCGCCGCAACAACAAGTTTGCCGCTGCTTGGAAGAGCGAAGCCAGTTAATGGTCCTGTAGCAAACACAAGCCTATTTTCAGGCGACAATGCATCGATTCCTGGTTTAAGTTCATCCCAAAGGATTCTTGCAGCGAATCCCCGCCCGCCAAGGAAGTTCTTGGCCATTTCGGCACCATATTCTTGTGCTATAGCTTTGCGCTTGTTCAGGTCTACCCGCAACAACCTACCATTCCAGCCATGCATGAAAACCACCTTTACCGAATGACTCGCGTATGTATGTTTACACAATTAATAAATTTGACGATGACAGTGTGAAAAATTTAATAATTCAAAGGATATAATCCGAAATCAAAAGTTGGAGATGAACAGTTTGAACAAAGAAAGGCCTAAAATCGCAATCATTGGCGCGGGCAAAATGGGAGAAGCCATAATTTCAGGACTTCTAAAGTCAGGCGAGTACAAACCTCAAGACATACAAGCATTCGAAATCATCGAGAGCCGAAGCAGGTACATAAGCCAAACGTACAACGTAAAATGCGCAGATGACGCAAGAAAAGCTGCCTCTTTCGCGGACATCACAATAATCGCTGTAAAACCAGGAGATGTAAAAGAGGCCCTAAAACAAATAGGACTAGCAATGAAGCCGGGAAAAATGGTTGTTTCAATAGCAGCTGGTGTCACACTAGAGTTTATGAGGAAACATCTGCCAAAGGATGTTCCTGTTGTTAGGGTGATGCCCAACATGGCATGCATGGTTAGAGAAGCCATGATAGTGGTCTGCCCATCAGAAAATACAAAAAAGGAAGAACTGGAAATGGTAACAGATACGCTTTCACTTTTAGGACGCACCATAACATTGGACGAGAAATATCTGAATCTAGCAACAGGCTTAGTGGGAAGCGGCCCGGCATACATATATCTGATAATAGAGGCTTTGGCTGATGCTGGCGTAAGATTGGGCTTACCAAAAGACATTTCAACAATCCTCGCGGCACAAACAACCCTTGGTGCAGCGAAAATGGTTGTCGAAACTAGAGAACACCCAGCGAAACTCAAAGACATGGTCACCACGCCAGCTGGCACAACAATTGAGGGACTCTTAGCCCTTGAAGAAGGCAAACTAAGAGCAGTGATAATTAACGCTGTAACAAAAGCCACCGAGAGAGCAAAACAGCTCCAGCCAGCTTAGAAATATCTACCGTCACACAGTTGCTGTTTTCTATTATAACGAGTAATTCTAAATATCTTCACCATTTATTTCATTGAGAAGAATGCTTATTTATCTCAGAGGAATATGATTACAGCAATCTCACAAAACAGGGGAACAACTGTGCGATTGTTAAAAGAATCAAAAGCTATTTCGACCTTTGTACTAATAATATTAATGTTGTGCTCCTTAGTTTTTGGAGCCCTTCTATCCTATATGTGGGTTATGTCAAATTACTATAACATGCCTGAGGATGCGACCCTGCTCATAGTAACGGATGCCGTTTTCCCGGTCAATGACGCTACATATTTTAATGCAACAATTCTCAACCCATCCAATTCAATTACGGATGTGAATATAACTGCAATCCGCTTGAGCGTGGAAGGAAGAGATGAAGTGTATGATATTAACGAAACAGAGCCGGAACCTCTTCCGTTTTCCCTCAAAAGAGGGACTGAGCAGACTTTCAAGTGTAAAAAGAATTGGAGCAACTTTGCCGGGGAAACCGTGAGAATAGAACCAGTAGCAGCTAACGCCTCAACAAAAAGTTATTCATACACCACACCGAGAGTAAGGCTAAATTTAACACCAACTTTCGATGAGTCAAAAAGTGTAGAGTATTTTAACCTGACTATAGAAAACTCTGCAGATTCCGTTATTAACCTTACACTCTCGGAAATAATGGTGTTTGGTCAATTAATAAATGAAAACGTCACCCCGCCGCTCACTCCATCACCTGTTCTATCCCCTGGCCAAAGCGAAACGTTTGGGTGTAATTATAACTGGGAGAACTTAAGAGAAGAAAACGTTACAATAACCGTAAAGACAGCAGAAGGCTACGAATCAGTCTACATAACAAATGAACTTCCAGGCGCTGTTCTTCACATAGACGAAATAAAGTTTGACTATACAGATACAACATATTTCAATCTGACTATTAGTAGCTCAGAATACTCCACAACAGCCGCACTGCTAGACAGAGTAAACCTAACATTAACTAACGAAACAGCAATCACACTTAACACAATCCCACCATTGCACATCATACAAATCCCACTTCCACAGAACCAATCATTAACTATCAAGTGTCTTTGGGACTGGAATGCGCATCGTAACGAAACAATCACAGTTACCCTCTACACTCACCAAGGCTTCACCGCCCCCAGCAAGACGGTGATAACACCTCCGGCAATTGTTTGGGATATAACTGACGCAAAGTTTGACTTAGATTACACAGAGTACTTTTCAGTTAATGTAACAAATATGCCGTGCTCTCTTCAGGATATAAACGTTACAAGAATACTGCTTGGGGGAAACGAAACAATTATGGATCCGCCATTTGAAGTTTTGACTAAAGACACACAAGTGATGTTTAACTGCTCGCTTCCTTGGGCGCCTTTGATAGGAAAAAGCGTTACTCTTATAGTAATTAAAGAAGATGGATTAAACGTTTCAAGGAGTATTACAATATCTTCCGTTGGGTTAAAATTGCTGGGCAAGCCCTCTATCGGCGAATCACTTGGTCCATACGTTAACATAACAATTTCGAATTCAAAAAATTCCCTTCAAAATGTGACAATAACAAAGATAATTTTCGAAACAGAGAATAGGACCGATCCAATTGACGGTACCTTGACACTTCCCAGACTAGCTCCAGACGGATACATCCTCAAGATAGGTGAAACAATTACAGTTGTCTGTCGATGGGATTGGGATTCGTATTTAGCGGAAAGCCTAAAAGTCACAGTCTATACTGCTGAGGAATTCCACGTATCAGAAACTTGGTATGCGCCCTTCAATCCGTAACTTTTATTTCTCTTTTAACATTTAGCCTAAATTCGGAAAAGTGATAAATCTTGACTAATGTAAAAGTTACTGAAAGAGCACGTAGCATTGAATACGCCATTCGCGACGTTATTGTTTATGCAAAACAACTTGCGAAAACTGGTAAAAAAATTTATTATCTAAATATAGGCGACCCTGTTGCATTTGATTTTGACACGCCGCAGCATGTTAAGCAAGCTTTGATGAAGGCTGTTGAAGAGGGAGCAAACGCTTACTCACCCTCTGAAGGTTTGCCAGAGCTTAGAGAAGCCATAAGCCAGAAGGAAAAGATGGTTAACGGCGTTGATGTTTCTGCTGAGGATGTGATTGTTACTTCGGGAATTTCCGAAGGTATTCAAATGGTTATGGCTGCACTTATTGATGTTGGAGATGAGATTCTTCTTCCTGGACCAACCTATCCGCCTTACATTTCTTATGCCAAATTTTTCGGCGGAAAACCAATTACATATGAGACTGTTGAGGAAAATGGCTGGCAACCGAATATTAATGATTTAAGAAGCAAAATTTCAGAGAAAACCCGTGGAATAGTTATTATTAATCCTAACAATCCTTGCGGTGCACTTTATGAAGAGAGAGTTGTAAAACAGATATTAAACGTAGCGGGCGAGCATGATGTTCCTGTTTTGTCAGACGAAATTTACGACCAAATAATATACGAGAAAAAGTTCGTCAGCACCGCCCATCTGGCCAAAGATGTTCCCGTAATAGGGTTAAACGGCTTTTCAAAAGCATACTTGATGACCGGGTGGAGACTGGGCTATGTATATTTCTACGACCGAGAAGACCAGCTGCAAGAGTTAAAGCAATGCATAGAAAAAGAAGCTAGAATTAGGCTTTGTGCAAACACGCCAGTTCAGAAGGCTGGAGTGGCAGCTCTAAATGGACCTCAGGATCACATAAAGGAGATGGTTGAAAAACTTAGGCGAAGAAGGGATTACGTCTTGAAAAGGCTGAATGAAATGGAAGAGATAAGCTGCGCAAAACCAGAAGGAGCATTCTACGTTTTCCCAAAAATTCATGCGGTAGGACGAAAGTGGAAAACAGATATGGAATTCGCATTGGAACTTTTAAAGAACACAGGAGTACTTCTAGTACACGGTTCGGGGTTTGACCCGGTTTATGGTGCTGGGCATGTTAGAGGAGTCTTCCTTCCGCCCATTGAGACTCTTGAGCAAGCTTTTAACGAAGTCGACCATTTCATGAAGAAAAATAAGTAATGGATGAGGTTCTGGGTCTGCGTAGTTTTGGCTTACTTGTAAATGGGTATTCCTTCCATAGGGTCCTGAACCAGTTTCGAGAACTCTTCCATCAGCTTTTTAGTCGTTGGACCAGGCACTCCGTTTCCAATTAGCCTTTTGTTTATTTCCCTTACTGGCACGATTTCGGCGGCTGTTCCGGTGAAGAAGACTTCATCCGCGTTAAACAATTCGTAGGGGGTTATGTTTTTCTCTACGACTTCGTATCCTAGCTTTCTTGCAAGGTTCATTACTGCTTCGGCGGTTATTCCGGGCAACGCGCCTGTGTAGCTGGGTGGTGTGAAAATCTTCCCTTTTTTGACTGTGAATATGTTTTCCGCTACTCCTTCGCACACGAACCCGTTTTTGTCTAGGCATATGGCTTCGTCAACGCCGCTTGTGTTTGCTTCAATCTTTGCCAATATGCTGTTGAGGTAGTTGAGCGACTTTATTTCATGTGTTGTCGCGTCAACTGGGTCTCTCTTAACCCATGAAAGCATGGCGGTAACTCCCCTTTCTTTAGCTTCGCCCTCGTGTAGCGCTATCTTGTCTGTTATGACGATTATCGTTGGCTTAGAACACTTCCTAGGGTTTATTCCAAGATCGCCTACGCCTCTGGTGACTACTAGGCGGATGTATGCGTCTTTCACGTTGTTTTTTCGCAGGGTTTCCAGAACTATCTGTATCATCTCTTCTTTTTTTACTGGGATTTGCAGCATTATTGTGTGAGCTGAACGGAAAAGCCTGTCAATATGCTCTCTTAGTTTAAATACCACGCCATTGTATGCGCGGATACCCTCAAAGATGCCGTCTCCATACAAAAGTCCATGGTCGTAAACAGAAATTTTTGCTTGTGCTTTTGGGTAGTATTCCCCGTCTATGTAGATGAGTAACTCCTTTTCCAATATTTTACCCTCTAAACTGAAGAACTAGTCTATCCAATTAAGGTTTGATATAGTTTTTGCAAAAATTCACTGGTTTTCACCATTGTTAACCGTAAAATTGCGGTCTTTTCGAAAGATACTTTGGTAGGGGTATCGGCTTGAAAGGCTTGTCTTTAATTATTCCTTCAATCTCGATTGTGAGCTCTTCAAGTTTCATCTTACGTATCTCCCCAGCTTTTCTATCCCTTACCGGAAGCACTTCAGATTCAATTTCTTTTTGTCCCACAACAATTATGTATGGAACCCACTCCATCTCTGCCTCCCGGATTCTCTTTTGCAAAGTCAATGCTCGATCGTCAACATCCACACGTATGCAATGCTCCTCTATGACATCAGCAAGTTTTTCGGAATATTGAAGGTACTTATCTGACATTGGAATTACACGAACTTGTGTCGGTGAAAGCCATAAGGGAAGCATTGGCGGTTTGCCGCTTTGCTGCTCTTTGTAGGCTTTTTCTAATAATGCATACACGCATCTTTCAATTGCTCCGCTTGGGGAGCAGTGCAGGATCAGTGGATGATGCTTCTCGCCTTTTTCGTCAACATAGGCTATGTCGTACCTCTTTGCGTTTTCAACGTCTATCTGGTCTGTTGAGAGGGCTGCAGCCTTATCTTGATTGTCCACGATGTTAAAGTCCCATTTCAGCCTGAAATAGAAGAATGGCTCTTTCCACATTTCAACCAGAGCTGGTCTACCGAAGATCTTCGCCAAAGAGGTGATGAAATGTTTGTTTTCTTCGTAGAAGTTTTTTGTGAATCGTATTGCCCCTTCATAGTCGTCTTTGGATAAGCCTATTTCTTTCAGGATTTGTGTGCATAGTTTGAATCTTGTTATCAACTCTTTTTGGGCTTGTTCTAGGTCTGTGCAGAAGGCATGGCAGTCTGGCATAGTGAAGGCTCTTAGGCGCCTTAAACCCACCACTTCGCCACTTTTTTCACGTCTAAAACTGTACCGGGCTAGTTCGTAAACTTTTAGGGGCATGTGCTTGTAAGAGAACTGTGCATCATGAACCATTAGGAATTGCCCGAAACATGCCGCAAACCGCAGGAAAAGTTCTTTATCCTCTGATTTCAGCAGGTATTGTCTCGCGGGGAAACGGTTTATGTAGTCTGCTAGGCTTGGGTGCTGAAAGTCATACATGACTGGAGTTTCAACTTCCATGGCGCCGTACTCTACCATTTTGGCGGTGACAAACTCTTCAAGCAAGGATTTCATTAGCCGCCCTTTTGGATACCAGCGTATGTTTCCAGGGTCGCTTCCAAGCTCATAATCAGCTATTTCCAGCCTTTTCATTAAGGGCACATGCGGCGGCATTTGCTGGCTTGCCCTTACTTTTGAAATTTCGTATTTTGCAAATTTTTCGAGGTTTTCATGTCCTTTAAAATTGAACTCTTCGATGGGAATCATTTTTCCGTCTGGCTGGAGAATGTACCAGAAAGACGCCAGTTTTTCCTCGGCTTTTACTGCTTCAGAAACTTTTTCTTCTTTTATTTCGGCAGGCAAGATTACGCGGGATTGTTCTGCGAGCGGATGCCCTTTGATTGATATCGTGAATTGCTTGTTCCAGCCGAATGGTGCACGGTATGTTTCTATGCCTTTCTCTTTTGCGTATGATTCCATAGTCTTAACTATTTTTAGTGCTTCCGCGGGTTTTGCTAGGTTGCTGCTTAAGTGTGCGTAGGGATAGATTAAAATTCGGTTCACCTTCAGCTTTTGGAGGAAGGCTTGAACTTCATCTATGGCTTTCTTTGCAACCGATGTCTCGTCGCCTTCCTCTACTGCCGTGAATAAAACGACGATTTCTTCTAGGCGTACTTCCTTCTTTTCGGCTTCTTCAGCCATGGCTATTTCTTTCTGGACAGGTTTGTACTCGATGAAGTTTGAGTGCAACTGCAATATTCGCATGAAAATCGCCTCTCATTTAGCCTTTATATCGCCACTTCTCAAGCATCTTCTCTTTTTTCGTTCTCCTCTTATACTCTTTATAATGTTCCTTGCACAGATAGGCACGCCTTTCGCTGCCGCCGACATTGAGGCCGGCAGATTTAACCTTTTCACTTGAAAGCGAACGGATGGCTTCTCCGCTGCAGCCAGATACGCTGCATTTGACGCCTTTATCAACACGCCCCAAAGATTAACGCCTCTCAAATATATGCGCTTTAACGCCATTAAAATACGCATCATTGCTTAATTTCTTTTCCATAAAGCAAACGTGCCCTTCGATAGATTTCCGCCTTCTCGCCTAGAAACGTTGGACCAACAGCCTCGACAACAAGCGAGGCAGCGGCAGAACCTACGCATGCACACCACAGAGAATCTTCGCCACGAACGTATTCAGCCAGAAAACCGCCGATAAAAGCGTCCCCTGCCCCAGTTGGGTCAACAACTTTCCCAGACTTGTAAGCGGGAATGCCATAGGTAGTTTCTTTGATGGACAACATCGCTCCATTCATTCCCAAGGTGACAATGACGGTTTCGACGCCGTAGTCGTGAACAGCTTTTATGGCTGAGTCGAGTTTTGATAGGTTGGTTACAGCTTTAATTTCATCTGAAGATGACTTGTAAATGTTAACAAGCTCTAATATGCGCTTGTCTATTACTGCACCGTAAGTAATGTTTCCTTTTTCGTCAAAATTTCGCACCAACCCTTGTGGGTCAAGGGATAAAACATCAGCATGATTCCTCAGTTTTTCAGCGACTTCATAGTTGATTTCACCAGCAATTGGACCGATATGAACAGCTCTGGCTTTCAGAGATTTTGGTAAATCATCAACAGTGATAGGTGGTGTTCTGCTTTTCAATCGCAAATTTCTGTTTGACAACTCACTGCCATACTTCAGTTCGAACCGTGTAGTCTTTGCACCCTTAACTTTAGCCACCCATGACAAATCGATGCCCTCCTGTTTAAGCCGCCACATATAAGCCTCTGGAAAATCACCTCCAACCTTGGAAACAACAGAAACCCTAGCATCTAAACGTCTAGCGGCAAAAGAAACATAAGCCACGGAGCCGCCCAAAACAATGAACCGGCGGGTGTGTTTATCTGGCAAGAAAATTGAATCTATACTAAAGTGCCCCACGGAAACAATGTCAAACACGTATAAATTTAACCTCCGTCTGCTCTACACTACACCATTTTACATTAAGTTTTCATTAATGAGTTAAAGAGTTATTTGATGTCTCCTCCGCAGTTCCCCCATGCCATGAGAAGATTACTGGAGACTTGTTAAATCTTTGACTGAAGTAGAAGAATGGCCTTGGCTAAATCTCCTCCACATTCTTCCAGTGCTTTTCTGGCTTCTTCTGGACTCTTGCCGGTTTGATCTGCCACAAGCCTCACATCCTCTTCTGGAATGGTTAACTTGTGTTCTGTAGCCTTTTCGTTGATTTTCCCGCCAGTTACCTGAAAGATTTTTTGCCCTTGAACTTCGAGGATTGCCACTTCTGGTTCCTCTATAGTAATTTCTTTGCTACTAGTTTTGATGATCACTCGTTCCACGTCTGGGACGGCGCCCATGTTCATGCCCATGCGTTGCATCATGCGCCTTGCTTCGCGGGGGCTTATGCGTCTATGCATGAAATTCGCCTTCCATCTAGCATTTACTATTCAAACCTCTTATACTTAACTTTCTTCCAAGCATCCGCGCCTAACCTTAACGGCAACACCGGATTTGAAGGCTTTCATCTCTTCGCCTGACAAGACGACTCGCCCAACCGCCAAAACCTTGCCACGCTCGTCGATGACTATAACCTCGTCTTTTGAGCGAATTTCATCGTCGGCCTTTACGACGTGCACCGCAAAGACATCGCCGCCTTCAGCAATAAACTTTGAAACATTGTTCTGAACGGTAACAAAACATTTTACAGAACCCACGTTTTCAGCAATTCGTTTTGCCCCCGTAATGCTTAGAGAGAATAAGCCGTCTGTCGGGCGGAGAGTTGCGAGACGTTTGCCCTCCAAATAAATGTAGCGGATCCTGCCAGTTCTTTTGGAATACGCTATTTCGACGCTTTCTGGAAAAAGCTTGGCGCCTACACCTTTTCCGAATTGGTAGTCCGCCACGCTTCTAATCCGTCTTAGATCATCTTCCAAGCCTATACACCATTAATCAGCCTATAGTGATTCGACAACTATAAACACAACTAAATAATAAAAACAGTTTAGGTGCACATGCAATTGCGGTGCGAAGTCTGTGGACACAAAATCTACGGCAAATCCTACAAAGTCATGATTGAGGGAGCAAAGCTAACGGTATGTAGCCAATGCGCAAAACATGGAACAATCGTCTGGGGAGAACCAACACCTAAATCCATGATGGAAAAACCAAAAGCAACGCTTCAGCCATTAAAAATCCAGAGCAAAAAACCACTCGAAACAACATTGGACACATCCCTAGAAATCATAGAAAACTTCGACCTAAAAATAAGGCGAGCAAGAGAGAAGCTTGGGCTCACCCACGAGGAACTGGGCAAAAAAATAAACGAAAAAGTGTCCCTTCTCAAAAAGATCGAAACAAGAAGAATTCCGCCCGACAACAAACTTGCTGCAAAACTGGAACACGCCCTAAAAATTAAGCTGCTAGTCCCCGCTATGGAGGAAAAAGTCTCGCAGACGAAAATTCCTAAACCAGCAAGCCGCGAAGTAACCCTTGGAGACCTGATTCAACTAAACAAGAAGGAGAAGGAGGAGTCAGCGGAACGAAAGCCATCATAGTTCAACGCCGACAACGCTTTGAACCATCAAGCCTGGAAGAACTCAAAAACTTGGCGGAATCAGCAGGATACACCGTAGTCGGCAAAATAGAGCAGATTAGGGAGCCAGACTCCCGCTATCAAATAGGCGCCGGAAAAGTGAAAGAGCTCGCCGAACTTGTAAAAGAAACAGACGACCAAAAAATAATTTTCGACAACCCGCTAAAACCGGTTCAAGCCTACAATTTGGCAAAGGCCGCAGGCGTCGAAGCAATCGACCGTCTTCAGCTAATCCTCGAAATCTTCACGAGAAGAGCCACAACAACCGAGGCACAGCTGCAAATTCAGCTAGCGAGACAGCAGTACGAGTTGGCACGTGCAAGGGAAAGGGTAAGATTGGCAAAAATGGGAGAACAGCCAGGATTCATGGGACTCGGCGCATACGAAGTGGACGTTTACTACGAAGCCGTGAAGAGACAAGTACACACCATAGGCAGAAAACTAAAGAAAATACGGGAAAAAAGGCGTCTACACCGAGAGAGAAGAGCGGAACTGGGTTTTTCATCAATTTCTTTAGCCGGATACACAAATGCCGGAAAAAGCTCGCTGTTCAACGCCCTCACAGAGGAAGAAGTTCCGGTCGATGAAAGTTTATTTACAACACTCTCAACAACAACGAGGCTTGTTGAATTCTCCAAGAAAAAGTTTCTATTAACAGACACTGTCGGCTTCATAGACCGCCTACCACTAACGCTAATCGAGGCTTTCCACTCAACCCTCGAAGAAACCATCTACTCAGACCTAATACTGCTATTAGTGGACATCAGCGAACCAATGGATGTTGTTGAAAAGAAACTCACAGTCTGCCTAGAAACAATAGAACGCATAGGGGCATCTGGTATCCCGATAATAACAGCCCTAAACAAAATTGACCTCATACCGGAAACAGAAACGCATCAAAAACTCGAACGTCTAAAGGAAAAAGCGCCAAACCCCGTGCCTATATCGGCGCTATACAAAACTAACCTCGCCCCACTAAAACAAGAAATAATGAAGACGCTGAAAGACTATGTTCGAGCCTCATTCACCATCCCATTAACAAGCGAAACCATATCATTCATCTCATGGCTTTTCAAAAGGGCAGACGTACAAACAATAAAATACACAGACAATTCTGCTCACATAATTTTTGAAGCAGTTCCATGGTTCGCAGAAATAGTCAAAAACCGTGTAGAGGCATTTAATGGAAAACTTGAGAAAGTATGACTAACAAGAATTCAGTAACGTGAAAAATATGCCTGAAGTCGTAGTGTTAAGATGGGGCCACAGACCGAGCAGAGACGCAAGGCTTACAACCCACATTGCATTGGTAGCCCGGGCGCTGGGAGCCTCAGGTCTTATATTGTCAGACATAGAAGATGAAAACATTAAAAAGACAATAGCAAACGTTACAAAAAACTGGGGAGGTCCGTTCTCTTTTGAAATGGGAACTCCGTGGAAAAAAGCTGTGAGAGATTGGAAGGCAAAGGGTGGAACAGTTGTTCACCTAACAGCCTATGGAGAAAACATCCAAACAAGCGAGGTCCTACGTAGGATTAAAAAACGGGGAAAGGACATATTAATTATTGTCGGAAGCCAAAAAGTTCCAAGGGAGTTCTTTTCAGAAGCAGTTTCCGACTTTAACGTAGCCGTTGGAAATCAACCCCACTCAGAATGTGCAAGCCTAGCCATCTTTTTAGACCGTTTTTTCGAAGGAAGGGAGTTGTCAAAAAATTTTGATGGAGCCAAGCTAAGAATAATTCCCCAAGAAAGGGGGAAGAAAGTAGTTTTGACTCAGATTTCATAAAGAGATTTAAATTAAGACTTACAAATATATATAATGTGAGGAAACGAGTGTACGACAGTTGAGCAAAAGGGTCATTATGTTATCAACAATGGACGATGCAACGCTAATGAAAGTTGCAGAAGCATTGGGTGAGGAGGAAGCTGTTAAACTAATTGAGATTCTCAAAGACTCAAATGCAATAACAGACGACGAAATAGCCAACAAAACTGGCGTAAGGCTGAACTCCGTCCGCAAAATCCTCTACAAACTTTATGATCATTCCCTTGTAAGCCTAAGGAGAACACGCGACCCGAAAACCGGATGGTTCATATTCCACTGGAAACTGCAACCAGACCAGCTTGAAGGTTTCATTCTAAGCCAAAAACGTCGTGTGCTCGAAAAGCTCAACATCCGACTTCAATACGAGAAAAACCATGACTTCTACTTTTGCTATACCCCAGGATGCAAACGGATACCATTTGAAGATGCCATAGAACTTGTCTTCCGCTGCCCAACATGTGACAAACGTCTAATGCATTATGACAACGACAAAATCGTTCAAGTATTAACAAAGAAGGTCGAACAATTAAGGAAGGAACTGGGTGAGTGAAAAGCTTCCATCAAGAGAGCAAGCGTTACAATTTCTCCGTCAAAGTGGATGTTTAAGAAACGTAATAAAACATTGTGAGTCAGTGGCTGAACTTGCCTTAGAAATCGCGAAAGCCTGTAAACAAAGAGGATTAGGCGTTGATTTAGAACTTGTGGAAATAGGAGCTCTTCTGCACGACATAGGGCGGGCAAAAACCCACAGCGTCCACCACGCAGTTATAGGAGCTGAAATCGCAAAATCATTAAGCTTGCCGGAACCAGTTATTTTAATAATAAAAAGACATGTGGGCGGCGGAATATCAATTAAAGAAGCGGAGAAACTGGGATGGCCGAAGGATATTTATGTTCCACAAACACTTGAGGAAAAAATTGTTTCCTATGCGGATAAGCTCATTGAGGGTTCGCGGCGAGTACCAATAGAAAGGACCATAAAAAATCTTTCGAGGGAGTTACCGCCCCCTGCCATTGTAAGGATACGAAGGCTACACGAGGAAATGTCGGCTCTAACTGGCGACTGTGAATGTCTACCGTGACATTGCTCATAAAGGTCTACAATAATTTTCAACTTAAGCATATTGACAAGTTTTTAGAGTCCACTCTTAAAGGCCTAAGGACTGAAATGAAAATCTGCGGAGTCACCTCTCGCGGATGGGTTCAAATAGCCATCTCCGGTGAAGATGAAAACGTAGCATTACGCTACTTGTCTGACAAGGTAGGACTCTGCCCAACACATTTAGAGATTGTAAAGAAATTCGCCACAATAAAAGGGCGAATAACAGCGCTGAACAAAAGCAAAGGTGAGCTTGACGTTGACATAGGAGTCTTCTCACCTAACATTGTTGATGCTACAATCTCTGTACAACGTTTACAAGCCCAACTTGTAGATGGAAGAAAAGTTGCACTAGAAAAATTTGATGAACTTTTTGGTTTCTGCCAAAACCTACCGTTAACCATCAAAATTGTCGACATATGCAAAGAGAAAAGCCATATTGAAGCCATGTTGCCGGAAAAACAGCTTAACCAGTATAGAAACTGGACGAAATCTCTGCTGGACAGGTTAATAATCCTGGGCGCATCCATTTCTGAAATCAAGTTGGCTCTAAAAATGGCAAGGTGCAACCGCGATGTAGTTGGCACTGAGCCTTTAGGATTATTTGAATATGCTGTTGTATGCAAACTTGGAACAGATGCGGCAGGATTAATTCCGAAAATCGGTAAAAACCTACGGAACGCAAACTTCAGCATCTTTAATCCAAGGAAAATTCTAGAATTTCTCGAAGCCTATTCAGTCTCCTAAGGTCCTTTTCAATCACACCCTCAAATGACTTAACTCTAGATAGTGTGATTTATGATGGGCCGGGCCGGACTTGAACCGGCGACCTCAGCCTCGTAAGGGCTGTTTCAGGCTTGCTTTCAATGCAAATGTCCTAACCAAGCTAGACGACCGGCCCTTTGATTGTTAGGAGGCATATTAGTTTTTTAAAGTTTGTTTGTTAAGCGAACCCGCCCGAATCTGTGTGCATAGGTTCTACGTTGGGAATAAATATAAAGATGTTTGATTTTATACTCGCATCAAACTGGGGAACGCAAAATGAAAAGGATTCTCGTAACAGGGGCCGGAGGCCCAGCAGGCATAAATTTTGTTAAGTCGCTCAGGGTTTCCCCAGAAAAGATTGTTATAATTGGAACGGAAAACAACGAATCCATTATCCATTTGTCTTGCGCAGAAAAGAACTACTTGGTTCCAAAGGCAACCGATCCGGGATACATCGATTCTTTAAATAAAACTATTATTAAAGAGAAAGTAGAATTTGTCCACGCTCAACCTGATATTGAGGTCGTAGTTATCTCAGAAAATAGGGAAAAGCTCAAGGCAAACGTTTTTCTACCTTCAAAAGAGACTGTACGCATATGCCAAGACAAGCTAGAATCTGCAAAAGCATGGCAGAAAGAAGATATCCCGGCGGCAAAATTTCTTGAACTGCACAACGAGTCGGATATCGATAAAGCATTTGATAAACTCGGAAGCTCCATCTGGATTAGGGCTAGGTACGGTGCGGGAGGCAGAGGAAGCACCCCAGCCCACAGCAAAGAAACAGCTTTATCATGGATTCGATACTGGAAATCCCGCAAAATGGGCTGGGAATTCATCGCACAAGAATATTTGCCCGGAAGAAACATGGGCTTCCACAGTTTATGGAAGGATGGCGAACTTGTCACATCCATGGCAAGGGAACGCTTAGAGTATATTTATCCAAATCTTGCCCCTTCAGGTGTTACCGGCACACCTTCGGTTCAGAGAACTATCCACGACAAAACCGTAAATGACATTGGAACAAAGGCTGTTTTGGCTATCGACCCCAATTTTAATGGAATTGCTTGTGTAGACTTGAAAGAAAACAAAGAAGGCAAGCCTTGCGTAACAGAAATTAACGCTGGAAGAATGTTCACCACATCCTTTTTCTTCTCCTACGCAAGCAAAATGCTACGCAAAGACTATTACGCAAACATTCCATACCTCTACGTGACGCTGTCATTTAAAGAAAACATCCCAAACATACCAAAATATAATGTTCTGCCAGAAAATGTCTATTGGATCCGTCACATTGACGCACCAGCAAAATTGATTAAAAATGGAAAAGTAATCGGGGAAATGTATCATTGATTGAAGCTATCATATTTGACCTTGATGGAACATCAATCCATTTACCAACTGAGTATGAGAAGCTTTTTCAAGAATTGAGCGAGATCATGAAAACAGTAAATGTACGCCCCTTAACAAAAACGGTTGGATGCAAATCTGTGAGGGTTGGAAAATGAAGGTTTGGTATGATGCATGTACAGGAAAGCACGTAAGATATGGTGTAGCTATTGCAAAACGTCTGCGAAGCGTAGGGCATGAAGTCATATTAACCACTAGAAACCATCCAGACACTTTACCATTGGCAGAATTTCTAAATGAAAGGTTTCTTGTCACGGGACGGTACAACCCCAAATCTTTGCTAACAAGACTGAAGGAAAGTACACGTCGCCAGCTTTTATTCTGCAAAATTTTTGAGAAAGACGCCCCTGACTTGGCTGTTTCGCATGGGTCCGTAGACCAATGTAGGGTGGCATTTGGTTTAGGAACTCCAATAATTTCAACGGTTGACACTCCTTATGCGGAGGCTGTGCACAGACTTACGCTTCCCCTATCAAATTATATTGTTGCTTCGAGGGCGATTCCTAGAAAAGTCTTACAGGCCTTCAATGTTAAAGGAGAAATCGTAAGTTTTGATGGTGTGGACGAAGTTGCATGGATTAAGGACTTTGAACCCACGATACGGTATGATTTTGGAAGACCACTAATCGTGGTTAGGCAATTTGAAGAAAAAGCAGTTTACACAAAAGAGAAAGTAGACTTGCTTACTTTGGCAAAGAAATTGACACAATTTGGAAAGGTTGTTTTTCTTTCAAGGTACAGGCGTAAAATGATCAAGGGTCTAGTGGTCCTTAAAGAGTTTGTAGACTCGGCCAGTTTAGTCGCACAGGCGGACTTATTTGTTGGTGTAGGGGGCACCATCACAAGGGAAGCAGCGTTGCAAGGAACACCCGCAATAATCGTTGACGTACTCAGAAAACAGCACGTAAACGAATTCTTATCCAAGAAAGATTTTCCGATTTTCAAGGCGGAAAGATCAAATGTGCTGGGACTTGCGAAGAAACTTCTAGGCCAGAAGCGCAATGTCAAACATTTGTTGACTAAACTCGAAAATCCAGTTGACACCGTCACGGATATCATAAGAAAATTGGTAAAAGCTAAAGATTTTTAGGTTTTCTGGCTTCGATAAAGACATTTCTTTTTGTTTCGTATTCTCTTCTTGTCATCATGGGTTTTGCTGGTATGCCCTTTACAACGGTTTCGGGTGGCACATCTTTTGTTACGACGCTTCCAGCAGCTACTACTGAGTTTTCTTTCACCGTTACATTTGGAAGGATCGTGACGCATCCGCCAATGACCACGTCACCTTCTATTATTGATGGTGTTAGGCATTTGCTGTGCGGGAATTTATCGTTCAGTAAACTGCTGTTAGGCCCTATAAAGACACTGTCACCGAGTTTACATTCGTTTGAGACTGACACATGTGCTTGTATTATGCAGTTTTTACCTATGACCACATCTTTGCCTATGTCGCAGAAACTTCCTATTCGTGTTCCATCGCCAATTTTCGTGTTATCTCCTATAACCACGTAGTTCCAAATAACGACGCCTCCTCCGAATTGAACATTTTTGCCTATTATCACTCCATCTCCCATTTTTGGTTTCGACATAGTGCTCCCTTTCATGTTTATTATTTGTTAAGATGTGTGAAGTTTAAATAGTTTGGTAGTTTATTTGTTGTTTCTGTCGGAGGCTGAAAGAGTTTGACCAAGGAGAAGGTTTTGGTTGTTGGTTTGGGCGAAGTTGGGCGTCCATTGCTTGAGTTGTTGAAGGAGAGTGGACGTTTTTTGGTCTACGGTTTTGACGTTGACCAAGGGAAGATGCGGACAATCGAGCAAGATGCGTTGCCAAACGAAGTGAACATTATACATGTTTGCATCCCGTGTTTTAGCCGAGATGAATTTGTGAACAACGTGGTTGGCTATGTGGAGCGTTTTAAACCTAAGCTTGTAATCGTTGATAGCACGGTTCCACCCGGAACAACAATGGACGTGCACAAGCGTTCTGGTGGCTGTCCTATCGCATATTCTCCTGTTCGTGGAGTGCATAAAAGCTTGGAACATATGAAGTGGGAGTTGAAACGTTGGACTAAATATGTTGGTGGTGTGGATGCAGAGTCTGGTGAGGCTGCACGCAAGCATTTTGAGAAGGTTGGTTTTAAGACTAAGGTTTTGAAGAGTAGTTTGGAGACGGAGTTGGCTAAGCTTTTTGAGACTACTTATAGGGCTTGGATGATTGCGTGTTTTCAGGAAATGCACAGAATTAGTAGACATTTGGGAGCAGATTTTGATGAGGTTGTGGATTTTTTGGAAGATACTCACCGCGTTAGACTGGATAGGCCTGTAATGTTTCCAGGCGTTATTGGCGGGCATTGCATAATTCCGAATGCCAGATTGTTGCAGAAAAGTTATGATTCGGAGTTTTTGCGGCTGATTTTAGACTCTAATGAGAAGCGGAAAGAAGAAGTTAAAGATGAAGGGATTGAAAAAGAAGTTGAGAAGGTTAAAAAGAGAGTAGAAACGTTGGAAAAGAAGTTGGCTAAAAACATAGTTGCTTGAGGGAGTTAGTGCGCGCTGGAATCTTTTCGTCTTAACTCTTTCCGACATACTCTTCATGCAACTTCTTACCCTCTTCTCGCTGAGAACCAAAAACAGGCGTAGCATACAAAACACGATCAAAACAAACTGTCTTGGAGAGTAAATGTAATGCTTAACATCAGTAACAGAAACAAAACCCTCAGCAACATCGATGGGCAATCGCTGCTTCCTCTTTAACCAATCACCCTCTCTTTTGTATTTCAACTTGCCCTACGTCTCAAACATGCATTACAATTTTTCCATAGCCTCTATAATCTTAACATAGGTTTCCACGCTACATCTCCAACCCACAAAAATCATCTCGTTAATCGCTTGTTTGGCCTTTTCCTTGGTAATCAGCCCTTGCAAAACAGCTTTCATCAAAATGTATGGTGTTCCCACATAGGATATTCCATAAATCCTCGCGGTTTTTCTGGCAACTTCATCGTCTATAACCGCTATTCCATTACATTCTCTAGCAATGGCTAAAACTTCCGCGTCTGTGAGATGAAGACCTTTAGTTTCCAGAAGGCTCGCTAGAAATTCTTGATTTTTAGGCTCAATCACCTTAAAAACGTTGTTTTTAAAAAATTTCTCCAAAACGGCGGCGTCTGGAACACCCTTCCGCTTTCCTTCATCTACAACCTCCCTTTTAACCTGCGGCGACGTCAATTTTTCATTTTTCAAGCCTTCAAAAACCTTGCTCAATCCAACCTTAGTCAAATAAATTAATGGCGTGGCATTGAAAACTAGTGGTTTCACTTAGACTCCGCAGCCGTCGCTTCCTTGATCTCCTTCTCAATTTCTTCCGGCGTGTACCTAACCCACTCTACATTACGCTGTTTCACCAAGTCTGCGAACTCCCAAAGCGAAAGTTTAGCTGTCTCTGCAGCTTTGGCAAACGTCGCCTTTCCGTCTCGCAACAACTCTAAAGCAGTCTGCTTCCTCCACTCTTCTATTCCCATTTCAAGGAGGGTTCTCACAACTGTGGCTTTGTCTAATTTTTCACGTTCAACCACTTCGAGAATCTCCTTCTCAATTTCTTCCGGTATCCTTACCGCTAAAGGTTTAAGGGTCAACGCGACCACCGTATACAAAAGACGTCAAATGCATACATAAATACCTTGCGCTTTTTTAGGGGCTGGGTTTGGGCTTGTTTCGGCGTTTAGAGCGTGGAGAAGGCTTCTGTGGATGTATGTTGAAACAGCGGTTTTTATGAAGGGGCCTTTCCTGTTTCTGGGGCGTACGCCCTAGAAGAAAGAGTGTTCAATTGTAGAAGTGACACTTGCTATACTTCTTCATCTTCTCAGGCTGTCTTTGAGGTTGCTTGGGCATAACGGAGCTTGAAACACTGAAAAGTTGATGAAAAATCTGCACGGAAGTTCATCATCACCAAGCGGAAGTGCTAAAGATGTGTTCAAATGTAGTAGTCTCGAGGTCTATAGGACTACTACTTCTTTCAGGCTGCGAACCAGTTTGTTCTATTTGAACAGTTGAGTTTCAGCAAACTGTAAAGTTGTCCCGCTTTTCTGTAGTTGTTGGTGCTTCTCGGATCTGCGCGCGGATGTTTCGAGGCGTAATTGGCGGACACTGCATGATTCCAAATACTGAGCTGCTGCTGAAAAGTTATGATTCAGAGTTTTGCGTTTAATTTTAGAGTCTAATGAAAAGCGGAAAGAAGAGATTAGGGATGGAGGTGTCAGAGGGGAAGTTGAAAAGGTTAGGAAAAGAGCAGAAGCTCTTCAAAAGAAGTTAATGAAGAAAATTGGAGTTGATAATTATAGTGGACTGTGCTGAGTTCTTTGACTTAGTTGCAGGGTGTGGATGAAGGTTTGGTTTTATATGAGAGTTACTGCTACACCGTATTCCTTTGAGGTTTTTGCTTGCTTTTCGTCTGAAGTTAATAGGGGTGTGTTTGTGTTTACTGATAATGCTATAAACAACGCGTCATAAATTGTTATTTTATTTTTTATAGCTATTTCTAAGGCTTTTGAAAAATGTTCTTTTTGTGGTGTAATTCTGACCACTCTGGGTAGATAATTGATTATTTCTTTTGCGGTTTCGGAGTTAACTTCGCTTTCAAGCGCTTTCTTTACTAATGCGTTGGCAGTTTCTTTTACTGCTAGATCCAGTGTAACGCATCCTTCTTTTAGATGCCATTCGACTTTTTCCCAGTTTTCTTCTTTTGCTATATATTTGATTAGAGCTGAGGAGTCAATGACTTTCACGGTCTTCCCTCACCGACTTTGTTGCGAATCCCTGTTCGGATGGTTTGACCTTTTCAAGAAGTTTCCTTAGTCTTTCAGTTTGTTCTTTCAGTTGAAGTTTCCACGCGAGTTCTTCCAAGTGTTCTCTGATGACGCTTGGGATGTTGACACCGGCTTTTTCCAGGGCTTCTTTGATTTCTTTTTTGATGCGGGTGGTTACGACTGTTGTTTGCATGATTGCAGACACTATGTATACAAAAAGTATACAAGCATATAAGTTTTCCTAAAAGCTATTACAAAGATGCATTGTAAACAGGTTTAAGGAACTTATAGGGCTTGGATAATTGCCTGCTTCCAGGAGATGCATCGCATTTCAAGGCATTTTGGAGCAGATTTTGATGAGGTTGTTGACATGTTTGAGGACGTACACCGCGTAAGGTTTAACAAGCCTCTCCATTATCCAGACGTTATTGGCGGACACCGCATGATTCCGAATACCGAGTTGCTCCTGAAAAGTTATGATTCCGAGTTTTTGCGGCTGATTTTGAAATCCAATGAGAAAAGAAAAGAAGAAGTTAAAGATGAGGGCGTAAGATGTGAAGTGGAAAAAATTAGGAGAAGGGTTGAAAGATTAGAAATGGAGTTAGTGGGCTGATTTAGGTTTTGTAACTGGATCTTCATTTTGGAATCTTTTTCCACCAACAATGTTAATGGGAGACTTTGCTTGATCAATATGTGGACAGGGAGCCATTGATGAAAAAATTCGGCGGTTTGTACCTATCGAAGTGAAGAACCTCTTGATCAGTGCCTAACGAGCATTGAAAAACAGTGCCTGTAAACAGGCTTATTATTGTAGATCGCTACCGGACTGACAGAACGATCGAAATTGCTAAGAAAAAGCGCATTATACATGGGTTTAAGATACTCATTGGGCGTGGAATGTAATATGTTTTTAAGGAATGCATCAGATTAGTAGTTTGAAAGATACTCCTGACTTACTCCGGACTAAGACTGGATAGCCTATCCTTGTCCCGAATCATTATTAGTTTCATTGTCCGATTCGAAACATTAACTTGACACTTTGATGTCTACAAATTTTATAAGCGAATAGAAGTATGTTCTAGAACAAATTTCTGTAATCGAAAGGAGGAGAAGATGGAGATGCATTATAAATATGCGCTTGCAGTGCTTTTAATTTCTTTGTTAACCGCAGTTGCGGTGGCAACCATCATGAAGGCGATTTACTTACCAACAACTTTTACGATAGAAAAATCATATAACATCAACCTGTTCGGTATAGACGGTTCAACTCCCCTTACATCTTTAAACCTTAGTCAATTACAAAAAGGCGTTTCCAAGCTCTTTCCGGGTGGTGTAAGTTCAATCAGTGATCTGCCGGGATATTATTACTTTAACAACACGAACGAGGGAGCTTTTTACGTAGGGTTTAATGTTACGGATGCTCCTCAAAACATGATTTTCCGTGTTTATATCTGTAAGGGCAACGCAACTGAATTAAGCGACACGAATCTTTGGAGTCAGTTAACCGTTAACACTACTGCACCGGCAACGGTTATTTATGATAAGATAATAGAGTCGCCTATAACTAATTTAGATCCGAAAACTCAGTATGCCCGCTGGTTCCTTTATGTTTATACCTCGCCAGATACAGCGTGGGGCGATTATACAGCTCAACTCGTCTTCACAGCACATGACAGCCCTTCAGGCTGATGTGAAAATCGAAGATGTTAAATCCTTTAAATCTTCTCCTTTTTATTTTACTAGATCCTTTGATGAGAATTTTTGGATTTCCTTATCACTAAGCTTTGAAGAGACGGGTTCTATGTTGTTTCATAAAGCTTTTAACTGCCTTTTTAAAAAACTTTTACCAAGCTAGAGAGGCTTCGCCTCTTTCAACTTTTGAAACTACTTATAGGGGCTTGGATGATTGGTATTTTCAGGAGGGAAGCAAAGTTGAGAAGGTTAAGAAAAGGAGGAAGTTGGGAGTAGATGCTAACTATTTCTTCTTTGATAATGAACAACAAAGAGGAAAATTCAGCAAGAAATAGGAAATTAGGCTGTTTCATCGGTTGTAGGCAAAATGTTTATTTTTATTGAAACACTTATGCGGTACTATAACTTGGGTGGAAAAATTGTCTATAATAGTTCCTCCGGTGAAACCCTATTTTCTGGAAGAGGACATTGAACAAATAAAGATGGATGTAGAAAAAATCCTAAAATCAGGAATGCTTACCCTCTACACCTATACTAAGGAATTTGAAAACTATTTTGCGAAACTTTGTGAGGTAAAACACGCAGTTGCCGTGAACTCGGGTACAAGCGCCCTAGAAATCGCTTTGCGCACAATGAGGCTTAAACCAGAAGATGAGGTGTTGGTTCCAACAAACACTTTTTCGGCTACCGCTGCTGCGGTGATTTTTGCAGGAGCCAAGCCTAAGCTTACGGATATAGACTCAAAAACTCTTTGCATAGATGTGGAAAACGTCCAGAAAAACATAACCCCAAGAACGAGGGGAGCGATGACTGTCCACATTGGTGGGCTTATATGCCCAGAGATTGAGGAAATAAGAGAACTATGCCGGGAGAGAAAACTCTTCTTGATAGAGGATGCTGCACACGCCCAAGGCTCAGCCATCAACAAAAAACCAGCGGGCTCCCTTGGGGATGCTGGATGCTTCAGCTTTTACCCAACAAAAGTAATGACGACAGGCGAAGGTGGCATGATAACAACGAACAGCGATAAAATAGCAGAAAAAGCAAGAATCCTAAGAGACCAAGGGAAGGAGAACTTCAATAGCAACGTAATCATCGAGTTAGGCTACAACTGGAGACTGCCAGAAATAAGTGCAGCGATAGGCTTAACGCAGCTCAAAAGACTGCCAGAAATAATCGAGAAACGCAACAAAATTGCAAAGTACTATGATAAAGGGCTGGAAAAAATCAGCGGAATAACGCCCTTAAAAACTCCGTCAACCATCGTTAACAATTACTATAAACATGTTGCCTTCTTAGAGAAGGGCATAGACAGAGAAAAACTAAAAGAGATGCTTAGAGCCGATGGTGTAAGATGCGGTGGCGAGGTTTACTGGCCGCCACTCCACCTCCAACCAATTTATAAACAGCTACTCGGTGTGCGTGAAGGAGACTTTCCAGAAGCCGAAGATGTGTGCAAAAGAATGATATGCCTACCTTTATATGCTCAAATGACAATGGAAGAGGCACACTACGTGATCGAAAAGTTAAGAGAAACATTATCTGAAATGTAAGGTTAGGTGGTTAATTATGAATGTTCTTGTAACTGGCGGCTCGGGCTTCATTGGAAGTCACGTTGTGGACAAACTGATGGAACAAGGGTGCACGGTTCGAGTGTTTGACGAGCGGAAGCCATTTAGAGATGATATTGAATGGCTAAAGGGAAACCTGTTAAACGAAAACGAGGTTTTGGAAGCATGCAAGGACGTAGAATTCGTTTATCATCTTGCAGCAATAGCTGATGTGAACATAGCTCTCTCCCACCCAGCCCTGTGCCTACAAGTGAACGAAATTGGAACTATGAATTTGCTGAACGCAGCCTCAGCAATGGAGGTTGAACGGGTACTACTTGCCTCAACAACATGGGTTTACGGAAAAACAGAAGGAATGGTGGACGAGAATACTCCTTTACCGCCTCCAGACCACATATACACAAAGACAAAGGTAGGTCAGGAACACCTGTTTATTGCGTGGCAGAAGCACACTGAACTTCCCTACACTATTTTGCGATACGACATTCCTTATGGCCCACGCATGAGGGCTAATATGGCTATTGCTATTTTTGTAAGAAAGGCCATGCACAATGAACCTATCACGATTTTTGGCGATGGAAATCAGGGCAGATGCTTTATTCATGTTGATGATTTAGCCATGGGAAGTGTTGCTGCACTGCGCCCCTCGGCACGCAACCAAGTTTTTAACATAGCTGGAATCGAATTTATTACCGTAAACAAAATAGTGGAGGCCTTGCGCGAAAGCTTCAAGGAATTAAAGGTTGAACATGTGCCTCCAAGACCACATGATTTTAAAGGAGCTGTCATCAGCATCCAAAAAGCTCGACAACTACTAAACTGGGAGCCTAAAACCAAATTCAGAGAGGGTCTAAAAAAGTTCATTACACATATGAAAAGCGAAGAAGTTAAATGAAAGCTAGCTAATCTCCTTAAGGAGTTCCTTTAAACCTTCAAAAATTGAAAGTTCCGGTTTAAATCCTAGTTCCTTTTCTGCTTTGCCAATGTTAGCATAACTCTCTCTGATGTCTCCCTTTCGTTCTTCAGCATGAATTACCTTACCTTTTGGTTTACCGACAAGTTCAATCAAAATCCGTGCAAGTTCGTTTATTGATGTTTGGGTTCCAGTTCCTATGTTGAACACTTTCCCCGAGCAGCTTCTGCAGAGAAGTGCAACCATACAAGCTTTGGCCGCATCCGCAACATATAGGAAATCTCGAGTTTGGTTTCCATCTCCACAGATAACAAGGGGTTCTCCCATTTTTAGTGATTCGAGAAAAGTTGTTATAACACCTCCGTAGAGTCCGCTAGGTTGTCTTGGACCGTAAACATTGAAGAATCTTAGGCAAACAGTTTGTAAACCGTATATCCGATGAAAGACTTTGCAGTAGTGCTCCGCCGCTAGTTTTGAGGCTCCATACGGTGACAAAGGGTTTGTTGGGTGTTCCTCATCTATGGGTAGATAGCGCGCCTCTCCATAAACAGCACACGTGGACAAGTACACGAAACGTTGTATATCGTGATTTATGCACGCCTCCAACATGTTTAACGTCCCCTTAACATTCACCTCATCAGCGAGTAACGGATTTTCTATAGAAAGGGGAACATTTACAATAGCAGCTAAATGGTACACAACATTCACACCTTCAATGGCCTTTTTGACATCTTCTGAACTTCTAACATCGCCTTTGATTAAATGAAAACTTTTGTTGTTCATATGCCGCCTTATATTTTCAATTTTGCCAGAAAAGAAGTTGTCAAAAACCACAGTTTCACATCCAGCCTTTAAAAGGTGGTCGACGAGATGGCTTCCGATAAAGCCTGAACCACCAGTAATTAAAACCTTTAGATTGCGCATATCCTCACCGCTGGATTAACCATTTTTATCTCGATAAAACTTGTTTTCTTTGTTAAAAATCTTGAGCTTTAGAATACTCATAAACAATTTATAGCTTGCCTTTGATTGTTATTCATACACTAGGTGGGGATTATTGACTAAACTTGTGTATGCCCACGATGGCATAAGCAGTTATGACGAGCTATTTTTAAACTCGCTAATGGAGAGGTATGATGTTTACGTTCTCACGTTTCATCCTTCACCAAATTGTGTTCCGTTCGGGATTAAAACTATTAAAATTGCAGATCTCATCCCAGAGACAAATCTTCACCCCCTTGAAGGATTGCGCAAACACCTTTTAACTCCGATAAGAGCTAGAGATTTTAAGAAAAACCTGGTTCGAATTAAGCCTGATGTGCTTGTAGGCTGCTGGGCGAGCACATACGGTTTTTATTCAGCCTGTTCAAACTTTCATCCCTTCATACTCCTCGTTTGGGGTTCGGACGTCCTAGTTTTTCCGAGAAAATATTTTCCGCTTAAGCCCCTTGTGGTCTACTCTCTTAGAAAAGCTGACGTGGTTGTTGTTGACAGCGAAGTTCAAAGGGAAGCAGCGATGGAGCTTGGATGTGAACCTCAAAAGATTGTGAAATTTCCATGGGTTAACTTAAACGGATTTAAAAGCGACGAAGTTCAGCGGAGGAAAATCAGGGGGGAATGCGGCTGGACCAGTGACGACGTTGTTGTCATAAGTTTGAGAAACCATAGACCCATTTATGGCGTTGGATATTTGATGGATGCAATTCCGCAAATCGTCAAGAAAAACAAAGATATAAAATTCCTCATTCTGGGCGAAGGCCCCCTAACGAAATTCTTTAAAGCAAAAGTGATGGGGTTCGTAAAAAGTGGTCATGTTAGATTTGTAGGGATGGTTCCACACGATAGAGTTGCGGCCTACCTGAGCGCTGCAGACATTTATGTTTCCACATCATTCTCAGATGGAACATCAGCAGGTCTGTTAGAGGCGATGGCGTGCTCGTTGCCGGTGGTTGTCACAGAAATTCTTGGTAACATGGAATGGGTTGAAGACGGAGTTAACGGCCTTCTTGTTCCAGTGGCGAATTCTGAAAAGCTCGCGGAAAAAATTCTCTTGTTAGCCAATGATCATAAACTTCGAAAGGCTTTACGGGCAAGAGCTGAAGAAACCGTGAGGGTAAGAGTTGACTGGCGAAAAAACATACACAAGCTAACAGAAATAATAGATAAAATGACGTCTGTCTAACATGAAAATTCACTTGCATTTTAAATGCTAGTTCTAGCATGAATAGATTTTTCGATTTCGGAGACTATGTATTCTTGATCTTTTTTAGTCATGGAATGGCACATGGGTAGGGCTATTAAATTTCTGTACAGCTTTTCTGCTCTTTCCAGTTTTCCAGTTTTCTTTACCCTTTTGTAACTTGGTTGCAGGTGTAGCGCGTATGTTCCTATTTGTGTTTCAATGTTTTTGTTTCGGAGGTCTTCCATGATTTTGTCCCTTGCGCCTCCTTTTTCAATATATGGCGCGTAGGTTTGGTAGACATGTTTGGTGTTCTTCCTTTTTTCTGGGGTTCTAATTGAATCTACGTCAGCAAGTAACTTATTGTAGTAGTTGGCTAACTCAATTCTTCTGGTGATTATTGCGTCTATTTTCTTCATTTGCTCTACTCCAATGGCGGCTAGGATGTCGCTTAGTTTGTAATTGGTTCCCAACCGGATAAATTTGGTTTCTCCCTTCTCAGTTTCCATACCAAACTTTTTCAGGCTTTCGAGTTTCTCTGCGTAATTAGGGTTGTCGGTAACAGCCATTCCCCCCTCACCGGTGGTTATTATTTTTCTTGGGTGGAAGCTGAAGCAGGTGATGTCAGCCATTGTTCCTGTCTTTTTTCCGTTGTATTCTGAGCCTAGGCTGCAGGCGGCATCTTCAACGATAAACAGGTTGTGTTTTTCTTTCAGCTCATTTAATGGCTGCATATTCAACGGGTTTCCGCCCCACGAAACGGGCATTATGCACCGTGTTTTCGGGGTGACAGCTTTCTCTACTTCGTCTGGGTCGACATTGTACGAAAACAGGTCTACATCAACCAAGACAGGTTTTGCACCTACCCATCTGACGATGTTTCCAGTGGAAGGATATGTGAAGTCAGGTACGATCACCTCGTCTCCTGAGCCTATGTCTAGTGCTCTTAAAGCTAATTCAAGGGCTGTAGTACATGAAGTGGTCGCAATAGCGTACTTTGCGCCAGTATATTTTTTCACTCTTTCTTCGAATTCCTTTGTTTGTTGTCCTTCGGTAAGCCAGCCTGAACGCAAAACTTCAGTAACGCTTCGGATTTCTTCTTCGCTAATAACAGGTTCTATCAGCTTTATTTTCTTCGCGTTCATTTTTGATTCCTCTTAAGCCCGAGGACCCACTCATACTTTTGTTCTAAACAGACAACATGGATTAGTATTGAGAGGCAAATAAGTTGCGGTACCAGCCTATAGTGCGTCTTAAGCCCTCCTCAAAACCGATTTTTGGTTCATAATCGATAAGTTTCTTAGCTAGAGAATTGCTTCCAAAAAATCTGCGGACATCTCCGGGTCTTGGCTTATCGTATATTATTGGTTTTTTACAATTCATTGCCTCAGCAATATTGGAAACAAGATATTTAATGCTTATTTCCTTACCACTTGCAATGTTAAGAACTTTTCCTCTTGTTGATTTTGTGCAGTAGACTTTAACAGCTGCGTCAGCTGTGTCGGTTACATAGGTGTAGTCTCTTGTTTGCAATCCATCTCCATAGATTACTGGTGATTCGCCTTTTAGAATCCTTTTTACAGTCAGTGGAATAACACCTGCATAGGTTCCTTCATTTTGTCTCGGGCCATAATTGTTGAATGGTCTTATGATTGAGGCGTCGATGGCGAACGTCTTATGATATGAAAGAACCAGATGGTCGGATGCTGTTTTGCTTGCGCCATATGGTGTGGAAGGGTTTAAGGGGTGGTTTTCATCCATAGGCACTTGCTCAGCGCTTCCATATGCTTCAGAAGATGAAAAATGTATTAACGTTTTGTAGTAATCTTTCCTTAGTAATTCGCAGAAGGTTGAAGCGATTGTAACGTTGGTGTCATGTACCCATTTTGGTTTGACAAGAGATGCCGGCAGGCAGATTGCTGCGAGATTGAACACGATCTCTATGCCCTCATCTTTCAAAATTTGTTTCATTGATCGCATTTTTGCTGCGTCTTGATGATACACTTTTAACGAGGAAAAACTGCTTTTGGCTTGTGACAGATTTCGTATTTTATCTTCACCTAAATAGAAATTGTCTATAACGACCAATTTTTCCGGTTTTTCATCAACTAATCTGTCAACCAAGTGACTCCCAATAAAGCCCGCGCCGCCAGTTACCAATATTCTACCCTTTGCTATGTCCATATTTTCCCCTTCCTTATTGGCTCAAATTTACCGAATTTTGTATAGACTTGAAATGGATGTACATTTAATTGTATCACGGCTCCTCGCCCGCAATTGCCGTCTTCCGCCATTTCATTTAGTTAGCCACTTATGAAATGTGTATGTTGTCGAAACTAGTTTGAGACCCAATTGCACCCAAGCTTTTTGCACGGGATAGTTCGTGATTTGTGTACCTGTTTCTGCAATTTCGGCTTCTCTCTTCAAGACTTTCAGCCCAAGTGAAATCATGTTAGTGTAGATGTTTTTGCCACGCATCGACGGGTCCACAGCTGCTAAGACAAGTAAGCCGATATTGGTGTTCTCGACACTGTCTATTCGCCGTCTCAAAGTCAAGAAGCCGACGGCTTTACCTTCAACCCTAGGCACAATGATGTAATCCGCCAATTCACCAGACAAACTGTTTTTTAACCATTCAGTATAAACACTATCAGCAAGTTTCTGTGAAAAGTTTCTGTCTGCATGAAATCTATCTGTGGCTACTTTAGTTTGTGACCAAGAAGTTTCTGCAATTTGAACGAGTTCGGAAAGTTGGCACGGGCACTGCACCACTTCGTATACTACGCCTTCACTTGTGAACCGTGAGCCATCAAACTTTTGCAACGTCGCCTTCCTCATATCAATTCCATACTTCACGTTTGTGTCCATGAGTGAAAAGCCAAAGTTCTCCATCACTTGCGCAGATAAAATATCGAATGCATTTATTCTAGCCGTTACATGATCATTTCCATGCCAGTCATTATGCAGCTTTCTTACGACTGCATGTCTATCTTCGAAACTTGCATCATCCTCAGAAATGAAATGCTTTAGCTCTACCATTTTACAGCCGAAGTGTTTCGAGTCCCAAGGCAAAGGCCTCCACGCCGCAATTACTTTGTCTGTTTCCACACGGTTGCAACTTGACAAGTCTGAGAGTAATTTGTTCTTTAACACTTCTGGGTCGAATCCGTAAAATCTGTAAGGCAAATAGATATTTGGAATGTCCATTCAGCTACCTCTTCAGAATCTTAACTGTACCAGACACAACCCTATCATTGCCCCTAACAACCTCAGTGTCTAAGTACATCATGCTGTTTTCAATTTTTTTTACCGTAACTTTTGCTATTAGGTCGTCACCGATATAAACTGGTTTTTCAAACGACAAGGAGAAATTTAGCAGTATGATTGTGCCAGGCATAGAAGCCAATGCTGCAGATATCAAGCTTGCCGTCAACATACCATGCACAATTCTTTGCTTAAACATAGTTTTAGAGGCAAACTCTGAATCAAGATGTAGGGGATTGTGGTCACCAGAAATGTCTGCGAATAATTTGACATCTTCGTCTGTTACTCGTTTCCGACTGAAGAACTGGTCTTCAACTTTAATTGCCATTGGTAACACCCTCATTTTTCTCTTATAACGAGACAGACTGAACATCGCGTGTATGTGAAGTATACATACCGGTTTCCCATACTTAAATTCACTTATGACTTTTGATTAGTTTATCGTATTCCTTAACCTTTGGACTCTCGTGCCAAACTCTTAGCCATTCCAGCTTATATTCTCTATTTTTCTTTTCAATTCCTTGAAACAATCGTTCCAAAACAGCGTCTCTCTCGCAGACATCGTCTGTCCACAAGAATGAATGAATAAGGAGTTGACCCCTTTTCCAATTGCACTCTAGCAATCGTGACAAATCCTTTAGAAACCATGCTCTACAAGAGTCAGACACAAAATTCTCACAAAGCACAGGATCATAAGCATTCATGTAGCCCGCAATACCTCTAAATGGATCCTTACCAGTCATAAGCGATACATTATGGCAAGCGATGCTGAAAACTTTCCTGTTTAGAAGACGCTCGAGCAGTTTAATCTCATTTTCCAAGGTTTCCATCAGGTCTCGACCATAGCTTTCATAAGTTCCAACATCATAATGAAGCCCTATCTCATGATCTAGTTCTGATATTTCCCTCAGTATAGTCAAACTGTCCTTTTCCAGAAGGTTGTAAAACTTATGAGAGAACAATACAAAGTACGTCGACCTTATCCCGAGCTTTTGCTCTACTCTCGCCATCTTGAGAGCACTTTCCAGCGAGGCATCCACATCATGGCGAAGAATCAAAAAAGAATCCGTCTCTCCCGAGACTTCCGAAAACGGTATGATCTTAAATCTCTTTTTCAAGAGCGTCAAGAACTTGATGTATGCGCCATACGTAAAATCTTGAAGCTCATTAATCACTGCAGAATCCCTACTTCTTTGCCTCTTTAATGGATTTCGCAGGAACACCTATTACGACATCACCATCATCTACGTTTTTTGTAACAACAGCTCCCATCCCAACAAGCGACTGCTTACCGATTACGATGCCATCTCGGATACACGCTGTGGGAGCAACCCAGGCGCCATCGCCTATGTTTGCTCCCCCTCCGATCATTGCAAGAGCTATGATAGCACAGTGCTTTCCAATAACTACGTTGTGGGCTACATGCACAAGATTGTCTATTTTTGTGCCTTTTCCTATTATTGTATCAGAAAGTGTGCCTCGATCCACACAAGTGTTCGACCCGATCTCCACATTATCTTCAATTACGACTCCCCCAACATGAGGAAATTTTTCAAGCAATCCTTCGTCGTTTCTTTCGTATCCGAACCCATCGCCCCCGATAGCGCACCCTGATTTGATAGTAACGTTCTTTCCTATTTTCACTCGATTGCGTATGCTGACGTTTGAGTATATCTTCGTTCCACTTCCTATGACAACTCCATCATCTATGAACACGTGCGGACCAATATACACGTCCTTGCCTATTTGACAATTTTTGCCAATAACCGCTGTAGGATGTACACCAACCTCTGACTTCTGAGGGAAGAAGGCATTCATACAGCGCATGAACCACAGTCGGGGTTTATTCACAATCACTAGGGTTTTGTCATCAAACATGACATTTCGAAACCTTACATCAATGTCACAAATAACAATGCTTGCCTTGGTCTTTTTCAAAATTGAAACAGCTTCCTCGCCTTTCTTAACGCAGAAAGTCAAATCGCCAGACATTGCCCTGTGAATCGACTGCACATTCGAGAACTCTCTTTGAATATTACCAATCACAGTGCAATTTTGAGAACCTATAAACTTCTTTATATCAGCAACTGTCCTTTTTACAGCACCTTGGCCAGCAAATCTGGACTTAACTTTTCCTTTAGGCATATTTATCTCCTGATAGCCCATCAATCAATGTCAGGCGCCACGGACACTTATGGCATTATACAACTCTATCAGCTTTTTAACTCTTGCATTAATGCTACAATTGTCTACGACATATCTTCGACCCCTCAACCCCATCTCCTTCCTTAGCTTTGCATCATCAATCAACTAAACTATTTTGTTGACTAAGGCTTCCACATCTTAAAAATCTCAGAGAACCATTGGTGTTATTCTTAACTTTTATCTGCTCGGTCTTAAATTCTATCATTAGTTTTTCCATACACCATCACTTCTAACGAAGCATAGCCTTAACGGAAGACATTGCTCGTTGCATAGTAAAGAGATATTTTCTTCTTTGGTTTTGCCTTGGAAAGTAAATTCCTTTCGCTTGCCAACCTATAATATACAATATTTAAGGTCTAAGTAAGGTATAATAGTAAGAGAGGATTTCGTAAACGCAAGAGAGCATCTAAGGGACGATTCAGAAAATGAGTTTTCTTCATGTTGGGAATCTCGCAAATTTCCCCTATCGTCAGGTTATGGCTTTGAGGCGGAAAGGGTTTGATGCTCAGATTCTAATCCCGCTCATTCATGATTTCACAGAGGACCCGAGGTCTGAAGACCCTGAGTTATTTAAATCAGGCTTTCCTTCGTGGATACATTTTTGGGATAATCGGCATCCACTTCGTAAGCTTCATCTTATGAGGACACTCAGAGAATACGATTTTGTTCACGCCTACACAGAGTTTCCTATAGCTGCCGTGTTTTCGCTTAAGCCTTACATCGCCCAAAGCACTGGAAGCGATCTAAGAGAGCTTGCTGTTCAAAATACATATAAGGGTTTTCTCCTACGGCAAGCCTATCGAAGATCAAAAATGCTGCTTTTCGGAAATCCTGACCAGCTTAAGATTATAGCAAAGTTGAGGCTTAAGAAAACAAGGTTCTCGCCTAACCCAATAGACATGGACAAATATTCACCCCGCAAGGAGGAGACGCTCAGGGGCAGATACCCTTGTGAAGTTCTGATATTTCACCCGACTGCCTTGGAATGGCGTTTAAAAGGAAACGATCTACTGCTTAGAGCGTACGCAAGGTTGGTTAGGGAAGTGAAAGATGTTTTATTACTTTTGTCGGGTAGAGGGGTGGACCTAGAGAGAACAAAGATTCTTCTCAACAAACTTGGGGTTGAACAATATGTAGAGTTCCTCCCACTATTAGACCAGCAGGAACTCATCAAGTACTACAACGCATCAGACATAGTCCTTGACCAGTTTATAATAGGTTCTATAGGAAGCATCGCCCTTGAGGCCATGTCATGCGCCAAACCTGTTTTTGCGTATATTTCAAATGAACATTTCAGGTTACTCTATCCCGAGCTTCCGCCAATCGTTAATGTCCGAACGGAAGATCAGATATATAAAAAACTTTATGAACTTACGACAGACGAAGTCGAACGTAGGAAAATCGGTGAAACGTCAAGAAACTGGGTACAGAATTACCACGATTCTGGAAAAGTCGCTGAAAAACTCATACAAATCTACAACGCTGTTATGAGGGCCTAGGTGATAATGTATGGAAGTCACAATTAAAAGCGAGGTGAACGAAGCAGAATGGAATCAGGCTTTGGAAAAATCAGAGTTCGGCACCGTTTATCAGACAACGTACTATGCAGATTCCATAAGAGAGATTATGAAGGAGCAACCACTTTTCATAAGTGTGGAGGATCATGGAAAGACGCTCGGACAACTCCTTCTTTTCAAGACATGCCGATTTCATGGAAGGGTTTGGCACAAGCCTTTAGGTGGCCTTCTAGTCAAATTTCTCATGAAAACCAGGCCCCTATATCACTGGCATTTCGGACCTGTCACTCTTTGCACAGAGGAAAGAGAGAATGTTTACAGTAAAATACTGGATGCAGTTCGCTCGCTGGCTCAAGACGAAGGTACAAACATTTCCAGCGGCTATCCACACCCATTAGACGATAAAATTGATTGCTTTAATGCTATAGGATTCGAGTCTAAGGAAGCTGCAACATTCGTCGTCGACCTAACGAAGGATGTCGAGCAGCTCTGGCGTGGTTTAGAAAAACACTCGGCAAGAAAGAATGTGGAAAGGGCTGGTGAACGGGGGGTCACAGTAGAAACGGTCGAGGACGAGGATGAGTTCCATGAATATTTTAACGTTCTTAACGAGACCAGGATCAGAGACCATGTTAAACCTTATCGTTACACACATGGCTATAAACAATGGAGGATGCTCAGTCAGAAAAACATGATGAAATGTTTTGTTGCAAAAAATGGAAACAGAACCCTTGCAGGGCTTTTAATATCGACATTTAATGGCTATTTGAACGAGTCAGGAGCTGGGCAGTCAACTTATGCTATTGAGAACAAGCTTTACGCAAATGACATGCTAAAGTGGCACATCATAAAATGGGGACACGAACAAGGCTACAGACACTACGACCTCACAGGCGTAAATCCAAACCCTCAGACTCCAAAGGAACAGGGCATTTATAGGTTCAAGGCAAAGTGGGGAGGTCGACTGGTAACCTACCATGAGTACTACCTGAAAGCTCATTGAATTTGGAAAGATTCTGTTCAAAGGACTGTTGGAGAATTTCTTAGGAAATTTCCGGGGATTATGGTGAATCGAAAGCGTATTTTAAGTAAATTTAAGCAGTATGCTCCAGACCTCTGGTGGGGAGACGCTTTTGATGTGCGTTTTTACCTAATTTCTATGCTTCAGAGGGTTTCGGGCAAAAAAATCTTGGACATAGGCTGCGGTATCGGAGTCATCTTATCGGAAATTCCAGCTAAAACCAATTGGAAGGTCGGATTAGACATTTCCAGAAAATCCCTCAAAATCGCAAAGAAAATAGACAGAAACGCAGACTTCATCCTTGGAGACATGCATCTTCTACCATTCTTAAAGGAAACCTTCGATTGCGTTATCATAGCCAACGCCCTGAGCACCTATGATTTCAAAATCGACCCAAGGATGCTTAAAACCTCAACACCTGAAAGGCAAATCAAACAAGCCTACAGGGTGTTAAAAAGCCATGGAGCACTCCTCCTAACAACACCAAACCGGAAACACAGAGCCTATAAAAACCTCAGAAAGATCGATCACAAAGGTTTATGCAAGCTTCTAAACCCCTACTTCCACTTCAAGATAAGTGGATTTAACCCAATGCCCATAGCTCTCCCACAAAGAGCAATTGACCGATGGATACTCGGCGATATTTTCATGAAAATTCTGGAGATGCTTATGGGGGTATCCTCACTAAAGGGTATTGGCAAGTTCTTTCTTGTGCAAGCTCAACGTAAATAACCGGCATGCACTAACTAAGCTGTTTTAAAGGTTTAAGAAATTCATTGAGATATTAAAAACCATGGGCTTAAGTTTTTCTCCCAAAACATCCTTCTTCAATTTAAAAACAGTCGATAAAGAAATTATGGGCTAAAATGAGTTGTTGGCTCAAGATTTATACGTGAGATCCTTAATGAAAGTGCTTAAAGAAAGATGAAGTACGTGATGGTTTGGCTTTCATGAGGTAGAATCTTTGCGAAGGATTCTTTGCGTATTCCCCAACGACCCAATACATCGATACTACAAAAAGGGAGAAATCAAGCCTCGATACTTCAACCCATGCGATTACTTTGAAGAAGTTCATGCCATCACCTTTGATGACTGGGATGTTAAGGCTGAGATGGTTCAGGAGGTGGCTGGTAAAGGGAAGCTCTTTATTTATCCTGTCGGGAAACCAAACTACTTGCGAATTCCTATCCTCTTAAAAAAAGTTTTTGTTTTGATCAAAAGGATAAAGCCAAGTGTCGTAAGGGCTTACAACCCTCATATCCAAGGATTATCTGCCGTCTTGATAGGAAAGAAGTTCAAGATACCATCTGTTGTTTCGCTCCATGGCAATTACGATAAGGATTACCGAGAGTTGATCAAAATTGGCGTAAGCAAATCCTCCTTTAAGAGTTTAATTCGCTTCTTTATCGTTGGCAGACTCATGGAAGAGTATGTGGTCAGAAACGCTGACCAAACAATCGCGGCTTATCGTTTCCCAGCGATTTACGCTAAACAGCATGGGGCGAGAAAGGTAAAGGTCATTTACAATAGAGTTGATATGAAACGCTTTAAGAGAAGAAAAGATTTTGACTTTAAGAAAGATCGTCTCCAAATCATCTGCGTTGGCAGATTGGACAGAGAAAAGAATCAACAGTGTCTAATAAAAGCTGTTGCTAGGCTTAATGTTAACCTGTTGATAGTAGGGGACGGAGAACAACGTGTATATCTTCAAAACCTGGCCAGGAAGCTTGCGATTCAGGATAGGGTTAGATTTATCCAATCCATTCCCAACTCTGAGATACATAAGCTTTACTGGGAAAGCGATATCTTTGCCATTCCGATCGAATATGGCGGTGTGTGTATACCCATTATCGAGGCGATGGCCTCCAGCCTTCCTGTGGTCTTGCCCAAACCAAGATGGGAGAAGAAGCCCGAGTTGGCAGGTGACGTGGCGATAGTCGTAGAAAATACACCTAAAGGCTTTGAAGAGGGTCTACGCAGTTTAATTGAAGACCCTGAAATGAGGAAGCGGCTTGGCGAGAGGGGAAGAAAAATTGTTGAAAAAATTGACGGCAGAATTATGGAACAAGAAGAAAGAGATGTATACGCAAAGCTCGTTGACAGAGGAAAGTAACAAAATCCTTTTAGCATTGAAACACAGCTTGGGACACGATAAGTAAAAGGGATATAACGGAGAATGTTTTAAAAGAACACACACACCTAAAAAAATCAGCCCTAAAAACTCACTTGAAAGTGATGAAGGATGACACTCAAAGTTATGCTTGTTTTTGGCGCGAGACCACAAGTCATAAAATCAGCAGCGGTGATACATGAGGCGCTAAAATGTCCTGAGATGCGGCTTCAAGTAGTTCACACCGGGCAACACTATGACTTCCAGATGTCAAGGATATTCTTGGAGCAACTTAACCTACCTAATCCCGTGGCTAATTTGGAAGTCGGCTCGGGAACGCATTCATGGCAAACAGGTGAAATCATGATTAGGCTTGAGGAAGTAATGGTGAATGCTAAACCGAACTTGGTGATTGTGCCAGGGGATACGAACTCAACCTTGGCTGGAGCGCTGACAGCTGCAAAATCCCACATACCCCTAGCGCACCTAGAAGCTGGAGCCAGAAGCTACGACATGACTATGCCTGAGGAGATAAACCGCCGGCTAACAGATCACTGCTCGAACCTACTTTTTGCACCTACCACGAATTGCGTTAAGAACCTTCACAAGGAAAATGTGACTGGAGCAATCCATCTAACTGGTGACACCATGTATGACTCGTTTCTAATGCATCTCCCTAAGGCCGAGGAAAATACGATTCTTGAAGAACTTGGTGTTGAATCCGACTCCTATGCAGTCTTAACCATACATAGGGCTGAAAATGTCGACAACTCCGAGAGGCTAGCAAACATTTTAGAAGCCATGACTACGCTTGAGGAATTGACAATCATTTTTCCTGCTCATCCAAGGACTCGTCGCCAACTCCAGTTAACTGGACTAGAGGAACGACTACGCATCAGTCGAAATGTTCGACTCATGGAACCCATAGGATACTTTGAGATGCTAAAACTAATGGCATGCGCGAAACTCGTCTTCACTGACTCGGGTGGAATGCAAAAAGAAGCTTTTTGGCTTGGAGTACCTTGTTTAACCCTCCGAGAACATACTGAATGGATTGAAACTGTGCAGAAGAAGGCTAATATCTTAGTGGGCGCCTCAAAAGACAAGATAGTGAGTTCTGCGAGAACCATTTTAGAGGACAAAGAGGCAAAGAAAAGGCTACGTCAACTATCAAATCCCTTTGGGGATGGAAAAGCTAGTGTAAAGGTGGTTCAAAACATTCTACGAAATGTTTCCTAACATGAACGCTGTGAAACATAGGACCCGTAGGTTCTTAGACAGAGGAAGATGCCCTTATAAGTTGTCTATTTTAAGAAATGAGGCTCCGTCATCTCAAAAACTGAAACTCTATTTATCCATGCAGAATATGGAAACTGTGAAAACCTCACGTTAAAATACAATTTACGTCGCAGCCAAACCTCGTAACCAAGGTTGAGGTTTATAGCCATGGTCAACGTAGTGGTCTGCTTCACGTCAGGGTTTGTGCTATTTGAAGTCGTCTCATGGTCCAAGCATCGTCGCCATTTGAATTAATCGGCATTCGGAAATTGTTAAAAATAGGGGAATTCCCTACCGTATTGGAAGATCCGAAGGCTAAAATTTAGGCTTTGAACAACGTTTTTTCTGTGTTGTAGAGGGCTTCGATGGCGAATTGTGTAGTCCACGTGGGGATTTTGTCTAGAAATTGAAGATGCGAATGTTCAAAACCGAGTTTGCGTGTAAATTTATCAGTAACACCTAATATTTTATCGATAAATCTAATCCCCTTATTTGGATATATCCAGTAGAACCCTCCAGCCAGGTGGTTTTCATCCGTTACCTTATGCTGATTCTCAATTAACCATCGAGTTGCTCTCACGGATGCTTCCTTATATCTTTCTTGACCTGTTATCTCATAAAGTTTGAGCCATGCGCACACAGCCTGCGTCACACTTGGTGATTGTTTGTGCCAGCTATGTTTTCCAGAGGGGTAATAGTAGGTGAATAAACCGCCATCTTTATCTTGTTTTTTTACCAGCCAATCGGCGCATCTAGTTGCGTTTTCCGAATAGTCCATTCTGCTTAACATTTGGGACATGTCTAAAAGAGGGTAACCAACCATATTGTAAAGTGTATATGCAATAAAATGTGTATATAGGATGATCTCGTATTTCCTTTTGGTCAGATCGTAATACATGGGGAAACTTCCATCGCTGTTTTGCGTTGTAAGAGCCCAAGACAATGCGTTCTCGACGGTGACAAGGCGCCTTTCATCCTTTGAGATTCCATCAAGCAACATAAGAGTTAAGGCCGTGGAGATGGCTTCATATGGGTAAAGCCTCACAGAAAATCTATCTTTAGCAAGGTGATAGTATTCTTTAAATCCCCCCTTATCCTCTGAAAGGGGTTGCCACATGACACTCATAAGCCAATCTTCAGCTTTCATGGCAGATTCCATATATCTGGAATCGTTGGTGCCCTTGTAAAGCTTAATCAAAGCCGCACAGCAAACTGCAGCGGGGTATGTGTAAAGATACGGGTAGAATTCTCCAGCATCCTTGTAATATCGGTCAAAGAACCCTCCGTGAGCCCTCTTATTCGACCCTAGATACTGCGCTTTAACGATCCAATCACCAGCTCTACGAGCCAATTCAAGGAACATTGGATCCTTTTTCCATCTCCAAAGCTTTAAACATATAAGGACGCCATAACCCGTGATTTCTGTATAAACAAAAGGGGGCTCATACTGGCCCTTGGACTTTGGTAACAAGTAGATCCCATCAAACCCGCCGAAGGACGGGGATCTAGGTTCATTGTTGTATATGGGTGGATTTGTTAGACACTTAACAGCTAGGTCCAGAGACGACTTTAATTCTCGCCTATCAATGGGTGGTGTGGATCCGGTCAATGACATACGCCATCTATGAAAATTGTTGTCTACGCTAAAAAGATTAGCGTGAGTTAATGAAATATAGCCGTCATTTGAGTCTTATGATCTACCACGGGCTCTTGGTGGGAGGAAGAAAGGCTTTCCTTATTCCCACATGCAAAACTTTTTGTTCATCGAATCTGATAACTCACTTGACAATTAGAGTATTTCACTCAATAAGGGGAATTAGATTGAAGGTTCTCTCGTTCTCGTCGATACGTTTCCCAGGATACTTTGGAGATGCCGTTCGTCTCCCAAATCTAGGAAGATGCTTAACAAGAAAGGGTTGGGAGTTTCACATGATCATATCAGGCGCGCACGTAGACACGGATTCCGATGAGCTGGTTAACGGACTCCATGTACATCGATTCGCTATTCCCAGCCACTTGCGTCCCCTTTTTAAAGTCCGAAAGCTTTGGGCCATTTTGGGTGAGGTCTTTACTAATTATCTAGCGGCTAAAGGACTTTCCATAATTCGTGGAGAGGATGTGGATCTGTTATTGGGATATATGCCCAACTGCTGGGGCGGATATCCCGCTGCTCAATGCAAAATTCTAACAGGGCTCCCTATGGTGCTTGACTGTGCGGATTTGTTTAAACGGTACCCGTCTATACTCCAACACCTCACGATAAGAACTTCTGATAAGATTCTGGTTATTTCACAACCAATAAAGGATTTCTTGATGTTTAAATTCGCTGTTCCAGAGAAAAAAATCGTTGTGCTTCCTAACGGGGTCGACACTTCACTTTTTAACCCTTGGGTTCAAGGAAAAGGGTTGAAAGAAGAGTTAAACGTTGAGCATATAGTTTTATTTGCCGGCTATTTGTTCACGCTTGACGTGTTAATTAAATCGGCTTTAAACATCGTTAAGGAGAAACCAAAAACCCTCTTTTTGATAATTGGAAATCACAATAGGTCGTTTTGGGTCAGCGAGGTCAAAAAGTTCGGACTGGAGAAAAACTTCCTGTTTGCAGGCCCAAAACCGCACTCGGAAATTCCAAAATACATTATGGAGTCTGACGTATGTGTTAACATCTTCAGCCAAAAAGATTACTTCGCAGCAGCCCACCCCTTAAAGATTCTAGAATACATGGCATGTGGAAAACCAGTAGTAGCCACAAACCTTCCAGGAACGGCTCAAACCATTCAAAATGGTGTTAACGGCTTTCTCTACAACCCAGACGACGTGGAGACTTTCACCGAGTGTTTGAACACACTATTATCAGACCCAAATCTCCGCAGACGTATGGGTCAAGCGGCATGGAATACCGTCAAAGAAAAGTACAGATGGGAAACCATAACCGAAAATTTCACAAAAGCTTTGGAGAATGTCTTTAGCGGTAGAGATTAAAAGGAAAGTTTTCACCTCCTTCGGCTTATTAAACCCTATTGCGCTCGCGTGCGCCTAAACGATCTCTCGTGTATCCTTAGTTTGCTCCAACAAGGTCCATTCACTTGGGGTATCAGCCTTGCTTCTACTTTCTGGAAGCCAATGTCAATTCCAGACAGCTAAAGAGAAATGAAAAGCAAAACAATGTAGTAGCAATAATCGTGGTAAAATAAACATGGATCTTACGAAGACAATATAAGCGAAACACTCAATAAAAGTCACAAAAGAGGCTTTATCATGAAGGCTCTCGTGCTTAGTGGTGGTAAGGGTACCAGGCTAAGGCCTCTAACTTTTACAACTGCAAAGCAGCTTATTCCCGTGGCTAACAAGCCCATTTTAGGCTACGTTTTAGATCATGTTTCGCAGGTTGGCATCACAGACGTGGGTGTAATAATCGCTCCAGAAACTGGGCAGGACGTTAAAAACTACGTTAAAGACGGCTCCTCATGGAATATTAAAGTAACTTACATACCTCAGGAACCCCTCGGTTTGGCTCACGCCGTGAAAACAGCCGAAAACTTTCTCGGCGAAGACGGCTTCATAATGTGCCTAGGCGACAACCTAATAGGCAGAGGCTTCAACACGCTCATAGAAAGATTCCAGAATGAGAATCTAGACGCCCTCATCCTACTGAAAGAAGTTGAAGACCCAACAAGATTTGGCATAGCAGTATTAGACAACAAGGACAACGTTGTCAAACTAATCGAAAAGCCAAAAACCCCGCCAAGCAACCTAGCCCTCGTGGGCGTCTACATCTTCTCAAACAAGATTCACCAAGCCATAAACACGATAAAACCCTCTTGGAGAGGAGAACTGGAAATAACAGATGCCGTACAAGAAATGATAAACCAAGGCCGCAAAGTAAAAGCCGAAAAACTGAACACGTGGTGGCTTGATACTGGCAAAAAAGACGACATATTATTCGCCAACGCCAAAATCCTAGACGAATACATCAAACGAGAAATAAATGGAGAGATAACAGAAAGCAAAATCGAAGGAAGAGTCACAATAGGAGAAAACGCAAAAATAATCAACAGCACCATTAGAGGCCCAACAATAGTCGGAGAAAACTGCATAATCCAAAACTCCTTCATAGGACCCTACACGAGCATAGGAGACCAAACCCAAATATTAGAAAGCTCAATCGAATACTGTGTAATCCTCGAAAACGCCGTAATAAAAGGAGTGGAAAGGCTGGAAGAAAGCTTGGTAGGAAGAAACGCAAAAATCCTCAGAAATCAAAAACACAAAACCCTAAAACTCAACATAGGCGACTACTCAGAGGTGGAAATATGAAAGAGTACCCCCTCAAGGGAGTAAAAGTCTACGAAATAAATGTTCTACCTGATGAAAGAGGCTTCTTCGCCGAAGCACTGAGACAAGACTGGAAGGACCTTCTCGAAGATGAATGGGTAACGCAGGCAAATGTAAGCTACAGCTACCCAAATATCGTTAGAGCGTGGCACAAGCACGAAAGGGGACAGATAGACTACTTCCTAGTACTAAAAGGAGCCATGAAAATCTGCGCCTACGAAGAAGAAACAGGAAAAATGGTCGAAATCATAGCTAGCAGCGAAAAACCCGCACTGGTCAGGATGCCAGGCAAATACCTTCACGGAACCAAAACTGTTAGCAACCAACCATCCCTAACAGTGTACTTCGTCACAAAACTATATGATTACAAAAACCCGGATGAGATCCGCAGACCATGGAACGACCCAACAATAATCCCAACGGAAATAAACGGCAAAAAAGACGACCCACGAGTCGGCAAACCATGGGACTGGTTCCAACCCCCACACAAATAAGGGGCAACACCAAATGAAAGTGCTGGTAACAGGCGGAGCTGGCTACATAGGCTCCGTTCTCTCTGGAATTCTCTTAGAAAAGGGCTACAATGTAATTTGCTTGGACAGACTTTTCTTCGGAACCGACCCAATAAGAGACATAATGGACAAAATAAATCTAATCAAAGACGACATCAGATGGTTTAAACCAGAAATCCTCAAAGGCACAGACACAGTCCTCGACTTAGCATCACTTTCAAACGACCCCAGCGGCGAACTAGACCCACAAAAAACTCTAGAAATAAACTACAAAGGAAGAGTCAGAGTAGCCAAACTCTCTAAAAAATACGGAGCCACTAGATACGTATTGGCTAGTACCTGCAGCGTCTACGGATTTCAGGAAGACATCCTAACAGAGGAATCCAAACTCAACCCTCTAACGACCTATGCAAAAGCCAATGTGCTAGCTGAAAAAGAAATCCTACCACTAGCAGACAAATCCTTCATCGTAACTGCACTCAGACAAGCCACAGTCTATGGACTATCGCCCAGAATGAGATTCGACCTAGCAATCAACGGAATGGTCCTAGGCTTCTTCAAAAACGGCAAAATACCAATAATGAGAGATGGAAAACAATGGCGGCCCTTCCTACACGTAAAAGACGCATCAAACGCGTTCATTAGAGTTTTGGAAGCAGACCCTGAGTTTGTCAGCGGCCAAGTTTTTAATGTGGGCAGCAACGAACAAAACGTCCAAATTTTCGACCTAGCCAAACTAGTAGCTGAATCCATCAACTTACCTTTCAACTATGAATGGTATGGTTCACCTGACACAAGAAGCTACAGAGTAAGTTTCAAAAAATTTAAAGAAACATTAAACTTCAAGCTCCGTTACACGCCAAAAGAAGGAGCGAAAGAGGTATTTGACGCCCTCAGAGAAGGAAAACTCAACGCGGATGACCCACGAACAATAACCGTAAAATGGTACAAACACCTCTTAGAAATGCATACGCTCCTTAAGGACATCGAGATGAAAGGAGCGATATTATGAAAATAGCCGTTATAGGCTCAACGGGACAGCTCGGCACAGACCTTATGAGAGTATTGCAACATGAACACGAAGCCATAGGTCTGACACACCAAGATATAGAGGTCACCGACTATCACAGTTGCCTAATTTTAAAGGAGCACCATCCCGATGTCATCGTAAATACCGCCGCATTCCATAAAACAGACCAATGTGAAGAAGAACCTCTAAAAACATTTTCCGTTAACGCTATAGGTGCCAGAAACATAGCCACAATATCCGAAGAAACAGAAGCCACAACAATGTTCATAAGCACGGATTACGTCTTTGACGGCTCCAAAAACGAGCCTTATACAGAAGATGACGCCCCAAACCCAATCAACACATACGGAATATCAAAGCTGGCGGGTGAACTCTACACAAGACAAAACCCTAAACATTACATCATCAGGCTTGCAAGCCTATTCGGCGCAGCAGGAGCAAGCGGTAAAGGAGGGAACTTCGTCGAAACAATGATAACAAAAGCCGAGAAAAACGAAATCATCAGTGTTGTCGACGACATGTGGATGAGTCCCACATACACAAAAGACGCCGCCTTAGCAATAAAAAAAATAATAGGATTAAAATTGCCATTTGGAATATATCATGCAGCAAATCAGGACTATTGCACCTGGTTTCAATTCGCCAATGAAATATTCAAAACCATAGGTTTAAACCCAACTTTAAAACCGATAAAAACAAACCAGCTACAACTTAAGGCTCGCAGACCAAAATTCTCGGCATTAAAAAGCACAAAACTCCCAAAATACGACATTAAAATGAGAGAATGGAAAGACGCACTTTACGACTACTTAACCGAAAAAGGGCACATTCACGTTCGCAAACCCTCAGCATAAACAGATTATCGCAAGCCTAACAATTTCAATAATAACAACACTCATTTATCTTCCAGTAGTTTCCTAATAAATTCCGCGCTTAGCATTAGCGAAAAACACCTTCTCCTAATCTTCCTAGTCGCTATACAAATAATGTTTAGGAATACATGCTTGCCCTTGTTTTGGGCATACCCACATATCCTCCTTTTATGAGGGTTTCAAGTTTTTCCTCTAAATCTTTAATCCTTCTCTTCTCCTCATCATTAAGCATTCCTTCTTTCTCAAGAACCTTTTTTATTCCCATCAAAAGTTCAAGATAAAGCGGCGTAAAAGCTTCTTGCCAGTATCCTGGATACATTTTGTAAAGATAGGGATTCGCTTCCACAGTTATATCTATTTCAGACTTCCAGAGTGCACTGCCTTTCAAATGGAACCACCCTATGCCACAGGCGGCTGGAATGCCCACAAGCAACGCGATTACCGCAAATATCCAGAAATGCGGAAAAACGGCTTGAAGCGTAGGAATATTGTTTATCGCCAAATAGTACACGGTGACAAGCGTCGTCGCAAAACCCAAAAGAAAAGTCAAATAAGTGCTGTAACCAATCCTAAAATAGAACCACATCCTAAAAAGAAACCTCGAACCCCCCATTTCAATACCTCACATAACTCCTACTTCATCAACCAAATATAAAAACAACACTCTTATCAATCAATTCTTCCTTAGTTCTATCTCTGTTAGGGGCATTGCTCAACCTCATAGCAACTTCTACAATTTAAATAATCTACTACTTCAAACTATAGCCGGAAGAACTAAAGCAAAAAGTTAATCGGGATTACCCAAAAGAAAGGCTCAGAGGAATAACTCAAACATTGTTGGACCGAAAAATCATGACAGAAGATTAATCAAAACGTTTTGCAGTTCGCTTTTGTCCTTTAAATTTCGAAAAATAGCCTTGCCTGTTCCGTAAAGGCGGAAAGAAACATCTTTGAAGGTCAGTTCAAAAATTATGGCGGAAATTGACTTTTCTATTTTCGCCTTTTTTAGAATCTTTGCGATTGCTTCCTCTTTTTTGTCGTATTTAAATATGACTATGAAGTCTCTTTCCTCGCCGCATGTTTCTTCAATTCTAGCCACGTAATCTTCAATGGACACCATTAAAGTTGGTCGATCTCCTTTAAAACTTCGGCGAATCGGTCTATTTCTTCGCGGGTATTGTAGATGTAGAAGCTTGTTCTAGCTGAGGATTTTAACTTGAATATTTGATGTAAAGGTTGAGCACAGTGGAAACCGCTTCTGATCATGATTCCATAACTGTCGAGGAACAAAGCAACGTCGTGGGAACTTAAACCTTCAATGTTAAAGGGAATTATTCCACATTTAACTGACGCATCCTTTGGTCCGTAAATCTTGACTTTTTGGCATTCTTTCATGCGTCGCATAGCATATTCTGTTAACACACACTCGTGTGCGTTAACGTTTTCCATGCCTATTCTTTTCAAGTATTTCACAGCTTCCATCAGTCCAACTCCACCGCAGACGTTTGGTGTTCCCGCCTCAAACTTCCAAGGCAAATCATTCCAAGAAATGGAACAACGTTTCGTTATCGAGTTATAAGAGACTTCCCGTATCATTTCTCCTCCACCTTGAAACGGCTCCATCCTTTCTAGAATTTCACGTTTGCCGTATAGGACACCTATGCCTGTTGGACCCAACATTTTATGCCCGGAAAAAGCGAGAAAATCTACGTCTAAATCTTTAACGTTCACAGGCAAATGCGGGACGGACTGCGCCCCATCTACAAGTGTTAAGGCACCATAGTCGTGTGCTATTTTCGCGATTTTCTTAACACCGTTCACAACTCCAGTGACATTTGAAACGTGGCTTAGACAAACAATTTTGGTTTTGTTAGAAATCATGTTTTCAAAAGCCTCGTAATCTAGGGTTCCATCATCATTGACCCCGACGTACCTAACATTAAAACCGTTTATTTTCGAGAGGGTTTCCCATGGGACTATGTTGCTGTGGTGCTCCATTATTGATATTATCACTTCATCCTCTTTCTTTAGATTGCGAAGACCCCAGGCGTAGGCGACCAAGTTTATTGCTTCAGTTGTGCCTCTCACGAAAACTATTTCTTCCATACCGTTTGCGCTTACGAATCTGGCAACTTCCTCATGCGCGTTCTCGTAGAGTTCGGAAGCTTCTTGTGAAAGCGTGTGAACGGCTCTATGAACGTTTGCGTTATGGTTTTCATAGAAGTTTTTGATGGCTTCAATCACTTGTCTTGGCTTTTGCGATGTTGCGGCGTTGTCAAAGTAGATTAGGGGGTGGTTGTTTATTTTTCGTTTTAGTATTGGGAAGTCTTCCCTAATCTTGTACGGGTCAAACATTATTTTACTCCTCTACGTTCATTCTTTTGGAGAGGAGTTTCACCAGTTCCTCCTCCTCTAATGCTTGTTTTTCTTCAAAACTCAATTCTGTTGGTAACCAATTCGGGGAAACACTTTTGCTTTTGTAGTATACTCTGATGGCTCTTCTCAACGCTCCAACGGCTAGGATGCCACAGTGGAACTTTATGCTTGGTAGCCCGCCAACAGCATTTGCCACACTTTTCCAGGAAATCTTCCACGCGTCCTCAAGCTTCATTCCTTTAATCATCTCGGTGAGTATGCTTGAGGTTGCTATGTTTGCGGCACAGCCATAGCTTTCAAATGACGCCTTCTCAATAACGTCTTGGTTGTTGATTTTCAGGTAGAAGGTTATCATGTCGCCGCAGGCTGGGTTTCCAGCAACTGCCGTCACCGTGGCGTCTTCCATTTTTCCAAGATTTTTTGGATTTCTGAACAGCTCAAGAACTTTCGGGTTGTATGGTAAGGGTATGCGCGACATGATTACTCCACTCCGGTAGAGCCTGTTATTCCTCTTATCCTTTCAACAGCTTTTGGAGTTACTTCTAAAACATAGTCTATGTCTTCATCTGTATGGTATCGTGTAACTTTCATTAATATGCTGCCGTGGGCTTCTTCGAACTTTCGGCCTATAGCGACGAGAACATGGCTTGGCTGGAGAATTCTTCTCGTGCATGCGCTTCCACTTGAAACGTAAACCCCGCCGAGGCTTAACTCTATTGTTAACGCTTCTCCTTCGCACTTCAAAATACTTATGTTAAGATTGTCAGGAGCCCTTCTGTCGCCCTTTGGTCCATTGAGCCTGACTCCTGATATTTTTTCAATCATCCCATCAAGCAGTTTATCCCGCACTCTTCGCATGCGACCCACGTTATCTTCAAAATTTTGGAAAGCCAGCTCAGACGCTCTCGAGAAACCCACAATTAAGGGCGTATTCTCAACTCCAGGCCAGAGCTTCTGCGTCCCGATTTGGCCCTCCAAAATTCTCTCCACATTGACGCCTTCTCTTACGTATAAGGCGCCTATTCCCCGAGGACCCAAGATTTTGTAGCTGCTTATAGTCGCCAAATCCACACCCAAATCCCTGACATTAAATTTGATTTTGCTATAAGCGTCGGAAGCATCGGTGTGGAAGGTTGCCTGTGGGTTTTTATCCCTAACTATTTCTAACGCCTCTCTTATGGGTTGTATCGTTCCAATTTCATGGTTTACAGCCGAAAAACTAACGAGAATCGTTTCTTTGTCAACAGCTTCTCCTAATCTTTCAAGGTCAATGAAGCCTTCGTCATCAACTGGAATTTTCGCCGTTAAAAATCCGTTTTTTTGCAGCATTTCGGTAACATGCAAAACGCTTATGGGTTCAATTTCTGAAATAACGATTTTTTTACCCTTATCTTTCTTTGAAAAAACTGTTCCCATTAGCGCTAGATTGTTGGCTTCTGTTTCTCCCGGGGTAAAGTTAACTTCCTCAAGCGTTTTACATCCCAAAAATGTGGCAACCTTTTGTGTCGATTCCATTATTGCTTCGAAGGCTTCCCAGCCGGGTTTATGCGTCAGCGTTGGGTTGCCATATGCACGTTGGCTATAATATGGCAACATGGCGTCAATTACTTCTCTAGGAACCACGCTTGAATTTTCAATGTCTAGATAGACTTCCCGCTTTATACCTTCGTGTGCTTTGAGAAGTTCTTTCACGTTTTCAATCATTCTGATTCAGTCCTTTGGACAAATGATATCCTTCAACGTTTAGTATTAACTATCTAATAGAAAAACATAACCCAAAGGAAAATGTCATCACACATAACACTTTATAATTGTTGATGCGGTAAAATGCTGTAGTAAGAGAAAAGAAAGATGGGCGCATTCCGTGAAAATAACAGACTTGGCGATACCAAAATCAGTTAAAGAGATAATAATCAAGTCTGGAATCGTTGAGCTTTATCCCCCACAAGAGGAAGCAATAAAAGCCGGAGCCCTTGAGGGAAGAAATCTCGTTTTAGCCAGCCCCACTGCTTCTGGAAAAACTTTGGTTGCGGAATTTTGCGCTCTCAAGCACATACTAGAAAAAAACGGAAAAACAATTTATTTGACCCCTTTAAGGGCGTTAGCCAACGAAAAATTTCAGGAATTTAAAAAATATGCGCAAATAAGGAAAAATGAAGGAAGACGTGTAAGGATAGGCATAAGCACAGGCGATTTCGACAGTAGTGACCCGTGGCTGGAAAGATACGATGTGATAATCACTTCTGTAGATTACGACGAACCCTTCATTGTCAGAGAAAACAATGTCACGAGGATTGTTAAAATCGGCAATTTCATCGACAACTTGATAAGGAAACGCAGTAATGTTGTTCAAAAGGAAGCTAATACGGAAGTTTTAGAAGTTTCCGACCTCAACTTGGAAGCCGTAGCTTTCGACCCAGAAAGTCTTAGAATAGCTTTTAGAAAAATATCAAAGGTTGTTCGACATAAAACGGATGGCCCCCTTTGCAAGTTGATACTTGAAACCGGAAGGAAGATAGCAGTTACACCAAGCCATAGCGTTTATACGCTGCGGGGACTAGACATCGTCACAAAAAAAGTGGACGAAATCAAGCCTGGAGATTTTGTCCTTATTCCCCGACGCCTACCCTTGGAACTCCCTAAACAAGATGATATAGACCTCGTAATGGAACTTAACAGATTTCAAGAAGCTAAAAACTTGTATATAAAAAACATTCCTCAGGAAGGCTTTCAATTTCTTTCTCTTAGGGCTCTTAGAGTAAAAGACCAATGTAAGAATTGGAAGAGAGGGAGAGAGCTTCCTTTGTCTGTAGTTGCCAAAATGGGACTTAGCCGCAAATCAGATTTATCGTTCGCCTTTTTCTCTTATGTAGGGTCAAGACATAAAGTTCCAACTCGAATCCCAATCAGCAAAGAGTTGCTTCGGCTTATAGGTTATTATATTGCTGAAGGAAGCATGGATGACGCTAACCATAAAATATCCTTTTCATTTGGTTCCAAGGACACAGAGTGCGTAGAAGATGTGCGCATATGTGTACAAACACTATTTCACTTTGAGCCACGCATTGACAATAGAGGAAATGCCATATACGTAGACATCTGCGATAAGGTTGTATATTTGCTTTTTAGCAAAATACTCAAATTACCGAAAGGAGCTAAGAAAAAGAAAGTTCCTCCTATTGTTTTTAATGTATGCCAGGACCTTCAATGTGAATTTCTTAAGTCCTTGATAATGGGTGATGGAGTGTTTGGTCCACGATTAGATTACGTCACTTCTAGCAGAAGCTTAGCCTCTGATCTTCTTTACCTACTCCTCCAAAATCGTGTCATAGGCGGGGTCTCACAAGCAAAAGGAAATAGTTTATTACCATCAGGTAGAAGCGTTTTTGCTGAACGTTTTAGCCTTTATGTCAGCACATGGTCGGAATTAAGTTCATTATTAGGCTGTTCCTCGTTTAAAAAACCGTTACGTTACCAGTCTAGTCATAGAGTATGTATGGTTCCGACACATTGCATCAAAGAAATTTTACAAGCCCTAGGTAGGAAAAGTAGCAATGGCTCATTTGTTCATTTTGGAAAGAGAACGAGCAAAGCGCGATTTGAAAAGTGGTTGGCCTCTAAGGAGGCAACGTCAAAGCTAGAAGTCCTTAAACTATTGAATGACGGAGACCTCACAACCAGTCAACTAAGCAAAAGTTTGAGGATTCCATGGTCCACCGTGAACAGTAGAGTGAGATCCCTTTTAAAAAGGGGGCTTGGAAAAAGGCGAGGAAGTACAGGTCACTACACATATTACCTATCCCTTGAGGGTTTTCGACTTCTTAAAGAAATAGAGTTGGCTAGGAAGCTTTTCGATTCCGACTTCTCTTTTGCAAGAGTGAAGAAAATAGAAAAAGCGACGGCGTCGAGAAATTATGTTTACGATGTTTCAGTTCCAGACTGCGAAAACTTTATAGCTGGATTCGGAGGGGTTGTTTGCCACAACACTAATGAAAAAGCGGATTCGCTTTTGAGGCATAGGGCTAAATGGATGGATGAGATTTCTCTCATAGTCGCTGATGAAGTGCACTTGTTGAATGACGCTGAGCGTGGCCCAACCCTCGAGGTTGTTTTGGCGAGGCTCATGCAGATAAATCCTGACATGCAGATTTTGGCTTTAAGCGCAACAATAAACAATGTTGAGGAAATTGCAGAGTGGCTTAAAGCTGATTATGTTACAACTGAGTGGAGGCCAATTCTTCTAAAGGAGGGGGTCCTTCTACATGACGAAATCCAATTTAGGGATGGAGATGCCCGCAAAATAGAGAGAAAGACAAAGAACTCAGCCATAAACCTAGCATTAAACACAGTCAAATCTGGTGGGCAAGCATTAATCTTTGCAGGAACACGAAGAAATGCAGTTATGCTTGCGAGGAAAGTTGCCGAAGAGATTGAAGATGTTTTGTCTAAGCCTGCGAAGCGGGCTCTTGAACACGATGCAGATGGGATTTTGGCAACTGGCGAAAGGACAAGAATAAGTGAGCTGCTTGCGGAACTTGTTAAGCGTGGAACAGCTTTTCATCATGCAGGTTTAGGTGGAGGACACCGCAAATTGATAGAAGATTCATTCAGAGAGGGAAAAATCAAGGTTTTAACCGCTACGCCAACACTGGCTTTCGGCGTAAACCTTCCAGCCAGAACCGTTACAATCCAAGATTATAGGCGGTATGAACCGGGATATGGGTACTACCCCATTAGCATTTTGGAGTATAAACAGATGGCTGGCAGGGCCGGAAGACCCAAATACGACAAGGTAGGAGAAGCCGCACTTATAGCTAAAACAGGTGACGAATCAGACTACTTAATGGAAAGCTACATTTTAGCGCGTCCAGAGCGAATATGGTCGAGGCTCGCGGTTGAAAGAATTTTGAGGTCTCATGTGTTGGCAACAATCGCAGCCGATTTCGCCCACACAGAACGTGGACTCTATGATTTTTTCGGCAAAACCTTTTACGCCTGCCAATACGAAACCAGCGCCATCAAGGGCATAATCGCCAAAATTCTCAAGTATCTTTACGATGAGGAAATGATCGAAGTTAGCGGCGAAAACATTTATGCCACAAAATTTGGAAAGCGGGTAAGCGAACTCTACATAGACCCTGTTTCAGCGGTTATAATCCGCAACGCGCTAAGGCGAAAACCTGCATACTTAACAGACTTAAGCCTCCTCCACATGATTGCTCACACTCCAGACATGGGACCGGTACTAAGACCTTATTCGCGGGAAATGGACGAAATAGCAGTTTTCATGGAAGAACACAAAGAAGAGTTTCTGGTGGATGTGCCAGACGAGTGGGAAGACCGCATCGCATACGAACAATTTCTAGGCGAAGTGAAAACAGCCATGGTTTTGAAGGCGTGGATTGAAGAGATGAGCGAAGACGAAACAATTGAAAGGTTCAGAGTGCAACCGGGCGACCTTTACAGAACGGTTGAAAATGGGAAATGGTTGCTTTACGCAATACATGAATTAGCATTACTATTCGGCAACAAACAAGTCTTGCCTCAAATCCTCGAACTCATGGAAAGAGTAGAAAAGGGTGTAAGGAAAGAACTGTTGCCAATAGTTAAGCTGGAGGAGGTTGGCAGAGTTCGCGGACGCATACTCTATAACGCTGGATACAAAACAATAGAAGACATAAAAATCGCAGCCATAGAAGACTTGATGAATTTGCCACTTATAGGACCAAAATTAGCGAAGAAAATTAAAGAGCAGGTGGGTGGCTTCCTTAAGTCTGAAGAGTGGAAGAGGCTAAAGCAAGGCGAAGAGTGGGAACAGAGGTCCATAACTGAATATTAGTCTTAACTTTTTCCACTTTAAAACAAAAGTGGAGTAAAAATTTAGGTGTTTTGGCTTGCACAGGGACTAACTCCTTCAGACTGGAATCACCGTAGACGCGTTAAAACAGCCGCTGTCATGCGCTAGTAAGATTGTTAGTTTTTGTCGACTATGTTGATGAATGAAGCGCGCGCTTGTTAATTTCAAATAAAGATGCTACCTAATGATTATTGTTTAACACATAGTTAATTATGTGTAGACTGTTATGCAGATGATGAAGACCGCAAAACAAACAAAGTTGCAGAAATGCTGTTTCTCCCGATGCAAACCTCCCGCAAAACCCAAACTCTCCATGAATAAAATCCATAAGCTCCGTATCTATCTGTTGTAACTGTTGTTTTGGACGGCGAAAAGTCTTCTTCTTTACTCTTCACTCGCGCGCCTTCCAAGTTGCCTTTACAAATACTAGCTAATACCTCTTGCCTTCCGTTCTCCAGTCGTTTTTTCAACCATTAGCGCAACTTGCTCCAAAGCTGTGCCCAAGTAATTCTTTGGATTCAGAGCTGCATCGATTTCTTCCTTATCTAGTTTATTACGGACGGTGGTGTCTTCTAGAAGGATTTCTCTGAAATGACGTTTTTCAGCTTCGCTTTTTATTGTTAATTTTCTTAGGAGTTCGTGGGCTTCTTGGCGGTTCATTCCCTTTCTTGTTAGCGCCATCATTACTGCTTCGGACATGGCGCGGCCTTGGGTCAATTCGATGTTTTTTAGCATGCGTTGTTCGTCAACATGCAGATTAGCCACTATATTGCTCATTAAGAAAAGCATGTAATCAACTAAAATGCACGTTTCCGGGATGATGTATCGTTCTGCAGAAGACTGGGTTAAGTCCCTTTCATGCCAAGTCACAACATTCTCTAACGCAGGAATTACTAAGCTTCTAACGATTTTGGCTAAGCCACAAACCCTTTCACAAATTTCAGGATTCCGCTTATGGGGCATTGTTGAACTGCCAACCTGCTTCTCCACCTCGAAGGGTTCGAAAAGCTCTCCGATTTCTGGTCTCTGCAACTCCCGGATCTCGGTAGCAAAATTATCGAGCGCAGAAGCAATCATAGCCAACAAGCATACGAGTTCTGCATGGCGGTCTCTCTGCACGATTTGCGTGGAGATTTCAGCGGGCTTAATCCCTAAACGTTGCATAACAATTTGCTGAATCTTCATGGCATGGGGTCCCAAACCAGCTTGGGTTCCCACGGCCCCACTCATTTTTCCGACCAAAACACGTTCTTTGCATTGCCTAAGCCTGTGGATGTGCCTTGAAATCTCGCGCATCCAAACCGCAAACTTAAAACCTAAAGTTATCGGTAACGCGTGTTGACCATGAGTTCTACCCATCATCAACGTATCCTTATAGTGCAAGGCTTTTTCCGTTAGGATTTTCTCAAAGTTATCCACCCTTTTCTCAATCAGTTCTAATGCATCTTTTAATTGAAGGGTATTTGCCGTATCCACGATGTCATAGCTTGTTGCCCCGAGATGAACGTACGCCCCACTTGATCCGCAAGCTTCCGCAAAAGCTCTAACCAGAGAGGCAACATCATGCTTTATTTCACGTTCAATCTCCCTTATGCGACTCAATTTAACATGCTTTGTCGAAGCCACAGACGCGATCCTTTCAGCATCCTTGCGTGGTATGTTGCCGACTTCAGCGTGCGCCCATGCTAGGGCTGCTTCCACATCAAGCATTTTCTGAACGCGTGCCTCCTCTTCAAAGATTTTCCTCATTTCAGCAGTTCCATGACGGCCTGTTTCAATCGGACTGGTGTCTATGGGTAGAACGGGCAAACCCTTATCCCTCGTAAGAAGATAAGTCGATTAAAGATAAATACCTTATTTTTCCGCTTAATGCCTTACTGACCATGCTACTTACGCTTCCTGAAAAAGGCTAAGCTGTCCTTTTGAAGGATGTATTCGAAGCCTGCCTCCAATAGGGTTTTTATCTCTTCAGTCGTTTGGGCGACTTTCACATGAAATTCGTCTGGCGGTGTGTTTTGGAAGACGGCTTGCTCGATGTTTATGTACAGCATTGTGGAGTCCATGCGCCGATGGCCCAGCAGCCGCTTTACGTATTCTGGGTCTTTAGTTTTATGATATTCCATAGTTCCTTTCCAGTGTCTCAGAGTGTGGAAGCTTATTTGTAATAGTCTGGGATTTCCAAGTTTCCTTGCGATTTTTTTCCTTTGTTTGTAGAAGTTTGTGTCCATAGCCTTTCTTGTCATAGGAAAGATTTTTTCAGAATGCTTTGGAAGGTTGCTGAGCATTTCGAGGAGTCTGTTTGAAACTGGAATTATTCTTGGGTTACTATGCTTTTCTGGGCTTATCCTGACGGTTCTCCGCTCAAAGTCTATATCTGTCCATTTTAATTTCATCGCCTCTCCAATCCGCATTCCTGTCTCCTTGAGCAGTTGAAGAACAACGGAAACTTTTCTCCCGGATGCTGCTATAAGTTGGTCGATTTCCGCCTCTGTTGGTATGAAGGGTATTTTTCCCTCGTGTCTGTAGATTGGTGGCTCCCATGGGATTTTGAGGAATTTTAGGAAGCTTCCATAAGCGCAGACGTCATTAACTTTTGTCCCATTACTATACAACCTTTTAGCCAAGTATTCTTTTACAGCTTCAGCATTGAAGAGATCAACCCCTGCTCTGATCATCAAAAGCACTCTGCGCTTGTAATTGGCTATTGTATTATCCGAGCGTCCTTGCTTTTTAAGATGCCAGAGAAATTCTACGATTTTGCCTTTGATTTCTGCTGTCTGCGTTGTGCCCTCCCGCTGGGCGTTTTCTTGTCGGGTTTCAACTTCGGCCAAGCTTTTCACCAGCCGTGGCTGGCCAGTGGATGCTCGCTCGTAAAGCTCATTGCTCACTCGGCAGTAAGCTAGTATGGCAGTTTTGCTTTTTAATTTCTTCGTATGAATTGTTTCAACGTGTTCTGACGTGCCTGAGCCATTGAAAAATCTCTGAAGTTGTTTAGAGTTGGGGTCTGAGAAGCGGTAGGCGCACCTGCGACACAAATAACGTTGCACGGGGCCAAAGGCTGTTTCGCGTATTCCGTCTTTCCAAACTTTTGCTGAACCGCATTGTGGGCATGGGGGGCTGGTGCCGGTGGACCCTTGGCTCTGGTCCAACTTCCCGTTGTTTATGGAACCGGCTTTGCCGAGTGCAGGCAATGAATCCGCAGCAGCGGGCGTTTCTTCGTGGAAGCCAGCCACTCCCCATCACTTCAGAGATTCACTTGCATTTTATTTGAAGAAGAACTCGTCCCTGACGTTCTCGCTTACTTTGATGAACTTTCGAAATTTGCAGAAGGATAGGATGCGGCTGAGCAGTGCCTCGCCCTTGTTTTCGAATTCTTTTTTGAAGCCAAGCCTGCCGATGGCTACTCGGATTTCTACAGCTTCGCCGTCTCCTAGAACTTGGTAGAAGCCCTGCTTGTCTCCCGCATACTCTTCGAGGACTTCCCAATCTTCAACCAGATTGACCAAACGCTCACCTCTAAACTGTGTCGCCAAAAAAGGTTAAGTGTTTTCTGGCTTCAGCAAGGAATACTGTTCTTTGTGAAAGCCTCCAAGGAATAGTGTTCTTTGCGGGGCTCGCCAAGGAACACTATCCAAAAACGTACATATCTGCCATGCAAAAATATTTTAGAATTTTGTCAAGAAATTTAAGCTTTTTTATGTCAAAGGACAAGAATTTTGATGCTTTACGTTGGAGTACACGTCAGGGACTGTATCCGTTGTTTCGGCTGTAAAAGCCCTTTCACGAAAAATAAAGCTTGGTGTGAAAGCCCAACTTTTAAGAAAAGTGTTAAAAAACACGCAGGTGTATGGAGAATCTAAACATGGTGCTGTGGAAAACATAGGCGAATTGGGTGGTGCCTAGAATTTTTCGTGAAATAGTTCTTCTAAAATTGCTAGTGCCGTGACCTCGTCTAACCGCATGAGCAGATCATTTAGGTCTGTTGAGTTGAGTAGCATGGCTAGGAAGGCCTTGGCGGTTAAACAGTACAGGGACGCCTCTGAGCCGGATTTGGTTTTCTTTACGCCTATCTTCTTGATGTAGCCTAGTTCTTGTAGGGCCCTTACTCGCTTGTTGACGGTTGGGTAGCCTACTCGCCTCAAACCTCTTCGGATTCCTAGCTCTTTGCGTATGTCGTAGATGGTTTGCGGGCCTTTGAGGGAGAGGACTTGGAAGACGGCAAAATTGAGCTTAGCCTCTCGGCCCTTGAAAACTGAGATTCTTCCACAGTTCCTCTTACTCCTCTCCACACGCCAATCACCATGGCCCGGTCAAGAAAACTTGCGCGGAAGAGCCTATTTACATTAATAGACATGTTTTTGTGTCCTAAAACCCTAGGCAAAACGTTTCGGCGGGCAGAAACGCCTATAGCGGAAAGTTTTTCGGCGGGCAGATATTTAAGCAAGATTTGCATTTTTGTGTTAAAATTCAAGTGTTTGAAGCCTTTCTGGGGGTGATTTTTGCGGGGTGTTTTCGGCGTGCCGAAACGTTTTTGCGGGGGTCAGAGTGATTACGAGGTAGCTGCCTTTTATGCTTACGTCCATGTCTAGGTCTTGTTTTAGGAAGGACTTGACTTTGTTGTGGAATTTGCGGGGAATGTCTAGAGACAAGCGCTTATACTCGTATACGTATTTGCTTTCAAGATAACGTTTCCTAGAAAGCCTCAGCTGAATTCTAACCAATTGTGGAGAGCCTCCGTGCAAAAATTGTGCTTTGTCTTTAGCTTTATAAAAGTCAGCCGCTGAAACGACACTCTGAATAGGTGGAGAGAGATGAGTTAAAGTAAAGAGAACCTTCAAAATAGATTTTCCACCCATTTTGTGCAAGGTTTATTAGAATTTGTAAGCCTATTATAAATCAGTTCGGAAGACGCTACATGAGGAAGGCGGGATAGAGGAATGAAGACGCTTAGAATATCAGACGAAATCCACAGAAAACTGACGGCAGCTGTTGGAACGCTTATGGCTCAAACGGGCAAGATGCAAACATATCAAGACGCAATAGAAGCCATGCTCACTCGTTCAGTTACACTGCCCACAGAACTGCTTGCGGAAATTGAAAACTTTATAGAAGAGAACAAGCAGTTAGGCTTCACGACGAGAGAAGAGTTCATACGCGACGCAGCAAGATGGAGACTAAAGTTTCTCAGAGAAGAATCCGAATACGTAGAAATTCCAAGAGACAAGTATGAGAAGTTTGAGGCTGCCGTTAAAGAAATGAACACACCTTATCATAGTGCGTCAGACTTCGTTCACACACAGATTGATGAAGTGCTGGAAAAATATGACAAATGGCTTGAAGAAAAAGAAGGATACGAAAAAAGACAAAGGAAGAGAGGATAAAAATACTAGAAATAACAAGTTTTTTAGGAATACAAATTCCACTATTAAGTGGTGTTAAGGATGAGTAAAAGTGTTAAGTGTCCTGCGGTGAGAAAGCATGAGTTTGAAGAGATTATGAAGAAACTGGATCGCATAACGCCTGAGAGGCGGCGCATAGCAAGAATATTCAAGACCTATGTCGAGGACGCAGTAGATGAGTTAGGACCTGGCTACACGGTTGATTTGCAGGGTAATTTTGATACTACGCCCATCCGTATCACTATTGAAATTTCCTCGAATTCAATGGACCAAAATAAACTGTAATTGGGTAAAAACAAGTAGGAGGCAAAGTTGGGTGGATAGCGTATTTCTTGTGGATGGAGTGAGGTATAAATTATACAAGCCTAAAACTGAGGAAGAACTTCAAGAAGTTATCAAGGAGCATTACCGAGACCTTTTTGGGGAAGATTCTATTTTCTTTGATTTTGAGCCTAAACTCAGGTCTGAAGCTGGTATTGGGTCAAAGCCAGATGGTTGTGTGCTGATTCTGTCACCAAAACCCCAATGGATGGTCGTGGAGACTGAGTTAGCAGATCATCCTTTGTATGAGCACATTATACCTCAGATATCTAAGTTTGTAAAGGCATTGGAAAACCCTCAAAACAGAAGGAGTATTGTTGAAATTGTATATGATGAAATCAACAGAGACCCGTTCAAGAAGGCACTTCTCGAAAAAAGAGGTATGGGACGTGAGATTTACAAGTTTTTGAATGATGTTATCTCTACGAAACCGAGTATAGCGATAATCATTGATGAAAGGACGACTGAATTGGATGAGGTCTTAGGTATGCTTCCTTTGAAGGCTGAGGTTACGGAGCTTAGAACGTTTGAAAGAGAAGGTGTTGGGTTGGATGTTCATGCTCACTTGCTGAGTATGGAGGAGGTTGAAAAGGGGGGAGAAGAGGAAGGAAGAAAGGAGCGCCCTGTGCATATGAAAAGCTGGGAAGCTCGATTAGAATGGGTTACTTCAGAAAACAGAGAGTTGGTGCAGAAGCTCATTAAGAGAGTTGAAAACGAGTTTCCAGGCATATCACATGGGCCAAAGCTCAGCTGGTATTACTTTTATAAAGGCAAGGGCAGAGGTTTAGAGTCTCTATTCGCGGTGCTCATGATAAACAAGAGAGAAGTGAGGGTGAGAGTAAAAGCCGACCCCACCAAGTTCAAAGACGCTCAGCAGTGGACGAAGAAATATAAGGGCTGGTTCTTTGCCAGAAAACACGAGGAAAGGCAATTTCCTGTTTCAACGCCAGAGCAGCTCGATTATGCAATTGAGTTAATAAAGCAATCATTCGAAATTTCCCGAGGGTGAGATGTTATAAATGTCGCGAGACTTGAGAACTGAAGTTTTAGACGTTCTGCAGAGGTTCGAGAGCGAGAGTGATCTTAGGCATCTTTATTGTGAGTTGTTGAATTATGAGTATGCCGATGTTCCTGTCCCAACTCGAGACTGGTCAACTCTTGCGAGAGAGGTAACTGAGTATGGGCGTGTAATTGCAAGGCGAGGTAGCTTCTTTATCGTTTTCTTGAGAATTAAAAAGTTGACGATAACGAATGAAAGGAGTGCGTTGAATGAAGTTCTGAAGAGATATCCTGAGTGCGTAGTGGTCTTCTATGGTGTTGAAGATGATCTTTGGCACATTGTTAGCCCGAGATTTGACCCGGAAACTCCGCACAAGTTTCTGATAAGAAGGTATGTTGTTGGTCCTTATGAGCGTCTTAGAACGGCTGCTGAAAGGTTACGTCTGACTTATGCTATTGACGAGGATTCTACGGCGAGGATAAAAGAAAAACATGATGATGCATTTAATGTTGAAGCTGTTACCAAAGAGTTCTTTGAAACGTATAAAGAAGTTTTGAATGCGGTCAAAAATGATTTAGCGAAGCAAAGGAAAGCTGACGAGCAAACAGCTCATGCATTTACTCAACAACTGCTTAATCGCTTGATGTTTCTCTATTTTGTCCAGAAGAAAGGGTGGCTTAACAAGGATCCCCGTTTCATCAAGAATCTATGGATAAGATATGAGCAGTTCCATTCAGTTAATGACAACTTTTATGAAGCCTGGATTGAGCCTTTGTTTTTCTATGCTTTTAACAAAAAACCGCTTGCGTCAAGTTACGACTTACCTAAAGAGCTGGCTGAGATTTATGGAAAAATGCCTTTCTTGAATGGTGGTCTTTTTACTCGCAATGAGTTGGATGATATCGGTTTCAAGGTTAAGGACAGCCATATACAAAAAATAATTGATGGGCTGCTTGAGCGTTTCAACTTTACAATTAGGGAAGACTTACCGTTTGATGTTGAGGTTGCTGTCGACCCTGAAATGTTGGGAAAGGTCTACGAGTCACTTGTCTTCGAGGAGGAACGTGGCAAGAGCGGCATTTTCTATACGCCAAGAATTGAAGTTGACTTTATGTGCCGACAGGCTATTATTGAGTACTTGGTTGAAACGACTGGAATTCCCTATGAGACTGTGATTTCATTTGTGTGGGCTGAGCCAACTGCTGAAACGCCTAAAGTTGGGCGTGAAGAGTTGCGTATAATCAGGGATGCTTTGTGGAATGTTAAGATAGTTGACCCTGCGTGTGGTTCAGGTGCTTTTCTTGTGGGAATTATGCATGTTCTTTTTGACTTTCATAGAAGAATAGCGGCTGAGTTTGGCGAGGAGATAGATGAGTTTGAGGTTAAGAGAAGGATTGTTCAAGAGAATTTGTTTGGTGTGGATATTAAGCCATGGGCAATTAGGGTTGCAGAGTTGAGGCTCTGGCTCACTTTAATAGTCGATGCAGACGAATCGAAGATTGACTTGTATTCAAAACCGCTTCTGCCGAATCTTACCTTCAAGTTACATGTTGGAGACAGCCTGGTCCAAGAGCTTGCGGGAAAACAGCTTAGCGTCAGGGCGATGTACAATCGACTACCGTTGGGTGTGAGGGGAGCACTCCAAGAACTCATTCAACTCAAACGAGACTATTATTATGGGAAAGGAAACTCAGACATTGCTGAGAAGATTAAAGAAAAAGAGATTGAGATTCTGGGCAACATCATTAAAGATCGGATGAATGAAATCGAGACTAAACTTAAGACTCTGGCTGCTGTGCAACAGCGATTTGCTACTGCTGTCATTCTACCAAGGGAAGAAGAGCACAGAAACCAAGAGAAAGAGAGACTTGAGGCAGAGAGGGAAGAACTTGAGACAACTCTTAAGGCTTTGAAAGAAGCGAGAACTATATTCTTTTGGGAAATCGATTTTCCAGAAGTGTTTGCTAATGGCGGATTCGACATAGTTATCGGAAATCCCCCCTACGTAAGGCAAGAATTGATAGCGCCGGCTAATCTGCCTCTGGAAAAACAAACCAAAGAAGTTAGGCAAAAGTATAAGGAGAAAGTCGCCAAAAGTGTAGAAGTTCATTGGGGTCCAGAGTTTCAAAGAGATATGAAGAGCGATTTCTACATCTATTTCTTCTATCGTGGTTTCAGTCTGCTGAAGCCTGGAGGCGTTTTCTGCTTCATCACGTCAAATTCATGGCTTGACGTTGAATTTGGCTTCAATTTTCAACGATTCCTTCTACATAATATGGAGATTAAAGCTGTCTATGACAATCAAGCGAAGAGAACTTTTGCGGAGTCTGACATAAATACAGTTATATCAGTTTTTAAAAGGCCAGCAAAGCCAGATTTGATCGCATCAAACGTCATTAGGTTTGTGGCTTTCAAGAAGCCATTTGAACATGTTCTCAACGAGAGGAATTTTACAGACATACAACATTGTGTTGAACTTTGCAGTAGGGAGTCTTACAGATGTTTTGCTATTACACAAAAACAACTTTGGGAATTGGGATTATCCGAAGAGTCCTTGAAACAAATCTCCTTGGATAGAAACCAATTCATGGGCGACTATATCGGAGATAAATGGGGTGCAAAGTTTCTAAGATCACCTGACATCTATTTTACAATAATGAAAAAAGCTGGACACAAGTTTGTTCGGTTACGGTCCTTGGCGACAACAGTCAGAGGAATAACGACTGGAATCAATGAGTTCTTTTACCTCGATGTGGACAGAATTAAAGAGTTTGGCATTGAAGATATATTTGTGAGACCCGTTTTAGTTTCTCCTAAAGAAGTAAATGGCTACATGTTAGACCCAAATAATTTGACCACATTCGTTTTCTATGTTCACAACTCAAAAAAAGAACTTAAAGGAACAAGAGCATCAGCATACATCGAATGGGGAGAGAAACAAAAGACTCGCGAGAGAGGCGGCTACAAGAGAGGCGGTGTCCCATTTCCAAAAGCTCCCACTGTTAGTAGTCGCGCAAACTGGTATGATGTTGGGGAGCGAGAACCTGGAGACTTTATCATAAACCGTTTCATAGATAAGCGATTCTATTTTCCCATAAACAAGCATAAGGTCTTGGTCGGAGATGTGGTCTTTGAAGGAATGTGGGATGGTGGTCTTGATAGAGAGTTGCAGAATGCAATAATTAATTCGACTGTAACATACCTATTCGTCGAGATTTTAGGGAGGGTCAATCTGGGGCAGGGTCTTCTGACCTTCTATGGCCCAGACATAGATTTGTTGCCCATTGTATTTGACAAAAATATTTCTAAAGAGCATAGGAATTCCATCGTAAAGGCTTTTGAAGCAATGTCTGCAAGAGAAGTGGAACCGATCTTTACAGAGCTGGAAAAACCTGATCGTAGAAAACTGGATTCGTTTGTATTTGATTTATTAGGCTTAACTCAGCAAGAAAGAGATGAAGTTTATAGAGCGCTTGCAGCTATGGTAAATGGACGAATAGAAAAAGCAGCAACCTTTTCGAGGCGGTCAAAATGAGCCATGATATCATTGATAACAGAGAAGAGAAGCTAATCGACCATGTCACAAAACTTCTTCATAACTCGAAGAAGGCTCACTTTGCTGTTGGTTATCTTTTTGTAAGCGGGCTGCAACCCATATACCAAGATCTTGCCAAACTTCAAGAGATCAGACTTCTTATTGGGAACACAACCACGAAGCATACAATAGAACAAATAGCAGAAGCCCATAAAGAAGCAAGCCTCGTCAAACCCTTTGCTGAAAAGCAAATATTCGTAAATCCCAGTAAAAAAAGGCAAATTATTCATGACTCTGAAGGCATAGTCCGCGAAGGATTCAGCTTAATAGAACAAACGGATGAAAATCAAACCCTCTTATCCACTCTGAAGAATCTTATCGAGCAAAAGAAACTGAAGGTAAGAATATTTACCAAAGGACGATTACATTCTAAAGCATACATCTTTGACTATGCAGAAGACAGATACGAAAAAGGTACAGCTATCATAGGCTCCAGCAACCTAAGCTTCAGTGGCTGGGTCGACAACACCGAACTTAATGCGGTACTCCCAGGCAACGCAAACCACGAAAAACTATCCAAATGGTTCAATGACCTCTGGAAAGACTCAGAAGACTTCAACGCCGAACTTCTTAAAGAAATCAACGAATCTTGGGCAATAAACCAAGTACGCCCATTCGACATCTACATAAAAACACTATATAACCTCCTAAAAGACAGACTCGAAACTGAAAGAGCACGCGAACTTCTCTGGGAATACACAATGCCCCCACTCACAGACTTCCAAAAAATCGCAGTAATGCAAGCACTTCAAGTCCTTAACGACTACGACGGCGTAATAGTCGGAGATGTCGTCGGCTTAGGCAAAACCTACATCGGAGTCGCCCTCCTCAAACACCTGCAAGAAGTCCAAGGGCTCAAACCAATGGTGATCGCTCCCCCTGCAATCGAACAATACTGGGACGACCTCCTCAACGAGTACGGTGTCCACGCTCATGTACTTTCAATGGGCATGCTCAGCCAAGGTGACATTGACCTACACACAAACCCTCGATATAGAGATGCAAACGTCATACTAATCGACGAAAGCCACAACTTCAGATACCCTGATACCTTACGCTACAAAAATCTGCACCCTTTCTTATACGGCAAGAAAATCATCCTCGTAACAGCAACCCCAAGAAACAACACACACTGGGACATCTTCCACCAAATCAAACTATTCCACCCAGAAGATCCAACTCTTTTGCCTATCGACCCGCCAAATCTACGTCAATTCTTCAAAGCCATCGACGAATACAGGGTGAAAATTCAAGACTTACTGCGCCACATTCTCATCCGCAGAACCAGAAGACACATACTCCAATGGTATGGACAACAAGACGAAAAAGGACGCAGATTCGTACTACTGAAGGATAAACCCTACTACTTCCCTGAACGCGAACTCGAAACAATAACATACTCAATCGACAAAACCTACGCACACCTGTACGACAAAATTTACGAAGCAATCAGAAGCCTTCAATATGCAAAATACGGCCTATGGCACTATGTCAAACCTGTACTCCAAGACAAAACACCCTACAGAGAACTCGAGAAAAGCGGACGAAACCTCCGAGGTCTCATGAAAGTCTTGTTGCTAAAACGCTTCGAAAGCAGCGTAGAAGCCTTCAGAGAAACAATAAGACGACTAATACGGATACACGACGCATTTCTGAAAGCTATGAATCAAGGCATAATACCTGCTGGTGAAGAGGCACAAACTCTTCTATACGATGCGGAGGGTGAAGACGAGCAAATACTCATGGAGCAACTGGAAATCGCAAGCAGAAAATACAACGCCAAAGACTTCAACCTACCAAAACTAAAAGAAGACATAAGATCCGACCTCGAAATCCTACAAACCATAGAGCACATGGTTAACCCAATAAAACCAAGCGACGACGACAAACTTGAACAGCTAATCAAACTCTTAAATCACAAAGACGTAAAAGGAAAGAAAACAATCATTTTTACACAATACGCAGACACAGTCAAATACCTCTATCAAAACCTAAACAAATTCACCGACATAGCGTTTGCCTACAGCAAAGCGAAAAACCGTCTGCATGTAGTTAGATTGTTCGCGCCACAGTCAAACAACTACAAATTGCGAGAAGGCGAAAAAGAGATTATGATGCTTGTGTCAACCGACATACTCAGCGAGGGACTCAATCTCCAAGATGCATACGTAGTCATAAACTACGACATCCACTGGAACCCAGTCAGGCTCATTCAGAGAATTGGCCGAGTCGACCGAATGGGCGCTATCGCTGAAGTCGTTCAAGCCTACAATTTCCTACCCGAAAGAGCTCTGGAAAGGCTTCTTGGGCTACACCAAAAAATCGCCAGGAGAATCCAAGAAATACATGAAACAATCGGCGAGGACGCGAAGATTCTCGACAAATCAGAGCAACTTAATGAAGAAGCTATGTACGCAATCTACGAACACAAGGATTCCGCAGCTCTTGACGATTATGAAGCTATGTACGACGTTTTTGGGCAAGACCTTTTCGGACTGGGCGAAGCCGAAGAACTAATCAGACAAATCAAACAGAACAACCCCGACTACTTTGAATACATAAAGAATCTGCCCGATGGCGTGAGAAGCGCGAGACATCACCCAACCAGACTCAACTATGTTTTCTATCAATCTGGCGACTATGAAAAACTTTACCTTAGCGATTCCGAAGGCAAAGTAATCACAGAAGACATGGCAACAATCCTTTCAACAATAAAATGCGAAAAAGCAGAAGACCCTATTCCAATCCCAGCAGGTTACAACAAAGCTATTTCTGAAGTTAAATATCTATTTAAAAAGAGTGTGGAGGAAAGAGCAGCGATTAAAAAGGCCAGAGTGACCTTAAGACCCCAGCAACGCTACGTAGTGAATCACCTTCAGAAACTCTTTGAAAGCACTGACGACCAAGACAAGAGAAAACATATAGAAAACTTAAAAGAAGCCATAAAAAGTTCGTTGCCTCCCGTAATTCTGCAAGTTCTCAACAGACTTAGGCGAGAAGGAGTAATGGGTGATTCCCTTTTCGAAAAAGTGAAAGAAATATACTTTCAATACAGGCTTTGGAAGTACATCGAGCCAGAAGAGGTCGAAAAAACGAAACTCGAGCCAATCAAAGTTGTTTGTAGTACGGCAATGGTCCCCGGAAGTAGTAGTTGCCAAGAACGGAAAAATGCTTTATACTAAAAATCTAAACAATCTTCAAGGTGTTCATATGCCAAAATGCCCAAAATGCAGAGTAGAAGTAAGCACACCCACGAAAGAATGGGATTATGGACCAAAAGTAGAGCCCAAACGATTCAGATGTAAGTATTATCGCTGTTCATGCGGCTACGGATTTACCACATGGAATAGAACTAAATAGCGTTTGCAGCCTTATTTCCATGAATAGGACGTTTCCAGATGTTGAGACTGAATGGTCGACTGCCTTCGACCGGGCCGAACGGAAACAAGTTTACGAAGGGCTTAGCGTATTCAAAGGAAATACGAGGTCAAAAAAGAGAGTAGAGAATGCTTGAAGCGACTATCGAGAGATGGGAGCCTCGGAAAAAGCATGAGGAAAAGGGTGTGTTTTAGAGATAAGGATGGGAGAAGATTTGACGCTTAAATTAAGGATTAACTGAGGAGAGTTAGATAATGTCATCATCACTTGCAATCTCATTTCTTGAAAGTCAACAAGTCCTCAGGGAAATAAAAAAGCTTTTCACATCATCCGAAGAAATCGATGTTGCTGTGGCATATCTGAAGGATTCAGGTTACCAAGAGATCCGAGAGGATGTCATTGGGTTTCTAAGAAAACGAAAAACTCTTAGACTTCTTGTAGGATTAGCAAACTACTGCATCACTGATCCCGAACCATTGGAAGATCTCTTGACTTTTCAAAAGAGTTTAACTGAGCGCAAGAAACTGCAACTTAAGTATTACTCAAATATGGAGTTCCATCCAAAATTAATGATCTTCCGTGAAAGAAGTAGAGTTTGTATAATTGTCGGTTCATCCAATTTTACTGCGGGAGGGCTTGGTGGAAACATTGAAGCGAATCTTATGATAAGCGGAGTGCCAAATGATAATGAAATTACGAAGATTCTTAGATTCTTCGAAGGGATTTGGACAAAAGGAGCTAAAAAAATTACAGAGAAGATCATTACAGATTATAAAACAACGAAGTTGCATTCTCATAGTTGGAACGCAAAAAGAGTTAGACAAAGCCGCATTCCACAAACCACGATTCCCATAAAGAAACAGTTTGCAATCGACGCATCTGTAGCTTACATTTTAGGCATTCTCCTTGCGAGAGGTGAAGTATCCAAAAGGGATGTTACAATTCGTATACCTTGCAGAAAGCGCATTATTCGTGAAAGCCACAAAAAATTCGCCCAAACAACGCTTAAACAGATGATTGAATCTACACTCAACGAAAAAGTGGCACCCACAATTCGATACAATGCTCAGACACAATCCTTGGATATTGTCATTGCGAGCAAAACCCTACAGAAAATTTTAGGCCAACTGAGAATCCCTGTCAACAGGAATTTTGGCACTAACGGATTTGTTCCAAGGAAGATTCTGCATCTCAATGTAAATGTTTTAAGATCATTTCTCCAAGGTTATGGCGATTCCTGTGCTACGATAGGGGCGTATATCAGTGGAAGAGCGCGTGTAACACTTAATCTCGATATTCACAACTACCGCGTGATTGAAGATTTAGTTGACGCCTTTGGCATTTGTTCAATCCCTCTCGCAGATGTTGATTTACCGCCAAGCGGAAGAGTATTCAATAATTTGGAGAGAAAACTCAATTTCAAGAAAGTAAATGTTACACGGGGGACACATACTCCTCAAATCAGAATATGGGGAGATGTATATTCGAAGAAAATAGGCTTTAGAAATGATTACCTTTGCAAAGAACTAAAAAAATTGTTATAGTGGTTTTCTTTGTAGAAGCTCCGAAGAAAACAAATTACACGGTTGAACCGTCAAAATCACTTGTGACTTTAATGCGACGAGAAGACAATTGTTATTCTTTTTCTTTGTAGTAGCTTAGTCCTGCTGTTGCGCCTGTTTTTATTGCGAACCATTATTAGTCATCGCCATTATTTTTGCATGCATGCAGAAGCTTGTGGAATACAGGTCAAAAGAGAAAACAAGTGGCTAAACTCTAATCCAAAACGCAAGTCAAAGCATGCCGTGAATAAAAAAAGCTCCGATTACGATTTTTTTATTTTTTATTTAGGTTTTTTCGTTTCTGGCTTCATTTGTCTATATCTATCTATTAGTTTGATGCCCCACCATTCTATTGGTAATCTTCGCATTTCTGTTATTCCCCTGCCATTTGACTCAAAACAGTCCTCCTGATTCCAAGATGTTTTGCCTAAACAGTACCATTCATAATCATGTTCTTGAACAAACTGTTTGCATTCATTTATATGCGGGCATTTATGATTTTTCATTCTGCCCATTCTGTCGATTCACCTCAGTTGATAGTAGCATAGTGTCGATTTTAAAGTCTTGCCTAATCCCAAGAAACCTTAATAATCGACACGTTTTTGATACTAACTTTGGGTGGCTCTCGTCATGTGGGCATTATCTCAACTCACCAAAGAAGAGAGACTGAGACTTAGATTCATAATTGACATGGGGTTAACTTGGTCAGGCATGATGCGGGTTTTTGACAAAGGCACTAAGAAAAAACTGCATGACAAAATAATGCATGATTTTGCAGAAAAAGTCTTCAATATTGGGTCTAAAGAGGAATTCGTCAAAATTCACACCGACTTCTGTGATTGGGGAACAAACTACATAGACCAAGCTGAAAGGAAAGGAAGGCGCCAGAAAGACAAAGCGAGTTACGGTCAAATTGCCAAGACTCTAGATGTAACTCTAAAAGTAGCAGTGTACTATTGTCATCTGCCTGATTGCGAACAAAGTAGGAGAATCTGTCGCTGGTTAAACGCTGCTGTAGACACGGCCATGATGCGCGAACTTAAGAAAGACTTTCCTAGCGAAATGCGACCATGGCCGACCTTGATAAAAGACGTGAATAAGGAGGCATACTACAAGATCCAAAGTCTCGTTCATGAATCAATCAAGCGAGAACATAATAATGCAATCACCCGCCCGCAATGGGAAGACATCCACTGGGTAGAAGCAAACGAATGATTCCTAAGTAGTTTTCAAGTTTATCCCACGACAGTTAACACGTTACGCAATCCCATGAGAAGTTAACAGAACCTGAAGAGTGTGGAAATTTAGGCTCTTAATCATGGTGTGTGGTTTTCTGTTGCAGACTAAACTTTACCTATTGTGGCAAAAGTCAGAGGAACATAACTGATTTTCCCACCAAGATTTACGGATTGTTTTCATAATTACAACATAACCTAATTCGCTCAGCTTCCAACTAAGTATTTTAACTTTGTTAAGCTCTGGTTCAGGCAGGTAATTTTGTTTAGAATCATATCCAAGCCAAATCATGCATGGATTTAGCATTTTAGCCCAGGAGACTATGATGTCAATGTCAAAGTCCATGACAGGCTCCATAGTCCACATTTTCCTTTTATGCTTAACTTGAAGGAAATCCTGGAACCTCTGTGATGGCAATGGAGCATTACTTATGTTTTCATAAAGTTCGTTCCGATTTGTCTCAATGGTTGTTCCCAAGATGACGTTTTCTGGAAATTTGAAGCGGTTGAATGTTTGTGGGTTTTTGCTTTGCATTAAAAACGTTTTATTAGGCTCTCGCTCTATCCTTTCCAGGATTTTTCCTAGATAATCAGTCGGGCAAAAAGCCACATCTCCATTAGAAATTGTGAAAATGAATTGCATGTAACCTGTCCGTGGCAACGGTTGGCTCAGTCTCTCAGGGTGAGCATGGGGCTTGTATTCATAGCATAAGGAACATTTTTCTTTTCCCCATCGTTTTAGTTGACGCTGAAAACTAGATTCGCAGTAAATGCATTTATGCATACAGCCACAGAACGGATTCCATTGTTTTACTGATAAAGGATACATATTTGTTTTCTTCATTTCCGTCGCTCCTTTAACTTGAACTCGTAGACAGTAACTATCAAATCAGGCTTCCAGCCTCCTGGCCCGTGGACTTCCTCCCAAGCTCTCTGAAACTCTTCTAGGCTGCTGTATCCTTCCTTTCCCACGTCTTCAAGGCTTATGTCTCCGAGTCTCTGCCTAAACTTGCGGGTTATCAAAATATGCGCTTCAGGCTTACTAAACCAGCGGTCTCTAATGCCGTAAACACGCCCCACATGGTAGTTTGCCGACTTGTCAGGGAGCCTTCGTGTCTGCGTCTTCCTTCCGGCAAGGATTAGCTCAATGTGCCTTCTTTTGAAAAGCATAATCCAACTTCACCTGCCTGAAACAAAGTCATCAAGCTTCACCTGATGCGGATGTTTTTTACGCCATTCTCGATAGCATAGGTCACACATATACTCATCCTTCTTATAGTCTGGACCGTCTTCTCTAACCCTAACTTTCGTAATGGGATGGTCAGCAGAACAGTCTAAACAGAAAATCCGCCCACACGTAGGGCAACATGTTCCTTCCGTCTGGTCCTGAATTTCAACACCGCAAATGTCGCACATATACTGAGCGTCAGTTTCGTCTTCATTCACTATTACAGGCATGCATCGCTTTCTCCTCTTCTATGCAGGGCAAGCCTTTCTTTTCTCGCCAAAGGTTCCGCAGAACAATCAGTTTGGCTGTGTAAAAGTATCCGCCTTCACGAAGCTCTTTCCGTTCCGCCGTTATGCCCTTGAAATCCTTGCCCATAGTTTTAGCTTGCTCCATCTGATAAAGCTCCTGAGCCTTCTCCCAAATCATAGGTCTTACCCAAGGCCAAAATTTACCTGGCTGTCTCTGCTTCGGCACTTAAGTAACGCTCCATTGTTTCTTTTTGGGAAAAGTAGGGGCAGGCGTCGGATGTTAGCTGGTGTTGTTTGGCGAAGGCTCGGAGCATTTGACAGATTTTATGCGGGGTTAAAGGCTCCTTTTGTCGTGTGTAGCAGACTCTCGAAGCCATGATTATTGGCAGAAAAGAAATGAGGGGACAGTTGGGGCAGATCTTAGGTTCTGATTTGGACAATTTCTTCATACCTCAGGGTTTCTATTGCGTTTTCGATTTTCTTGTCTGGAATGGGAATGTCTATGATGTAGTCTGCAACTCTTCGGGCTTCGTCTAAGTCTTTGGCGTTGACTACGAGGATTATTTCCACTAAATACTTGGGCATCACTTTTCACCTCTTGAAGTGTTTTAGGGCGAAGCGGTTTGCCTTTGTCTGTTTTCTATGCATGTTAAGTCCTCGTAGATAGTCTAAGAGGTGGCTGAACTCGTGCAAGAAAATAAAGCGGACGAGCTCGTTTGGGCTGTTGAAAGCGACTGTTTCCATGACATATTCGTAGCCGTAGAACAGGTGGAAGACCTGCTTTGTTCCGACTGCAAATTCCACTGTAAATGGATAAGTGATGTTTTTGTTTATGGCTATTGTGATTAGCCGTTGGGAAGGCTGGCATTTTCCGTGGAACGGGTGTTTACCGTTTAGCCATCTAATTTCGACTTTCCAGTCTTCTAATGGCTGCATAAGTTTTATTGGCATGTTGAGGCTTCCATACTCGACTTCCCAGCTCTGCTTGCTTAGTAAGTCGTCAAGCTGTAAAGAAAGGGTTGTTTTATTTTCCACTTTCATTTTTATCACCAGCAGCTAGGCTTGTTGGAATGTTGTGTTTTGCCATGTGCTTGTCGTAAACTTTGACTGGAAAATACCGCTTACAAATTGGGCAGAACTTCATTAAGACTTCGTTCATTTTTTCGCCTCCTAAGCGTAATGCGATTGGTACAGCGGCTTTCCGTCCCATTTGAAGAAGTAGCCTGGGCGAGTGTCTTCTCGCGCATATGGATATTTGCCGATTAGCCGAGGTTTTCCATTGTATTCTCGGACGTGCAGCCTGAAGACTTCGCCGTTTGCCTTGTCAGGCACTACGTACTCAGCCATGTACTCTTCTGTTTTAACTATGCGTTGGCTCATCATTCTGCATAAGACTGTTTTTCCCGTCGGCGAAACTTGCTCGACAACGCAGAAGTCAATGTTTGTCTGATCGTAGCCCCAGCTTTCGTAAAAAATGTCGCCTGGTTTAATCATTTTCTCAACTCCATTCAGAAAGGTCTTGGAAAAAAGAAAGGATGGGGGTGTTGTTTGTGTAGAAGGCTTTAAATTCTTTTTGGAGACTTTCTAGTTCTTCTTGGGCGTGTAGAAGCTCTAAATCGTCTGCGTTTAGCTGGAAAAGCTCCGGGTCTTTTGCTTTTTTATATCTAAGCTTGTTTATCTTATTGTTTTCTGCTTTAATCTTTTCTAATATTTTTTCTATTTCCATTTTTTCACGCTCGCCTTCCAAGTTTGTCGGCTTTTCTAAAAATGGCTTAGAGTCGCTTTCTTGTGAGAAAATAGGCTGCAAAAACGGCGGATTTCACGTTTCCGTGCAGTTTGTCGGATTTTCCATATGAATTTTTAAAAGTTTGGAAACCTGTCTTTCACTTTCCAGCGTGAACAAAGCATGGGGCTGAAACGCAAAAATGGGGAGGATTTTTATTCGATTTTTAAGAAATGCCTATAAGATATATCGGAACATCTAACGCTTTTTGAAATGCGTTAATATCTCTTTTCATCTTGTCAAACTTAGGTTCAAATTGAGGAAGTTATTTTTCTCCTAATGCGCGCGCGCAACATGTTTCAGATTGTCAGAAGATTGCGGTCAACTAACGAGCAACTAGCGAACGCGTTTGTAGCTTTTTAGAAGCATAAGCAGAGCTTCAAGAGCCGGCTCTAAAGAATATTTTATCAAAGTTGCCTTAACTATTGTTGCTACACGCCCTTTCTTTTCAGCCAATTTGACCACCTCTGCATAGTATTGCTCGCTTCGTATTATGCGAGGCAGCGTATGACAAAGCTCATAAGTTATTCTGTAATGAACATACTCGGAAAGATTCTTGTATGATTCACAGAAAAAACCAAATTCGATGTCATCTAGTACTCCCTCTCTCACAAGCTTGAGAATTGGACTTTCTGTCCTATGAGTTAGACTCTTCAGCCCGTACTTTTCCCAAAAGGATCCATCTAATAGTCTTCCTCCAGGGTAGAAATGTCTATACAGATTCACTACTGTTAGCTCTAAAGCAGCTCTGGCGCATCTAGCACAAGCGTGAAAATGATCAACTTTAGTCAGCACATCCACCACAGCGTCGAGTTCACGATTCATTATTTCATTAAAATGAGGTATGGCTTGAATGTGATTTGATTCAAGTTGTTCTCGGCAAGATTTCACGAGCGCCTTAACATTTCTTATTTCCGCATCGTAGTCTGGTATTTTGAATTCGGGTTCTTCTTCCAATTTTCATCCCAACATGCGAATGCGAGGATATGCCATAGAACTAATTAGAAAATGACATTAGTTTATAACTTTCTGAACAAAAGAAAAATGAGAGTTTATCAAATCTTACTTTGGTTTATAAAGTAGAAACTAGAAAAGCATCTATATGCTGAATCAAGAAGCCATTCTTAAAGCCATATCTCCTTTGCCCGCTAGGCTAAGAAACAGAATAACCCTTGCTTTGCTAGGAAGGATAGAAGAGGCAAAAGAAGTAGAGAAACCTCAAGAACAAATTGAACGGGAAGCAGTGGAATTAATACTACAGGAGATTTTCGTGAACTTGATTCAACCAATCGAGATGACAAGAGAGATACTCATGTCAAAGGCGCTTAAGGAGATTCCGAGTTTCAAAATAGAGTTCGGGGAAATGTCATTTGACAGGCAATTTATCGATGAGAACCAAGCTTTTCGAGAGGATTTTTTGCATATGGTGGAGGAACTCGGGCTTTCTGAAAGCATTCTTGCGAAGAAAAAGCAATTGGATTGGAAAAAAGAAGAGGGGCAGGACAAATGACATGGTTTGACGTGAATTCGGCACTGAACCGAATCCATGCTTTCCTAAGCCGATGGAGCACTCTGATCTCTAACTTGGATCAGAATGTAAGACCTTCATCAATGTTTGAGTGTTATAGCTTTATTTCGATAGTTGAAGCATATGGATCCTGCGGATTTAATGTGCAACGGATGGGGCCTCTTGGACAGATACTTTTCAAGAGATCAGTGACGGCGATTCCCAACAGGTATACTTACTTTGTGGTTTCCAGACAGGACATTACCCACGAGGTTCGATTGAACCAAGGTTACAAAAATGCGGACGATGTCTTCTTCAATTTGGATGTAACAATCAGCAACGGCAGAGACTGTTTGAATAAAGGTACATTGGAGTCCCAAAACATATTCACATTCTGCGAGTGCAAGCATTATAGAGTTTTCTACCCGTCTGCATGCGCCAACTTTCTTGGACTTGCTAGGATTGTGATGCCTGATAACATCTTGTGGAAGAATCCTTACAACACTTCTCAGCATTCTTATCCGCCACCAGCGCTTCTTGTATCGGGCAATCCTTCATCATATGTTTACGACATGGTATCCTTGGTGAGGAAAAAGCGATACCATGTTAGATTCTTCGACAACATATCTCCACGCGGCCAAACGATGACAACTCTTACTAGCTGGATCATGAGACTCATCTAGTTATCGCCCTTTCAAACTGGAACACGTTCCGTTTCTGTCCAATGTTTCGAACAGAACCTCTTTTATCTTCAATGGTTCAGCCCATGCTTGGTTTAACATCGTTCTGACTTCCTTCTTGTCTCTGCATATCTTGCAGGGTTTCTGCACAGTAACTTTCTTGTCGATTCCGCATTGCGCGCGCACACATTAAAGGTATTCATGTGGATTTTCTGCAAACCGTTTGAAACCAATAGGATGGTATTCTATACTCCCAAAAAGCTTTTTGTAAGCATTCTTTATCATCTCTCCTTGGCGCAGATCCTTCTTAGTCCTCTTTTTATCAATAACAACTACTGGTACTCCACCACCCCGGAACAGGCTCTTCTTGACGAGATATCTGACTCGTAGATCAGATTCGCGTAAAGAACAACCTATAAAGAAAACCTTTTCAGCTTCACGAAGAGCCCTTTCAGCTTTAAGCCAGATGTTCGAAATATGCGGGTTATCATATGATTTGTACCACGCTGGTAGTATTATGAGTGGTTCTTGGAGAGTCCGATCATTCTCACATGTTGTAGATTCTGTCCATATCCCTAAGACTATTTTCTTGCCTCTTCCTACCTTCACGCTGTTACATGTTGGACACCATACCCAATTAAGCGATCCATGAAGTTTTAGAAGGAGAATGGACCGACCTTCTCTTGGTCGAAACCAATCTCGATCAAAATTCATAAATTCTATCCCATAATCCAGATCAAGACCTTTCTGATGCCTTAAATCAGCTATTGCATTATCAAGCAGAATATCATAGTTCAAGCTAAAGAACACATATTTGTCATGAGTAAAGCTCTGATGGTTAACCAACTTCTGCATGAGCGACCTATGGATCGTTCCCTTTCCCCTGAGCTTTTTGTCCAGAATATTGCAAACGGTGTACAACAGATTTTCTTTTATCCTTGGAATTTCCTCACGATTCCATTTAACGGAGAAACATTCTTGCCTCTGTAACGCAGTATCAAGCAGCCCCAAGATATCCTCAAAGGAAGGAATTGAATTTGGATCTTGAAGATTTGTGTAATAGAAATCCTTAATGAAATCCTTCAGATGATTGACCTTTTCATCGTTAGTAAAGGTATCAAAAGCATTCGGTAGCAACTCATCAGTCGTGGGTGCTGATTCTTCTTTTGAGGCACCTGCTCCGAAAATAAACACAACTTTGCTCATATAATCCTCTCTGATAATGCTTAATAATAAGATAGGTGGCATAAAGCTTTGGAGATTTTTCGATGAAGAAGGTTTTGTTTTCATTGCTATCAGGTGGTATCGATTCAACGCTGGCAACACTAAAGGCGATCCAAGCAGGAAGCAATAAAAGCGTATCAAGTATTGTTCCGGTTTTCATTGATTATGGTCAAAAATCAAGAAAACAAGAATGGAACGCTGTATTGAAAGTGTCAGAAAGACTAAGAAAAGAAGCAAATGCAAAAGAAATCAGATTTGACCCTCCGGCAAAGATAAGATTGGCCGCATATTCCAGAAATGGATTTGGAATTTTTAAGTGGAGTGAATCGATGCTCATAAAAGGTGACAAATCAGGTGTGGCTGAAGTTGAGAATAGAAACATGGTGCTCGTATCTATCGCAGCTTCTTATGCAAAATCTCTGACGCCCCATAATGAAAGAGCAGTCATAATCACAGGTTTCCGAAATGAGTTCTATGACACGCGCACGGAGTTTGTAAAGTAATTAAACAAAGTTTTCAAAGTGCTAAAAATGCGTATTCAAATCGACACGCCTGTCATCGAATACAAAGAAGAAGCTGGAAAGAAGAAGCTCGTTGACACGTTCACGTCGATGGGCTATAGAGACTTGATTGACCTGACTTGGAGTTGCTACACACCACACAACGATCAACCCTGTGAAAAATGCCCAGCATGCCAAAAAAGAGGCAAAGCAACCAACTGATATGGCAACAACCTTCGGGAATAAAGACGCCGCGCATGCAAGTTAGCGCACGCTACGAAGTGCTAAGTTACTTGAACAAGAGAAAAAGACATAGAAATACTCAAGCTTGAAACAAGACAAATGAAAAAGCGGAATAAAGGTACAGGACTCAAAGCCACAGTTAGAAGCCGCAGACATCCAAAACCGTCCTCAAAAAAAGTCTTCTAAATGGGTTTTAGACTTATAGACAAGGAGTGGCGCCATGGCTCTTCCCTTGGGGCGACACTCCGTATTCTTTTCCCAAAACAGGTAAACTTTAGTCTGCAACAAGAAGCCGCAGACTTTGATCAAGTGCGAAAGCCTTTCAAGACTGGCTTTCATCACTTCTTTAGCGTAAACTTCCTTCCTTCCGAAGGGAATATGGCAGAAAAAGTATTTCATAAAGCGTGCGTGACAATGTTTAATGAACGCTTCTCTCAACTTTTCCAGACCTTCATCGCTTAGAGTTTGTAGCTTATTCAAAACGTATTTCTCGCTACCGAGCAGCTGAATGTTAAAGCCAAGTTGCCGAAGGGTTTCTGCAATTTTTAAGGCTTCTTTAGGCGGTGGCTGCTCTGCTATTTTCCTCATTTCAGCTTTCTCTCCGAACGGGTTATATTTCGCCATGACTGCTGGCATTTCCACGTAAGGCGTTCCAGCCTTAGCCAATGTTTCTTTTACAAGCTTGACGCCTAAGCCTATGGTGCGGTATTTTGGATGCACAACAACACGGCTTATAATGCTCAGCTTGCCGTTCAGTTCTTTCATTGACATCTTTGGCAGAACAAGTCTTCTTCCGAAGCATGTGGGTGGTGGATAGCAGTAGACTATGACCCCGCATAATTCGTCGCCACGTTTCAAACAGAAGATTTTGCGTGGACCAGCTATTTTGTGGCTTCGGTAATGGAAGCCTGCAAGCTTACGCCAATCCTCAGTAGTGCCTTCGTCTACACACATTTCCCTGACAAGACTGCATTCTTTAGCGGGCTCGTTTGGGTAATAGTTTATGGTTATCTCCTTGCCAAAACGCTTGTGAATGTGAACCGAGGGGTTCAAATCCCCTAAAAGATCCGTGTGGGTTGTAGCTGCTAAAACTGCTTTGCCTTGTTGACGTGCAAGCTTCTGAAGATTATAAGCTACGATTTTAGCCGTATCTCTATCAAGCGTAGAGCAGAACTCATCAGCAACCCAAAATTCAGCTTTACTCTCCATCATTTTTGCTATTTTATAACGGTATTTCTGTCCATCACTCAGCTGCTCATAACTGCGTAAGAAAAGGAAAGCATCGTTTAAGCCCACCTTGCTGAGAAGCTCTAAGCCTTCCTCAAGGGTTTCACCAACAGTTTCGATTAGTGGTTTACCAATCATTGGTAAAATATCACTAATGTTAATGTAGCTTAAGCCCATGTCTTGTTTGATGTCCTTCTCTAAGGCTTTGAGTAGAACACTTTTGCCTGAGCCTGAATCGCCAGTTATGAGTGTGATGTCCGTTGGCCCTATTTTCAACTCAACATTATCGTAAATTATGAATTTTTCCCATTCGTCTAAGCCTAACCCGAAGCCTTCAGCCACCGCTTGCACTCTGCTTGTTGGCTTAGGCGCAGCAGTTTCATAGGCTATGTTGATTAGAAACTTGCCAGTCGAGCGGTCAAATGTTCGAGCGTATCGACTTATGCGGAAAAACTCTCGTCTTCTTATCGTGTTACACCTTCCACTTGTTTCCGCTTCAGCTTTTCCCTGAGCCTTTTCATTTTAGCCTTGCCAAAACTCATGCTGCCACACCCGCCTTGGCTTTTCTGGGTAGGCCTTCCTTAACTTTGCCAGCCACATGCAAGTTGCCTTCTCCATCCAACATCATTAGCACCTTGCCTTTCGGATTTAGGAATGCCAATCCCTTTTTGAAACCGAGCTTTTCTGATTCTGTTATGCGAAACTTGTTTTGGAAGAGTACGTCTCCACTCTGATAGTTTACACAATAGAAACGTGGGCAATTCTCCCATGCAACGCTTGAAGCATAAACACACTGTTGACTGCTCGGATGCGTATACTGCCTGTTGCAGCTCACAGCTATGCTCATCGTATTACAATTAACAGCACTCGGCGAGATAGTTTCTCCAGCGTGACTGTGACTTTTGGCGTGATGATCATCCTCGCCGATCCCTGTTAGGCTGCCATGCGAATGGGCGTGGCTCGCAGGCTGATAACGCCCGTTTGGGTTAACATACATGGGGTCAAACCCGCCGCCTTCCGCCTCCAAAACGTAGCCCGCCGTGCCCTCTGGAAGTCTCGCCAACGGAAACTTTCCGCTGGTAATTTTCGAAGCTGGTAAATCTGGAAGATCTGCAAGGGCAATAAAAGCATACATTGGGTCAAATTCTGCCCCGTACCCTCTGATGTATTTTCCAGCTTCGCCCCGAGGCATTCTTGCTAACGGAAACTGTCCGCTCGTGATTATGGCTGCGTCTGCGGTTAGGTTTTGTAAAACACGTGCTGAAGTTATAACCGTGAAGTCGCCAATGTTAAGCCAACCAACCCTGCACAAACCATTACCGTAAATGTTGCTCCACTTCTTTGTGCTGTTGCCCAGATCAGAGATTGCATCCGCATTTGGAAGTAGATGTCCCTTCAACTCAAAAATGTTGTCGGCTATGCGTTTGAGATAAACGTCCGGAGCCAAAGCGCCTCCAGGACCAAACTCAAGCAACTCCTCAGTTAACCGAGCCTTTGGATCAGCCTCACCCTGAACTTTGATGCGTAGATCTCCAAAGGGCGAGGCTTGTCCATGATACAGCACTAAGAATTTGCTGTGCAACTCTTTCCAATGATATTCTTCAGAGCCAAAGACGCCATATTCGTTGTCGCTTGGTCGGAAGTGGTGGTCTAAGGCTTGCGTTCCAGCCTTGTTCCTCGTTCGGAACCGCATTATGTCGGCAGTGTCAGAGTAGGGACCAACATGTTTGGGAGCTATCCAACCCGTGATCTTGTCCCATCCGCCAGCGTTTTGGTTAGGCCACTCAACACCATCCTCACTTCCAGCTTCATGTCCAACATGGTGCATGCCCACGCCTTCGCCCGTTGTTGTGGGAAGCTTAAACCTTCCCAGCTTTGTCCGAGCGAGCTTTTCAACCGTGACGGTTGTGGCTCGTGTTCCATACAAATAATCTGCGAGCAACGGCGGAACTTTTCCAAGCTCAAGGCTTATCTCCAAAGTTTGCGTTTTAGCGTCAACGCGGTATTCTACGCTTTCAATGCGAAAGTCTGAGTCAATGTTCTCGTTTGGAAGGCTCACGTGAATTTTGTCTCCAGCAAGAAGCGGAGTATCTCCATAACCGATTACCGTGCTTCTGACCGTGAGGTATTCTGCTGGGTTTTTGAAGTAATCCAGCAGGGCTTTGGCTCTTAACTCGCACGCCTTATCGCTTACAAGCTCCTCATCAACTTCCACAAGCTCTCTCAAGCCGTAAGCTGACTGACTTCCACCGTCCTCTGCAAAGCTTTTCCAACGTCCATAACCGAAATGGAACTGGTCAATCCAAATGTCGCCTGCTGAAAAATATTTCTGGTCCACACATATGTTTATCCTCTTGATCTTTGTCCAGTCAAAATCTGCATAATAAACGTCCCATTGCTCAGCGTTTCTGCTGCCCCAGTTGAGGATAATTTTCTCCCATTGATTGTATTTGGTAAGGCTAAAGGTTTTGCTGGCTGTTCTGCCGTTAATGTCCTCAATCTGCAGCCAGCCGATTTGTTCATGCTTGTCATCTACGCGAATTGCAAAAATAATCTGCGGAAACTCGTCTGCGCTCATTTCTTTGCCAGCGTTAAACTCCCAGCCAACTGCTGCGTAATAGGTGTAGTTTGGAGCATGGGCCTTGACGCTTTTGGCTCCCGCATACTTTATTGTGGTGTCAAGGCTTAGGTCTAAGAAAGCTGTTAAAGGCTTCCACATGCCATAAACTGCATGAACCAAATTGCCTTCGGCATCTTCCGTCAAATCTTCAGTAAGCGTGTCGCTCCAAGACTGCCCATCCACATCAACCGGAAAAGGCTTGTCTTGGCTGCCATAAACCTCAATTCTGTTGCGAATGCGATGGATGTCCTCGCGGTATTCGCTGACCTCGATTTTTTCTGAAAGGCTTACAGGCGATGCCTTGCTGTTCTTTGGGAAAAACTCAAACTTGCCGTCTGGAGCTACACGAAAATCGTAGCCGATGACGCCAGCTTTGTCGGCTGATTCAGCAATGTATTTGAGAATGTCGAAAACAGGAGCCTTATCATATTCCAGCTTCGTGTAAGTTGTGTCCGTGTTTTCTATAAGCTCTGTTGAATCTCTAACATGGCTTAAACCCACATAATAATCAATGAGATCCTTGACTATTTCCTCGCCCTTCTTGTTTTCATAAGTCTTAGTTACCACTCTTCGGAAGATGCGCTCTCCCCAGCAACGCCCGCTAACACGAATGTAGTTTTCAGTAGGCGTGGATTCGCATTTGACGCTTTCAACTCTAAGCGTAATAATCTGCGGGACATTCGTGCCTCTTCCAATAAAAATGGAGCCATCCATGCCAACATTAATTGGATAAGTTCCGCCAAGACTATACTTTTTGTTCCAGTTTTGAAGCAAAGCCTCAAAGCTGCCGACTTCTTTCGTGCAGCCTAAATGAACCGTAAGCTCGATAACATCGCCTTGAGGTGGAGTAACAGAGCCAAAAACAATGGCGGCTTTCGGGATTTCAACGCTCAATGCTATTCGACACCTCGCCTATACATCTCCTCTTCTCCAGCACGTTGAATACTACGACCACGGGAAGGCGTTTCCGCAGCAGCCTCATTGAAACTCTGAACACTGGACGTCGCGGCGTTCATTTGACTGGCGAAATAAGCCATGGCTACTGCAGCAGCGATTATGACGCCTATGCCAACCCCAGTGAGAGCAAGAAAAGTTGCGTGGCTAATGTTCAAGGCATTCTGGGCAGCGGTTGCAATCCATGTGGCTGCTGCTTTAATCTTGAGGGCTACGGCTGTGGCTATGCTTGCTGAAGCGTTTGCTGATTCTGCGGTCGTGTTTAGGGCTATGGATGCCGTGTGTCCGGTCGTCACAACCGTGAGATAACTCTTCATGCGAATGAATGCAGAAACAAGCGTTATAACAGCAAGTATGGTTCTCGCCCATTTTGCGCTTTCCTTGTCGACAATGCCAAAATCTCCAGCAAGGCTTATGACTGCTGAACCCATGCTGACAATACTTGTAAACGCCATACCCACTGTTCTCAAGCTTACGGTTGTGGATTCAGCTTTTGTTTTAAGCTCTTCAAAGCCAGAGGCTGAAGCTCTAACGTTTTCTCCCATAGCCGAGGCTTCGACGCCTGTCTTGTTAAACTCCGCTCCCATAACAGAAGCTGAAGATTGAACTCTTGTCGCCATTGCAGAAGCGTCTGAGCCTACTCTGGCAAACTCGCTACTTGCCAAGTTTTCAGCAGCAATAACTATGGCTAACTCGTTGAAGCTCACTTAAAACCAGCCTCCGCCTTAGCAGCTTCAATGGCTTCTCTGATTATCTGCTCGAGCTGTGGAAGATACTCTCTAATCGCTGGATACAGAGATGGACGAGCTTGCATCCGCCTTGTGCCTAACTCCACGAATAAGGCGTAGGTGGCTTCAGCGCCTATCTCAGCAACCCACTCGCTAATCTTCGCGTAAATTGAGCTTCTCAGGTGGCCTGTTCTTACTGGAACGAGCTGTTTGGCTAAGGCTTTAACGTCTGCAGCCCAACTTGCCAAAAGCCTATGCACATGCCTCTGCATTCCGCTATCAAACTGTCTCATAGCCTCTTGAAACTTCTCGACGCCTTTAACGTCACACGTTATCTCAATACTCATCGCAGCTTCGCCTCCCGCTTGGCTTTATCCAGCTCCTCTTGCGTTTGCCTGTCCACCTCGTTCAGAATCACGATGAACTCTTGGATGGTTTTCGCTGGCTGCCTCTCGAGTTGCTTGGGTGTCCAACCGAACTCTTTGCAGAGCCTGTACTCCGTGACTCTCGGGTGTGGTGTTTGTCTGCGGATTGCTCTGACAAAAAACGTGTTTCTTCAACGCTGAGGCTGTTGAGCCTGTTGGCTATTTGGCTAAATAATTCGCCTAAGCCTATTGGAACGCCGTTTTCTTCGTTAAGCAGCTTCTCAAGGGTTATGGGTTTGTGTTCTGGTTGCTCTTTCAGGCTTGCCATTATTGTTTCTGCCTGAATAGCCACGTAATCGCTTGCTACGATTTGCCCCGTCTGCTGGCTGTATTTAGTGTTTTTCTGGATTATTCGGCTGCGTTTAGCCCACGACATCTCTTGAAAAACGTAGCGTCCAGCATACTCCTTGCCAAACCGTTCATCAATTTCAATGGTTTCTGTTCGCATTTTGAATCATCTCCATAACGCTTATTCGGTTTCTGATGGCTGTGTTTATGTCTTCAAGCACGATGTCTTGCATCCACTTAGGCATCCTAAGTATTCGCTTTCCAAGACTCTCCCACATCCGCATCCACTTCTTTTTCAACTCTGCCTCTCGACCGAAATTTTCAAGAACACTCACTTCAACAGCCATTTTAATCGCCTCAGCTAATCACAACGTCTCTGGCAGCAAATTTCGCCTTCAAACTCACAAGATCCTCGATGCGGGTTGGCGTGGCCACGTCTTCCCACTTGCAATACTTGAACAAGGCGCTATATGTCGCACCTAACCCGAATTTTAAGCTGAACTCAGCATCGTTGATGACATCGTCAAACTCCGTTTTATCTTCAAACTCAAATGTTAATTCACCGCTTAGATTCCTATGGCGAGCCGGCAGATACTTTATCAAGTGGGCGTCTGTGGTTTTGATGACTGTCACAGGCTTCAAGTTGTTTTCAATGATGAATTTCCAGTCTGTTATGCGTTCTACGGCAGCTAAGCCTGAACCGTCTGCTAATCCACGCATAACATAGCTTGCACTGTAAGGAACTGCTCCACCATAGTCGCCATATGAGGCTCCGGCAATTTTGGCCGTGCCAACCGCAACGTCTTGCCCAATAAGCTCCACAGAAGCCCTCATGACGTCTTCAACACTGCATTCGACTTCTAGCTTGTTGATTCTGCAGCCTTTGTAGAGGAAGCTAATCACGTCTGAGGGGCTACTGAACAAGCCTTTGTAATACAGCACCTGAATGCTTAACGGGCTAAGCGTCTGCACATGCTGAATGAAAGCGATGGGCGACTCGCTTGTCAAAACGCTTGGAATTTTCAGATGAACCTTCCGCAAACCCTTCGTCAAGCTCTGCAAATCCCTTGACCCCACGCCTCTAACCTTTATTAAGCCCGGGTCCAATCCCGGCTCCACGCCTTCAGTGTTTATGCCAACCATCGAAGGATTCGTAGGCGTCTGTCCATAGACGCTTTCAGCTACGAAGTACACGCGGCTTTCATGCGCTCCATACGTGTCAACCATTTTATTTCACCTTTTTAGAATGCTCCTCCTATGTCCTCAAAAGACCATGATTTCAGAACAAACTCAGTTCTGAAGATAACGGGTTTAACATCCACACGGTCAGCATCCCGAAAACTAACAACATCCAAATACGTGATGCCATTAACCGTGACCGTGCAGCATACATAATCACAATATACTATGGCTGCTGTGGTTCCATCGCTTGCGTTTGTTGTTCTCGCAAGGAGCCAAACAAAACCATCATCATCGACATAGTCGGTGACAGATGAAGTGAGCGTGATAGTGATTGTTTCGTCTGCTCCGCCAGTTCCAGACTGAGCGTTTTGCCAAGTAGAGGCTACATGATTCCAGACCTTAATGGTGATTCCATTTCCCGCTGGAGCAGTGCCATAACCTTCAAACGCTAAAACAATTTTTTTAACGGCTTTCTCTCGACTTTCTACTTTGAAGCGGAAAAGCATCAAAGCATATTCAAGATTAACATTGTGGCTTTTTGAGTAGCGAGTGTCATCGCTATACCAGATTCCCTGATACTCCAGATTTGTTAATTCTGTCCAGCTTGCATGTCCAGGAGCCAGCTCTGTTGAGGCTCCTGTTTGGAACGCTTTGTGCGGGTCGCCTTCCGGATAGCCCAACCCAGCAAAGTTGTATTCTGTCGTGTTGGGTTTGTTGCGGTTTTGTCTCACGATGCGGTTTACTTCTTCGACCATTTTGTTTCGCATTAGCTTGCCATTGTCTGATGTTGCTGGCTTGTCTGTAGCCCAAACGTTGATTCGTAGGCTGCCTAATCGTCTGCGAATGCGTCCAGACATTTCGATTTTTGTGTCTCGGCTTTCTGCCAATCCAACCGTGATCTGCCCGTCATAGTTTTTGAACAGCTCTCGGTCGTACCATTCTCGGCTTACGTGTATGCTTGCGATTGAATCGTCTTCTTTGACTACTCGAATATTCTTTTGCAAAAGCCTAATCACGGTTGTTACTTGGTCCTCTATTTCGCTCACTGTCCAATCAACCTCCTACAATTAGCCTTGAAATAGGCTGTTTCTCCAGCAAAATCGAAGGCTTGAACTCCCAAAACCTCGTAGTCCTCGCCTTTCCTGCGAATCTTGTCATGCTGCCTTAAAGGGGCAAAAGCATAAACCGTGATGTAATCGTTAACGATGTATCCTGGCTCAATGAAAATTTCATCAACCCTTGTGGGTGAAAAAACCGCTAAAATGTCGATGGGCTCGCTGTAACTAACATTGTCCGCTGCTTGCCTAATTAGATAAAGCAGCACATTTTCACCTTTACCCCGCAAGATTCGGGTGAAAGGCGTTAAAGGCTCTTGATAGTTTAGGAAGAGCTGCGCAATCCAAGTCACGTTTGCCATGGCCTTCTGCTCTGTTATGGGCGAATAATCCGTGAATAAGGGACCCCAATACATGAACTCCGCTTGATATTTGCGGATGACTTGCATGCTGAAAGCATAGCTTGACTTGTCATGGAAGGCTCTTATTCGCCACAGGATTCCGCTTGTGATAGCATCATAATAAGCGCATGCGGGAAACCTTGTAACAACATCAAGGTATCCTGGCCAGCAGACGGCTGGGTGATAAGCTGGATACTGAGCTGAAGCTCTGATGGTTTGGATGAAGTTGTAAACTCTCTGACACGTTAAACTCCAGCCTTCATAAGTGTATAAGCCCAAAAGGGCGAAGCTCATTGGGTCATCGTAAACTTCAGTTTCATTAATGCCTACACGATGCCATTTTCCGTCTCCAGAAGGTTTAGGGTCAAACCAAAGATACAAGGCTTCAAAACCAGAACGCAAAAAGCCTATCGCATCGCTCATCATGATTTCATACGTGGTTTTGTTTGCAGTGTCATAAGTTTCTGCAAGCATTTTCAAGCCGATGAAATCATAAAGATCCTCAACGTTCATGGGTTGACTCCAATCATTGTTGATGGTTACGTAGCGAGCGAAACCGCCATAATACTTGTCATGAACGCCTAAAATCTCAGGCTGATGTTGCATGTTGTAGAGGAAAGTGTAGCCAGCAAGTTTAGCAACGTTGAGATAGCTGTCTGTGCCTGTTAGTGCATAGGCTTTCAAAAGAGGCGGAATGCACCTTCCAGCGTCAATGCTCCAATGTTCCGTTCCTGCTTCAGCGTTTTTGAATCCGCCGTAAGCCTTCTTTACCGGGTCCGTGCACTGTTGAGTTAAGATAAAGTCTGCAAGTTCAACAATCTTGTTTAGGATATCTGTTTTAGCAGATTCAAACTGCTTAGCAGAATAAGCTTCGTAAAGAAAATCGATTGCGAAGGCTGCTGGAAAGGCTCCTCTGCCAAAATCTGGGTCTGGCCCTTCAACCCTTCCGTTTTTGGCTACATAATACGTGTATTGCAGATTATTCTCCATGGTTAAGACGTTGCCGTTTATGCTTGCAACCTTGTTCCATTCAGCACGAGCATCATCTTTGATCTCAACTGGATAGCCGACCCTAAACTTTGAGCCATCTGCAACCGTCACATTTTTCTGACCGGCTGGGGGATCCTGACTCATTTTCGTGGGTATCACATAAAAGTAAGGCGCATAATGCATTACGAATTGATAATAGGCTTCAGGCACGGCTTCCATGCCTACGGTCCCTCCTGGAGGCTTATTCCAAACCGTTTTTGTCGAGCTATGAACCGCTCAACTTGCTCTTTCAAAAACTCAAGCTGCTTGGAAGCGTTTGGAGAAACACGCAAATCTCCAACTGAAAAGTCTAAGCCGACAGCAGACCCGCCGCTAACTTTACAATAACAATAAATTGCTGCCAGATTCCGAATTGCGTTAGCCTCAGCTTCTGTGCAGCTTTCAGCATTGAGCGTCTTGCTGATTTCCTCACTTAAGAATGCGGCAGCCTCGTCTCTAAACGCTAAAACATCCTCATCGCTTATGTCTGCTATCGTTAAGCCTAAGCGTTTGCGAATCTGGTCAGCAGTAACCGAAGCCATGACTTGTCCAAAAGAGAAAAGCGTAATTTGAATCTAAAAAACAAATCTGAAACTAAAAATTAATTAAAAAACTGTTTAATGAAAGAAAAGATTCAGATTTGCTTAAAACTCTCAATTTCCGTCTTATTTTCATGTGGTTATGAGGCGTGAGCAAGAAGGTGCTTAAACAACTTGGCGAGTTACAGTTAGGCGACTTGATAGAAGTCACTTGGCTCGATGCTTCAAGGGGAAGGTTGGAAACCGTTGAAGAGCTTCGGGAAGCTGGAGTCCCAGGTGCTGAGATAGACTTACCCGTCATCAGCTACGGTGTTTACATTGGCACTTTCGGAAAAATCGCCAAACACATCGTGCTCGTTGCAAGCCAATGGCTCTTTGCACAGGGATATGGGCAAATTGACTGCACAATAATCCCTGTGGGCACGGTTGAAAACATTAACATTTTAAAGCCTAAGCTGATGGATGCAAAGAATGTCCATGTCTGTCAGCAAGCCTTCATACACGGAAGAGCAAGACGCCTAATGCGAAGAATAACAATCTTCGGGAATGAACAATGAAAAACCCAATTAGACAAGCATTAACAAAAACCATACGAGCGACGCATAAGCGTAAGCAGATTGAGGTTAAAGTGGCTCCGAGCGAGAGGCTACTTTATGCGGTTTACTTCAGCCTCGGCATGGTTGCATGCTTGACAGTACTAGAAGCTGTGCACCTGATTGTTTTGGGAAAGTGGAATCAGGAAATCTTTAGCGTAATCTCCGGGTTGATTGGAACCGTCACTGGCATTTTCTTAACGCAGAAGGCGTAGTGAATGGCAAAAGGCAAACGATGGACAGATGCGGAGATTCAGCTTTTAATGGAAATGGTTAAGGAAGGCAAGTCGGAAAATGAGATTTTTCAGTCTGGAAAGTTTCCAAATAGAACATTCATGTCGATAAGGAATGCTGTTCAGAGGCTTACTTTTGGTGCTCAAAAGAAAAAATCCAATGGTGCTCAAATCAGAGAGGCTGAGATTGTAGGTTTAGAAACTATCGTTGCCCGCTACGTTGACGCCTTCAACAAAATCTGCGACTTACAGAAATATGACAAGGCGGATCTGGAGCGTTTTCGCATAATTTTCCAAGCTGCTTGGAAGTACCGTGAGCTTTTCCGTGAATATGAACGTTGGGAGGATTTGGAAGCCCGTGTGGAAAGCCTTGAGAAGCTTCTGGCGGAGATTAAAGAGCAAAGAAGTAAGACCACGGTTTGAAGACCTTGAAGAAGAAGCCAGAGACATATTAAGGCAAGAAGAGGTTGAAATAAAGGGGCCTGTCGATTTCGCAGAGAAAATTTTGGGTATCAAGCCTTTCCCATATCAGGCTAAGCTGCTCGAGGATAATAAAAAACGTATTGTTGCATGCATGGGAAGGCAAACGGGCAAAACGACAACCATAGCCATGAAAGCCATATTTTTCACATACACAAACCCAAACGTAACCGTGCTGATAACCGCTCCGAGCCTAAGGCAGAGCATGATAATGTTCGACCGCATAGCCACATTCGTTTACTCCTCGGCCCGCTTAAGAAACAAAGTAGTGAGAGCTACAAGGACACTCATTCATTTTGAGAATGGAAGTAAAATAATCGCATTACCGTGCAGCGAGAACCTGCTACGTGGCTACACAGCGCATATGGTGATTTTGGACGAAGCGAGCTGGATCCCTGAAGATGTTATCACGCAAGTTCTTTTTCCAATGCTGACGACAACACAAGGGTATGCAGTTTTTCTGAGCACTCCTTGGGACAAAAACCACTTTTTCTATCGAGCTTTTGTTAACCCAAACTATAGCGTGCATAAAGTGAAGTCTGAACAGTGTCCGCTTGTAACGCAAGAGTTTTTGGAAGAAATGAAGGCAAACATGACCCGTGAAGCATTTTTGATGGAGTATGAAGCCGAGTTTGTGGAAGCCTTAAACAGCTATTTCCCACAGGACATTATCCGAAAATGCGTTGAGTTAGCGCAAAAGCTGGGCGTTGAGCTTTACACAAGCCTTGAAACCGCTTTTCCAATCGGAGATTATTACGCTGGAGTTGACTTCGGCAAGCTACAAGACTATTCAGTTATTGTTGTTCTGAAGCGGGAGGCAGATGTGCTTAAGCTTGTTTACATGCATCAGTTTCCCCTTGAAACACCGTACACACAGGTGATAGGGCATCTTGTCAGAGCAAACCAAAAATTTCAATTCTGCAAAATCCTCGTGGACCAGACCGGCGTAGGAGAGCCTGTTCTTGAAGAAATCCGCAATCAGGGCATAAGCTGTGTTGAAGGCTTGAAATTCACTGTTCAGACAAAGGAAGAGCTGCTTACCAGCCTAAAAATCGCCATGGAACAGAATCGCTTAGCAATACCGTATCACAGGCAGCTCTGCACACAGATCAACGAGCAACAATACGCCTACAGCAAAAGCGGACACTTACAATTTAGCCACCCAGCAAACAGCCATGATGACATGCTCTGGGCTTTAGCCTTAAGCGCTTATGCAGCAAGAGAACCGCCCAAAAAAGAACCAGCCTTCACATTTGGTTAGACCTCTGCATGCATGGGCAATAACTCAGTTATAGAGCCTAGTACTTCTTGTAATAGACATCATTAAATGCACAGTATACCTGTCTATTTTCAAATGTTGAAAGTAGGTCAGTGAAAGAACTTACTATAATACCCCCTACAGTTGGTTCCAATCTTATCCAACTTTCTAAACCAAATAAGTCAATCCATCTAAATGAAACCCAAGCGTGTCCTTCACCAGCACTTTCACCAAGGACGACGAACACATCATTGGAACCATAACCTGCAGCTCTTAAGAGTGAACATAATAGAATTGCAGAGTCTTCACAGTCGCCTGTTCTAAGCTGTAATGTTTCTTTAGGAAGTTGCCAATATTCCCATTGACCATGATACACGTAATCATAATCAGGTTTCCCATCGCCATCAGCGTCGTCATTCGGATATTTGATATTATTTCCTACCCAATCCCTTAACGCCATCCAATTTGGATATAGCGGAAATTTATCTTTTAGTATGGCGTTTTTGATGCTAACCACATTAGCTTCTTTTGGAGTTATGTAGAGTTTAAGTAAGTTAGAATCTTCTGTCCAGTATCTTGGAATTTTAGAGCCTACTGAAAGAGTATAAGAGTCGATAGAATCTTGGCATGATGCTTGTATAAGCACATCGCTTGATGAATCATAGACCGTTGAGACTGAGAAAGAAGAGTAATGAACTTCTGAAAATGCAAGTAAGGGCAGGAGATTAGAACTATATGGTTTTCCATCAATGTAGATGGTAACGCTTACATTTACTGCATTTGCGTTTCCTATATTTGAAATGGAGTATCTTATGTTGCTAACAAAGTCAGGCAAATCAGTCGTAGTATCTCTCGTCCAATATCCCTCATGCATGTATCCATTCACGCTTAAAACAGCCCTAAATACTTGTGGAGGAGGTGTTTGTTGTTGTGTGTTTTGACCATTACTAGGGGTTTTAGTTTGTAAATGAGAATGGATAAACAAACTTCCAAGAATTGCTACAATTACAACCGCTGTTGTTAGTCCTATGATGACTTTCCTAGAAAGCATTTTCAATCCAAAATAGTATCATCTGCTTTTACATAAAAAGTTATCTCACAACAAAAAAATTGCCAGAACGCAAAAAATCCTGACATTCAATCAAACATTCTTCCATAAATTATAAAAAGTAGAAGCAAAAGATATCACGAACAAGCTTTTATCACTCGGGGATGTGAGGAAATTGAAAGTTAGGTTGATGTTTGTGCTTTTTGACTGCCTCTTGCTTTTATTCTCTTTACCACTTGTTGAGGCTGGTTCTTTCTCCATTTCACCGGTTACGTTCTATGGAACGACAATAACTGTTTCGGTCAGTTATCCTGATTTCCATTTTGATGAACCAACAAATATCTCTTTGGCAATAACAGTTAACTTCTACAATGAAACTATTTCAGCAGTTAATATCACTGACATACACGTTAGGCTATACTATTCGAACGTTAATGTAAGTCAAAAGGCAGGTTATCCATCACCAACACTTCAGGATAGCTATGCCTATGCGGATTGGCTCAGCACCGATTATTATGGAAGTTTGTCATATCCTCCTTCCACTCCTTTTCCTCATAAAATAGAAAGATTATCCCCTCAAATAAATACTGGTTTTTGGAACGTTCCACTTACACTATCTTATGGGTCAACTGTGCAACAAGAAGTGCAAGCCAAACTTTATGTTCAAGTCACATTATGCTTCCTTGACATTAATGGAGAAGCAATATGGAGAATTGCTGAGTGGCCACATTTTTGGGAAAGTGGGTATCATTGGGTCTTGTTCTCTGGAGAAGGAGAAGCTCCCTACGTTACTATCTACCCCGAGACTGCACAATTTTGGCTATTTAGACCTGAAATACTTGCGATTTTAGTTGGTTCTATTGGGCTAGTTTTGGTAGGCATCGCAGTTGTTTATATGAGGAGAAAAAGGTACAAACTTCGAGGAACACAAGGATAATCTGAACATGTCGGGTTTTTTAACATAGACTCCTAACTTTTCATCTCTTTTAGGACAATTTGGGTTTTGGGGTAAAAGTTTTATTTCTCGAGAAAGAGATGAAAACAGTAGAAGGAAATTGGGATTAAAGATATTAATTCATTATGCTTTCATGATTTTTGGAATAGCAATAATTGTCATAGGAATTTACGGTTTACCAATAGGCTTTGAAGTTAATCCCGAGTATATTAATGGTATTCTAACTGCTTCCAGCATACTTTTCGGGTTCTGGGCTGTGTTAATAGAAAGAGAGCCTAAAGAGAGAACAGAAAGATTTCGATACAAAATATTACTAGGAAATTTCTTTTTTTCCTTTACATTTCTCATGCTCTCAGTAGTAATGATATATTTTGCTGCGTTAAACAAATTGCATTCTGTATTCGCTCTTTCATTTTGTTTGGTCAGCTTTATGTCTAATGCATATTTTCTCGCAATGACGCTTTACTATTACAAATCCAAAAGGATAACCGAATTTTAAAATTGTTGGTTTTCTGCTTCTTATCTATTGCTTTTTGTGAGCTGTTTGAGTCAACGATAGGAAGTTTAGGATAATTGAAGTTTGCTGAGGAGGTGAAAGGAATGGAAGAAGAGCGTGTAAAGCTTGACCCTTACATGTTAAAAGGTATCTCAGATATCACAAAGGAAACGGAAGAAATCACCAATGCACACTCTTCCGTATTAGTTGACAAAGACGAAATTACAATAGAAGGTTTGGGCTTGGTCGGTCGTTTAGGCTTTTAAACCCAAATGTCGGAAGGTTAGCGGTAGTTATCTTAGTTGGCACGTCAATTTTGGGTATCATTTCTATAAATTTTTTAAGTCTACCTGTATTGAGTATGTATGGATACTTACCCAATTCAATCACTTCTTTGAAAGTGAAGTTAACCCTCAATATTTCGTTTTGGGTTTGGGATTAAACTTTACTTAGCTTTTCGCTGACTTCCTCTAAGCCTAGAGCGATTTCAGCGCCCTTGTCGGTGAGGCGGTTTATGCGTCTTGGCGGTTTAAACTCGCTTTCAATCAAGCCTTCTTTGGACAGCTGATTAATCATGTTGCTGCAGTGCTGTTCTGTTATGCCCACACGCTTGGCTATGTAGCTGTTTTGTAAAGACCCATACTTCAGTAACGCAAGCAGAATCCTCTGCTGAACAGTTAACAACATACCTATTCCATAAAAAATAGGCTATTTAAGGATAATAAGCTATTCTGAAACTCTATTTTAAAAAGAAAAGGGAAAGTGAAGCGTTTAGCCTTTCAATAGGACTATTTCTTCGGTTTTTCAGGGTCTTCCTATGCTTGAGGCTCTTCTGCAACTGGCTCAAGAAAGTCGGATGGCGCTAAGCGTTTAGCATCCACATCTGAAAGCTCTATTGTATCGCCTTTATTGTAGCGTTTGCCACCTATGCGGAAACTATGCACTTTAACGACCTTGAACTTCGCCATGGCTAATTCGCCTACGTTATGCCTGTGACTTCGCATATAGCTTGAGGCCGCTTTATTCTGGGCACAACCGCCTCATACACTTTGAAAAAGTGGTTCATGTCTCTAAGCTGAATATAGAAGGTTTTCAAGTCCTGAGCCGCGCACAAGTCTGCGTTTTCCGCTCCAGACTGCAATAGCAAGGCGCTGTCTGTTCCGCCGTCAGCAGCCTTCAAAGCAGGCGTAACATATACTTTTCCACCCATCAACTCTTTGATTTTGTCGATTTGCATCACAGCCGTGGTGCCTATGAAAGTGTGCGCATCCAAGAATGCTGAAGGCTGAAGTATCAGGTCGTATGGTCCGTAGAAGTTGTCTGCCACAAGCTCCTCCATAGCTGCTTTAGCGCTGTTAACAGCGTTTGGAGATGTCGCCCATGCACCCACGCTTGCCACGGTGTTGCGTCCAGTAGCAGTGGCTAAGCCCTCTATTCCAAGCTTGGGGCTTCCAGCATACTCGCCTGTGAGAATAAGCTCGTCTTCAAGCTGGGCTACCTGCAAGGCTGCGCTTTCAGCGTTTGCTGTGTCCAATGGTGTGCCTTTGCGTCTGCTTGCAATTATGTCTCGCCAATGAATCCTAAAGTCTTTGTGAATGATGGGCACTATGAGGCTTTTTCGAGTGTATCTGATGATGTCTTCCGCTGGTGTTTCGCCGTACATGCTGACCGTTGCTGGACTCATCTCAGTAAGCTCGTCCCACTGGACTTCCATGACGCCTACATCAGCCAGGTGATAGAGTGGCAAAACTTTTCTGCCCACGAGCACGCGTCTTGCAGCCTTCACCACAGCCTCGTCAAGCTGCTTCCACTCTTCTTCGATCAGTGGCGCTTGGGCTCTCCCAACAAGCTGTAAAGGCTCCATCCCTAAATCACCAGCCTCACCATGATGGATTTGTCTGCAGCTGAAGCGTCAACACTTTCCTCAGCATAAGCCACAATTGGACCATAAGGCGGAATGCTTCCGATTTCTGTTAGGTCTGGCTGAGCAGCGGTAGAAGTTACAGCGGTGGCTCCGGAGGGAACGCTAACCGATATAAGGGCAGCGGCCTTCAGTTTCCCGTTTGCAGCACAAACCAGCGATGCGCCTTTAACAACGTTGTTTCCGCTTGCCAAAGTGGCTACAACAACGGCTGGGGCCTTCAAAACGTGGACTGAATGCTTATCCGGAAAAGCATCCGCAATCGGATACCTTGCATCAGCATCCACAACGCCTAAAGGCTTCTGCTCTCCGTCTCCAGCAAGCACTACTTGATGGTCGCCAGTGCCCTTCTTAACGAAAAGTCCAGGCTTTATGGTTGCGCCTTCGGTTACAAGCTCCTCAACAAGTGGCGAACCGCCAACCAAAATCGCGTTTGATGGCTTAACAAAAGGCATGGCTCATCACTCCTTATGGAACAAATCGCCCACAGTAAGCCCTGACTCGCTTCTGCCTTCTGCCCCGGCGCTGCGAATGTTTTTGACAGTGCCCTTGACGCTGTTAACGCTTTTCTGCACAAGCTTAAGCTGCGCAAGATCCAGCCTCTTCAGCTCATCTTCGGAAAAGTTAGCCTTTTCAAGGATATCCTTGATGGCTGCTTGCTTCTCCTTCTCAACGTAAGCAGTCAACGTTTGCATCGCTTCTGCAATGGTTTGCCTTAGTTTCTCGTTTTCAGCTTCAAACTCTGCAATCCTCGCCTTCAAAGCTTCAACGTCTTCTGTTTGCTGTTCTTTTTCACTCATTTTTTTCACTCAAGAGAAGACAGCTGGCAAAATGCAATATTATTATACTTGATTTTACTTTGGTAAAATCTCCATGGACTTTATATTATACCAAAGCAGAATTTTCATGGAAAAAGATTTCACTTAAGTGAAACATATGCGAATTTGCTTAACAGCAGATGATTAAAATCTGTTCTTCTATGGATTCCAAGGTTAATATTGTTGCTCACCACCAATTCAATTCTGTTTTTTGGGATATGTAGTAGTTCGAGACCTTGCTCTTGGGGGCGTTGTTACCATTATCGGGATATTTGGAAATATACTTTATTTCCTTTGGTTTGCCAGTTTTGCCAGAGCAATGGATAAGTTACAGAAAAGAATCGAAGAACAGATTCTAGTTGAATTTAGGAAGCGAAGGTTAACAGGGAGATGGAGATTTGTTCCTGTTGTTATCTTTTGTGAAGTGCTATTGGTTGCCTCAGCACTCCACACCTTTTGGAGATTAATTGGTTGTTGTTGGCTCCTATATAGAAAAGGCGAGCTAAATAGAATATTAGACCGTAACACTTGATTCAACAGCGAAGGAAAGGCTAAACCTTAATTTGCAACACAAACCTCATCTATACAACAGAACCTGAAATCTAAATAATGCGGGAAGTATGTGTCAGAATTAGAAGCACTTAAAGTAATCCATGATGAAGTTGTCAGGCGATTTCAGTATGAAAGTGAAAGAACTAAGCGCCTTGACGACAAGGCAAGTAACGTTATGGGTTTTGTAGGAATCATTACAGGTCTTGTTTCTGGTCTTGGTGCGCTTGCTTTAAAAGTTCCTACAAATCTCATAGAAGTGACTGCAGCAATATTGTTTTTCCTTACGATCATAGCTTTGATTTGTTCTTTCGTTTTTAGCTTAATTGGATATCAAATTAAGAGATTTACAGTTGTGCCAGACGCCTATTTCTTAATCGGTGCCTATGAAGGGAAGGATAAAGAGCGGATTCTTCGAGACCTTAATGATAATTATGCTGTTGCTATAGAGGAGAATATGACGCTGAATAACCGAAAAGTCACTCATATCAATAGAGCGATGTATGCTTTGTTCCTGGCCATTCTTTTAATTCCACTTTTCGTGTTTTTCACCTTGATTGAATAAAATCTAAAGGAGGTGAGGTGGTGAATAAGGAAGAAAGCGAGCAGGAAAAGGAAAAAGAAAAAGATTATAAGGCAATTATAAGAGCACGAGCAGACAAAACGGGAGGTCTAAGGCAAACACTAAAAGAAGCAAAAGAAGAAACAGAACAAAGATCTCTAAGGCAGAAAATTGAGTTAGCTAAAGAAAAGAAAAAAGAGGAATGAAAAAGCTCAAGTCTGTTTAAATCTGTTTTGCGCCGTAATCGACCCCGCGTCTGTTCAAACCATTATTTCCAACTGTTTGACGAGGACATTTACTTTCGCCTTTAGAGCGTCTGCGGATTCGTAGCCTTCAAGTTGTTTTCTGATGTTTTCTGGTAGAGCTTTAGCTTCTTGCAGTTCTGGGTTATATTTCACGGTTATGCCGTATTGCAGTGAACGTTTCACAATGCGTTCATAGATTACGTTGCGTTCGGGTTGCGTGTATTCCTCTCGGAAGGCTCCCCAGCGGGCCAAAGCGTTTTGGCATCTGTCTTCGGGAACAAGCGGATAAGCGTAGTTCACCGGGTCAGCATAATCCTCTTCGTCTTGCGGATAATCTGCGGGCGGCGTTAAATGTCCTTTGTCTTCACGGAATTTAATGCCGTATTTCTTTTCTCTTGCTTCAGCGGCTTCATGCAGTTTCTCTCTTTCGCCTTCCTCTTGGGCTTGGGCTAAGCCTTCACGTCTCTCTGGCAACAGCTTGTAAACGTCTTCGCCTATCCATTCGAGAATTTGGTCCATCTGCTCATCCGTTAAATTATAATGCTCCATAAAGCGTTCTCTGTCAGTTTTTGGCTCTCCTTCCCTTCTTTCCTGATTCAAACTATCACCTTCCTTCTTTATTGCGGGTTCAAATGTCCCATCGTGAGCTTGACAGTGTTTGCGGGCTTCACTCTCGCTCCAAGTTTCAACAGGATAACGGTAAGCCTGCTCAACAGAGCCGGCGTCTTTTTCGCCTTTAGGTTTGCCAAAAATCACGCGATAAGTTTTACTGTTGTGTTTACGGTCTCCGCTACCCACTATGTCAAGCGTTTCTGGGTCTCTAAGCCTGCAAGAGTGCTCGTTTGGATAAGGGTTAGCACCTTTGAGTTTGCCGTTTATTCCTATCCCGCATAGTGGATAGCTGCATCTCCCCGTCCAGCTTCCAACAGCCACATGATCAATGAAGATGTCACGCATGACATAGTCGTAGTGTTTACCGTTGAACTCGCCAGCTTGTGGAACACAATCAAAGAAAAATCCTATGCTTACGCTTTTAACTCTGCCCTTCTTTATGTCAGCCAAATACTGCGGGCTGCAACGGTTCTTGAAGAAGGTTAAATCAGCCTTCACGCGGTCTTCTTCAAAAACTGCTGAGGCTACACGCCCCCGAATGTCCTCAGCCTTTGTCAGAATAACCTCAGCTGGGTGATTTTCGACTATCCAAGCGTTTTGAGCGGTTAACGTGGCTTCCCCGATTTCCTCAGCGGGCTCGTAGACGAGCATGCCATCATAGTCGTAAACATCTTCCCTTGTGATTACTGCTGGCACAACAAGGCTTTCATCGTCTTCTCTGATTTCAAACTTGCCAGCTTCAACGGATTTTAAGGCATACATTCTCATGGTTAACCAACTCTTGCTTTTCAAGATGGAAAATGTGCGAGTTTGAACCCGCATTTGAAAGCGTTTCAGTTACGCTTTCGCTTGTTCATCAACGTATTCGGCAAAGCTGATTGCTATGCTGCCCGCAAGTCCGAAGGCAAAGAGGATGCTTGGAATTGTGCCTGCCGGAAAAACTGTGTAATTCAGCATTATCAGAACCGCTTCAAGTGGTAACCCCATGAAAAGCAACGCTACGCCGAACATGATGCCGTAGATAACGCCTTTCGTCAGCTTATGCCCAGCACGAGACGTCATTCACATTTCACCTCGCAAAAAAGGAACCCAAGCTGCCTTATTATTATACCTAAGTATAATGTTATTGCCGTTTCAAGTCGTAGTCTTCCACCCAGCGGTAAAAAGTGGTGAGACTTATGCCCAAGTCTCTGCAGATCTTGTTAACGCTGTGACCAGCAGCAATCCTATCAGCAAGCAGCTTATCAACAGGCTTGCCGAACTTGCGTTCCAGCTCCAGCTTCCGCGTCGACGTTGCTGAAGTGGTGTTTTGGAAAACCCCGCTTTGAACCTTGCTTAAGCCTAAAACCACATCGCCTCCTGGAATCCTCTCAAAGCCTTCAAGCTGCCTAATCTCGTTAACTGTAATCCAGTTGGTTTTAAGCTCTAAGCTGCGGGTTTTATCCAATTCCGCGGCTGCTTGGTCTCTCAGGTTTATCTCGAAGCCGCCAAGCCACTTAATCCGGTAATGCACGTCTGGAATCTGCTTGGTTTCCATCAGGCGGTCAATCAAATCCATAATGCCTGGTTCATAACGGCTTTGGCAATCGCTGATCAGCTTGAAGTATTCGCGTTCGTTCACTTCGCTTCCAGCCAGCTGTCCAGCTTGAGCGCCTCGCAAAATAGCCATTGGAATGCTTGTTCCAGCGCTGATGTTTTCCATGATGGGCATGTAATATGGCTCTGGATCTAAGGCTCTCCCTGCTAAGCCTTTGAACTCGATTGTCGTGTTTTCGTCTGCCCACATGCTCGTCTGCGCCGTAAGCGGACCCCACTCACGCTTATACTGGTCTATCTGATCTTTTGTGGCGCCTTTAACTGTTACGACTGGGAAGCCGCTTCCGTAGCGGTACATGGTTTGCCCCATGCCCCAACGAATGTTCCGCAGAACGGTCAAGTCGTCCCAGACAGGCTCTAAGACGCTTATGCCCTTATACCCAGGCTCAAGCTTCCGAGTGGCAAAGTGAATGACACGGCTAAAATGGACCTCAACCTCTTCTCTGCTGCTTACCTTAACCTTATAGAGTTCTGGCAGTCCAAACCTTTCGCTGTTCCTATCCTCGTCCACCTTAACCTCTGTGACCATGGGCGGACTGTAAGCTTCCAAACCCACGATTTTCTCAGGCGACAGGACGGGAGCCTTCAACGCGGGAGCCTTATCCTGATAGCCAATAACCACTATGCTCCAGCCATAAGCCCTCTCGAAAACAGCAGCCTGCGTGAAAACATCCTTAGCGTTAAGCAGAAGCAAAACCTTCTGGACAGCCTCGTCAAACTCCTCCTCGTCAAAGCCTTTCTCAAGCGGTTCAACCTCAAACCAATTATCAAAAACGTCATGAGCAACAGCAAACACAATTCTATGGGCAACAGGCTCACGCTTAACAGCAAAAGTTATGTTCGCATCCGTAATAGGCTGCCCAAACTCGGCGCCCAAACCAGTGTAAACACGCTGAAGCTCAGCTTGCGTTCTGCTGGGAACAGAATGAATCCCAAAAAGTTTCTGGGCTAAAAGCTGCCTAACGTTAACCATGCTTCTCAGCCCCCGCCCTTGCTTCACGCAAAACCTGACGAATCACATCTTGGACTGTGCGAGCCCCACGTCTCTTCTGTTCACGCATAAGCCACTCATACAATTCTGCGTCAACGCTCTGCTGGAAAATGGGCATGCACTCAACACCAACAACAATATTTAAAGCCCAAAAATAAAAGAAATTCTGAAACAAAACTTTAATTAAAATCCAATTTAAAAAGAACACACAATTAAGGCTTTTTTAAGCTTGTGACATGCCTAAACCGTAACTTGGCATACTCCCATTAATTAAAACCCAAACATAGAGAGATAACTTCTTATTTCTGTAATTGGGCTTCTTTTCTGGTGACAAGATGATAAGGGAAGTTAATTGCATCGAATTAGCAGATGGAACAAGGTTAGAAATCAAAATAAAAGACGAGTGGTTTAAGAAACAAGATATAAAGAAAGCTTTAAAAAACATAATAGTAGCCACCAGAGTCGATGAAACAAAATCAGTCCTAAGATTCTTTTTTGTACATCCAAGCTACTTCAGAACCTTTGAAGACCTAGGTTTACCACTATTGTTCGTGCCTATAGTGGAGAACTACACCAAATATCAATCCAGAATAACCGACATCATACAAACATCGAAAGAAACAGCAAACGTTGAGTTCTCTGAATTTGGCAAGAAAATAGCTCCAATAATTATAGAAGTACTCATCAACCCTCTGTCCCAATGGGTAGAAGAAACCCAAAGAATTCCACAGAAATCTGAAGAAGAGCTCAAACAACAATTCATTCTTGGCGCTATCGAAAAAGTAGAGGAGGCAACTGGTAAAAAAGACGCAATCAAGAGATTCGTGAAGAAATATGTCTCGCCAGAAATATTCTCAGCAGCATTAAGCCTCGTAAGAACTTTGTTCTATCTTTTCTCCAACGCACTCACAGAGAAGGGATTAGAACGATACATTCTACTCGCACAGGAAGTTTGTGACCAAGATACTGAGGTATGCAACAAAACGGCAGATGCTCTCCTTGAATGCGGTCTGGTTACCCCACTGATGACTGTTTCCGTCTGCGTCAACAAATATTGCAAACACACCGAAATAACAATTTCTGACAGAATACCTGAAGCGAGATGCGGAAAATGTAACAGTGATACACTCTCAGTCACATTCACCTTTATCAACGAACCGTACTTGTGGCTAAAAGACAAGATGCTCGACATGCATGCCTTCCTGTATTCATACATAGACTCAAAAAGCACTCAAGAATATGTAAATGGTAAACTAACACCAGACTTACAATGTTATCCCACCACTTATATCCGGAATATTTCCAATGACAACGAAAGGGAGGTTGATGCCCTCCTGTACTCAACGAAAAATAAGAGGGCTTTAGCAATAGAAATTAAAATACACCAAGTCCGCAGTCAACTACCATCAGAAAGGCTCCATGCTATCCTTAACGATGATCTAAAGCAACTAATAGAAACCATGCGCCAAATAGGCCTAAAAACTGGTTGCTACATCACGAACCTCAAAATTTCCGAAGAAGAGATACAACATATTAAAGAAAATGTCATTCCCCAACTGGTAGAAAGAAGCAACGGAAAAAGCATCGAAATTATTAGCGCAACGGATGAAACAACTTTCCTAAATAAACTTGACACACTAATTGGCAGTATCCGAAAACTCACCTAGTGCATACCAATGTCCAGGGGCTCTAACGATACGGAAGAAGTGGATAAAGGTGTATTTGAGCAAGGTGCAGAGAAGCCTTCTCAGAAGAATTGCTGAATGCTTTGGGAAGGAGAGAGCGAGGCTTTACGTAAAGCCTCAGTGCAAATGGAAAAGCCACTATACTGAAAATAAAAAGATTTCCGATTTTAAAAATCATGCTTCTATTATAGGTTTATAACGATGTTTATGGAGAATATACGTGAAAAACAAATGGATAAAGAAAACTCTCAAGATAAATTTGAAGACGCAATAAGGTTAGGTATAAAAGATTATGAACCAAGCAGGGTTACCAATTGGTGTAAACACATAAAGGTTGATTATATTTCAACATCACCTTTAGGTCAGATGATTCGGCTACCAACGCTTGGAAGGAAGAGAATTTCTTGTGAATATGCAAAGACTACATGTGAATCGGTTTCATTGGATACTGCAGCTTGGGGATTTTACGAGGAAAACTGTAAGAATTGCGCCATGCACGAAGAAATAAGTTGGGACAACATGTTCAGGATGAAAAGCCCTGTTTTCCATTTCTTAAAAAAATCCAAATTTACGGTTCTAAGTTTCTTTAATATTCTATGGATTTACAAAGAATACATGATCACTATTCTTGCGACTTTCGTACTATATGCTTTATTGCCAATAGCCGTTATTGAATATTCTGAGACTGTTCTTGCAACCCTAGCGCAGGTAAATTCTACGATTTTTGCACTTGTCTTCACGATACCTCTAGTTGCTAGTCAACTTGGAAGATACCGTACCCCTATTCCAATATTCAGAGGGTTTAGCCTAGTATACATGTTGTTATATATGTTAGCAATATTTCTTCCACTATCAAGATTTCCTCCGATAATCCCTGTCTGTATCCCCCTTTCAGTTTTCTGTACGCTTCTCTTGATTCCGTACTTCCGCTGGGTGGAAAATGGTCTTTCAGTAGAGGGAACATTGGAATATCACAAGAGCGAAGCTGTGAGGTCTACGTTGAAGAATAGAGAGGCAAGTTTTCGTGAAAAAGTAGACAATATTTACGAGATTGCTGTACAGGCCCTTAATTTCAAGGATTACAATGCGCTCGCAATCGCACTGGATGAATTAGTTGAATTAGCCAGATATACGTATAAAGTTGGCTTTGCTGTTGCTGCCGAGCAAAAATACGGTTTCCTTTTCATAGGTTTGGCAATCCAAAGAATTGGTGAAATGGCGGTTAATGATAGATTCGGTCTTAATATCGTGTCCGAAAAGATACTTGCACTTGATACAAGAGCGAAACCAGAAACAAACCATATTTTAACGCTTCCTTTGAAGTCTATGGAGTTCGTAAGTCTCTGTGTTCTTAGCAAATTGGCATGCGATAATAAAAATTGGCTAAGTGCTATTTCTTCTGTCGAAGCATTGCTCGAACATAATTTAGGAACCTTTTATACTGAGCATAAAGAACTAAATGATGCCATTCAAAAGAGAACAATTGATTTTCTGATTACATTACCTGACCAAGTTATCCAAGACACCTTTGATTATTTAAAAAACAAATACGAAATGAAATATGGCGACGGTATTCTTAAGATTACATTAATTGCTCGACTAGCAGAACTTTACTTGGAATACCGAAAAACTCGTTTTCCACAAAAGAAAAGAAAGATGAAAAAAGGAAGAAATAAGAGAAATGTTAGTAAAGAACCAACATAGTGGTTGGCGTGTTTGGGTTACTGGTTTGCCTGCCTGCATGCATTCTTACCATTTTATCGCCACTTTCTCTAAGATTGCTATATCGTTTTTATTGACCCTATGGTTTGATAAACAAAGTTTCATATTTGGTAGAGATAAAATAAGATATTAGTATTTTCTGGGTTGCATGTCCGAACGAGCGCGTGCTACTTAGCATAAATGAAAAGAGCGGAGTTTGTTGGAGCAAACATCAATCTGATTGATGATATCAATGTGTGCTTAGCTCTCACTAAATAATAATCGCGTTCCGAACTTAAATATTCTTGATCAATTTACTCTACTTGAACCATTTCAAACGAGAGAGCATCTTAAAGCAGATCGAATCTCACATAGAATTTCCTTTCACTCTTACCAGAAGCGATTTCGAAATACTGCCTCAAATTGTCTGGAATTGGGATGAATATACGATTCTTTGTAACGATTGTGGTAGTTGGATAGACCCCTCCACCCGCAAGACCCCCAACATCCTCAAACAATTCGATGTCATAATATAAAGAGAACCCACTTGATGCATGCGTAAATATGAAGATTATTCTATGGCCCCCCCAGATGATTCTCGTGGCATGCGGGGCTACGAAAAAGAAATATTCCTCTTTGAAGGCACGTTCAGAAATTGCCAGAAACATCTTGAAATTGTTTAAAACAGGGCTTTGTTTGTCTACTACAAGTAATTTCTTGTCCGTGCCTACCTCTGTTCTCAGTATCGCCGGTGAAGGTTGAAATGCAAGTAGTGAGGCTTCTTTGGGCGGCTGAATGGGATTCTCAACCAAGTCGGGTATTTCGGTTTCAAGGCTTCCGATGTTATTTCTTGCTATTTCTTGCGTTTGAGTGTTTTTGAGCGCACTGAACTTATTGATTACTTCATTAAATGATACCTTGCCGGCCAAGAACTCAGAAAATGCCGATGTCAATCCAATGTCGTCAATCCCGATTTGATATAATTCTCTTTTCTTCTTAAGTATCGTCTGGAGAGCATCCGCACCTTCCTTGGTAGAAGACGGAACCCAGCTGCGGATCTGCGGGTATATGTAAACCCTCACATAGTCTTTAATGAAACCTGGAAACACGTCACGTGAATCATGATAACATCTAAGAATCGGTTGTACCGTTGGATGACGTCTCTGAATGGCTATTTCAACTGTTCCCTGTGTTGGAGAACTTACAAGAAGAGGAAGATTATGCGTTAGATCGGCAAACCTGATCTCAACATTCTGAAGTGCATAATCATCCTCAAGAATGTTCTTCGTCAAGACCACAAAAGACACTTCGTCCATTTCATACTCGCTTTCTGGATACACCTTCAATATTCGAGGCGTATCTACGATCTTTTCCGCTTTAAGGAATTGCTGAATGAATTGAGCTTCAACTTGTCTTCTTGGACTAGATCTTGACAAAACGATCAACAGTTTATCCGGAGTGGCTAAGGATTTTATGAGTCCCACATCAGCACCATCATAGTAATTGACCGTCTGATTCTGAGAGTATTCTTTCAATTCTTCCAATGTCATCTCTTGTTCAGGTTCAACTTTTGGCTGCAATTTACCAGCAAGGGATATTTTCCCGGTCGATAGAATATAAGACATGAAAGCGTTGCTCCTATTGCTTATCTCTGATTCAGACAGGGTAATAGTAGCGCATTCTTCTACTAGCTTGATGAGTTTTGATGCCAAATCGATGCTTCCCCTGCTCAGGGCCTCTCTTCCAGCGGTAGGCAAAAGAATTGAGAGATTCAGTATTCCCCCAAGAGAATAAAAGGAACTTATTGGAATTGGGGCAAGTCCAAAAGAGCTCCTAAGCCCCCAAAGATGACCACTATCCTGTCTAAGATAAGCTACTCCGTCAATCGCCTCTCTCGATATCGATATGTTGCTAACGGACGCTGAAACTCTGGCATTGTAGTCACATTTTATCAAAACGTCGGCTTTTACTCCTGCGTGTTCGAATCCAACCCATTTTCGCTCCAATCTAGGAGAATCCTCTCTGTACTTTTCCTCCATCGATTTTTGGCTGATAACAATTCCGTTCAATTCCACCTTAGTGGGCAAGTATTGCACAAATTGAGATAAATAGTTCCGAGCATGTTCAAGATCAAATGTAACTTGCGGATCAAGTGTCACAGTTATTGTAGTACCATATGCACCCATCGCAGCGATCTTCTCAATACTGATGCAATCTTCTGAAAGAGAAAGATTTTTCCTATCAACTTCGCTGATTATCCTTTCTTTGGTTTCAATGGATTCCGTTTCAACTCTTAGCCTCGAGCACACCCCGAAGTTTGCCATTCCTCCGATACCAAATGTGCCTATAACTCCAGATTTTTTCGCAAGTTCAGTCTTTTTTCCACTAGAACCAGCCTTCCAGTAGTTCTCTTTTAGAACCTTCTCTGGCATCCCGATTCCATTGTCGAAAATGATTATCTTTTCTTTGCCCACTTGCACTCTTATTATACCGTCTGCTTTAGCTGACCATTCTCCTTGAGTATAGTGTTCCCTCATCAGAACAGCGTCATAAGCATTTTGAACGTTCTCCCTTAATAAAGCATAAGGAGAATCGTAGATCTCTTTAGAAAGAACGTCCAGCACTCTCTCTATCTCAATCTGGAATTTAATCTTCTCCATCTAGATCCCTCTATCTGCGAGCTTTTTTATAATCCGTTTATATGGCTCGGAATCGACGATTTCCGTTCTAGAACTTAGTTTGTCAACAAGCTCTTTCAGGTCTTTGATTCTGCTCCTTCTCCACAGCGACTCTGATAAATATGCGAATTCTGTCACTGAATTCGGCTCTTTTATGAAATCGGCCAATTCGCCATCCATGTCCAATTGCCAGAGACATTCGATTGTAAATCTTCTGACAAACGGATTTCCTTGATCGAGAAGCTCTAATTTTGCCAAGGCCTGAGAGTATTCCTTCTTTGCGATTAGGTCTTCAACTTCGACTAATCCTTTTAGAAGAACTGATTTAGCTGGCATTTCATATTCCTCTACTATATGTCTTTCTAGTTTAACATCTATGTAGCTTTTGTCTTTGTTCTGCCTTATGTTACCGGGCATCCATATGGGCAATTCTGGAGGCTGCTCCACAGCCTTTCTTATGTGATATCTTAGGTTGGTCAAAGAATCGTCTATTTCAATAATGCTGTACTGATTGGATACTCCCAAAGGGATGTTTTGTGGCGATGCACTCAAGCTTCCACATCCAAAAACAGGCATCTTAACCGATTGATCCGCATTGAATTTGATCTCGAAAATCTCGTCTTTGTGAAGATGACCGTGAAGCCCAATCTGAAATCCCTTGTCGATTAGAAATTGTACTACTCTTTCATCCATAAAGTCTGCTCTGTTGGGAAACCCATGTAAATCATGGTGCCAAACCGCAATTTTCAGCCAATCGTCAAATTTTTCTTGGCTAATGTAACTATAGCAACTGGCTATACATTCAGGATGAATCCTGCTAGTCAGGTTTAGATGATCATTCAGAAAGCAGGAGTTAAAGCCTGCGAATAGCGTCTTGTATTTTGGAAATTCAAAAATGTCATATTGTTCTTCAGGGATTAATGAGTACTTTCGTTGATTGTTGTAGAAAGCAGTGTAAAACCTTGCAAATGGAAGCAATCTTTGTTCGTAGAGATCGCGGTCGTATATTTGATAGAATGAAAAATCCTTCCAATCCCAACGCACATTACTTTCTGGCCGCTTGCAGAGTCCAACAAAGTTATGATCAGCTTTGTTGAGCTTTTGCATACTCTTCCTCGAATGAGGCCATGAAACGTCATGGTTACCGGGAATCATCACAATCCTATTTTTGTCACCGTTAAATAGCATTGCACATACCTGATTTAGGATATCTGTCACTTCACTATATTGCTGTTCGATTTCTTGAATTGCAACATCAAAATCTTCAATCTGACCGGAGCCTTGAATAATATCGCCACAAATCACTAATATATCTGGTCTTGGGACGGGAATTTCTTCATTTGCATACCTTGATATGTCGGATACGATGGAAGACACAAAAGCCTTGTTGCTAGGGAAAACTGAGATTTCTTTGTGTAGGTCTGAAACTTGCATTATTACTAACTGTAACATTTTTGTTGATTCCAAAGCTTGGTTAAAAATCTAAGGGGAACTGAAGTTTAAGCTTTACCAAGTTTCATATCCGCCTCAATGTCCCATGCGGGCAGACGGTCCTACAGACCGCAAACTAAGTATGACAGGGCAACAATAGACTCTGTTTCTTTAAGAACTATGCGTTTTCTCTAAAAATTCGTCGTTCCAACGTTTACATATTATCCACATGAGCCTTGGCAGGTTTAAGCCGTCTGGCGGTCGCTTCGGAATGGGCTGTCGCACGGGAACATACTTTTCGACAACGTCTCTGTGCCTGCGGCTTTCAGGAGCCAAATCTTGTTCTGGAGCGTCAACAAACCGCTGCTCGATGGCGATGAGGCCTAGCGTTAAAAGAGTCTTTCGGATGTTCGTGTAGAACCGTGTGCGACTGTACTTAAAGCCCTTTTCGATTTTTCCAGCCTGCAAATCCCACGCAAACCGGCTTAGCTCGCTGCGGGTAAGCCCGCCACGCCTTTTCAAATGTTCCAGAAACAGCCTACAGGCGTGCTGAGCCCTTTCCTGCGGAAACAACAAGCTGCAGATGTCGCCTTCAGCCGTCACAAGCTCCATTTTCGCCCTACGAGTCAAAACCCTCAAACTCATGGAAAAACCTCAGAATACAAACAAACAAGAAACCGGACATCACTGCAAAACTTGAACATGAGACATCTACATGAACTGCTGCAAAACACTAACATCTCAACTCACATAACTATCCTTTTTTGTCTGTCGGACATCTTGATATGGAGACTCTGTGCTGAGGCCTAACAGTTTTTTCAGCAGTTGGTTAAGTTCCTCCATGTTAGATGCTACGGCTTCCACCTGCCCCTCCAACTTTTTCACACGTTCAGGCATAAGCAGATACTCAACAGCGGCGTCACGGCTTAGATGGTCTATTTCGCCTTCCAACTCTCCTGGACTGTGATCCATTTTCCGCTTAGGCGTGCTAACACAAAAATATCGACTGAGCAGCTGCGCCACGGGATCGTCTATAGCAATCTCATAGCCTTTACAAATTTCCCCTTCACTAAGCTTGCAGCCATACTTCAACATCAGACTCTTAGCCACACGATCAGCCAAATTCTTAGCCAAAACAAACAACTCCCCAGGATGACGCCCATAAAGCGTCTCAACATGCACAATCCAACTACAACTCGTATGCCTAACAGCAACACCCAACTCCAAACCCAACAAAGCAGTCCAATTCACCATCTCAACACGCCTAAAATCCCCAGGCAACAAACCCTCACTAACAATCCGATACCTAACCATACACCTATCCAACCGATACACACCAGACCCAAAAACCACACCCTCACATGACACGAGAAAATCTTTACCTCTATCCGTAAGCTCGTAGAAAACGGCATTAGTTCGTTTCTTACGCCTCACAAGACCCGCCTTCTGAAGCTTAGCAAGATAATAGAAAACATGCTGCTTGCTCCATCCATAGATGCGGCCTATCTTACTGGGATAGTCACCGACCTCGACACGCTTCAAAATTGGAATAACCCGTGTCCGAACAGTACTAAAGTCAAATTTGACTTTTGACTTCAAACCACCAAAATTTTGACTTCTCCGCCTAAAAGCCCCAGCCAAAAAATCACCTATTTGCTTAAACGCTTTCCAGGGTTTCCACGGGCTTCGTCGATTTCTTTGAACCGCTTTTCGATTTCAACGAGGTCACGTTTAAACTCTGAAACAGATTTTTCCTTCAGCTCTCTATCGCTCATCTCCCTCACCACAAAGGCTCAATCGGCTTGCACAAGCGCCTTTTCAACTCCTTGTATCGCCGAAAGATTTCACAGTCCCAAGCCCTGTCACACCACTCGCAGTCAGCGTTAAACTCACTCTTCGCACACCTCATTCAGGCCTCAACCTCCTTCAGCAAGCCCTTCTCTCGAGCTTGCTCAGGCGTTACCTTAAGGCGATAGTCAGGTCTTTTTCCACTCATTTGCTTCACAAAGTAGCCCCACTGGCAAAACTTATCCAAAGCCAAGCTTGTACGTGGGTCCTGGTTCCATCCGTGCCTTTGAAAAGCCTTAGTAACATCGCTCACCGAAAACCATTTGTCTTTTGGCAATTCTCCCTCAGCATAAACAACAGCTATCTTTCCTTCCAGCGTAGAATCATCAAGGGCAAGCGGCGGAGTACGCTTTTGGATGGTTAGTGCTGGCTGCTCAAGGCTAACGGAAACCTCAAAAGGCACAGCTTGGGTCCCGGGTTCAAATCCCGGTCTAGCCTCTATCTGTCCTAAAAACTTTATCAAAGCTTCTTTGAAGGCTTTCAGTGGCTCAAGTTTCTTTAACTCCGACTCAAAACTTGCCTTTCCATCCTTAAGTTGAGCGATAGTTTGCTGATACTCTTCAATATTCCATTGCTTCTTAATCTCATCAACTTTTTGCAGGGCTTCGTGAAACGCCTTCTGCCTTTCCACTTCAACTTTTTCATCAAACTCTTTTTTCAAAGCTTCATATTTTTCTTTCCAAACCGTTTCATCCACCTCCAAAACTTTGACTTCCAAAAAATTGTCACGTACATACTCAGGCGACAATTCGCCCAAGGCTACTTTACGCCCAACATCCCCAGGCACATCCACGGGCAACGCATACACAGTTCCCACGTACATTGGACGTTTGCGAACTAGAATCCAGTGGCCAAGCTTAAGCTTCATAATATCGTCTGCAGAGAATTTTCCGCGGACTTCAGGAATCAAATCAAGCGTATGCCTGACTTCTGTAATGTGGTCTTGTGTGCCGAGAAACTTAATTGCACAAGCCTTAAGCGGGTCCTTATCCGTCACGGCCAAGAACTGAGTGGAAATCCAGCTGAAAAGCTCAGTTTTGGCGCCTTGTGTCATAACGTTCATTATTGCTCGTGTGGCTGCTGAGCTATAGCCCTGAGGCAGAAACTTGAAAGCTTCGTCAATGACACCTATGGTTTTGCGCCGGTAAATGCGAAGCAGATCCTCAAAGCTATTTTTCATTATTAACTGCTGAGCTTCAAGACTGAAGTCATTGATTACCATGCGGTTTAGGCCAGGATAAAGCTTCAACTGCGGAACGGTTTCAACCTTGGAAGTTTCACGCTGTAGCCTTTCCAAAAGATCGTAGAGAACACGGCAAGCATCTCGAAGCCAACCGCTTTTTGTTTTGCTCTCGAGATCCTTCGCACGTTTGATAATGTCATCGAAGCCCTTGGCAGCCTCAGTTAAACGACTTAAAGTAGCATAGTAGGGCGTAAGCCTACGCTTAAACATGCTTTCCAAAAGACCAATGAGAACAAAGCTATCCGTAGTTTCACGGAGACAAACAGGAACCTCATTGCCGAAGCCCGCATAATCCGCCTCAGTCTCCTTAGTATCAAAAATCAGCACACTATAGCCCTGAGCGGCAACCCACTCCGAAAGACGCTTAATCAAAGTAGTTTTACCCGAAAATTGGGTTTGACCAATTATAGCATAGTGAAAAGGCTCGAGGGCTACAGGCTCTCCGGAAGGCACAGTAAACAAAAAATCAGTCATGCCCCAGAAGCCTCCAGCAAAGTGTAAACAGGTCCGAGAACAACAAAATGGCGCAAGGGAAGACACCCTCTAAACAGTTTAGCAGCTTCCAAACGCACAACCTGGTTGGCTCGAAACCCTAAAAGGGTCAAGTCTTCATGACAATAACGGCAGACTTTCAAAACGCGCTCATCCTTCCCAAAAGTCAGAGCATAATCAGCTTCGTGGCCCGTCACAGAGAAGCAGAGCCTACACTTGGACATTTACACGTAAACCTCCAAAAAGTTAAGCAACCAAAATAAAAACAGAAAAAAGGGGGCTAGCGGGAGACATCTCCATACCAAGACATTAAAAGATTAATGCTTTACCAAAACAATACATAACAGCTTAAACCGAAGGGTTCATTGAAGTGGGAGCAATAATAGCAGTCATAAACAAATGGGGCGGAAACGCAACAGAAACGGCAGTTGCCATGTTCAAAATGTTGAAGCATAAAAGCGTTGAAAACTTTGGAATAGCATCACCAAAAATTGTAAAGATGGAAAAATCCATTGAAGCATTGCAGAACCAAGATGTAAACTCGGCAGTGGTTATTGGGCATGTTTCCTCAAAAATTCCTACACTTGGCAAGTCCCAACCAATAAGACTTGAAGATGCAACGCTGGTTTTTGAGGGAAGAATCTATCCGACCACAACAGAAGTTTCTGACGCGGAAGTTGCTGCCAAAAAACTTCAACAAAATCGTACAGAAGCTATTAAAACCCTCATCAAAGAAACCGAGGGCGACTTCGCTTTCTCAGTAGCTGAACCTGAAAGGATTATCGCAGGCAGAGACGCGATGGGCATCCGCCCGCTCTATTACGGCGAAAACATGGACTTTGCAGCTCTGGCTTCCGAACGTAAAGCGTTATGGAGAATCGGAATAAAAACTGTAAATTCGTTTCCGCCGGGGCACATGGCACTCGCCAATAGAAGCGGCTTCAAATTTAAACCCATGAAAACCCTTGCTTATTCGAGAGCAAAGAAGATGAGAATGCAAGCAGCAGCCAGAAAACTTCAAACATTTTTGCAACAGTCAATGGAAGACCGAGTTTCAGGGTTGAAGGAAGCCGCAGTAGCTTTTTCGGGAGGATTAGACAGCAGCATAATCGCGTTCCTCGCCAAAAATTCAGGCGTAAATGTGCATTTGATCCACGTAAGCCTAGAAAACCAGCCAGAAACAGATTATGCGAAAAAGGTGGCAGAAGAGCTGAAACTGCCGATCCACATTTGCATTTATGACGAAGAGGATGTAGAAGAAGTTCTTCCAAAAGTTCTTTGGCTGGTTGAGGAACCAGACCCCGTTAAGACGAGCATAGGCATTCCATTCTATTGGGCAGCAGAAGAGACGGGTGAGATGGAAATCAAAGTTATGTTAGCCGGACAGGGCGCGGATGAACTGTTCGGAGGCTACAAGCGATACATAAATTATTATTTACGATTGGGCAGCGAAAAATTGCGGAAAATGATTTTTCACGATATCGTCAAGATGTATGAAAGCAACTTCGAAAGGGATTTCAAAATCTGCGATTTCCATAACGTAGAACTACGTCTACCCTTTGCGACATATCAAATAGCGAAATTCGCAGCAGATTTATCTGTAAAACAAAAAATCGAACTGCCAGATAACGGGCTGCGAAAACTTGTGTTGAGGCAGGTGGCCGAAAATCTGGGGCTTTCACAATTCATAGTGAAAAAACCAAAAAGAGCGATACAGTACACGACAGGCGTAGACAAAACCCTCAGAAAACTAGCAAAGAGGAACGAGTTGCCCGTGAAACAATACCTGCAGAAAACATTCCGAACAGTCCTCAAAAAGATGATGTGACATGAGTGAGAAAGCGAAGATAGTTCAGAGAGCTTTTCGGACCATAGATTTGTAACTTGTAAACGTTGAAATTTTAAACTTAAGGTAAACTTATTCAATTACTTGGATTGCGTTCTCTGGACATTGGACTTCGCAGGCTCGGCATACCAAACATTCTTCGGGCTTTACAGGAACAGACTTTCCATCTTTAATTTCGAAAACGGCTACTGGACAAGTATCTACACATGTGCCGCATCCGGTGCATTTATCATTGTCAACTACTATCTTTACCATTTTTCATTCTCTCTCTAACTAGAGTTTCATTGAAATTTAAGCGGTTGAATAAAAGCGTTTAGGTTGACTTAACGAATTTCTTCACGAAGTCTTATTAGGATTCCGTTAATTGCTGATCCAGCCCTCTCTTTTCTGCGCTGGTAATCCGCTAGAAGTTTTCGATACGCCTCCAATGAAAGTTCTCCACGACTGTGACGAGCCTCGATACTTTTGATGTTGGCTTCAACCTCGTTGATTTCGGTTTCTGCAATTTCGAGTTGCCGCATTAAATCTGCATAATGACCCCCAGCTGCACGCATCCTCTCTTTAGATTCTGTCAAGTTCCTAGACAAGGCGTTAAGACGTGTTTCTAAGGTTTTTCTCTGCACTTTATATCGGCGCCTCGGAATCTTCCCTTTTCGCACCCTGCTTTCTAGGGATTCCATCTCCAAAATTATTTTCCTTTTGTCTTCGTATGAGTCTACAAAAGACTTGATATACTCTGGACGAAGCCTTACTGCTATTGTGGGCACAGCGACGCGGGCCGGAGCTCTGGGTCTTTTCCAAACAACAGCAACAGCGCATCCAATAACGGCCAGAGCCCATATCCATAACGTGGGACGGAAAGATAACCATAAAGGATTATGCTCATACAAGATTCGCAAAACATTTTCTGAAGGAAAAACGTTTTCCAGATAACTGATGCCTTGTCTATTTATGGTTATCCTTTCCTGAAAAACACTTCTCGCTATGCTCATGCCTTCAGGAAAATCAATTATTCTCGCGCCCTCCGGCAATACGAAGGTTACAGACGCTTGCTCAATGTAGTAATTCACATTTTGGAATAGGGGAAATGCAAGGGCGAAGTTATTAGCCCCCTCTTGCGTAATGTAATGGCTAGGCAAACGATACTTCACGGTAAATCTAGTGAATTTGTCGGCTTCTAATGGCAACGTAAAAGTAATCTTATAGCGGTTTGTCTGTTCGTCTGTCAGCGTTGGCTCTGTCATTCTCCTTCCAAATTGGTCTTGTGCACTCGGATTAGATGCGTTAGGAGGCAGAATTATTTCGGTGGAGTTTATCTTTATCTCTTTAGGCGTGTTACTTGTTATGCGATAACTGTCAGAGCCTTCTATTTCGCTTAACTCATTTATCCTTATCTCACGTTTCAGCTCCTGTATGTCAACTGTTTGTATTTCATCACCGAATAACAAGAATGTCACCTGCGATGCATTATAAGTGAACGCGAGCAAGTTCTCCTTCCAATAAGTAAATGCATCAACTGTGCCGCTAACATACTGTGCGCCTTCGGGCAAGAGGATTGAGACATTGCAGATGACGCATGACTTTGTTAAACTCGGATATGCTGGAAAGTCTAAGGTGTAGCTGTTTGTGTCTAAAGTATTTTGTGTGAGAAGATTATTCGAAAGTACGAATCCAACGGTGAACATTTGCGGAGCCCCCTGCGGAAAGTTTATCTTCACACCGTAAAAACCAATGCGATTCTCTAAGGGCACATTAAGAAAAACTGGGAAAAACTCAGACGTGTCATAAGCAACGACTCGAAGAACGTTTGAGCCATACTTGTATGGAAAACCTATTAGAAAATCACTAGGTGCTTGTCCCGTTATCTCTATGGTGTCGTTTATGAAAATGTAGCCATTGTACATAACCTCTATTGTGTGGTTCACGCGCTCTATGCTATAATCCGCACCGTTTGCTGCCTCAACAGTTTTGATGTTAAATGAAGCTAAGACGAGAACAACCGTAGCAATAGTTAAAACAGTATATACTAAAGCTGCTTTTTTCACCTGATTCTTCCTCCACGCTATCGCCGAATTTTAGGCTTCTATCTATTGATAAGCCCATTTATTTGCTTTTAGAATTACACTTCCTCGGTTACGTATATACTTAACCATTTTCGCCAAAGAGGAACCCCGAAAAATGCGGTATAAAGACCCCTAGATTAGCTTTATCAAACCGCGGATTTATGCTCAGGAAATTTGGATTCAAGCTTATGAAGCTCAAAGACAAAGACTTGTTTCTCTTTCCTCTCTGAATCATTCTGAACTTCATTCCGCACGCAAAGCACTTTGTATTTGCCTAGGTGGATGTGTTTTCCAGGCGATTTCTTTTCAAAAACATAGACTGGATAGCCCTTCTCCATTTGCTGTTTTAAGACCAGATTTCCCCTATTCATTCTTTGATCCCCATAACGCCCTTCACCGGTGTATAAAAGCCTGTCACCAGCTTTTCTGTCGTTATAGGGATTTCTTCTAAGGTCTTCGGGAGCTTTGTGGAAGGCTGTGATTAAAACTACGTGTTGAATTCGGGTTTGCAAGCTTCCGCTGTATCTTATCCCCCTTTGAGCACAAACATTAAACATCCGTGAAATGTCTTTGTTGGTGAGCACTTGACCAACTTTTGAGTTCATATCTAGGTTTTCCCATTAGATTCTGCGTTATAAAATAATATTAAATTTAGCTTTACACATATTAAATTGCGGCTATGGAGACTTAATCTTGTTCTACGACTCCGTTCAGAGGCATTTAGCCATCGAAAAATTAGTTACTCGTACGGGGCCGAATGGTCAAGAGAAAAAGTATTATCGTATTAGACCAGCAAGGTGGTATGGTGGAATAGTTACAGCCGACTGCGTTGGATGCGGTTTACTGTGCAAGTTTTGCTGGGTGTCTGATGCCGTGATGTTTCGGCCCGCCGATGTGGGAAAATTTTATAGCCCCAAGAAAGTTGCAGACAGTTTGATTTCTCTGGCTAAAAAACGCGGCTTAGATTTGTTGAGGGTTAGCGGTGGAGAACCCACGATAGGAAAGCCTCACCTCATCCAGCTTCTCGACGCTCTTCAGGGTAAGGGCTACCGATTCATTCTTGAAACCAACGGGATACCTATAGCTTATGATGAAAGCTATGCCGCTGGCCTGTCAAAATACAGCTTTGTTCACGTGAGGGTTTCGTTGAAGGGGTGTAACGAAGAGGAGTTTGCCATGCTGACTGGGGCAGGTCCAGAGGGTTTCAAGTTGCAGCTAAAAGCCTTACAAAACCTGATAGATGCGGGTGTTAGTTGTCATCCATCAGCTATGGTGTCTTTCTCCCAGAGAAAAAGCCTCCAAGCCCTTATTCAAAGGCTTAAACAAATCAGTTCAAGCTTGGCTGAGGAAATGGAAATTGAAGAGCTAATCTTATACCCTCATGTAATTAAGAGAATACAAAAGCATAAATTAAAATATTATACGGCTTACTCACCGGAGGGGGTACCACCAGAACAAATTTAGGCATGTGTTTTCATGGCTCACCATGCTTAAGGTAGTAGCTTTCTTCCTTTTTCGGTCCGAAGCTCCTCACACCCTTTTCTTTAAGCTGTTTCCTGAGCTTCTCAGCGTATCGCTTTTCTATTTCGCCCTTTTTCTCCATGTAAGCTATTATCTCTTCTGCTTGTTCCCCTGTGTCGCATCGACGAATAAAGTCTATTACGTCAGGCATGTAATGAACGAATCTCTCTGAGGCTGCCCTCTCTCCAGTTTGCACATCAGTTCGCACAGAGTTTACAGAAATTTTGTTTTCGTTTGATTCCATCTCTTTGGCTAGGTTTGGAAACAGCCTTTTGAACGTTTCTTTGTCGAATTCCACATACGCACCTTCAAGTATAGCAATGCATCTACTTTACGTATGGACAACCATAGTATTTAAGCGTCTTTAAAATCAAGGGACAATCGATAAATTAAAAAGGGGACAAACCTTTGTGTCGGTTTCCCTTGGGAAATTTTTAATTCTTGTATGAGAAGACCTTTGATTTCATCTCCGTATATCTCGCATTTTTCTTTGCAGCCTTCATTTTCGCCTGCTTATATTCCTTTTCAACCCCGAAATAAAGAAGGCTAACAGCCTTCCTCGCAACCTTCTTTCTTAAACCTAGAGAATCAACGTTTAAGGATACACCAATGAAGATAGACTTGAAACAAAACTTAACGCTTGATTACCTGCTCATAGAAAGCTATGGTTTTTTCAGCTATTTTATCCCATGTAAATTCATCTAGAACTCTGCGCCTGCCATTTTTTCCAAGCCATCTTCTTCTTTCAGGACTCTCCAGAGCACTGTTTATACCCCAGGCAATGTCCGCTGGGTTATTTGGATTTATGTGGAAGCCGCACTGCTCCTCACCGCGGCAAATAACTACTTCCCGCATCCCACTAATATCCACCCCCCCAACAACAACTGGACGCTCCATGCTCATTGCCTCGAGAACAACTATTCCAAAAGGTTCATAAAGGCTCGGGAAAACAGCAACGTCACATGCAGCATAGTGAAGAATACGCTCCTCCTCAGAAATAAATTCGAAGTTTAATTTTACAGAATCTTGCAATCTCATGGTTTTAACTAAGTTTACTAGATAATCCTGCAAGTCGCCTAAGCCCACAATAACCAGTTTTGCCTTTGGTGTTTTCTGTAAAACATGCGGTATAGCCATTATTAGTTTATCAACGCCCTTAACACCGACAAGTCTTCCAAGGAAAAGAATCATAAGCTCGTCGTCCTTTATACCGTAAAAATCCCTTATCTTCCTTGTCTGCCCAGGATTTACCGTTTCTGGATTGTATTTCTGTGGGTCGACACCATTGTAGCACACTTGGATTTTTTCTTTGGGAAAGCCGAGGTTTATGAGTTCGTCTTTCATGGCATATGAGACAGTCATAATTAAGTCGGCTGCTCTTGCGCCTCGAAGCTCAATGTTGCTTACGACCTCCGAACCGTTTCCAAGGGTTCTCCCCTTCTCTGTGGAGTGAACATGAAACACGAAGGGTAATCCAACCTCTTTTTTAACGGTTGTTCCAGCGATGGCTGAAAGCCAGTCGTGTGCAATTACAATATCATATTTGAAGTTCTCTTTTCTGATAAGTTCATTAACGAGTTTTGAAGCACTCAGATAATTGTAGACTAGGATTTTAGAGAACAACTGAATCCCTCTGCCCCATTTTTTAACGTCTTCGGCAAGCATGTCCGGCAGCGAATCTGAAATATCAATGTGTAATGGGCGGTGAATCTCCATGCCACGCCAGATCTCCCGTGTCGGAAGACTGCCGGCATCATCATTCATTGTGAAAACCGTGACATCATGGTCCATTAAGACAAACTTTCGTGTAATTTCAGCGGCGTATGTTCCCAGGCCACCTACAATTTTCGGTGGATATTCGTAGACGAGCACAGCCATCTTCATTCTTTTCCCGCCTTCGTTTCGCCAGCATTGCTTATTTGCTTACTAAAACATTACTTATTTACTTTCCTGAGCTTGGATAAACTTAAGCCATTGCAATAAGTATCCAGCGGCTTCGAAGCTTCCCTTCAACTTCCCGTTCCCTCAGTTCCATGTTGACGATTTTGAAGCTCTTAAAAAGACGCCTTATCTCTTCCTCGTCCGTAAAATGGTGAAGAACCCCCTTTTCCACACCCTCTTGCCCAACGAATGTGTTTTCTTCAACTTTCACTCCTTTACCACAGCTATAAGTCTTTTCCGACAAAAAGCTTACTAGGAGAAATCCTTCCTTTCTCAATAACCTGTGGATTTCAGAAATTGTTTCTCGAATCTCCTCAATTTTTTGATGGTAAATGGTGTGAAGACTTATGACCGCATCAAAGCAAGAGTCGATATAGGGGAGAAGGTTCATATTGCACTTTATGATACGGGCCTCAAAATTCCGTTTTCTAAGCCTATCCTTGGTTAGATTTAGACCTGTTTCCGAAATGTCTATTCCATGAGATTCGAATCCTTGATTTGCCATGTAGATCAAATGTCTTCCTGCACCACATCCCAAATCGAGAACCCTCAATTTTCGGTTCTTCATTTTTAACAATGCAGCAAAGTTGACAGCATCTTCTTCAGGTTCTTCCTGACTATACCATTTTCACGTAATATTTGGTTCCATTCAGTCACTAATTTTTCCTCTCTTGTTATGTATTCCCATCTTTTTCATTATTATCAAGCATTCGTTTTAAGCATTCGTCATCATAATCACAGTTTTTCAAGTTCAATTTGATCCCAGCTTAGGGTTAAAAAGGGAAAGTCTGAAAAACTCTCGAGTATACATATAAGAGACTGAACGGAGTGCTATAAGATGAGCATATCACCTCTTAAAAGGTTAATTCTCGAAACTATGTGGATGCTCGATAAGCCTGTTAAGGCCGCGGAGATAGCGAAGGGGACTGGGTTGGGTTTTCCTCAGGTTATGATGCACATTATTGGGCTTACCCGGATGGGATATGCAGAGGTGCATGAAAAGGGTTATTATGTTATAACAGGAAAAGGTAAGAAAGTGCTTGGTTTTCCAGAAATAGATAAAGAGAAAGCTGGCGAGATTTTGGCGTATCTACCCGTAGAAAGATCATTTCATTTTTACGCTGACATTGGAACGCCTTTAAACATTTATGCGGCGAGTCTCCAAGATTTCTGCAATAAAATCTTGAAAATCGACATAGGCTCAATAGAGTTTCACATTAACCGTGGAGACTTTGAGGCATGGTTTATGGGTTTGGGCGATGTCGAACTAGCGAGAAAGACTCTGCTTGTCATGGAGCAGAAAATGTTTGGAGATGAGCTGCGCAAAAAGCTTTATGAAGTCGTGAAAAATCGATTCGAAGAGCTGGCTGAAATAAGGAAGCATTAAGTTACATCCCTACAACCCAATCAATGATTAGGCCGGCTTAAAGCGTCCCTTAAGCATCTCCAGAATCTGCTGCAAAGTTGTGTACTCCATCTCCTCCGGGCCTAGGCGGGCTGGCTCAAACTCTCCCATACGCCTAAGCATAGAAGCATACTCCAAGGCTTCACGCCTAGCCAAGGTGAAGGCTGAATCGTTAAACAAGTCAGCCATCATTGGTTCTCCACGATCATCGCTTGAAATTTTCCCGTTTGCTACTTGAAAGCCTAAGGCAACCATTCTTGGAGGGCCATCAAACAATGTGCATTTGGCATCCTTTAACCCCACAGGCATAATTGGACCCCAGTGGCTTCCCCGCATCCATCCCTCAACAAGGTAGCTATGCATAAAAGGCGCAAGAACCTCGCCCACAGCGGGCAATCCATGCTGTGCCCGTAAAACCATAACCGGATCGTCTTTTCCAACGTATTTTCCAGCGATCTGCGAAAGCCTAGTCACACTGCCCACAGCGCATAATAAGTCATCTCTAGCCCGCCAAACCCGCGAAATCATGTACCGCTGCACTGTCCCGATTAAAGCGATTAACTCATACGTCTCTTCCGGACATTTGAGCACAACCTTCTTGTTTTCAATGGTATCCAACACTTCAAATTTGAAGCCTCCGGTCATGCCTGGATCAATCACAAGCCCGGCTGTGCTCATGGGGTCAGCGAAAATGCGGAAGAGTGGAAAGTTAAAGGCTCCACCGGAAGTTTTGTCAGCCGCTAAAGCCACAATTGGGTCGGAGCCTCTTTCTTCTATTTCCATTTCAGCAACGCCTGGACCCATCCCGCGGATGTTCCCACTAAAAGCAGTTTTTAAAAGGTCTTGTCCGGCGCCATAAAGTTTCAGTTCCAGGGCTTTGTTTGAGGCTTCTTGAAAAGTGTCCCAAGCCAGCTTATGAACGTCTGGGTTTGACTCGCCTCGCTCATGTACCATGAGTAGTTCGAGGTCATCCCCAACGTTGAAAACATAATAACTGTTTATCAAGCCTTCTTCTTTTGCCCTCTTGAGATTTTTCTCAGCAATGTTAACGAGTGGTTTTGGGACAACGTGATGGCCTGCTAATGAGCCCACATCACATTTGATTAGGGAGATTGTGGTTTTTCTAGGCATATATTATCACTTTAAATTTTGCTTCGATTTAGAGTTGTGCTGTGGCTTTTAAAAGATTTCCGAAAGAAACTCGTGAAGAAACCATAAAATAATAAATCGCTACATAGTTGAGTAGCGAGGACCTCTCATGGAAAGGTTAAAGGTCATATCCTTGAAAATACCTGAAGAAGTTCACAAAGAGATGATTTTGCGCGTTCCAGAGGGTGAAAGAAGCAACTTTATACGAGATGCTTTGATGGAAAAACTTCAAAAAACACCCAAACCTGACAAAATATTCGAGCTGGAGCAGAGAATCAGCAAGATGGAGAGGGAGTTTTCAGAGATAAGGAAATATCTTGCAGATTTAGAACTGCTTACATACGAACGGGGAAAAACAAACCCCCACACGTTTTGCATAGATGAAATAGACCACAAAATAGTAGATTATCTCGTCCACTACAAAGGCGCAACAACGCCAGAACTGGCAGAATACCTAAAAACAAACAGGTGGCTGGTTCTGAACAGACTGAGGAGAATGCAAAGCGCATCCAAAAAACAGCTTGGAAAATCCATAATAGAATATTACCCAGGCGAAAAATCAGGCAAGAAAAAAGCCTGGTGGATAAACGAAGAGATTATCGAAATGTAGCTCTGAGTGTTGATCTTGACAGCTCTCTGCGAACTCTAGCCCTCCCTTATATATAGGTTGAACCCCGCCTTGACTAGACAAATGTATGCGGTCACACAGTAACAATTAATTTTAGGCAATGTTCAACTATGTGGTGGGGGCCCGTAGCCCAGTATGGATTAAGGCGCCGAACCATAAAATGGTGTGCAAGCCTCCGGGCATCTGATGGAAGAGAGCCGGAGAACAGGGGTTCAAATCCCCTCGGGCCCGCCAAACCATTGCTCGGTGACGGCACGCGCAGACAATGATGGAAAACATGCGAAACCTATATTTATATATCCGTTCATGACCTAAGATAAATGAGAAACATGAAGCCCGAAACACGAGAAATCTATCCAGAGTTGAAGAAGATAGAGAACGATATCCAAGTACTCAAAATTTTGCTCATGAAGTCTTGGAAAATGCCACGGAAGGCTGCAAAGTTAGAAGGAACTTTGAAAGGGGTCCGGATAGAAGAGAAAGACATTAAAGAGGCTAAAAAATCAATTTTTGAGTTCAGTGCTTAGCATGTACGTAACAGATGCTCATGGTTTCCTTTGGTTTCTTTCAAAAGATGAACGGTTAGGCAAGAAAGCACTGGAGATTTTTCGTTCATGCGACAAAGGCGAAGAAATAGTGGTCGTTCCAAGCATTGTCCTGCTTGAGTGTCTGTATGTTTGTGAGAAGAAAAGAATCGGCTTTGAATTTCGAGAAATAATGCTGAAAATTCAAGGAACATTCAACTACCCTGTTTATCCCCTTGACGAAGGAGTGGTTCTGGAGTGTCAGAACGTCGACAAAATTGCAGAGCCACACGACAGAATCATTGTTGCTACAACAAAACTCTTGAACGCCAAGCTGATAACAAAGGATGCTGGCATAATAAATTCCAAACTGGTTGAGACCGTCTGGGAAAGTTAGGGCACCGAACCAACAGCCTAAAAAGGTGCGCAAGCCTCCGGGCGTCTGATGGAGGAGAGCCGGAGAACAGGGGTTCAAATCCCCCGGACCCCAAGGATTTTGCCTCCAGTTTTAGAGCGCACGTAGCGCGCAGATAGTTATACGCTGAGGATTTTGTGGATGTAGAGAAGCAAGAAAATGACACCTAAGACACTTAGGAAGCTTGTTATTGAAATAATTGGTTGGAAGAAGGTTGTGGTTGTTTCGGAGAGTTGCGGCAAAGTTAAGAGGTTGATAAGAAGCGGAGTAGCAATGAACACCAGCGCCAGATAGAAGTATTTGCCCCGTATGGTGCTCGCCTGTTTCATCTGAGGCAAGAGTTGAGGTATCCTGTCTTCGTGTAGCTGTTTGCTGATTTCGCCGAGTTCATCGTTTAGCTCACTTAACGTTTTTGCGACTTCGGTGCGAATGTTTGTTGAACTCTCGCCAACATTTTCTTTCAGTTTCAAAATGGCAATGGAACTTTTGAGGTCGGCTTGAAGCGGTGTTTCCCTGTTTGATTTTTCAATAAAAAGGGCTGCTGAAGCTTCCCATGTATCTATTATTCGCTTAATGACGCTGAATATTTGCCATTCTTTGTTAATGCTCTGTCTCCTTTTCTGGTAAACTTTGTAGAGGCTTGAATCCATTTCTGACACTAAAAGACCAGTATCCACCAATCCTTGTTGTGTGAGTTTCAAATTCAAGAGCACTGCAAAATCAACAAATATCGAAGAAGCTTTTGTGGCAATTCTTTCGTAAAGATTTCTTTCCTCAGCAATTGTTGTGGAGGCTGCAAGCTGAGTAAATGCCTTTTTCAAAGTAAGTAAATGGGTTTCAATGGATTGTATTTTCTCTAGGGATAACGCCTTTGTAAGATAATTGGGCGACTTTTCGGTGAGTTCGCTTGCGAGTTCACTGAATCTTCCTTGAGTAAACATAAGTCCCGCAGTGATTATTCCGAGCAACGTTCCAAATGTTGCCGTAGTTGTAGTCAAAATTGTTTTCATATCTGCATAACTTATGGACTTAGCCATACCTAGCCAAACCAGAATAAAAACCAATCCCAAACCGACCAACAAAATAGAAATAAGAAGCAGAGAATTCTTAAGAAAACTCACGTTGCCTTCACTAACTCAAACACTACCGTGCATTTGCCTGCTCTTTTTATGAGCGCCTTGTCCCAAGTGCAATTACATTTATGTGGACCCAGAACAGTGTCCATCAGTGCTCTGCTTCCAGCCGTACAAATCAAATCACAGAATTTGCTTTTCACATTGAAACTCGTGTCTTTTCCTAAATGCAGCAAAGGACAATCTGACAAATTAGAAGAAAACCTTGAATCAGTCAACTCACTAGGCTCATATTTTTCTCCACTTACACCATACACTATTCCGTAAACTTTTGCCAATGTCTCCATGTTTTTGTCTTTCAACCTCAAAATTTCTTTTATTCCCTTAGCCAAACTCGTGTATGTATTATAGACTTGAGCCGTTAATTCTTGTTCACCCCTCCTTGTCTTTTCGAGAATTGGTATAATCACTTCCATCGGTGGAATTGAGTGCTCTGCAAATAGCGCTCTAATTCGCTCCTCTACAGTCTTCTTCATTGCTCACCACATCCATACAGTTACTAAAATCTTTGTTAATAAAAATATTTCGCACATGCAAAATCAAACTATTTCCGAATCTAATAATGATGCGGCGGGGAGAGATTTAAATCCCTAGTGACGCCTCAGCCGCGTAGCTTCTCTTTGCTTTACCTTTAAACCCTTTGCTCGGCGGATGCAACTGAAACACCCAATTGCGCGCATTAGCCTCTGCCTGTTACTCCTTTTCTGGTGAGGTTGGAGGCGCGTTATAGTTGAAGCAATCGCGGGCAATCTTCCAAGAACCATCGGCCTGCCTTTCTAAGATGGTCAAGTATTTACCAGAGAGCTTAATTGTCTCGCCCCCTGCCTTGGGAGTTGTAGATATTGTGTAAGTACCGCGAGAAAATGCCAAGTCGCCAGCTACCCTAACTTCTTGGCAAGTGATGGGGATCTTGATGATGAACTGATCGAATATAGGCTTCATTTTTTCCCGTATCTGCTCTTTCCCGATTCTAGCAGGGGTGTCTGGTGGCATCTGTATCCCGTTATCGGTCCACAAGGACATCCAAAGATCCAAATCTCCAGTTTCACAAGCGAAAGTATATTGGTTCCAAATCTTATTGATCGCAGTGATGTCGACTTCGACATCGCTTGATCGATGAGTTAAGTTCAATCTTGCTTCACTCAGAATATTGATTATGGATTATTACTTAAAAAACTTGTTAAACTAAAAAACAGTAATTCCGAAAAGCTCATGTGGCGTTCACGAATTCAAATATTACCGTGCATTTGCCTGCTCCTCTTATAAGCGCCTTGTCCCAAGTGCAATTACCTTTATGCGGACTCAGAACAGTGTCCATCAGTGCTCTGCTTCCAGCCGTACAAATCAAATCACAGAATTTGCCTTTCACATTCAAACCCACGTCTTTTCCAACATGCAGCATAGGGCAATCTGGGATACTAAAAGAGAACCTTGATTCCGTCAACTCGACAGGCTCAAATTTTGAGCCCTCAAAACCAAGCACAATCTCCCACACTTTCGCTAATGTCTTCATGTTCTTGTCCTTTAACCCCAAGATTTCTCTCATTCCCTTGGCTAGATCCGTGTACGTGTTATAGAGTTGAGTCGTCAATTCTTGTTCGCCGCGCCCTGTCTTTTCGAGAATTGGTATAATCACTTCCAGCGGTGGAATTGAGTGCTCTACAAATAGCGCTCTGATTTGCTTTTCTGCAGTTTTCTTCACTTTTCCCCGACCCATACAACTACTAAAGTCTTTGTCAATAAAAAGCATTTGCAAACATGGGTAATTTAAACGCGGATTTAACCCCTCGGGCCCGGGCCACAAATTCTTTGAGTTCAAATATTACCTATATATAGGGGGCTTTTGGCACATTTTAGAGAGAGCTATCGATTTGAGGTTTCCATTCCCTTTAGGAGTTGATCTATGTCTTTTCCTATGATTTCGCCACGATATCCTCCTTCTAAGACAAAAAACGTGGGCTTGTTTAATGCCGCTATCCGTTTCCCAATCTCTTTGTACCCTTTCTCAGTCAAGCTCAAGGAGGCTAAGTCTCCAGCATGGGTATCGAATCCAGCAGAAACGGCAACAACATCAAACTTGCCCACATCCACCTTGCCTAAGGCCTCATCAAGAGTTTTCAAATGCGCTTCATCTCCACAGTCAGCCCATAAAGGAAAGTTCAGGCAGTTAGCCTCAGAATTGTAGCCAGTGCCAGGATAATGCGGATGGCGGTGAAGCGAAACATACGTCACTTTCTTATCCCCTAAAAAGATTTCCTGGGTTCCGTTTCCATGGTGACCGTCAATGTCCAAAATCAAGGTTGGCTTGTTTAGATGCTTGACAGCTATGGCGATGTTGTTTAGGTAGCAGAACCCTCTCGTGTATGCGCCTAGTGCTGCGCCGTTTCTTCCAGCGTGATGACCTGGAGGTCTCATGAGAGAGAATCCGTTAACCTTGGCTGCAAGGATGGCTCCTCCGGCTGAAAGTCTTGCATACTCGTAAATGTTTTCGTACGCTGGGGTGTCGGCGTCCTCCTCCAAGCCATTCTTAAGATTCCAAACATATTCATCATCATGAACCCTAAGCACATCCTCTTCCGCAGCTGGTTCTGGCGTTAAAAACTCGTATCCTCTCTCCCTCAGAATTTCATAGGCTCTCTTAACCCTTTCCGGTCCCTCGATGTGCCATGACCCATACTCTAAACACTTTTCTGAAAAGATTATTTTCGTCTTCATAGGTTTACGCTCATAGGTGAATAAACTAGTATTTTCAAATTAAAATATAACCTCAACCCTAGGTTAGACAGAGAAAGGCTCATGACTTCCGAGGATCCGTTCGCCGAGTTTCGCTTGGAATGCGAGAATGTTTTAGGAGGCGCTCTAAAGAAACTTTTTCCCGAAATCCAAATTGCTGATTTGGGATTTGAGAGACCGCCGACTCCAGAATTTGGTCAACTGGCTTCTTCTCTCTGTTTTGAACTTGCAAAGCGTGTGGGTGAGAAGCCTCTTGTCTTGGCTGATGGTTTAGTTGAGGCCATGGATAGGTCGAGATTTTCTTTAATCGAGCACGTTGTTCCTGCTGGAGGAGGCTATATAAACTTTCATGTGGATTTTTCCAAGTTTTCAGCCTTAACAATTGAGTCAACGAGGCAACTCGATGCCGAGTATGGTTTCGTTAAAACCGGAAATCCCCTGAAAATCATTGTTGAGCACACTAGTGTAAATCCGCTTCATCCCATACACATTGGACAAGCCAGAAACCCTATGGTGGGCGACACCATCGCCTCTATGCTAAAATCTAGGGGACACACGGTTTTTCGTCATTATTACATCGATGACGTTGGTCGCCAAACAGCAGTCATTGCCTATGGATACGAAAAATTGGGCAAACCGAAGCCCCAAGGTAAGCCAGATCATTTCATCGGCAGAATCTATACGATAACAAGCTGCTTGGTTGAAATCAACCGTTTGAAAAAGGAACTTGAGCACGCAAAACAAGTTTCAGCTATGGAAGAAATCGCCAAAATCAATAGGGAATTGGATGATTGGATGTCTGTGGCCGTCGAGCTGAAGGAACGCTTTCCAGAACTTTTCAACCAGCTCTTGGAAAGAATAGGCCAAGATGAAGACCAAGAAAGCGAGGTTAACAAGTTAAACAGAGCCTACGAGGCAGGAGATGAAGAGGCTAAAAAGCTCATAAGAGAGGTTAGCGAATTATGCTTGCGAGGTTTTAGGGAAACATTAGGCCGTGCAGAAGTTTTCTATGACTCATGGGATTGGGAAAGCGATTTTGTATGGAGCAGCCTAGTCGCAGAAGCCCTTCGAAAACTGAGGAGAACACCATATGTTTTCGCTTTGGGCGGCGTCTTAGAGTTTGACGCTGGAACGGTTATTCGAGAGCTTAGCCTAAGGGAGAAACTCGGATTGAGAGAAGATTATGAAGTCTCTCCGTTAACACTTGTTCGTGTTGACGGTACAACCCTTTACACCACGCGAGACATCGCCTACACTATATGGAAATTCGAAAGGGTAGATAAGCTCGTAAATGTTATAGGAATAGAGCAGACGCTGGCGCAACTACAGTTAAAGACAGCTTTATACGCTTTAGGTTATAGCAAACAGGCGGACAACCTGGTGCACTTTGCCTATAATCTAGTAACCCTTCCGGGCTATAGAATGTCCAGCCGCAGGGGACGCTACATAACCTTTGACGAGGTAATGGATGAAGCAGTTGAAAGGGCTTATGAGGAGGTTTCAAAGCGTTCACCGCAATTATCAGAGGAAGAAAAACGTAAAATCGCAAATTTCGTTGGTATCGGAGCAGTGCGCTATGCGCTTGTGGAGGTTGACCCTTCAAAACCTGTTGTGTTCACTTGGGACAGAGTGCTAAATTTTGAAAAGAACAGTGCACCTTACATTCAATACACACATGCAAGAGCATGTAGCATTCTACGGAAAGCGGCGAGAAAACCTGAAAATCCAGCTTACGAACTATTAAAAGAGAAAATAGAACACGAAATAGTTTTGGATTTGGCGAGCTTCCCCGACGTTTTCATCGAAGCAGCAGAATACCTTAAACCCAATTTGATTGCCGATTTCGCTAATGCCTTAGCCGACAAATTCAACACTTTCTACAATGCCTTACCAGTCATAAAAGCTGAACCGCAAGGACTTAGTGATGCTAGACTTGCCTTAGTTGAAGCAGTAAGGATTGTGTTGAGAAACGCGCTAAACCTTATTGGGATAGTAGCACCAGAAAGAATGTAATAGTTTAAGGAACCCCTTTAATTATTGCGATCGCTGTGCTTGTTCCCAATCTGTTTGCGCCAGCCTCGATCATGGCTACCGCATCAGCGTATGTCCTTATGCCGCCTGCTGCTTTAACTCCCATGTCTTTGCCTACTGTTTGCCTCATCAACCTAACATCCTCAACAGTTGCGCCCTCACCAAACAAGCCTGTTGACGTTTTCACAAAATCGGCTCCTGCCTCTTTGGCAAGCTTACACGCAATTACCTTCTCATCCTTTGTTAAGTAGGCAGATTCAATTATGACTTTGACGATTACATCTTTAGACAAGCGTTTAACATCTACAACAGCCGCAATATCACGCTTTACAAAGTCATAATCACAGGATTTCAAAGCACTCAAATTAATAACCATGTCCAATTCCTCCGCGCCGTCCCACACGGCTTTGACGGCTTCCAAACCCTTTGTTTCAGGAAGGGAAACGCCGAAGGGAAAACCCACTGTTGAGCAGACCTTAACATTCGAACCTCTTAGAAATTTTGCAGCAAATTTAACGTAAGTCGGGTTGACGACAGCGCATTGGAAGCCGTACTGAGCGGCTTCTCTACATAACTTTTCAATTTCGCTCTTTGCAGCGGTAGCCTTCACGTTCGTTGAATCTATCATTTTGGCTAGTTCTTCCTTCGAAATCTCCAATGTTCTCGCCTCTTGCTGTCTGTGGGAATTTAGCCCCCTATAAATAGGTTGTCTGAACTTAGAGAAAGAAATAGAGTAAGTTAATTCTTGGAGAGTCGCTCTGAGGTTATACTTCCTTGTTTGCTTCTATGAAGGCTTTGAGTCTTTCTGCGAATTCCTCGGGCTCTTCCACCGCTTCTCCATCCCACAGCAAATACGGTAATGCCCATGCGTCTGTGAAACTTAATGCCTGTATTCCAGGTCTACTTATCATCCTCAAGTTCACATCAAAATAGTCTAAATGCTCAGCTATAGGACCTGACAATAGGACAACGTTAAAGCTCACGTATCCTTCTCTATGGTAGAACTGCAGGATTTTTGACATACCTTCTGCCAGTCCCATCCATTCTCCGTCGCTCAGTTCCAAAAAGTTGGATCTGTCCCTAACTATCGCTTGAACCTCGTTTAACCCTCTCAAGGGGGCGAAGGGAACAAGCCACTCTACACCGTTCGATTCAAAAAGATATCTTTCTGCACCCTTCTCCTTGTGTACAAGGTCTGACCAGAAGTTGGATTTGTTGCTTTCATAGTAAGTTTTGCTTTTTTCAATTAGCAACTTCACCAGATAGAAAGGTCTGTCTCTAACTAGCACTTGCATGTGAGGATGAAGTATGGAGGAACCAGCTGGCGGCAGATAATTGTAAACGAAAACTGGAAAATGTATTGAGGGTTCGAACTCGCTAAGTCTCTTTAGATGGGTTAAGCCTACTTTGAAGCCGTTAAAAATCGTTTTGGAAGTGAAATCCTTAAGCTTCAGATGATGTTCCCTCGACAGAATCACTAAGACGCTTCGTTCTGCGTGGCCCAACAAATTGGGAGTGCCAACGGCATCGCCGACAAAAATTCTTCCTTCCTTGAGAAATTCTTGCGTGAACATGGGCGTCTTATTTTTTACACTTTCCGGACAAAAGGGACAGTTCACTCTTGTCTTTTCAATTAAAGAGTTAAGCAATCCTTCATCTGAAGCCATGAATTTGCTGATGTAGTTTAGCATTCCCTTTATGACTGTCGTATTCCGTCCAGTCAAAGGGTCGGTTCTATACTCAAATTCCAAGCGGTCCTCTTCGAAATTCTTTAAGGGGTTCAAAATCCTAGAATATTTCACAGTCTTTTTGAAAGTTATCACGAAAAACACCGCTTCTTATATTTCTCTAGAAACGTCCTAACCTAGTTATGAGCGAACTCACCATTATCGGCAGAAGTAGCGAGGCATCACCTTCAATCATAATGCGTTCTGCCTTTTCTTTTATTTTACGCCATGAGACTGCTTCTCGGGGTCTTGCACCAGAAAGGCTTCCGTCCCATTCTACGGCGGTGCTAATGTATACTGCGTAGTTTAATCCTTCTCTAAACTGGTTCCACCAGAGCGTATGATGCTTTGAGATGCCGCCGCCCACTATTAATGCGCCTGTCTTCTTAGCTGTGAAAACGATGCCGTTGAGTTCTCCAGAATCCTTTAGCAAATCGACTTTGAAGTCGTGGTCTTGCGAGAAAAGCCACAGTTGGTAACCGACTGCTCCATCTGTGATGCCGGGCACATAAACAGGTATTTTGTTTTTTGCTGCCCAGTAGAGGATGGAGCTTTCGTTACATACTCTTTCTCCCATTTCATGGCAAAGCTGACGGGTTGAAATCTCCTTAACGCCCTCAGCCCACAGGCTTTGAAGCAGCTTTTGCATCTTCTCTTCGATTATTATGCCGTAGCTCTCGTTCGGAACCAGAACATTTCCTAAACGGTTTATCTCGCTTTTGCGGAGTTTGGCGTCGTTCATGATGAATGAGCCTCTGTAATAGTTTTTCCAGCTTCTGGCAACATCGTGGTCAAGGGTTCCGCAAGTCGTGACTATAACGTTGACAAGTTTCCGTTTCACAAGTTCTTTTAAAGCGCCTCTGGTTCCTGTAGCCACAAGGTTTCCGGTGAAAGAAAGAAACTTTACGCAGTCCTTATCTTTAATCATGTCCTCTAAGATTTTAACACCCAAAGCCAGCTTTCCCGCTGTGAACCCCCAAGCCTTTTCCATCTGCAAAACAAGGTCATCAACTTTCATACCATCAAAAAAACTGTAATCTTCGACAACATTCTTCAGCATTAAACATCCTCCCTTAGTGATTACAAAATTGTTAATGTTAGGATAAATAGATGCCGAACCTAAAAACGCTTCCTTCTTTTCTTTAAAGTTAATCGGTTAGATATGCTATGATTTTGCTGTATATGTCCCTGTTTCTGAAGTCTTCGTGGCCTGCGTAAATACTCGGGTTGTCGTTCACTTCCACCACTATATAATCGCCATTAATTTCTTTGATGTCTACTCCGTAAAGTCCACATCCGATTATTTCACATGCCTTTAATGCTGTTTCTTTTAGTTCTGCGGGTGCGTTTTCTCTTTTGAGTGATATCGTTCTTCCCCAAACAAAGCTGGGCTTGCCTCTGCGTTTGGCCCCGTGTTTCCATCTGCCCTTCGGCACCATGTACTTGCAAACGTAGAGGACCCCACCGTTCAATACCCCAACTCTCCAATCGAAGGCTGTAGGCATAAACTTCTGCACCACCAAAACATCGGATTTTCTGAAAAATCTCTTGGCAACATCTCGGAAACTTGTTTCACAGGAGACTCTTTCAACATATCTCGAAAAGCTTGTGTATGGCGCTTTTAAAACGACTGGTCTTCCGAATATTTCGAAAATCTCCAAAATTCGCTTATGGTGCAGCTTATCCTTGTTTAGGAAGAGTGTCGGGATATGGGGAATGTTGTACTTTTTGAAAAGGGCGTATAAATGAAACTTGTTTCCGCAAATCTGTATCGATTTCGGATCGTCAACCACCTTGAGGCCCAGTTCCCACGCTGTCTTAGAGACTATGTATGCCGTGTAAAGCGGGTCGGTTGTGGCCCTAATAAAAACTCCGTCGTATTTCGGAATTTCTAAAAGGCTCTCTCTAAATAAGAAGCTAAACTCGTGACCCAGTTTTTCTGCCACGAGCTTGAAGTTCTGGAGCGCCATAGCTTCTTTAGGGTCTGTAAAATTATATTTCTCGACAAAGCAGGCTATCCTAGCCAACCAGGTTTTCACCAAATTTAAAAATTTGAGAAATTTCTTCATAGATAATTTTCAAGTCGGCTGGGAGAATTTCTTCCTTTTTCAATGGCTGAAGCCCGCATAGATAGGCGTCTCTTTGAATGTGTTGAACATGTAACTTGCAAATTGGAATCTTAAAGATGTCGTAGACTTTCTCAGAAATTTTTCTTATATCTCCTTCTAGCTCGCATTTTCCGAAGATAGACTTAAATGAAAGCATCTCGCCGATGAGAGGCTGCACGCAAACATCAAACTTGTAGTTCATACCGAAACTTTTAACAGCCCTGTAAAGTGCGCTCCTATTTTTCGCAATCGCAAAACCTTCGTAGGAGAACGGGTTGACAGCAAAAACAACCACTGGAAAACTGAACTCAGAAATTATTTGTTTCACTGAATCAGTAACTAAATAAGGCATGGTTGGAATTCCAGCCTTTGAGGCTCGAAGCAGCAGAATGGGTGTTCTGTAGGCGTCGATTACGTTTATGCTTGAGGGAATCACCGTATTGCCCAGGATCTCCGCGTGTAAAGACACATAATATCCTGTCTTGAGATATCGGTAATCATTGTTAATGTTGAGAGTAAAATCTTTGATTGATGATTCGAGGAACGTTGACGGATTCATTGTAGGTATATCTTTTGTTAGGTCGATGTTTGATACGACCAACACGCATGCAGCACCAGATGATTAAATGCTCGGTATTGCTGTTGTCATATTTAAAATTAACTGTAAGCTTATATTCGCATTTCAGAGACAAATAAAATGAAGAGGAACCAACACGTATAAAACCCTTGAGGTCTTGGGCCCAGAACACGAGTATTCTGTGGTTGGCGGAGAACTGAAAGCTTTACCGATCGTCGACAAAATTATAAAGGACTTCCGCGGCCGCATTGTAAACTTTGTGGAGCAACCACGCTTTACTTTTGGAAAAGAACTACAGCTGCATGTTATGGAAATAAAACCCAACAAGCCTTTCAGATCGCCTGAAATCTTCGATGAAACTATGCACGAGGCAATTCTATCTCTCATAGATTTTTTAGAAGGCAAATATAAAGCGCATCTTCTCGGGACAGGCATGCACCCCTTACTAAGACTCGAAGAGACAGAGGTTTGGCCCCACCGCCACAGACAAATATACCATGCTTTCAGCAAAGCTTTCAACCTTAACCAGCATGGATGGCTCAACATCCAAAGCTTTCAATTAAACATTCCATACTCAAATGAGGAAAGGGCTGTTTTCATTCATAATTTGCTGGCGGAAATTTGCGCTTATTTGCCAGCAATATCTGCTTCCTCTCCAATTTATGAAGAAAAACTCGGAGAAGACATCGACAATAGACTGCATTTTTACATGACTAACCAGAAGGAAGTGCCGTCGGTTATTGGAGATGTAATTCCAGAATATGTATTTTCGTTTGAACAGTACAGAAAGGAGATTATTGAGAAGTACTCGCTAGACCTAGCCAACGCTGGTATACATGAATGCCTTCTTTACAAGGATTGGGTTAACTCCAGAGGTGCAATTCTTCGGTTTGACAGGAAGGCGGTTGAAATACGGGTGATGGATGAACAGGAGTGTGTTAAGTCGGATGTTGCATTAAGTTGCTTTGTAAGGGCAATGCTGAGGGGACTGATGAGAGAAAAAGCCGAACTTTTACCCCACGAAATTTTGGTAAAGGATTTTGACTCAGTCGTAATGATAGGATTAAACGCAAAGGTTCTGCATCCGCACGGACAAACTGCCCGTCACGTCTGTGAACACCTATTCAAAATTGCTTGGGAGAACGCATCCGAAGAAGAGAAGAAATATCTCCCAATAGTAGAGAAGAGAATAGGATGTGGGAGTTTATCGGAAATTATAAAAGAAAGAGTTTTGAGAAGAGCTCAAAAAACAGATTTTAGGGAAGCAGTAATCAACGTTTACTTAAGACTTATAAAGAGTCTTGTGGATAACGAACCCTTCTTCTAAGAGATAGTGAAAAACTTATGTCCTCCGCGAGCAAGAGACAGAACGACTTCTTCGACATCTGTGGTCGGTGTAAAATTAGTTGCTGCCGAAACGCGAGGCCCCCCACAACCCTCAGACGTAGAAAAATTATAGAGGCGTATTTGAAGAAGCAAGAGCTTCCTATCGAAAATCCCTTTGTTCGAACGGCATACGCTTTTCCAAGAGAGGATGAAGAGGGATATTGCGTATTCTATGACAAAAAAACAAGGAAATGTCTAATCCACCCTGTAAAACCCGAAACATGCGCGGCAGGACCAATAACATTTGACATAAACGTACCGAATCAAAAAATTGAATGGTACCTAAAAATGGAAGAAATATGCCCCCTAGCGGGAGCACTATATAAAAATGAGGAAATCCTTAAAAAACATCTTAAATCAGCCAAAAAAGAAATATTAAAACTCGTACGTCAACTCGATCCCGAAGCCCTAAAAACCATATTAAAAATAGAGGAGCCCGAAACCTTCAAAATAGACGAAGACAGCATTGGAAAGGGCGTTCTTTACAAGCTAACTAGTGATTCATAAGGTGGCGGGCCCGCTGGGATTTGAACCCTCGATCTCCGGCTTTCAGCGCCGAAACCATAGGACTCCGGCTCCGCAGGCCAGCCGTCCAAAATCCTTCTTCTGGCGTTTTGCGTAGCCGTAGACCTGGGGTTCAAATCCCAACAGTTGACAGCTATTATGTGAATTGGGCTGATAAACGAAGCGGTTTTCTTGAGTACGTGGAAAGCAAGAGGTATGACCCGATAACAGCTAAGACTATGGTTCGTTATCTTGACAGGTATGTTAAGGCTTTGATTGAGTCTCCGATGGATGTGATAAGGTTGTTCAACGGCTTATCGGTAGGTCAAGCGCACCATCTGAATCGAGCGTTAAGGGCTTTCTTCAATTTCCTTGAGATTTTGGGTTTTGATAAGGATTGGCTGGACAGTCTGAGGAAGGCTATACCGAAGGACCAGATTGGCATCGACATTAAGGTTCCTGAGGAGCAATCTATCGGGGAGGACCTGTCAAGGATATCTAAGATTGCGTTAAAGTATCAAGCGTTGTGGCATCTATGCTTGGATAGCGGCTTGCGGCTTATAGAGGCTATACATTTGATCAATGGTTTCAATTCAGAGAATCTTCAGCGAGTCAACGGATTTTATCGCTATAAGGTCGGAGAATTCAGAGGCAGCAAACAGGCTTACTTCGGATACTTCACAGAATTTACGCTAAGGCTTATTCAAAGCGTTAGCAGCGAGAAATTTGACCGACCCGATGCAAGCCATTACTATTGCAAGTATGGTTACACATCGCCGAAGTATCTGCGGAAGTTTGCTTTTGACAAGATGATTGAGCTGGACATTTCAGAGAGCGTGGCGGATTTCATTGAAGGTAGGGTTCCGACGAGGATAGGAGCTAAGCATTACATGGCTTTGGCAAGGCAAGCAGACCAGAAGTACGGAAGATATGCCGATCACGTTACGCAGCTTAGGCAAAAGGCTGGGTCACTTACAGCCTAAAACATTCCCTTTTTTCTTTTTCCCAGAAAGCATAGCTGATTTCATGGAGGGTTGGACGCCCAAAACCATAGGCGCTAAGCATTACATGATATTGCTGAGACAAGCCAAACAATACTATCCAAAATACGCAGAATACATCACGCAGCTAAGGACAAAGTCGGGCTGAGCTTAGTCTAAAATTTCCACTTTCTTTACCACTATTTTTTCAAAAGATGTAGTCTTACTTTAATTTGTAACATCCTCTTTGGCCATGGCTTTCCTTCGCGATTTTTCACGTCTGCTCATTTACTTTCTATATATAACATAAACTCCTAACAACATCACAAATCCAGCTGTTAGCTGAATTAGAGAA